>Ga0187770_10001131_pt1 | contig 13942 bp, 7 predicted proteins | sample 0116_SJ02_MP02_2_FD_133154 | JGI IMG/M metagenome (GOLD analysis project Ga0187770, IMG submission 133154) | Tropical peat soil microbial communities from peatlands in Department of Meta, Colombia - 0116_SJ02_MP02_20_MG | ecosystem: Environmental > Terrestrial > Soil > Wetlands > Peat | place...
AAAAGAGTGATCTAACGATCACGGTTACGCCCGTGATGGCAGGGCAGCCGCAGGCGGGTTACTGGGAGCAACTCATACCGCGAGTCGCAAAACATCGCTGAACATAGCGGGGAATCCCGGCCTTGTCAATGTGAAGGCTTTTGCATCCTGTGGCGCGTTAAGCGGCGCGAATACGCTTCCGCCCAGCGCGACGAAATCAGCGTGCGGGCTTGGCCGGGGCGTCGCGCACGAAAGCCATGGCGACGTCATCCGAGTAGATCGACTTCCACCCCGCGGTCTGCGCGAGAACGTTCGCCAGCGCGGCGTCTCTAGGCAGCAATACACAAGACGCCGGTTGCGCCTCGAGGAATTTCTGCCAGCCGTTCTCCACATGGACCATCTTCAAGTACGAATTGAAGAAATCCTCCCCATACATGTCGTGGCGGTCGTCTACCACGACCGGGATGTGGCGATAAATGAGATACCCGCCCCAGAAGTCAGGGCTCAGGACTGAGCCTGTAACGTGCTGCTGCTCCAGAAAATCCACAGCCGCGACCGGCATGCGTTTGGGGTCGAAATGCGCGTTCATGATTTGACTGGAACCCACGCGGCCGCCATTGAGGGCAACGGCCAATGTTGCGGCGATCGCGAGGATCGGCCAGAGATGGCCGCGCACTTCGGATTCGACCGCAGCCATTCGCTGGAGAAAGCCGGGGCTTTCACTCGACCTCGCCCCTCGCCACAACTTGCCCGATGAGATCAGCGGTCCAATCAGCAGCACCACCAGAATCGACGCGACAGGGATGTTGCGCGACGCATACAGCCCGGCATAAACGGCCAGCAATAACGTGAGCACATGGCTCATGCGCAGGGTCCCGCTACGCGCCGCAACCACGCTGAACGCGATCAGCAACAACGCCAGAAAACATTTCTGCGCGATCAGGTGGAAATTCGGCGACTGAAATTCATCGATGTGATCCATCAGAAAGTGGTTCGTCAGATACGAATAGACGTGCGCGTGCAACTTCCATCCATAAGGGTTGACGAGGCTGGCCAAGGCCAAGAGCAGGCCGGCCAAAAATAAGTCGCGCGCGCGCTGGCCCGCGGTGATTTTTGCGAAAGACTCCTCGATGCGGTCGCTGCGGGCGCGGAACCAGTCCCACACGGCTCCCAGCCAGAAGACCGCGAGCAGTGCGAAGCCAAACAGAAATCCGCCGTGCACATTCACCCACACCAGCATGAGCAAAGGTAAAGTCCACAACAAGTGGAGCACCCGGCTCCGGTCGAAAGCCTTCTCGGAGCGATCCAGAATCGCAAACCATGCCAATGTGAACAGCCAGCTAACGACATGCGGCCGTGCCAGGAAGTGAATCATCGAGGCCGAGATGGCCAGCAACACCAAGACGAGCGCTGCAAGTAAATTCGTTCCGCCGCGAATCAGCAGGCGAAAGGTCCAGGCGAAGACGGCCGCGATCACGACCGCAGTCAACCAGACCACGCCGTTGAGTCCCAGCGTGGCTTCCAATTCGCCCACGACCACGTCATAGAGCCACTCCCAGGCCAGCCATTTTCTTGAACACCGCTCTGCAGTTGAGTGCTCCGCGGCCGTATCTGGCCTCTCGGCCGAAATGCAGGGAGCTTCGGACGAGAACGGATCCACGCGCGGAACCCTAAGCGTGGTCAGAATCTGCTGCCCGGTCCGAATGTGCCATCCGATGCCCGCATCGCCCAGCAGCCGCACTGAAAGCGGCGTAAGGACCAGTGCTCCCAGGAGCGCTACAAAAATGATGTCGGCCATGGACGGCAGCACCACGCGCAGCCACGCCGGGGTTGCTTCGGAACTTCTGTAACTCTCCGCCATCGCGCTGAATCTTATAGATGTGGGGTGTCGAACAGCAAGGTGCACTACAACAAAGTGACGAACGATTCGAAGCCACGGGTAGTGATCGTGGGAGCGGGCTTCGGCGGTCTGAATGCCGCGCGGGCTTTGGCCCGTGCCTCAGTTCGCGTCACGGTGATTGACCGCAAGAATCACCACACGTTCCAACCGCTGCTCTATCAGGTCGCCACCGCCGGACTGTCTCCCGGAGAAATCGCCGCCCCCATCCGCTCGATTCTGAGCGGCTATAAGAACGTGGAAGTCCTGCTCGGCGAAGTTACCGGATTCGATCTGGAGCGTCGCGTGGTGCAAACCGCCGAGGCGGAGATTCCCTACGATTATCTTGTAGTGGCTGCCGGAGCTAGCCACGCTTATTTCGGCCACGATGAGTGGGAGCCTCTCGCCCCGGGGCTCAAGACCATTGAAGATGCACTCGAAATCCGGCGCCGCGTGCTGCTCGCCTTCGAACTGGCCGAGCGCCAGATCGCGACCGGAGAAGTCACGACTGGTGCGCCGGGGCCACCCTTGAACTTTGTGGTGGTGGGTGCGGGCGCGACGGGAGTCGAACTGGCCGGAACTCTAGCTGAAATCAGCCACCACGCCCTTGCGCACGATTTTCGCGCCATCGATCCCGCGCGCACGCACATCGTGCTGCTTGAGGGTGGGCCGCGCGTGCTCCCCGCTTATCCCGAGGATCTATCGCGCAGCGCACTGCAACAACTCGAGCGGCTCGGGGTCGAAGTCCGCACTTCGACGATGGTCACAAAGGTCGAGCCAGGTGCGGTGCATTTCAGCGACGCCAGTTCGAGCGACACTCGGCTTGAAGCAGCGGTTGTGCTCTGGGCCGCCGGCGTGGCCGCTTCCCCGCTGGGGAAAAAATTGGGCGTCCCCGTCGATCGTGCGGGACGCGTGCCGGTGCAGGCTGATCTGAGCCTGGCAGGACATCCGGAGGTGTTTGTGATTGGCGATCTGGCTGCGGTGAAAGATGCACAAGGCAAGATGCTGCCCGGTGTGGCTCCTGTGGCGATGCAACAAGGGCGATTTGTGGCCAGGTTGATTCGTCACAACATAGAGGGTGCCCCACTTCTGGCCGCCTTTGCCAGAAGTGGGGATTTTCGCTCGCATCCGGTATTTCATTATTGGGATAAAGGCAGCTTGGCCACGATTGGCCGGGCTGCCGCGGTCGCGCAATTTGGCAAGATCCACATCTCCGGTTTCGTGGCGTGGCTGGCGTGGCTCTTCATTCACATTTTGTTTCTGATTGGCTTCCGCAATCGATTGCTGGTTTTCATTCAATGGGCATGGTCGTATGTGACGTATGAACGTGGCGCGCGCCTGATCACCGGCAGCACGTACTTGCCCGGATGGAGAGCGGCCAATCCTTCGCCCTCTGGCGACCGTTCATCTACTGAGGCAAGTCCCCAAGAAATTCATGCCGCCACGCCGAAATAGAGGGACAATAGAGTAGCGCGGGAGTGTGTAAGGAAGCGACCCAAGCGCGCAATCATTGCGCGGCTCGCCCAGATCCTCCGCTGCGCAAAGGACGCTTGCTCAGGATGACAAGCAAACTCCGCCGCCTCGTCTGGCTCGCTGACGTCGCGCTCTCCGGCATGCTTTTCTCTGCGCTCACGATCTTTTGCACAGCCGCGCAGGCGGAGGTCCTGAAAATCACTGTCGACGACACCATCCAGCCTATCAGTGAGGAATACATCGGCCGCGCGCTCAACGAAGCGCGACGGCGCAACGATCAGGCGGTATTGATCGAGATGAACACGCCCGGCGGCCTGGTCGAGTCGACGCGGCAGATCATCGAGCACATCACGACATCGTCTGTAGCGGTCATCGTTTACGTGACGCCCACCGGCGGGCACGCTGGTTCCGCCGGCATTTTTATTCTCGAAGCTGCCGACGTGGCGGCCATGGCTCCGGGAACTGCAGCGGGAGCGGCACACCCGGTCGCGCTGATCGGGCCGGTACAGCTCAAACCGGATGAGGAGATGAAGCGGAAGATGGAGAACGACACCGCCGCTCTCATGCGCTCGGTCGCATCGAAACGGGGCCGCAATGTGGACGCGGCTGAGGGCGCCGTGCGCGAGTCGAAGTCGTTCACCGAGCAGGAGGCACTGGCGCAGCATCTGATCGACTATGTCGCGTCGAGTCCGGAAGACCTGTTTCGCCAGATGCAGGGCAAGAGCTTCAAGCGCTTCAATGGTGAGTCCACGACTCTGAATCTCACCGGCCAGCCTGTCGTTGGGTTTGACATGACGCTGCGCGAGCGCATTCTGGACCGGCTGATGGAGCCCGATCTCGCGTTTCTGCTGCTGGCGATCGGCGCCCTCGCCTTGTATGTCGAATTCAATCATCCCGGGGCGGTGATTCCAGGAACGGTGGGCGTGGTTTTCATTCTGGTCGCGGCTTTCGCGCTGAATCTTCTTCCCACGCGTTTCGCGGCGCTGTTCCTGATTCTGGGGGCATTCTCACTGTTCGCCGCCGAGGCCAAGTTCGCCACGCACGGTGTCTTGACGGTGGGCGGAATTGCCCTGCTGACGCTGGGAGGATTGCTGCTGGTGGATTCCCCCATCCCCGAAATGCGGGTGCATCTGGTGACTGCGCTCGCTGTCAGCATTCCGCTTGGCGTGATCACCGCCTTCCTGATGACCATCGCCTTAAGAGCCCGCCGCAACAAAATCGTCACCGGCGTGCAGGGGCTGGTGGGCGAAACCGCAGTGGCGCAGACCATGCTCTCGCCGCAGGGAAAAGTTTTCGTCCACGGAGAACTTTGGGATGCGGTTGCGCCTTCTTCCCTACCGGCCGGTCAATTGGTGGTGATTCGAAGGGTCGACGGCCTAACGCTGGCGGTGGAACCACTGAAAACTTCGGCTCCGGTCGGCGCGGCGCCAGCCGCGCTGTAACGGCTCAGGGGCCAAAGCCCCTCATCCAAACGGTCACCTGACGCGGCCCTGGAGGGCCGCTCTTCTACCGCGCTCTCAACCTCACTTCAAATTAAACAGAGCGTTCACATGCGCGGTGACGGTCACCGTCTGGGGCGTGAATTCCTCGGTCGGAGCCGGTGTAGCCGGCGCGGCCATCGCCGTCATGGCGCGGGCCATTCGCGGAATCGGCCGGGAACTCTCAAATGTATCCACCGATGCGTAGGAAAGGTCGCCGAGCATCCGACCGCTGGCGCGGGCGAGCGTTTCGGCTGCGTTGCGCGCCCGCCGGTAGGCGTCTTCCACCGCCTTGTTCTTGGCTTCGTTGATGTTGTCGAGCGTGTAGCTGAGGGTTTGACTCTCGCTCACGTTGGCGTCGGCCAGCTGCTGGGTAATCGCCCCAATCTTGGAAAAATCCTTCAGCTTGAGCGTGACGTCGGTCGTGACCCGGTAGCCGATGACCTTGTGCTTGGGATTCTTCCAGTCGTACATGGGCTGCACGGAAAGAAAACCGATCGTTGCGGCCTTGGGTTCGATTCCATTGGCGCGCAGGACCTCGCGCACCTGCTCCACGCTTTTCGAGGCGTGCTCATAGGCAGCTTGCGATGTATCGTCCTGTGCGGAAACGTTGAATTGGATCACCGCGGTGTCGGGAGCGGACTCGAATTTTCCGTCGGCGCCGACATAGACCGTGTTGGGCTGCGCTGAAACACTGGGATGCTCCTGCGCGTAGGCGCTCAAGCTGGTGATAACGAGCAGCGCTGCTAGAAAACGGGCAAATGACATAGCGAACCTCCAAGGAAAAGTATGAAGCAAGGCAGAGAAGTTCCCGAAAATATTTCCTCGCTGTAAGAACGGAAATGGTAGTGGGTCTTGCGACGGTCGTTAGTTTTTCAAGAGACGGCGAGTTTCGTCTAGCGCGTAGACCGAGGGCCAGTCACAGAGAGAACTTCCACTTGCAGGCCGAGATACTGCAATTGCTGATTGGAGGAGGGTGAAAGCGTACCAGTCGCCGGCAGCATGCCGACTGCGCAGTTTTTCCCGGATTTCTTGGCCTCGCGCAAGCCGCAATCGGCGAGGGCCAAGACTTCCTCGTATCCGATGCCACGCGGATCGTGCAGGAACCAGGGAAACGCCGCCCACCCCAGAGAGCACGTGCGGTACATGGACTTCCCGGCCCGGCCCAAGGCAAATGGCGTGTCGGCGACGGCCGAGAGCACGCGCTCGGCGAGCAGTTCCGCCTCGTCGCGATTGGTGTAGCGCGACACGATGAGAAATTCCTCTCCGCCCCAGCGCACCAGAACGTCCGAATGGCGGATCGAAGTGCTGAGACGGCGGGACATCTCGATCAGCACCTGGTCGCCGATATCATGCCCGTAAAGGTCGTTGACTTCCTTGAAATTGTCAGCGTCCACCAGATAAAAGACGAGGTCGCGGGTGCGTGCATCCAGGCCATCGGCGTGGGCGCGCAGCGCCTGGCTGGCATCGGCTTCGATCGTAGCCGAAAAATAGCGGCGGTTGCGCAGCCCGCTGAGGGGATCCGTAAGCGAGGCTTCCTCGAGGACGACGTTCGAGTTACGCAGCTCGCGGTTCAACAGGTTATGACGAATAAACAGCAACAGCGCCATGGCGAACATGGTCGCGAGCGAGACCAGCACACGGAAGTGAGCCGCTTCGTGGGGAAGGTGGCCGTCGAACAACGTGTAGGCGGCGATCAGCGGCAGCGAAAGCACGGCGGCCATGGCAACGTTCGACATCCATGACGTGTACGACCATGCGTTGTAAGATTCGTCCGTCTCGGCCTCTCCGATGGGCAGGAGTCCGCGTCCCAGCACAGCGAGGGCGCTGAATGCGGCGAAGGATGCTGAGTACGGCACGTCGTACCAGCTGCCGGTGTAATACACGTCCATCTCGATGGCACGATTGAGGACGTAGAAGGCAATGCCATTGAACACGACGGTGCCGCAGAAGAAAGCGTAGAAAGTCTTCCATCGCCCCGAGCTCGTGAGCCAAAAACTGACCGCTACGCAGGCCAGCAGGACGCTCTGCACCCCGGAGAGCCAATCAAAGTTGCGGTTGTAGGCCTCTTCGTTGGGATACAACTGCCAGCATACGACGAAGGAAACATATAGAAAGAGCCACCAGAGGGCGAGGAGGGAGAAGTCCAGAACTCCCACGCGGGCGCTGCGCGGCGATGGACGGCGGTGCGGACGGAGCAACACGCCGGCAAACATGGGCGCGCCAGCCAGGAACAAGAGAGCGTCGGCCCCGCTCATCGGCGGCATCTTCTGGCGCCAGACCAGATCGTAGGCAATCCAAACCAACTGATCGCCGAACCACAGCGCCCATCCACCAGCCTGGAGCAGCCAGAACCAGCGGACGCGGCCCTTGTTGGCTAGACCCTCGATTGTGAAAGCGAGGAAGGCGAAGAGCAGCAACAGCGCGTCCACCACGTCACTGATAGCGGTAAGAGCGAGGCCGCGCGGGAGCAGAGCGCAGGCGGCAACTTCGACTGCCACAAGCACCACGGCAGCTACAAACAGTTTTTTGGATGGGTTACCGCCGTTCAACTATTGCCGCCTTGCGCAAGCAGATTTTAGCCCTTGGCCCCAGTGGAATACGCGACCCGGTAGATCTGCGCGTCCACATCCTTGCGCAGGTCATCCCAGAACTGCTCCGGCATATCAAGAAAGACTTTTACCACCTCGGGATCGAACTGGCGGCCGGTCCAAGCCATGATTTCCTTGCGGGCATCGGCATGTGATCGAGCCGCGCGATACGGCCGGTGGGACGTGATCGCATCGTAGGTATCTGCCACGGAGAAGATGCGCGCCCCCAGCGGAATTTCGCCGCCGCGCAAACCGCGCGGATATCCGCTGCCGTCGTAGCATTCCTGATGCGAGTAAACGATCTCGGCCGCGTCCACCAGAAACGGTATCTTCTTCACGATCTGGTAGCCGTTGTAGCAGTGCTCGCGCATGAGCGCTTTTTCGGATTCGTCGAGCTTTCCCGGCTTGCGCAGAATCGCGTCCGGAATGGCCATTTTGCCGATATCGTGCAAAAAGGCTCCGCGGGCGATGACTGGAATCTCTTCCCGTGGCAGTCCCATCGCTTTTGCGATGGCGATCGTGAATGCGGTGACGCGCCGCGAGTGACCCTCAGTCTCGGCATCCTTCAGGTCGAGCGCGTCGCCCAGGGCCTGCAGGATCATGTCGTTGGAGCGCTCCAGATCGATCTTGGCGGCTTGCAGCTGATCGGTGCGCGCCCGCACCAGCGACTCAAGATTCGTCTGATAGTTCCGGTTTTCCACCTTGAGGCGGCGGTTTTCGAGAGCGCGACTGACGGTGTTGAGCAGTTGCTCGCGCTCAAATGGCTTCAACAGATAGTCATAGGCCCCATTGCGAATGGCCGCCAGCGCGACCGAAATGTCGTGCACGGCGGTAACCATCACCACCGGCATGTCGGGATATTTTTCCTTGGTGCGGGCCAGCAAGCCAATGCCGTCCAGATCGGCCATCATCAGATCGGACAGCATTAGCTCGAACTCATCGCCGCTGGTCAGCGCGGCCAGAGCTTCCATGCCGGAAGACGCCTGTTTGCAGACATATCCAGCCGTCTGCAGCATGGACGAAACGATTTCCCGAATGGGTTCTTCGTCATCAACGACAAGGATTCGGTCTGGCATGCGAATACACGAAAGGCTATCGGCGATTGTACCCTTTCGGCGAGATTCCGAAAGTAATCATTGAGGTCCTGAATCTGCGTGGCAATCGCACCCGTCCGTGATATTCAAACACAAGGAATACGTACGTCCGCGAACGTAATGAACGCTTTCCTCTGGTCCATCGGGAGTACGGCGGCAAAGCTGGGGATCGCCAAACCTGCGGCGGCAGATTTGGCCCTGCTGATCCTGCTGGGCGCCTCCCTGCTCGTGATGCGCGCCTTCCGTGAGACCTATCTCAAGATCTGGGTGGCCGGCTGGGCCGTTCTGGTGGCTTCGCGGCTGATTGAGCACACTTTCGCTCCGCGAATTCCGGCTCCTTTTGACGCGGTGGCGACGCAGGCAACTTTCGTATTGGCCGCGGGATTGCTCGCCGGCGGAGTCCTGCTCTACAGCCGCAGCCGCGATCTGATCCTTCCGCTGGCCGTCATTACGCCGATACTAGTGGGATTTGCAGGAGCCCGTGTTCTGCTCTGGCCCGAATTTCCTCCGCTGCGCGTGGCCGTCGAAGTCAGCTATCGGATTGTTCTACTGATCGCATCTCTGGCCCTGCTCCGGGCCCGCCGCGGCCGCTGGGAGCCTTCGGCGTGGCTGCTGGCCCTGACCCTGCCGCTGCTCCATCTCTCGTGGTCGCCGTTCACGGATCAGATTCCACCCGCGGTCTTTTTGGCTGCTGAAATACTCCTGGGTCTGAGCATGCTGCTGGTGGCGCTGGACCAGGCACGCCAACGAAGTCGCAGATTGCGCACGCTGCAGGTTCTTACCAACAGCGTAACGGGAGCGCAGCAGTACGGCAACGTGGTCCAGCCCGCACTGGAGGAGCTGCAGCGCGTGATGCGCGTGCGCGCGGCCTGGTTCCGGCTGATCGATACCGGACATCTGGTGGCGACTCATGCTGTGGGACTGTCGGCCGACTTTCTGCGCGACGCGGGCATGGTTCCGATGAGCGAGGAGATTTCAAAGCTCCTCGAAAATCCAGAGCCGCGCGAGACGGGCCGCGACCATGCAGAGCCTGAGGCTTCCGGCCTGCTTGAAGCAGAGAAAATTTCTCAAGTCATTCTGGCGCCGGTCGTGGGCAACAAATCGCCCGTCGGCCTGCTGATGCTGGGTCATTCCATCCGCCGGCACTGGACCGCGGAAGAACTGGAATTCATTCAGACCTGCGCCAGACAACTGGCCACGGGGGTGGAGAACTTCCGTCTGCTCGAGCAGGTGCTGCGCTCGCAGCGGCAGTGGATCAACACTTTCGACTCGATCCACGACATCATTCTGGCGCACGATGCCGACTTCCGCATCATCAAGGCCAACCAGGTTCTGCTCGAACAGCTCGGCCAGGCGGCCGCGGACGTTATCGGCAGCACCTGCGAGTCGATGCTCCCTCACACCTACGGCGAATGGACCGGATGCCCCTACTGCGCCATGGGCGGAGGCGAAGAATTCAGCGAAGGCGCCGATCCCTGCTTCGGCGGCTTCTCGGTGGTTTCGACTTCGTCCTATACCGAGCAGGGCAGCCCGCAGAAGGGCGTGATTCACGTCGTCCGCGACATCACCGAGCGCCGTTCGGCCGAGGAGCGCTATCGCCTCCTGTTTGAGCAGGTACAGGAAGGCGTGTATGTCGGCACGCCCGGCGGCCCGATCGCCGACTGCAACGACGCCTTCGTGCACATGCTCGGCTACGGCACGCGGGAGGAATTGCTGGTCAAAAATCTCGACACGGAAATCTGCGTCGATCCGAAACAGCGCGAGAATTTCTACCGCGAGCTCGAAGCCCACAACTACGTGCGCAATTTTGAAGTCACGCTGCGCCGCAAGGATGGCACGGTGCTTTTGGCCGTCGAGAGCAGCTTTGCCACCCGCGACGCCACCGGCAAGATTGAGCGCTACCAGGGATTCGTGCTCGACATGACGGAGAAGCGCCGCGCCGAAGAGGAAATGCGGCGGCGCAACCGCGAACTCAACGCGCTGAACGCCATGGCCGTGGTGGCCGCCCAATCGTTCGACCTGGACGAAATCCTGAACCTCACGCTGCGCCAGGTGGTGACCCTGTTTGGCGGAGAAAGCGGTTCCGTATACCTGTCCGATACGGACAGTCCGACGTACCGCCGTCGCGCGGCATGGGGTCCGCGCAGCCGCGAGAAATCGCAGCCAGCAGAGATTTCCTTCGCCGAAGGGTTCGGCGACCTGATCATGCGCTCCCGCGCGGAAGTCATCACAGCCGATTACCTGCCGCACCTGCCCGCGCACGTGAAGGATTTCCTGCACGCCGACGCTGACCGCTCCTGGATCTGGGTGCTGTTCTGGGGCAAGGACTCACCTGCGGGCATCATGGGGCTGTGCAGCCACCTGGGCTATGAATATTCGAGCAACGACGAGAATCTGCTCGTCGCAATCAGCCGCCAGCTGGCCACTACCATCGAAAAAGTCCGGCTCTATGAAGAAACCTGCCGCGCTTACGAAGATCTGCGCAAGACGCAGGAGCAACTGCTGCAGAGCGAGAAAATGTCGGCCGTCGGCCAGCTCATCGCCGGCGTGGCGCACGAACTGAATAACCCGCTGACCGCCATCCTCGGCTATGCTCAGCTGCTCGAAAGCGAAGGCCTGAATAAGCGCGCCGAAGACTACGTCAGCAAACTGTTCAAGCAGGCGCAGCGCACGCATCGTGTGGTGCAGAACCTGCTCTCGTTCGCGCGGCAGCGCAAGCCGCAGCGCGAAGAGGTCGATATCCGCAAGGTGCTCGATGAAACTCTGGCCCTGCGCGACTACGACCTGAAGAGCAACAACATCCAGGTCGAGCGCGAGGCGCAGGCTGATCCGGCCATGGTCATTGCCGATCCTCATCAGATCGAGCAGGTCTTCTTGAACATCATCAACAACGCCGTCGACGCGATTCTCGAGACCGGCCACAACGGCAAAATCCGGATTCGCATTTATTCGCAGAACGGGCACGTCTGCACGCAGTTCGCCGACGACGGCCCCGGCCTGAAAGACCCGAAAAAGATTTTCGATCCCTTCTACACCACCAAGAGCGTGGGCAAAGGCACGGGCCTCGGGCTGAGCATTTGCTATGGCATCGTGAAAGAGCACGGTGGCGACATTACCGCCAACAATGCCCCTGAAGGCGGCGCGGTGATCGAAGTGCGCCTGCCCGTCGCGGTTACCGCTCCGGTTGACGCCGAACCTGTGAAGATCGCTCCACGTGCCTACGAGGGCGCCATCAGCGGACGCGTGCTGCTGGTGGAAGAAGAGGCCGCAGTGCTCGAATTTGAGCGCGACGTGCTGACCGGCGCAGGCGCATCGGTCGTCACTGCTATGAACAGCCAGGACGTGAAGACCCGTCTGCTCTCAGAGCAGTTCGACGCCCTCATCATGAACGGGAAGATGCCGGGCGAGTGGAACGCCAAAGAATCCTATACCTGGCTGAAACAGAATTGCCCCGGCATGGAAGGCCACGTGCTTTTCACCTTCTCCAACGGCATCGATGTGGATAGAGCCCAGACCGACGCCCGCGCTTTCCTGCAGGAAAATCGTGTGCCCTCCCTGGTCAAGCCCTTCGAAGTCGCCGAACTGATCTCCCAGACCCGCAAACTGCTGCAGAAGCTACAGGCGCAGGCCGCTGGGGCTGGGGCGAGCTGAAGCAACGCCTGGGCCGCCTTTTCTCAGCACCAACCTGGTAGCTCCAGCCGCCACGCAATTTCCACGATGTTCACATGCTGTAGTGGTACATTGGCCTGTGCCGCGGGTATTTCCTGACCACAAGCGGGAGTCGCTGATGAAACTTGCCGTTGCCGCTGTCGTGTGTGCGCTTGCCGTGCCGCTGGGAGCGGCGCAAAGCACTACGCGTGTTCCCCTCGTTTCCGATTGGACGAACCATCACGTCGTCTATCCATACTCGAAGGACGCTTCCGCAATGGAGCGGTCGCAGCGCGATCCGCGCTGGCTCGCCAATTGGTATGCCCGCCATCCCGATGCGTGGTGGCCAGGATATCGCGGCCATGGGCGCAGGCGCAGCCGCCGGGACTGGAGCGTCACATTGTCGGGCGACGCCGCGACTGCTTCGTTCGATCCTACGTTCGATTTCAATTACACGATCGGATCTGCCACCGGTACTGACACCGGCTATGGCAGCGTCACCACCACCGACATTAACAATGGCCAGTTTCTCGCGACCGGCGGCAACATCACCCTCACCGCCACCGCCACCGACCCTACTAACAAATTCCTGGGCACGTACTCGCTGTTTCCAGGCGGACCCGCTGCGACCACCAGCCCAAGCGGTCATCTCATTTACGACAACGTCCTTTACCCGTCGATCGATCCCTCCCTTGACCTCGACGGACTTCTTTTCACCGGCACGTCCATGGGCACGGGACTCGAGATTAACTTATTTTATTGGTCTACCATGCCTCCTCCGAATTACGGCTTTGCCATATACAGCCAGACCCAGTACCAGGCGGTCGAAGAGGCAACCACGGGAGCGCCGTTCACTCTGACCGAAGACCCCGGCGCGGGACAGACATTTCCCGCCAAATATGTATTCGACGTGACGCAAGCCCCGAGCTGCGCGAACGATTACGTCGTGCTCGGCATCCCGGCGATTCCGGCATCCGGCGGCCAGGCCAATATCGTCGGAGTGAACAATCTCTATTCCGGCGGTGCGGGTGCGCTCTGCTCGACGGGTCCGACGGTGACGTTCGCCTACGCCTCCGGGACGGGCGAAGTGCCGAATGCGGTGGCCATCTCACAGGATGGAACACAGCTCGCGTACATTGAAAATCTCACCACCGGGAGCTCGTACTTTCATGTCTTGACGCTTGGCACGACGGGAAGCAACGGCACCAGCGCCACTGCGGCAGTCGTGCCGGGAGTCGGCAACAACGCAGTTGACCAGACCTTGCTTCTTTCGCCCGACGGCGGCGTCACCAATCAAAGCTCCACCAATACAATCTGGGTTGCGTACACGCCCGGTGACGCGAACGACGTTGCCTTCGCCACAACTTACAGCACCGCCGGGACTGGCTCGGGCTATCTGTACAAGATCACCAACGTATTCAACGGCAGCGCTCCGACCATTGCCTGGAGCGTGCCCATCAGCGCGATTCCCTCCACGCCCGTGCTGGATACCGCCTCAGGTAACGTCTACTTTACCGACAGCAGCGGAAGCGTCGACTATGTGGTCAACTCGCCCACGATGCCGACAGTGGTGTACGGGCCCGTGCTGGCGAGTGGCACCACATCCGAGACTCCGGTGATCGTGGACAGCGGTAACGAGATGGTCTACGCCACGTTCAACTCGAACGGGAGCAATGCGCTGGTCGTGCAAACTCCGGTCAACCTCGCAAGCAGCGTCTCCGTTCCGGTGGGCACGGCGAGCACAGTTTACGCCGCACCGTATGAGCCAGCTTTCAACAACGCGTTTTATACCGGCTCAGGGAC
>Ga0187770_10001132_pt1 | contig 13936 bp, 12 predicted proteins | sample 0116_SJ02_MP02_2_FD_133154 | JGI IMG/M metagenome (GOLD analysis project Ga0187770, IMG submission 133154) | Tropical peat soil microbial communities from peatlands in Department of Meta, Colombia - 0116_SJ02_MP02_20_MG | ecosystem: Environmental > Terrestrial > Soil > Wetlands > Peat | place...
GTCCTCCGGTACTTCGGTGGGGCCTCGCACTGGACTCTCTCCTTCGTCCTATTACCTCTCACTCCCCTTCCCGGGAAGCGGTCAGTAGTATATATCATTTTATCCCTTTTTGCAAAATTTCATCACTCTTTTTTATAATGATCTTTGATGACAGGCTGCTTCGTGGGAATTATTATATAGTGACCTATTTCTGCTTTTTCATTAATATTTTTATCGATTTAGGATATAATTGTGAAATTTGGGAGGGCATATGAAGGCTTTGCTGATCTCAATGGCAATAGGTATAGTCGCAGGAATAATCGATATTATTCCTATGCTGATTCAAAAACTCGATAAACGGTCGATAATCTCCGCTTTTCTGCAGTATTTTTTTGTATCTATTATTATTGTCAACATAAACCTGCATGGAGTGCCATGGTGGCTTAAAGGAAGCCTTATCTCGTTTGCTTTAGCCCTTCCGGTCATGATTATCCTCCCGGAAGATAATAGAAAAGCAGTCCCTATGATAGCGGCTATGTCTATAGTTCTCGGAGGTCTGATAGGACTGGCCGGGCATTACTTGAGATAAAAGTTAATGATCTTCTCCAATGGGCACAAAAAGTATCGCTGCCTTTGCTCTGTTCGTTATCTTTGCGCCTACACTGCCTGACCAGAAGGCAGAAATCCCCACCCTGCCATGTGTGCCGAGCACTATGAGATCTATATTTTCTTTTTCGACTATTCTGTTTATACCCAGGGCGGGGTCACCGCGGCAAATTTCAGTTTTAACATTGATCCCCATATTACGGAATTCACCCATTTTTTTATTTAAGTATTCTTCCGCAACGTCTTCCTGCATTTCAAGTACCTCCCTTGTAGCGCCCGGCAGCAGAACACCCAGAGCGTTCTTATCCGCCGGGAGAGTGTTTAATGTCGGAATTATAAAAGCAAGAGTCAATTCCGAGCCGCATGATTTTGTTATTTCCGCTGCCGCTTCTCCGCCCTTTTCATGTTCACCTGTGCCGTCGAGAGGCAGGATTATCTTCTCAGGCCACTTATCAGTAGAAGGATTTTTAAGTGACGGCGGTATGAAAAGTACAGGTATTGTACCTGTATTAAAAATCTGTTGGGCAATATTGCCGAAAAATATCTCCTTAAGACCTCCCCATCCATGAGTTGTCATCAGGATGAGATCTGCCGAGATCTCTTCCTTGTGCTTTGCAATTGCTTTTTCTACACTGATACCATCGTCAGGGTGTATGTGGCAATCAACCTCTATTCCCTTCGGATAAGAGCTGTTTTTAAGATTTTCAAGGTACTCGCTGGCCTCATTGTATCCGGCAAGATGGTGTTCTCCATGTACACTTTTTGGAGGATTTTTTTCAATTACATGCAGCAGGGTGATCCTTGAATGCATTTGCATTGCAAGGTTAATGGAAAAAGGCACTGCGGCCTCGGAAAAAGATGAACCATCCAGTGGTATAAGTATTTTACTGAACATTAGAGCCTCCGAAAATTGTCTGATAAATCAAATACACATTCAACGCCAATATCAAAAGCGCAATTATGGCCGAACAGATAATAGTATAACTCCTGTTGACCAGGTTCCCCATTATCTCCTTTTTTGCTGTGAACAATACTAGTGGTATTACTGCAAACGGAAGACCCATTGAGAGCACCACCTGGCTGTAAACAAGGGTCCTTGTCGGGTCCCAGCCTGCGAGGAGCACGAACATGGAAGGGATAATCGTTATTATTCTCCTGATCCAGACAGGGATCTTTCTTTTGATAAAACCCTGCATTATAATCTGCCCTGCCATTGTTCCGACTGAAGATGATGAAAGCCCGGAGGCGAGAAGGGAAATGGCAAAGATAAACGCCGAAGCAGGCCCGAGAAGAGGGATAAGCGTCTTATAGGCATCCTGTATCGTAGCTATATTGCTCATACCATTTTTATAGAAGGTCGAAGCTGCCATGATAAGCATGGCCGCGTTTATGAGGCCTGCTATGCTCATGGCCACTCCCACATCGATCAATTCGAAATGGTAAAGCCTTTTTAATTTTACAGGATCCCTTGTAACTATCCTCCCCTGTGTAAGGGCAGAATGAAGAAAAATTACATGGGGCATGACAGTTGCGCCCAGTATTCCTACGGCTATGATAACGCTTTCATTGCCCTTGAAAGTGGGGATTATTAAACTGCGTGCCACTGAGCCCCAATCCGGGGGGCTCAAAATCGTTTCGATGAGGTAACTCACACCTATGACCCCGACAAGGGAAGTAATTACTGCCTCCAGAGGTCTGAAACCATAGGCCTCAAGGGCGAGAATCAGGAATGCAACTACTGCGGTCAATATTCCGGCAGCTGGCAGAGGTACGCCAAGAAGAAGGTTGAAACCGACTGCGGCACCAACGAACTCTGCGAGGTCGGTAGCCATGGCTACTATCTCCATTATTATCCACATAGAGATAACTGCCGGATAACCCATTCTGTTCTTGCAGACCTCGGCCAGGTTCATCCCTGTCGCTATTCCCAGCTTTGCAGATAATACCTGTACAAGCATGGCGGCTAGGTTAGATGCTACTATGATCCAGATAAGCGTATAGCCGAATTCCGATCCGCCCTGGATGTTTGTTGCGAAATTCCCGGGGTCCATGTAGGCTATACTCGCTATGAACGCCGGCCCGAGAAAGGGGAGAATCTTAAAAAAGCCCCTTCTTTTGCCTGAGCCTGCTAATATTTCTTCTGCCTGGCTGATTACCTCTCTGTCCATTTTTTGAGGTAATGTCATCTGCCTCCCCTTTTTACTTTATCAGGGATTATAATTAGACTCCATTGATTATTCAATAATTTAATTTTTGTCGGCTTTCAAAATTATAATTTATACTTTATAGTATACAGATAATTATGCAGGGAATTTATGAGAAGAACCAAATTGATGTTTTTTTTTATTATATTTTTCGCAGTCTTCCTGTCATGCTGTTCTGCCCTTACGGCTTCGATAATATCTGCTGAATTGATCTCTCATAATCATAACATATACTGCATTAATATAGTATATCAGATCAATAAATTCAAAAGAGAAATACCCATAAAAATAGTGAATTATGAAGAGAAAAACATTAGAAATGCAGTATGGATCCTGCACGGGTACAAACCCCGGGGCGACCCTTATTTTCAGTCTCCAGCAATAATTATTAATAATTGGAGTCTGCAGGAAATCTCTGGATTAAATCATGATGTCTTTTTTATTCCCGACATGGGAATGACCATCTATTCCCTGTGCCATGGCCAGGAGGGAAAGGTTTCAGACATTAAAATTCTTTCCGGGCTTGTCGATTATTTTAAATGTAAATTACGACAGAAAGGCACGATTTTTGTCGGTATTTCGACAGGGGCTGAAGGAGCTATCAAGCTGGCGTCCTGTTTCAGCGTAAAATCGGTCATTGTCTGCCTCTCCGGCACCTTCGATTACTTCAGCTTACCGAAGTCAAGCGACGAATATAAAATACATGAAAAGATTTTCAAAAATTCAAAAGATAGCTGGATCAGTGAAAATCCAGTTGATATACTGAGAACCATGAAAAAAACAAGAGTCTATGTGTTCTCAGAGGAAAATTCCATTTTCCGGCTTCAGGCTGAATCCCTCATAAGAGCGGGCCTGACAAACATCGATATTATTGATAAGACAGCTCTGGGAAAAGGCTTTTCCCATAACTGGGATTTCTGGAAAAACCCCGGGCTCTATTCAAATCTTACCCTGATATTCGGAGAGACTTTACCTTTTTAATATCATCCTTATTGAAAATGCAGAGGTACCGATTGTATATGCCAGTAAACCGACTATGAAGACAAGGGTATATCCGAAAATAATTGAGACATAAATGGCCACAAAGCTTGCCAGGACTGAAAACACGCCATTTACTGACCACATCCAGGGTATTGACCTTCCCTCATCTGTCTGGGTGATAGCCCTGATTCCCGAAGGCATCATAAACCCCATGAAAAACCCGCATTCCGCTACAAGGATAATGATTGTAATCATTCTAACGATTAGAGGCCATCCAATAATTAAATTTTCCAGGAACATAACTGTCAGGTATGATATTGCCATGGCAAGGGCTATTCCTCCCAGACCCAGCCATATCGCCTGGTATGGATCTTTAAACCTGTCGCTGTACATGCTCCCGAGACCTGAACTTATAAGCAGTGATGAAAGCACAACAGCAAATGCAAAGATCGGGTGGCCCAGTATTAGAGTGTATTTCTGCATCATTACAATCTCCAGGAGCATAAAGCCCAGTCCTATTGATGAGAAATAAATAATGCTTCCGAATTTATGATGAAGTTTTCTTAAACCCCTCAGATTCAGAAATATGAGAGGAACTACCAGAAACAATGCGCAGTAAAATACAACCTGGGTTGTTACTTCCCTGAGCAGGAAAAAGGGCTGGGGATAGTAGAATTTTACTGCATATTCCCCTCTCGTTAAAACAGTACTTCCCGGCTTAACGCGTTGTGAGAAGAACGGCCAGTCGTCAGTGGATGGTCTGATTTCGGTATCGGAAAGAAAATATTCCCTCTTAATATTACTGGACCTTACAAGCCTTTCTTCCTTGCTTCCGGTCTGTGCATAAGGTGAGTAAATCAATCCATGACCGATAGATATGGCATACTCGGTCATCAGCGAAGCCTCCTCTTCCGTGAAAGGACTGTTTTTAACAATGATCTTGCATTTATGGTAGCTGCCTGGTTCATTAAATATAAGAATGCATTTGCTGAATTCATCTTCTCTGTTGAGTCTCCTGAAAGCCTCCCTGAGAACCGTTACAAACCTTGGGCCGTCGACATACGGGTTGGAAAGATAAATAATTCCATCATGTTTGAGGTGAGTAATATAGTCCATCATTCCCTGGACAGTGAAGAGGTAACTCTCTGCCAGTGTAAAAGATCCTGAGGATACTGCGACCTGAGAAATCGAGTTGTCAAAAACCAGGACATCATACTTTTGTTTTGATGAACGGATAAAAAAACGTCCCTCCTGAAATTCAATATGTACGTTTGTTCTGTGCCCGATATCTCCTATCCTTTTACTGTAAATATTTTCAAAGAGGTTATAAATCGTACTGTTGAACTCGGCCCCCTGGATATTTTTTGCACCAGCGGCAAGGGCGAGGAGGACGTCCTTTCCTGCTCCGACCCCAATAATGCCTACATCCTCGGGATTTATCTTAATTAGATAGGGATAATAATGGGCACGCAGGACAGTTTTAAACATGGAAAGATCGTTTGTCTGTTTGACATGATAGAGATAAGTGAAACATGAATAATCGGCAGTAACAGCCCATGTATCTGATGTCCTCTTATGGACTGCTACATATGCGAAATTGTCCCAGTCGGACCAGAGCTTCTCCCCGTAAGCACCGAGGATCCTCTTTTCCTCGCTTACCCTTACGTCAGTGTTTTTAACAAGTGGATAAATAAAATAAAAATCAACGAAAGCCAGCATAAATACAGCAACGGCAAAGATAAAATGCTTTTCAAAGGCGAAAACCGAAGCAGCAGTTATCCCGATAATGGAAATTATAAAAGAAACTACAAGGGGCCCATTATGAGGAAAAATGATAAGTGCGAAAAAGCATCCGATGCCGCCGCCAACCAGATCAAAAAAGTAGATTTTATTGATATGCTCCTTAAAATTAGTGAATATAAAAGATAAGATGAATCCTGCGAATATGAACGGTAACAGCAGAATCATTAAAAATAATGTGAATATTTCCTTTTGTGAATTCTGTCTCATCAGACGTATAAGGATAGTTTTCTGACCCGGTTCAAAGGATGATTCTGATATTTCTTTCTGAAGCCGGCTGATTCTTTCATTATCTATCGGAGGTCGTCCTATTTCCTTCAATATGTTTCTCAAAATATTCTTTTCTCCCTCAGCGGTACCTGACTTATTGACCGCAGCCAAGAGTTTTGAGGCATAATTATTATGAACAGGTAAATCTGATAGAACGTTCATTTCAAGAGGAATCCTGTTGATTTCCAGAAGAACGATGGGTATCGAAGCCGACAATAAAATCGCTATGACAACTATGGTAATTATCTTAAAATTTTTCAGAATGGGATTAGTGAAGAAAACCAGTAATCCGCCGAAACCGATCCCGAAAAGGGCAACTGACAAAATTATGAAACCGAAATGATACCAGAAAGTCAGTGAAAACATCTTGTTCAATATCACTTCAAGGCAGAGAACGGAAAGGGATATCAGGAATACGCCTACGAAAATTGGCCAATTCGGTCCCTTTTTAACCTCAGAGGCTCTGTCGCCATTCATATGCATTTAATCCTCATTATGTTATTTGACATTATCACTGGAGGGATAATCAGTATCAGTCATCGAAATTATGGGTTTCTGCGGATTCTTTGTTTTCATCGATCGCGAATCCGAACCTTGTTAAAGGCCAGTAACGGAACAGAGGTTTCCCGAATATATTTTTTTCAGGAATAAAACCAAAATAACGGCAGTCATAGCTTAAATCCCTGTCATCTCCCATGCAGAAATAATAATTGTTCATGACTTTCCAATCCTTCAATTCCTTTCCGTCTATATAAAAACTGCCGTTTATTACTATAATGCTTTTACCGCTTTCTCTTTCAACCAGGAGTTTCAGCAATCCCCTGTAATAGTCATTTTTATCCTTAAAGGTAATATCGTCCCCCTTTTTTGGAACATATATTTCAGGAAAGTTATTGTTTACTACAATTCGTTTTACATAAAATACATTCTGGCTCTGATAATAAGCCTCTTGCCTGTCCGCTGCGACCCCTTTAAAAGAAGTGATGCCGATTAAATCATCCTTATCTGCCGGTAAACCCATGTAGATATGCTGTACTATTCTCTTTCTACCCATATATTCTTCCTGGTACATGTCAAAAAATAATCGTTCACGCCTTTTGACCAGCTGTTCATAACTGCTTTCAGGGACAGCAGAACGTAATAATTGCAGGGTAACCTCACTCCCGTTTATTGTAAGAGTCTTGTTTGTCATGGATATTCTGTCTCCCGGCAAACCCACAAGTCTCTTGACAAGATTCTTAGGGTTATCGAAAGTGTTATCAAGATTAATGAGTGAGAGGGACAAAAGTGATATGATCTCAGCGCTGATTCCGGGACTTTTCCACTGGGGGGCCACAAATACTATAATATCATTCCTCTCAGGTTTTGTAAGACCTGGAATTTTCATGTTAATAATCGGGATATGCGAGCCCATGGCAACCTTCTCAACCATCAGAATATCCTTTATCAGCAGGCTTGGAACCATCGATGCAGAAGGTATTTGATATGCCTCCACCAGGAAGAGCCTGATGACAAATGCTATCGCATATGCTGACAGAAATACATTGATGTTATCTATTACCTTTTCTCTGAAAGTCATGTTTTTTTTATCTTTTTTTTGTCTCACAATTTTCTCCTCTTATTTTTACAGGACCGCATCAAGAAGGGTTACGACATAGCATTCAACTGAAAAAGGCCTGGTATGCTCGGTTGTTTTCCCTTTGATGCTTATCATGGTGGAGGAAATTCCCAGGACTTCAGCAATCGTTTTCTTCATATCAGGAATATAGGGGTAAATTTTAGGGCTGTCAACTATCACTACACCGTCAATATTGACAATCCTGCTCTTCCCCAGGTACTTATCCCTCACACTTTTAAGTATTTCGATACTGTTCAGGTCTTTTAAATTTTCATCGCTGTCGGGGAATAACACGCCTATATCAGGTGCACCCAGCGGTGAAAGAATAGAGTCCGCAAGGGCATGAATAAAAGCGTCGCCGTCAGAATGAGCCGCTTCCCCGAAGCGGCTGTCGATCCTTACACCGCCCAGGATTAAAGCTCTTCCGTAAACCAGCCGGTGCAGATCATAACCCAGCCCGATCTTCAGCATACTACCTCTTGGGTTCGGTAAAAATAATCCTTCCCGCAGAAGTCTGGAGTATACTGGTCACTTTCACATTTATTTTTCTGCCGATATAATTGATGCCGTTAGCCACAACAACCATGGTTCCATCCGGCAGATAGCCGACCCCCTGGTTATTCTCCTTTCCCTCTTTAATGACATCAAGCTCCATTTCCTCACCTGGCAGAAGTACTGGTTTCATTGAGTTTGCAAGGTCATTTAAATTCAGTATTTGTATGCTGTCAAGCTTGGCAACTTTATTCAGGTTATAATCGTTAGTTATAATACTTGCTGAAAGCTCCTTGGCAAGTGCAATCAATTTTGCGTCGACACCTTTTAAATCCATATAGTCTTTTGAAAATATCTTCAGGTCAAGGGTCTGAATCTCTTTAAGCCTGTTCAGTACGTCCAGGCCGCGTCTTGCCCTGCTGCGTTTGATCGGATCCTTGGAATCTGCAAGGGCTTGTATTTCATTAAGCACGAATTTAGGTAGTATGAGGGTTCCGCAGATAAACCCTGTTTCTGCGATATCGGCGATCCTGCCGTCGATTATAACACTTGTGTCAATAAGTTTGACATCGTCGTTCTTTTTCTCTGTTTCTCCAACGAATGGAAAATTCAGTGCGTAACCCCCGTATCTTGTCGAGGAAAGAGTTGGAAGTATAAAACCTAGGTAAGAAAATGCCAGTATAAAATACGGTTTGATCTGCTCGGCGATCGGCCCTATCTGGTCCTTGAAGAGTGAAGGCATCATATCGCTGAAAAGCTCATATATGAGTTTGCCGCTGTAGAAACCGGCTATAAGACCGAGTAGCGAATAAAGAAATAAGCCCCTCTTTGAATAGAACATACTTTCAAGAAGGATGGTCATTACGGCAAGCACTGCCGCATAGATGAAAACAACTTCACTTCCGCCTGAAAGATAATTCAGCGCACTGAAGACTAAAAATACCACGATGATCAGCAATTTTCTTTTTAATGATCTGGACATAAAAAAACTCCCGATAATGAATTCTTTATAATATCTGTATCTAAAAAATATTTAACAGTAATTTTAATATGATTCATGGATAAAATCAATTATTCCCTCTTCCTTAATAAAGTGTTGAGAATACCTATATCTTTTACGAAATCATCCAGGTTTTCTTCTGAATTTTTGTCAGCCTCATTTGTAATATAAGACCCCGGGGGAATCATTGCAGCTAACCTCTCCAGGGGAAAATTCCCTTCTCCGTAATGATCATGCCTGTCGTAAAAAGCCGTATAATCACCATCTGTAAGATGGTAGACTCTGGGTTTCATTTCGATAAAGCGTTCAATATACTCGATCGGATTAAAGTCCCTGGCGTTAGCCGAACAGATGGCATGTCCGAAATCCAGGCAGAAACCCGCCCCGGTATCATTCATAAGATGCAATATTTCCTCAGGTGAAGATCCGTTGCAGATCAGACCTTCTCCATCACCGTAATAGGGCTTGTTCTCCACAATGATTCTACTATCCCCTAAAGCAATTATCTGCCTCGCCGTTTCAGATATTTCACCGTTTACACCTGGATGAAATATTACTATCTCAGCCTTTAATGCATCGGCGAATCTAAGTGCTTCCAGCGCCAATTTCAGGTTCGTTTTTTCATTTTCTTTTTTTGCAAAATTAAGGCCGTCACCAAAATGGGGTGCATGTATATTGAATGGGATATGCATATCTTTCCATATGTGTACAAAATCCCCGAACGAGTCAGGAAAAGAATAAAGCTCAATATACTGATAAAGTCCTTTGTCGTATAGATCAAGTGCCGGTCTGACATAGTTGCTGTTCGTTGAAAACAGCTTTAAACCAATATAATACATAACCTCTCTCTTCTGATGATCGATTTAAAATCGGAATAAAGAAAAAAAAACTAATACCCTGGCAGAAGAAAATAGTCTATTTTTTTAACAATTCACCATTAGTGCCGATTTCCATTTCAGACTCGGGGAAATCCTCAAAAGACAACTTTCTGATAAAATCCACGCTCCTTTGCATATCATCATAGACCGGCGTCCCATTCTCGCTTATTGTCAATGGTATAATCCTCCCAGATACAAATTCTCCATCTCTTGAAAGATCAAGCTCCAGTATGGCGGAATTCGCAAGAACTCCTTCCCGGCTGAGTTCGCCCGCATATCCCATAAAATTTCCCATGGAATAAGCGATAACATGACCCCTGTACATCTCCATGCCTCTCAATACATGAGGGCTGAATCCTATAAGGCAGTCCGCACCGGCATCGATCACTCTGTGGGCAAAATTATAAATATCTCCCCTGTGTTCACCGAGGTAAATCTCTTCCCTTCTTGTTACATGCCTGTAGTTCTGGCCTTCGCCCCCTGCATGTATAGTAATAACTACAACATCCGCATTGGTTCGTGCATCCATGATAAGATTCAGTGCTCTATCCATATCATACATGCTATTGAATTCGCCGTCTGAATAGTGAAAGCCTATAACAGCGACCCTTATGCTTTTAAACATTCCATATAATATTTCACCCTTAAGGCCGACGCATCCTATCCCGACGCTTCTGAAGGCCATCATAGTATCTGCCAAACCCGATTTGCCGAAATCAAGGCCATGATTATTGGCCAATTGAACGGCATTAAACCCCGCCTTCTGTATAAGGGCTTCAGTATCCCCGGGAGGATACCTGAATGCAAAAAGGGATTTATTCTTGCTCATATCCTTATTTGAGTATTTGTTTTTCGTTATAGAACCCTCAAAATTACCGATCACAAGGTCGGCATCCCTTAAATAGGGTATCACATTATCAAGAAGATTTGTAATTACGGCCGGACGGGGATATCTCCCGGGCGGATAGTCCGAATAAGGCTCGATATCTCCCGTACCTTTTATTGTTAAAGTATCTTCCGCAGATAAACACCGGTATGCGGAAGACGATATTGAAAGAACCAGGAAAAATCCTAATAATATTTTCATTTATGAAACCTTTTAATTTTCTATTTAAATTAATACTTTCTTTTTTATGCAGTGAACAAAACCAGAATATTTTATCATATGTGAAATATTAAATAAACTTTCACCCTGCAGAATTTCTCAAATACTATGATAATAATTATAAAATTTTACCGATGATCATTTTTATGTTATTATTAGATCTGCCATCCGTAACAGCGGGGCTTAATGTATTATGAGCTGTACATGCCGGAATACAAAATATTTATCAAAAAAAAAGAGCATACGTATCATTCTGAAAATTGTAGATACGGTCCTCGCAGTGTTTTTCTGCGGGAAGCTGAAAAGTTCATCACCTCCTCTTAAGGTCAGGAAGATCCTCATTGTAAAACCCGATCACCTGGGTGATATGCTTCTTCTTACAAGCGTTTTCAGGCTGATCAGAGAGAGGTATAAAGATGCTTTTATTGACATTATTTGTGGAATGTGGTCAAAGCCGGTCCTGGATAACAATCCGTATATACATACGATTTATGTCATTAATAATTCATCAGCCAACAGGGATAAATCGGGGCGAATAAAGAAAATTCTCGATTATATTTCAACACTGTTCTCTGCTATCGGCTCTATAAGAAGAGAAAAATATGACATCTGTCTTTTTATGAGATCAAGAAGGGGGAATATGATCTACCTATCTCTGTTCTGTAGTAACGCTTATTCGATCGGCCATGGCACAGCCGGATTCGGTCCGCTGCTTTCATATGAAGCAGCCTGGGAAAAAGGGGTGCATGAAACCGCGCATTTCCTTGAGATTCTGCGCCCTCTGGGTATCAATGCCCTTCCGGATGATCTCTTTTACGGTATCTATCCCTCCCAGGACGATGATGAGGCCGTTTTTTCTTACTGGAGAGATAATTTTTCGTCATTTGATAAAACCGTCATAGTTCACCCCGGCGCCGGCAAAATGGAGAAAACTCTTTCCATTGATAAGTGGAAAGATGTAATTGAAATTCTGGAAAAAAATGGATTTAAAGTAATCCTGACAGGAGGTTCTTTTGAGGAACAGCTTCTCAGGGATATCGCTTCCGTTTCCTCTTCTATCTGCGCCGGTTTGTGGTCGATACCCAGGCTTGCACTCTTTTTTAAAAAATCCTCACTGATAATTACTGTCGACAGTCTCAGTTCCCACATTGCCGGCTGGAGCGGAGTTAAAACAGTAGTTTTTTTCTGCGGCATAGGCGACAGGAGACAATGGCGTCCCCTTGGAAAAAATATAAAGATATTGTCACTCGACAAGCAGTGCAGCCCCTGTGAATCGGGATGCGATAATATGTTATGCATGGATTTCGATGTTAATATCCTTTCCGAATTAATAATTTGACAGAAGGCCTTGAGGATCATTATAATTTTTTTAAATCTTTAATTAAAAGGAAAAGCGATGAAGATACCTGATTTCTCAAAAACATCCGTTCTTGTGCTTGGAGACGTGATGCTGGACCAGTACTACAGCGGTCATGTCAGCCGTATCTCGCCGGAGGCCCCTGTCCCTGTCGTAAAAGTCGAGGATTGCTTTTATGCGCCCGGAGGGGCTGCAAATGTTGCGTACAATATATCAAGACTCGGAGCCCTGCCCCGCCTCATCGGAACTATTGGCGGCGATCAGAACGGAAAGACCCTATCTTTGATTCTAAAAAAGAAGGGCGTGGAGAGCAGTCTTATCAGGATAAACTCACCAACCATAACCAAGATGCGGATCATCGGCGAACACCGGCAGATCGTCAGACTGGATTTTGAAAATTGTGCTGAAATGTCTGAGGATAACGAAGCTGAGGCAGCTGAATTAATTGAAAGATTCGCCGGCCTGTCAGATGCGATTATTATTTCAGATTATGCAAAGGGATTTTGTTCAGCCACTCTTTGCAGAAAGGCAATCGGCATAGCTTCCAGTTTTAATAAATATGTAATTATAGACCCTAAAGGAACTGATTGGGATAAGTATTCCGGGTCTTATATCGTCAGCCCTAACTTAAAAGAGTTGCGGGAAATATGTTCTGCGGATATTAAAAATGAGGATTCAGAGATAGAGGAATGTGCCAGAGAAATTTTAAAAAGATACTCAATAGATAATCTCCTTGTTACAAGGTCCGATAGAGGGATGAGCCTTATACGAAAAAAAGATGCCTTTCATATTCAGGCCGAGACCAGGGAAGTGTCTGATGTAACCGGGGCGGGAGATACTGCTATTGCATCATTGACTCTGGGCATAGCCGGAGGAATGGATATTCTCGATGCCGTTAAACTTTCCAACAAGGCCGCAGGAATCGTCGTCGGTAAATTGGGGACAGTACCTATAGAAAAAGAAGAATTGATAAGCACCATTGAGGAAAACGAGGTTGGAAAGATCGTCAGCACCGATAAAATCAGGGAGATTGTTTCAGGACTGAAAAAGCAGGGAAAGACCATAGTATTCACAAACGGATGCTTTGACATAATCCACAGAGGACATATAGAATATCTTCGTAAGGCGAGGGAGATGGGCGATACTCTGATCATCGGGTTGAACGCCGACTCTTCAGTCAGGCAGATTAAGGGTTACGGCAGGCCGCTTAACCATGAAAATGACAGGGCTGAGGTTTTGTCGGCTTTTGAATTTATTGATTACGTAGTCCTTTTCAGTGAGAAGACCCCTTTAAACCTTATCCGAACCATAAAGCCGGATATTCTGGTAAAGGGAGGTGATTACAATGCAGAAGAAATCGTTGGCAGAAATTATGCCGGAAAGATTGTAGTCCTGCCCTACCTGGAGGGGTATTCGACTACAGCCTCTATAAAAAAAATGGGGATGTAAAATTATGATAATAGTGACCGGAGGGGCAGGTTTTATAGGAAGCAACCTTATCAGGGGTCTTAACGGGATATCTGAAAACGATATTCTCGTGGTTGATGACCTATTAAACGGTGAAAAGCACAGAAACCTGAACAGCCTCGTATTTTCGGATTATATGGACCGTCTGGAGTTTATTTCAAACCTGAACAGATTTAAAA
>Ga0187770_10001133_pt1 | contig 13927 bp, 13 predicted proteins | sample 0116_SJ02_MP02_2_FD_133154 | JGI IMG/M metagenome (GOLD analysis project Ga0187770, IMG submission 133154) | Tropical peat soil microbial communities from peatlands in Department of Meta, Colombia - 0116_SJ02_MP02_20_MG | ecosystem: Environmental > Terrestrial > Soil > Wetlands > Peat | place...
AAGTTGGTGAAAAACGCCGAATCTACCTTGACGAGGGGATCCTAGCGTAGACAATAGCATCGCCAAGAGTCAGTCCGGAACATCAGCTATCAAATGCTACCTATTTGATAGAGCGGGTTCTAGCTTAAAAGCCAGCTGCCGATGGGTCAGGGTTCACAGGGCTTTATCTCCTGTACATCCTGGGCAAACAGCATGTGCAGCGTTAGGAGTTGCTTGGAGTTGATCAGGTCTCTCATCGATTTAGTTCAAAATCACCGGAAGGGGTCGAAGTAGTTGCGAAGGTCGAGGCCTCAGGGTTCGCATGGAGATTTTCGTAGGTTCTTCTATGAGGCCCCAGCGAAGTCCATGCCTTGCCGTTGAGAGTCAAAGAAATTGGCCACAATCTCCTTGCTTTCGTTCAAAGGAGCTTGCTTTGTGGTTTTCTGTTTCGCGTCCGTTTCGAAAAACTGTCTACTGTTGCTGAAGGGTAGTTTCACGGCTGAACTTCGCACGGTCATTTAGCCTATTTTGCAAGGTTTATGTTGGGAATTCGCCGATTTTGTGAAAATGGCCCTGTCGATTTTCGAAACGCCCCAAAGCGTAGCACTGTTCGAAAGGCGCATTTCGCATGTAAGAAGCGCATGTTATCAGTTTCCGCATATTGCTGGTTTTGAAATACCGCTTTAATTGCTCATCGCACTGTGTTTTTTGTCAGAGGAAGAATAGCAAAGGTGCCAGTGTTGCCGCCAAGCAATTTTGGAGATGACGTTGAAATCCTCGAGAGGAACGTCAACGGAAGGAGAGTTAGCGTGAAGTGGGACTGGGGAAGTTTTAGGAGCACTGAAGGCTTTCCTGTTGATGACAACCTGATAAACTGGGCCATCGGACAAGACCAGGCCCTGAAAGAATGTTTCTTATGCCTGGATGAGTGGGTGCACAAGCTCAAATGGCTGGAGAAGAATGAGTGGTACGCGAACTGGAGCAGCCCTGACAAATCTAAAGCCTCTGTCAAGACGCTGATCAGTCCTGGGCCTTATCTCATGCTGCTGGGAGATCCTGGAACAGGCAAATCGCTGATCGGTAGGGCCCTCGCGGAGAAGTTGACGCAGGTGTACAGCGAAAACGGCATACGATTGGCCGACGCGCTTTGTTGGAAAAACTCGATGTTGCCCAGTAAACCCAAGATTTCGATCCACAAGGGTGGCGAAGGAAAGAAGATCGTTCAAAAAGAGCAGCTAAAAGAGCTTAAGAGGAAATTCCTTACGAGGGTAGGGTTGAAGAGTCTGCAGATTTTGATGATCGTTATGGGCTTTTTCTTGATTTGCCTTGGGTTTTACTTCCTCTACACGGGCTGGGCTACTTGGCAATCGAACCCGCCTTATTCGGGCGAGACTCTTCAGCAATTTTATAACAACAGTTTCATGTCGTATCTGATCTCACAGTTCGTAGGCCTGGTTCCTCTGACTTTCATCCCAGGTGGAAGTCTGGTGTTCTTCGGAGTTTTCTTGTGGTGGCTTTCCAAGATGGGTGGGATGGCAAACCTCAAGGGTATCGGAGGCGCCCAACAATCTGACGCTCCGAAGTTGATCGTCGACAATAGTTCCGGCTACGCGCCCTTCATTGATGCGACGGGACACAGGACTGCCCAGCTTTTCGGTTCAATAGCTTGGGATCCGTATCAAACTGGCGGATTGGGCACTCCTGAACACCAGAGGGTCAGTGCTGGAGACGTGCACGTAGCGTCTTTAGGCATCCTTTACATAGACGAGATAAAGAACCTTGACGCTGAGGAAACCGTAACGCTGCTGACAGTGCTGGAAGACGGACAGCTGCCGATAACTTTGCGAGGCAGACTGAACGGCGGAGACACGGCGGCAATGGCGGTTTCAACAGAACCCGTTCCTGCTATAACGTTTCTTGTCGGCGCTGGGAACTTTGACAGCATAGGCCAGGTTCATCCAGCTCTGATGGACAGAATATACGGATACGGCAAAGTTGTGCGGATGAACAACGACATGCCGAACACCATCGAAAACAGGCGCAAGTACGTTCAATTCATATCACAGGAGGTCAAACGCTTCAACCTCATCCCATTCACCAAGGACGCATGCGAAGAAATAGTTGAGGAAGGCAGACGCAGAAGCGACAAAAAGTATGCGTTAACGACCAAGTTCAGGCCGCTGATCTCGATCATTAAAACATCGTCGACACTCGCGATGAATGAAAATGCTGCGATCGTGGAAAGAAGACATGTGCTTGAAGCCGTCGAACAGCATTGCAAGACCATTCAGAGGCAGATACTCGAACATACCATGCAAGAAAGGGGAAAGCTCCTGCAGATCGAACCACAGGGAGCCAAGCTGGGACAAATACACGGCCTAGCGGTCGTCCAAGATCCCTACAGCGGTGAGATGACGGGCAGCGTGTTGAACGTGAAAGCCCAAATGGTCAAGAGAAGCGCACTTACAAGAGACTACTCCTTCAAAGGATACTACAAAGTGACCGGCGCAGCAAAAGGTCAGACATTCATTTCAGACAGCATAGCCAAAGTTAGAAGCGTGATTCTGCAAAAGTACGGCGTGGATATCGCGCAGGACTATCTTACACACATCGACTTTGCACAGTCTTACGGCATAGATGGACCATCAGCGGGCGTCACTATGGCGATTCTACTCTGCTCACTTATTGAGGGAAAGCCGATAAGACAGGACGTCGCCGTCACAGGAGAAATCAACCTTGGCATCGGAGAATCCATTCAGGTTACGGCCGTCGGAGGCGTTTACGAGAAAATCAAGTCCGCCGAAGCATGGGGGTTTAAGAAAGTTGTCATCCCGCAAAAAAACTACGATAATTCCATCGACGTCAGGGACTACAAGATTGAAGTCTCCCCTGCGGCAACCTTGGACGATTATTTGAAAGCGTGCCTCGTTGAGACACCTGTGCTAAAGGTTCCAGGTCAAGCTTGGAGGCGCAACGTGCGGGCTAACGCCACAAGAACCGCTGGAACGTAGCAACCTCACTCGTTTTTTTGCTACCTTACTACTTCACGGGAATTCTTCAGTTTTCTTGGCTAGATCCTTCCGATTTTTCATCGCCACGTTCACGGCATCGTGACCGCAAGCTCAATACTTTTTTATCTCTAGGTTTACCAACAATACCTTGTATTCGCTTGCAAGAATGGGCTTGTGATGGTCAGGGAAGTTGACAAAGACGCGATTCGCAGATGGCGCAAAAGAGGTTTTTACAGCGAAAACGCTCTGGTGAAGCTTCTTCAGAAAAACGGGTACTATTCTGTAAGGGTTCCAGTGAGCAACCCTAGCCTCAACCCCTTGCCAGACATTATGGCCAGAAGAGGCATGGACATGTACGCCTTCGAGGTTAAGAACGCAGGTTACTATGCCTATTTCCCTAAGCAGCAGGTCGAAAAACTCTTCAGGTTTCTGAATGAGCTAATCCCCGCGGATAATGCACATAAACATGCCGTGCTCGCTGCTCATCTCGGCAAGAGATGGATCTTTAAGGAAATAGGCTGGAAAGACTACGAGAAGGGAAAACTTCAAGAGAAGGTAAGGATTCTGAAGCGCGACAGAGGGAACATTGACCTGACAAGAGGAAGATGATTAGAATGAACGTTTCCAAAGCGGCGGTTCAAGCATCTGTCTTATGCAAAACATACGAGACGACTGACTCAAAAGTTGAAGCCTTAAGAGACATAGACTTGAACGTCAGAGTGGGCGAATTCACTGTCGTTCGTGGTCCGTCGGGCTCGGGGAAAACAACACTCCTTAACATAATTGGGGGCATCGACAAGCCGACAAGCGGGAAAATCGTCGTTTTTTCAGAGGACCTAGCGGCAAAAGACGAAGATTCCTTGGCCAATTTTAGATGTATGAAGGTCGGCTTCGTTTTTCAGTCCTACAACCTGGTTTCAACTCTTACCGTGGCAGAAAATGTCGCGTTCCCGATGGAGTGGCTAAGGAAACCTGAAGATCAGATAAAAAAACTGGTCGAAGAGCTGTTAGAAGTTGTAGGCCTCGAGCAGAGGTCAGAGCATTTTCCGTTTCAGCTGAGTGGCGGTGAGCAGCAACGCGTTGCTTTTGCTCGTGCATTAGCTAACAACCCACCGTTGCTTCTGGTTGACGAACCCACTGGAAACTTGGATAAGAAAACGAGCGCCAAGATCGTGCAAATGTTAGAGACTTTGAAAAATGAGGGAAAAACAATCATAGTTGCCACTCACGACGAAGGAATCTCTAGGCTGGCAGATCAAAAGCTTTGGTTAGAAGATGGGAAGCTGATGACTCAGAATGAGTGAAACATCCTTTCCGATCAATGACCTGCTACGAAGGAAGCTTCAGACAGCCCTCATCGTTGCCAGCTTGGCGCTATCCGTGGCTTCAACGCTCTTCCTGCTTCTTTTTGCAGAGAAGATCGGGTTCAGCGTTTCGCTGATGATAGAAGGCAAACTGACAGCCGGTTTTTCCGCTTCCTTTTCCCCTTTCATCCTGCTGCTGATCGTTTTGATTTTCATTGCCGGCGCGGTCATGGTTTCCTTCATGACTTCTTTGATGATTTCTCGGAGGATAAAGGACATTGGACTCATGAAGGCGGCAGGGTGTCCGAACGACTTGGTCTTCGGCTATTTTCTAACAGAACTAATAGTCGTCATCTTTTCAGGCTGTTTTTTGGGGACCTTGTTGGGGCTTTTGGCTAATTTTGCTTCAACAAATATTCTAGGTAGCCTCGGTCTTCAGGCGGCGCAGGCTCCCCTAGACCCGTGGGCAATTCTTGGCGTATTCGCCTCGTACTTTATCATCGCATTGGTTGTCGGTGCCAAGCCCGTTTATAGCGCTTCGAGCGTTGAACCGGCAAAGGCATTTTCACCAACGTACTACCTTGGACTGGGCAGTGGATCGAGTTTTAAGGTGCTCTCAAAGTCAAATCTAGCCTTTAGAGTTGCGCTTAGAAGCCTCATACGTCACAGGTCTGCGACCGTCAAGATCGTGGTTTGCCTGAGCATTGTCTTCGCGCTCATCACCGTCGGCGTTGCAGGAGGATTCATAGCCGATCAGACCACGCAAAGCTGGCTTGAAAAAGCCATGGGCCGAAACACAGTTTTGATCGCTCAGCAAAACATGGGCGAGCAGTACGAGCTGCTGCTGAAGGAATTCTATGAGGGAACCACCGCTACAGGGTTCAATTACACCGATGAAAGATACGTCATACCTGAGAATCTCCTTGAGAATCTTTCCTCCACGTACGGCGATAACAGTATCGATCCTCGCATCGTTCTTGAAGCATCCGTGGCAGAAGTTGAAGGATTTTCAATTCCCATTGGGGGAACCTCAGCGAACATTACAACCGTTGGAGATTCTCGGACGGGGCAGTCCATCGTGGAGGGTGTCGAACCCGGAAGACCGTTAAATGACTTTGTTCTGGATGGCATTTTCCTGAACGAGCCCTGGCAGGTCGTCGTAGGCGATACTCTCTCCAAGAACTTGTTCACTGACCCATTGGCCAATTCGCAGCATTCCGCAGAGAGTTTGAGAGTGCTTGGCCAGACTCTAACCGTCGTCGGTATCTGCCTTGATCCTATCAACAACGGAAAGGTTGCTTACGTCTCCTTCCAAGCGCTGCAGAACGCCTCAGGCATGCTCGGACCAAACATTTTACTGCTGGAACCCCCCTCAACGGCAAACCGAACAGCTTTTTTGAATCAATTAAATGCGACCATCAAGGCAGTGAACCCAGAATTTGCAGTTTTCGACCTCAACGACGTATTGAACAAGTGTCTCAGCTTCGTGAACTATATGTGGTCAACCGTGATGATTCTGCCCTTGTTCTCCCTGGTCGCAGCCTCACTCTGTCTAGTTGGCTACGTAATGCTAGCCGTTGATGAACAGCGCCAGGAATTTGGAATCCTAAGGGCTGTGGGAGCAAAGCCCAGCATGGTTCTCAACGTCGTTTCTGGACAGAGCTTGCTCATCCTGCTGTCGAGCTATGGCGTCGGGATAGCCTTCGGCATAATCGCCACTTTGCTGATTTTGGTTCAACAACCCCTCGTAACGGTCTACAATGTCCTCGAGATCTCGGGGTTGCTGACTGTTGCCTTGGTAGCAACGTTGGTTTCAAGCCTTTACCCTGCCTCAAGATTTGCGAGGAAGCCTCTGCTAGAGATGATGAGGCAAACATGACCGATTCTTTTGAAAAGCCGTCTCACTGAAGGCTGTATCTTGAATAATCTTTCACACCATTTGCACTGAAGCAAGGTAACGAGTCCGCATATGCTGGCAGTTGACTCAAGAAGTCCTGCAGTTGAAGGACTGGAACTACGGGAACACCCTTGTAGAATTTGAACTTGCCAAAAGTAAGAGACAAGACGGCAGGCAGAAACTTTGCGGTGCCGCAAGAAAGGAACTCGATCTTTACGGCGGGATTTGGCAACGACATAACCAACGCACGAGTTCTTATTGTCTGCTGCTCAACAATCTTCTCTGCTGCTGATCTCTGCAGTCCATGGTGCCAGTGCTTGCAGTCTAAACACACGACTATTGGACTTTTCCAGCCCACGATGTCTATTTCCCATCTGCGACCGCCATGCTTAAAGTGGAGATTCCTCACCACAGTGTAACCATTACTCTCGAACGCAATCGCGGCGATACCTTCAAACTCTTTCCACTGAAGAAAACCGCTCACTCTTTCAAGGTCGCCACCTGATTTTAGCGCGCGAACAGCCAACCGAAGGCGCTGCACGCTAGTAACCTCCAGAATACTCTCATGGAGATAAACGAGCCCATCATCTTGCAGTTTTCGGAGCAATTCCTCTACGAGACTTGCTGGGAGGTTGGCCTCGTTATTGATTAGTTTTTGTGAAACAGGCCCGTCTCTTGTCAAATTCAGTATTGAAATTAGCAAGTCGCTTTCAATGTTCAAGTCTAGGCACCTGGTATTTCACATGAGGATGTCTAGGAATTGGCCACGTGGGCATCAGTTTAAAAGCTTTGCGGCATGCGTCTACACCGCTGAGCGGGTGATGCCCACGTTTGTTCGTGTTTTTCTCGCGAAATGCATAATCTTAATAATGCTTTTGTATTTCACACCAAGTGGTTATGAACCTTTGAGCATGACTTCCGCTTTCTTCAGGTCTAGGACAGTGTTGACGTTAAGGAACGTTCTCAGCCGAGGGTCTAACTGCTCGAGCACGAGGGTTGAGACATAGCGTACTTTTTGCAGCTTATCTACCATCGTCTGCAGGTTCAACTTGCCCGAAAGCAATGCGTTTCTGGCGGCTTCCAACGCGGGTCTCGTACAGTAAGCCGCCTGTAGAGGTTCTATGTAGCGGTTCGGCCATCGGGGGACGGCTGCGTTTCTGTTTATGCACAGTTCTAACAGAAGGTGCAGAATGTCCCTTGAAACGAATGGCGTATCGCATGGGAGCAGGAGCGAATACTTCCCTTTTGCGCGTTCAAAGCCGGTAGCCGCACCTGCCAGCGGGCCTTGGCCTCCGGCGTCGTCAATGAGAACATTGGCATCTTCGCCTAGGATATTTGAATACCTCTCAGCCTGAACACTTGAGCTTACAACAACCAGTCTTTCGTCAACAAGGTCTTTAGTTTTGTCCGTAACGTGTTTTACAAGAGGCTTGTTCGACAATTGAACAAGCCCTTTGTCTCGGCCTAGCCTGCTGGAAAATCCGCCTGCCAGTATGATTGCTGATCTTTCCAATAATGAGTGGTCTCCGTCTCCGGTGTAAGGTTCTTAACGTACCGTTCGGTTGTATAAGTTTTTTGCGTGGGATATTTCTTAATTGGAATACAGCATATAAGCGGACATTCTATTGCCTGTAGGATTGTACAAAGGGATGTTAGATGGCCTCGGAAGTGAGGGAACTTAGTCGTATCATCTGCAACAAGTGCGGGGAGAAGGAATATGAAAAGTGTAGGGATTGTAGAATTCACTATTTGTTGAACAGAATAGCAGCATGCTGAAGACGAAAATTAGTTTATGTCCTCTATTCTCTTCGCCATCTCGCTTAGGATTCTGGTGAAGGGATGATCTGGTTTATCTTGGGCGAAGATGACGCCTCCCTCAGCCTTCAGGACGTCGCAGAAGCAGGGAACAATCCCTAGAAGCGGGACTTGGTATACTTCCTTAAGTTTGGTCTTTACGTCGTCTCTTCCGTCTCTCGTGGAGCCGTCTAGTACTTTGTTCAGGACGATTTCCGTTTTCTTCTCAAACAGGTCGTACAGCTCTCTCAGCATGCGTCTAGTTCCATCCACGTCTGATCGGTCGAATGTTGTTGCGACGAGGACAAGGTCCGCGCTGACAATCGCGTTTATGGATGAGTATTGCAATCCGGGGCTTGTGTCGAGTATCAAGTAATCGAAACCTTTGTCGTTTAAGAGCGAAGTTTTTAGAGCGAGAAGTCTTCCTAGTGCCCGCATCTCCCATTTTCTGTCTTTTGCAGACATATCTCGGATCGCTTCAGTGGACGGATTGGCGAAACCTACGAAGAGTTTGCCGCTGTTGCCAATCCTGTCGCTTAGGTCTATCACTACTTTGTTGATCTCGCACACTGCGTTGAGATAATCGTTTAACCAGCACTCTGCTTTGTCAATCTTGAGCAGTGTAGAAAGGCTCGGCGCACGGAAGTCAAGGTCTAGCAAGCAAACACTTTTTCCGTGCTTGGCAAAAGTTGCAGCCAAGTTGACTGAGAGAAGCGTCTTCCCCGTTCCGCCCTTATAAGAGTGCACAGCTAATATCTTGCCCATTCAGATCACTCCTGGTTTTCCCTGTCTACAAAGAAGTAGGCCTTTCTTCCATTCCTCTCCTTCTTAAGGTGACCCATTATCACGAGCTGGTTCAAGTAAGCGCTTTCCACGGCCCTTGCTCTCTTTGTTTGCTCAGCGACCTCATCTGCTGTAGCTCTCCCCAATCTGCAAACGGTCATAGCAGTTTTTCTCAGGTGATCAGGCATCGAAAGTAATGTCATGACATCCAGAGGGGCGTCTGACAGTGGTTGTTGAATATCTTTCCTCTCATGCTTCTGTAGTTCGATCATGACCTCCACTTTCTCGTTAAGCTTCTCAAGGTTATCTTTGATCTTCTCCAGAACCTGTAGAGGCTTTTTCGCGAGAATTTCTTCCCTGGACAAAGTGTGTTTCCTCAACGTGCCTTAACCGCGTACTGCATGATTAAAGACGACGCGGTTTATTAAGTCTTACGAAACAATGATAATGATTCACAAGACAATCTGCGAAACATCAACGATCCTAACGAGGCTTCCAGAGGTGCGGTCAAAACGACGTTCTCTCCGAGTGGATCGATATTCCCTGCAGCATCTGACCTCAATTAATGGTTTCGAGCATCAGGAAAACAAGGACGAAAACTTTCAAAAAAGTTGGGGAGGTGGCCTAATAGGGCACTGGGACGCGGTTTCTTAGTTCTTCTTCAAGTATCGGCAGGACCTGCTTCAACTCTCGGAAGTATTTGAGCACTGTTATGCCTCTCTGAGTCACGGCGTATACGATGCGTCGCTTCCCCACCATGCGTTCTTCGACGAGGTTCTGCTTGATGAGGAAGTCCAAGTATTCTTTCAGAACGCTGCAATTAACATTAGCCTTGTACATGATGTGAGTCAGCTTCAACGGGCCTCGATGAGCCAGTACCTTGAGTATGTCTATGTACATCTCAAGTTTGGAACGTCTCATAGTTCAAGCCTCTTTTTTGCCATATTGCAACTCTCCATATAAAGCTTTTATGGATTCAAGCTAAGTCTTTTCCGTAAACAGTCTCCGTTAGTAGCTCCTTTTCGCCTGTGCTCGAATTAACACGTTCATTCTATTTTGGAACGCCGTCACTAAGTCGTCTAGCAATATTCGTTGCAATTCTGCTGGTAGTCCTTTGATGTTTCTCTGGAAAACCTTGGCCATTTTGTTCTGCAGTTCCTTTCTTTCTTTAAGAGTCAATGTTTTTTTCAAGGGCTTTCCTCCATTGTTTACGCACACGATAAGCTTTTGGTACTTAACTGTCTTATGAATCGGAAATGTGAAATTATAATTCATATTCAGAGACGGCCTAACGAACTTGCCGCGTCCTATTTCGGGTTCTGATAACTAGGGCGCTGTCTCATCTCGAAAATCGTTGAAATCGTTTTTTCAAAAGCATATACGAAAAGCATATACATTTTCATGTATCATGTATATACAGTCAACGAACAATGTTAAAGGTTACACAGTGCAAGTTAGGATGCAGGGCCGTGTGGACTTTCGAGAAGGGCGCGTATAATAGGGGACAAGACTGCGTGTTGTTTCGGAATGTTTAAGTTGTGTTTCAATCCTCCGCAAGATGTTTGAAGAGAACGATTGCAGGTCATTCAAGTATTCCCAGCGTACGTGGCCTACGTGTTTTTCGTGGAAAGAGAAGATTACGAACACGCATTCCGCAGTTCGTTACCGGGAAATCGCTCTCTTTGTCTCAAACTTTTTATTTCCAGTTTCACTACTGTTCTTCTGCCGGATGATGAGAAGGCATTAGATTGACATTCAGGATGAAAGTTCAGAGTTACTCGGACGGCAATATCCGTAATACTTACAAATGAACATGGATTTTCCTAATTACCGGGATAGTCATGTTATGGTTATGATGCGACGATTTGTAAGGGAGTGGGTTGAGAAGTACCCGAGTATGCGCAAGATAAGTGATGCCATAGCCAGACAGCGTACATTGGGTTCTCAGGGAACTGTAACGAACTATGTTAAGGCTGTGCGGAAATTTTGCGCTTACTTGGCTGTTGAGGATCCTGAGGTTCTGTTGCAGAAGTTTTAGAATGGAGAGTTGGATGCAGGGGCGAGCGTTGATAAGTACATCGACTATGCTCTTGGAGATTTGAATTACGTGCATAACCATGTTAGAAACTTGCTGTTTGGAATTAAGAAATGACCTGAATTGAAAGGTGTTAAGGTTGACTGGCCTTGTGCACAATTCCCAACAAGCAAGGAAATAGCCGAGCAGGATAGGGCTCCTACTAAGGAAGAGCTCAAACGGCTGTTAAATCATGCGGGTTCTGCACGTGACAGAGCCATAATTTATTGCAATACATCGAGCGGTTTGAGGATAGGGACCCCTACTCAGCCTCAAGGCAGGCGACGTTGACTTCGCTTATCCGGACGTGGCGAAGCTCACGGTTGAACGGAAACGGGGAAGAAAGTTCCGCAACAAACGAAATGGAAGGCAGGGAAGACTGTTTATTTCATGGTTCAAGCTTTGAACCACGACAAATATCTCCTCGAAAAAGCGTGAGCTTTTTTTGTGCACTTTTGCGCGCGCTACAGTATTTGCGCGTTCGGCCAAAAAGAAATTGTGTGCTCTGCCTTTCTGGTGAAGTTCAGACGCATCGATGAAGAGGACTTTATTCTTTCTTAAAGGCTGCTTTTTCAACCTAAAAATCATTACAAAAGCGCTAATTCCAGTACCATAAGACAGGTTTAGTCCCAAGCCTATTACACATTCAAGCAAGTCAGTATCGACAAGATGGTTTCTGATTCCAGATTGAGCGCTGCTTCTGAACAATGCGCCGTGCGGAACAATAATGCCCATCCGCCCAGAAGGATAAGCCTGCGCGCGCCTGCACGCGCTGCATTTATGCGCTGTATGTATAACCGAAGTTTGCTGCTATCAGTACCAAGTCGAAGATGTCGATGGTGCCGTGGCCCAGAAGGTCGTACATTGGGTTTTGTTGGCCGTAGAAGGCCGCCATTGTCCTGAGGTCAAAAATGTTTACCGTTCCGTCATTGTTTAGGTCGCCTTGGATGGGCGAGAAAGTGTAAGCGATGTCTTGGGTCACGGTGATTTGATTTTGGGATCCGCCTCTAATGTATTCAAGTTCTGGACCACTCGAAGAGCTGAGGTTGGCCCATTGGATGTATATGGTCCCGGTTAGGTCGTTTGTCCAGCCTGGAATATCCTTCCATATGTGGTAGTATGTGGCGCTGAAGGTGACCGTCACGAGCGTTACACTCCCATTTATTGGGCTGCCTGAAGTGTAGCCCGACAGGCTGCCGTTGGCGGCGTCTAAGTTGTATGTTCCGCTTCCCCAAGCATTCCAAGAGACATCCACAACGCTAAGGAGTGTCGCGTTATAGTCGATTTCAAAGTCGAATTCTTCAACGTTTACGGCTATGGGCAGTTGTACGGTCACGTTGAAATTCTGGCCGTATATGCGACAGGTCTCGTTGGTCGGACCCGTTTGAAGTACCGGATTCAGAGTGAAATTGGCAGTAACAGACATGTTATCAGTTATAGTTAACGTTGCCGGATCAGCATAACCAGACAAGTCACCACTCCAGCCAACGAAGTTCCAGCCCGCGACTGGAACTGCCGTACATTGAACGACATCACCATAATGACAAGGCCCAGAAACGTTCAATCCAACAGAGCCGCTTCCAACCGTTGACACGCTCAAAGTGTAATTGATAAATTCCTCTGGCCCATAGTTGCCTATTACTGTTCCAGAACTCGCAACAGTCAGAGCTTCGCTCTTAAGGAGTATCAGTCCTGTTGTGGAGACCCAACTGTACTCTACGCTTGCGTTCACAATCAGCGGGTCAGAGAACAGAAAGTTGTGTGACGAGCCGTCGTCCCACCAGAACGAAGCCGGAAGAGTGTTCACGCCAGTTAAGCCATAGTTTGCTCCGTCAATGGTGATGATCGCCCCAGAGAAGTCCGTTCCCACGCCTGTTTGATTAAAGAGGATGTTGTACTGTGCTATCCAGTTAAAAGTGATGGTGTGTGCACACTGAATATTCGCAAAGTCGTAGCTGGTGCTCCCATCGGTGACAGGCGGGTTGTTCTCCAGCGTGTACCCCGTGCACCGGTACCTCGTTCCCGCTCCGTTGTCGTCAGCTGGTGAAGTCACGCTGACTGTCAAACTGCTTCCTTGGTCTTCCCACTGAGATTCAGTAGGCGTGTCATGAGCACTGTTAACTTCCACCCAGAACTGCTCATTCCAGCTGAAGACTATGGTATGCGTTGCTTGCACATCAGTGAACGTGTAGGTCGTGCCTGGAGTGGATGCTGCACCGTCGATGCTGAAGCCAGTACAAACCCACTGATAATCGCCGGCAACGATTTCGGTCGGGCTTGTGACAGAAGCAGTGAAATCGGTGCCTTCGCCTACCCATTGCGAGTTCGTAGGCGACCCGAGGGTGCTGTCAACCTCTATCCAGAACTGTTCTTCCCAACTGAAACCTATACTATGAGCGGCTTGCACATCAGTGAACGTGTAGGTCATGCCTGGAGTGGATGCTGCACCGTCGATGCTGAAGCCAGTACAAACCCACTGATAATCGCCGGCAACGATTTCGGTCGGACTTGTGACAGAAGCAGTGAAGCCAGCGCCGTTATTGACCCAGCCAGAAGCCGTAGGCGCGCCGTACGCGCTGACAACGGTTATGTACCATTGTGTCCCATAGTTGCCTGTCACGCTGCCTGACGTGGTTACCTGGAATGAGCCATCGCTTTGCTGGGTCAAAAGTCCAGTCGTCGAGTTCCAAACGTAGCACTTCGCGTTTGCCACAGCAATTAGCGGCGATTGGAATGAGAAGCTGTGGGTGCTTTGGTCGTCCCACCAAAACGAAGCACCCGACGCATTAAAGTTAAGGTCGTCAACAACGACGACAGTGCCGTTGAAGTCCGCTCCAATAGCAGACTGAGAGAAGGTGACGTACCACTGGGTCTTGTAGGTTCCTGCAACAATCGCGTTGTTTGAAACGGTCAGAGGCGAAGTCTCGTTGACACCGGTCAGCACATACTGCTTCTCGTTTGAAGAGACAAGCAGAGGAGTTGAATAGGCAAAGTTGTATACGCTGCCAGAGTCAGCCCAACCTGAATAGCCAGTCAGGCCATAGCCTGTTCCGTTAATAGTCACCACAGCTCCAGCGAAGTCGGA
>Ga0187770_10001135_pt1 | contig 13917 bp, 10 predicted proteins | sample 0116_SJ02_MP02_2_FD_133154 | JGI IMG/M metagenome (GOLD analysis project Ga0187770, IMG submission 133154) | Tropical peat soil microbial communities from peatlands in Department of Meta, Colombia - 0116_SJ02_MP02_20_MG | ecosystem: Environmental > Terrestrial > Soil > Wetlands > Peat | place...
CGAAGACCCGCTTGAAATGGTTGCCGTGCTCATCCCCTTGGCCTGGAGGTTCCTCGCCCGGTCGTAGTTGTTCGCCCCGCCGGGGCCGCAGCCGTTAAACTCGTACTCGGCGGCAACCGCTGTCCCGGATCCGCTCGCTCCGTCGTTTTCGCCGGCGGCGTCGCGCTCCTGGTTGTAGGAAAATCCCACCACGATCACGTTTGCGCTGTGCGTGTTGGCGAAGGTCGCCGTAATGCTCGGGGTTGCGGCATTTACCGCAGTCACCAGGATGTTTTCCTGGTTTGCTCCGCCGTAATCATAGACGAGCTCCGAGCCCACCGGGATTTTCCACGGCACGCCGTGGTTCGTCCCCTTAAGGCCCGTTGCCCCCGAAAGCGTAACCGTGGCGCTGCCGGCGCTTCCCACGACCGTCGTGCTCAAGCACTGGAACGCCATGGCCTTGTAGCCCTGGCCGCCGGTTATCCCTGTCGCCGGCAACTGGTCAAATCCGGCCCCCCGCACGCGGTCAAGATTTCCGCTCGCCTGGTTCAGGATCTGCGTGATGCCGCCGGTGCACAGCCCGTACCCGCTCCCCAGGGCCTGGTTGTCGGCATTGTGAAACTGGGCCACCGTGCTCTTGTAGCTGCCGTTTACGCCGTCTACGATATTGGTCCCGCTCGGAAGCGTCACCGAGGACACACCGATCTGTCCGGAACTGTTTATCTGGAGATAGTTGCCGCTGCTCGGGTCCACAACCGACCCGGCAGGGATGACATTGCTCTGGAAATTTATAGCCACGTCTCGCTCCGTTTCACTCCGCGAGAAGTAAAAAGGCAAAAGGCAAAAGGCAAAAGCGCGGAGTTCATAATTTTTGCCTTTTTCTCCCCGCCTAAAACCTGCGGGGACATGCTTTTTACTTTTGCCCTGCCCCGAAGGGACCTACCCTATGTCCGCCTCGGAAGCGGCGATCCCGCTTCTTATCCCTTGCGGGGAAGCGCCGATGGTCTGAACGCCGGCGGCGCCCCCGGTAAGTTCTGTTATGACATCGGGGAAGGCCCCCACCTCGATGCCAAGTTCTTTCACACGTTTCTTGGCCGCTGTGTCCAGAGGCTTCATGTGAGGTCCGGCCGGAAAATCGTCCGGCACCTCTATCGTCTCGCCTTCCTGCCAAAGCCGGTTGTCAATAAAACTCACTGCCAAAAGTTTGTACCTGGCCATACGTCACTCCGCTCTAATTAGGAATTAGGAATTAGAAATTAGGAATGGCCGAGATCGTCCAGATCGAATCTTTCAATTGGTAACTCAGTGTTTTCATTCCTAATTCCTCATTCCTAATTCCTAATTGCCCTTTTACATGTACTTGAGAGTCGCGCTCGGTATTCCCTGCGCGTACGCCAGGTTGGGTCCGAGACCCTCGCGGTCCAGGACGATCGTGGCAAGGACGGAGCCTGCGGAAATATTGGCCGTCCCCACGATGTACTGCACCTGGTAGAATTTCGGGCTTGCGCTCGAAAGCGATGCCGGGATCGGAATCCTGAAAAGCTCGGTGCCCGCCGCAATCCCACCCGTCCCCACCGCATAGGCCGGGCTTTGTCCGATTACCGTGTAAGTGCCGGGGGTCCCGCCCCCGCCGTCCGGCGCCGCCGCAAGAGCAATCTGAAGGGTCGAATTCGCAGACCCCGTAATCGCCGTCGGGTTTATCACCAGGAGCAAAAGCGCCGGGTCGTCCCCTATGCCGATGTCCCGGCCCTGGGCCGCCGCAGTCGAAGCGATCTGCGAAGTGTCAATCGTGTTGACTGAAGTATATGTGGCCGGCGTCGCCGGGTTTGCCCATGCGGTCGTAATTACGCTGCCGCTGAGGGCTCCGCCCGAGCTCACCGATCCGTCAAAAAGCAAAAGATTATCCATTATCATGGCCTTACGTCTCCTCTCGTTCCTCATTCCTAATTCCTGTCATTCCTCATTCCTAATTCCCCGGATCAGATACGCCTCCGGGGCAGGCTCTAATTCCTAATTGCCTTTCTAGATGTTCGACTCGGTGCTCAAGAGCTGGTCGCACGTCCTTATCGGTATGCCTCGAAACGTGGTCACCGGCTTTCCGTCGAATTCCTCCATCCGGAGCAAAACGTTTTGCTTGTTGAGCGCCTGGATGTCGAGCCAGGTGGAAACGGCGCGGTTGCAGTAAAAACCCGCCTGCCCAAGGGTCAGCCTCGGGGCGTCGGAGGTCTGCACGTTTCCGGCCCTCGCCGGCTGCGTGGGCAGCCTGTGGATCGCCCGGATCATCAGGTTGATCAAGTTTGGAGGACTTCCGCCGCCAAGCTGCGAAACGTCGATATTGCCGATCCGCACAGCGTATCTCCAGTCTTTCACCACCAGGCCCGCGTCCCACTTGTAATGGGTCCGCCATGCATAATAGGGGTTTCCGTTCGCGTCATAGACAGGGGTCCTGCCCATGTCTTCCTGCCGGAAACCCGCCTTTGCCCCCTTGGGGAATATGCCGTGAACTGACATCGGCCCCCAGTGGATGAGCCAGATGCTTGTGCAGGTCGAACTCGATCCGCCCGCGCTGATTACGTTATTGGCCGTCTGGATCCCCGATGACGTGCTCGAACTCGGATACCTCGGCGCAAGCCCCATAAAAGCCGCAGGCAAGGTCGTCACGTTGTTGTAGAAGATGGTCTGGGCCATCTGCTGATTCATGCCTTCAAGAAACGCCAGTTCCTCGGAGAGCCGAAACGCGCGGTCGTTTCCCGCAAGCGCCACCAGGTCCACGTCGATGTCCGAATAGGTCTCGAGCATCCCGCAGGTCTCGGTGATCTGCGCCGTGGTGGACTTTCCCCTGGGAACGCCCATGTTTAGTAACCGCCAGTACGCCTGGGGAAGTCCCGTCCTTATCGTCGTCTTATGCCCCGTGGGAAGGTTTCCTTCCATCCAGAGCATGTCGTCCAGAATTTCGTTGGTCTGTGAGAGCAGGTTTACGATTTCGGCAATCTTTCCGTCATCGTCCACCCGTTTCGCCCAGTCCATTAAAGTCAATGCCATAGGGCCAATTGTCGCCATAGCTCACTCCGCTGCGCTTCGCGCAAGTAAAAAGTAAAAAGTAAAAAGGCAAAACGCGCCTCCGGCGCGCCGGTTTCCTCCATTCCTAATTCCCCGTTCCTTTCATTCCTAATTCCTAATTCCCCGGATCAGATACGCCTCCGGGGCAGGCTCTAATTCCTAATTGCCCTTTAGGGGCTTTCGCTCATCGTGGGGTACATTTTTGCTAGTAAATCTCCCTGTTTGTCCGTTGCCGCCGGCTTGCCCGTAAGAGGTCCCGGTTCCGCCAGGAGCCGCCCCATCTGCACGAAAAGCCGCACTATTGCCGGATTATTGCCCGCCCCAGTGGCGGAGAGGGCCTCCCGCAGCGCCTTGGCTTCATCTGCCGATCCCACGAAGGGATTGGATTCGCCGGGGGTAAACACGAGCGCGGCGTCCTTTATGCTCTGCTCGAACTTTGTCCCGCCGATATCGGGGTCGGCCTTGCATTCGGCCTGCCATTTCGTCTGCATGTCGCTCCACGCTTTGTACGGAGCTTCCGTCAGGTCCTTGATCTTTGCGGCGCCAAACTCCAGGACCTTCTGCGCCTGCTCCTGCGTTAAGTCCTGCTCCTTGGCGAAGGACTTAAACTCGGATGTCTGCGCCTCGTCCATCGTGACGCCTTCGGGAAGCGTAAAGTCCGCGTACTGTTCCGGGGCGCGCCCCGCTTGCTCGCCGTCTTCCGTACCGCTTTTCGCGGGACCAGCTTCAGTTCGGTCCGAAGCGGCCTGCTCTTCGGACGGCGGCACGATGCCGGACCCTTCCGCGCTCCCCGCAGAGTTTTCCGATACGTCGCCCGCCTTGGCCGAGGCCCGTTCAACCGTTTCACTCAACCCCGCACCGGCCTCCGGATGCGTATCTCCACCAACAATGGACCCCAGCGGGCCAGCGCCCTGGGGGGTTTGTTCCCGTTCCGGTTGTTCCTGCGCCATGTGAAAATCCTCGTGATTAGTGAATATTGAATAGTGACTTGGAGAAATCACCACCCACCGGGTTTTGCTCTTTTACCGGTCACCGGTCGCAAATCAGCAGTCACCGGTCGTCAGCCCGGCCGCTCGTCGCCGGCGGCAGTCAGCCGCGCAATCCGGCCTTTTCTTCGAGCGCGGTGACACGCCGCTCTATCTCCGCAGCTTCGAGCACCTTGAGAACGTCTTCGGCCAGATCTGTGAGCGCCCTGGCCTGCATAGGAGTGATTAGTCCCTGGCTCAGAGCCTGAGTTACGGCTGAAATGAGTTTTGGCAGATCTGCAATGGCGCCGATCTCAGGGATGTCGATCCGGACGGGGGCATCCTTTTTCGGAGCAACGAGCCGTTCGAGGCAAATTCGAAGGCAAACCGGATCGCCCTCCAGCGCCAACTCGACCACTTTTCTCACCAGGGCTTCGGCTTCGCCGTCAAGAAGACTCTGAGCGATTGCCGTGGACCTGTTTCTGGCGCCTTGGGGTTTGCCGGCGGGGTTGCCCGAGCGGCCTTTTTTAAACCGTCCGTCCTGTAAATTCAGGCTGGATTCAGGTGACATGGCTTCTCTCCTTAATTTGTGGATTCGGGCAATAGCGTAGCACGAGCTGATTTCGGTCTGCCAAACGGCAGCCAGAAGCGGCAATAGAAGCGGCAACCAGAAGCGGCAATAGAAGCGGCAAAAAGCAGAAAAATGAAAAAAAGTTAAGGGGAAGGTAATAGGAATTAGAGCCTGCCCCGGAGGCGTATCTGATCCGGGGAATGAGGAATCTAAAGGCCAATTAGGAATTAGAGCCTGCCCCGGAGGCGTATCTGATCCGGGGAATTAGGAATTAGGAACGGAAAAGTGCAATTAGGAATTAGAACCTGCCCCCGAAGAGTTTCTGATCGGGGGGCCTGCCCCCGAATCCCGCGCTTCGCGGGACTGATCGGGGGAATGAGGGGAAGGTATTAGGGTGAAGGGTAAGTGGGCGGGTGAACGGGTCAGCCGGTGGACGTGAAAAGGTCCCGAGTCGTCAGTAGTGGATCATTTTGAATTTTTATTTTTCATGTGCGCATTGCAGCATGGCCGCTCAAACGGTCAAGCTAGTTTTTTGGGCATATGCGGAAGCGGGAATACATGAAAATTGATCGAGGGGGAACGGTATTTCAATCCGTCTACGTCTTTTTGCGCGCTGCTTCTCAACCAATTGCTTTTCAAGCCAATTGCGGAATGCATCTCGTGTCTTTTCGTTTATTCCCGGCCCCTTAAGGAGGTAAATGGTTCTGATGAGCAGATCAATCGGTTTAGTGATGTCTTGCCCATTCTCCCACCTCGAAACGGTTACTCTACTAACGCGCAAAAGTTTCGCAAAATCATTGATCTTAATGCGGAGGTTTTTCCTTAAGAATCTGATTTCCGGACCGGTCAGGAGTCCAGGGCTGAAGACGATGGCCTCGCCCAGGCAGCTCAATAACTGCGCAGAGTGAGGAATGGAAACCATGTTAGCGTGACAATCCGGGCAATGGTAGGTCTCCACATTTTTAAGATAAACATTATCAAGCCCGCTTTCTTTAAAGTGGTAGGACTGCCTTGATTTGGTTTGCACATTCAAATTCCCGCAAAAGGGGCATTTAGTAGTGAACTCCATGGGTCATCCTCCTAAAACCGTAACGACGCAAAGCGAGCGGTGGCTGGTTATAACTACAACGGCAGTGGCAGGGTCACCATCAATGGTCTCACCCGCCATTTTGTACTTATAGTCACCGGTTTTCTCATCGCGTTTTGGCGGCTCACGAACCTCTCCTTCCTCAAGGATAAATTGAAGGTCTTGGGCTGAGAAACTTCTGTCGGGCATGCTTTCGAATTCGCAATGATCTGATTGAATGACGGCGCCAAATTTCGCTATCCCCCTGATCATTTCAGTTGCCACGGCAACATCCAGAGGTCTGTCGCGAACGTAATCCATTAAAATTCTCCAGTCAAGGAGAAATGTTACATCGTGATACATCCACAAAAATCGGCGAAGGTGCGGAATTTCTTGAGCAAAATACTACGCGGACGATTAAGGAAAGCAAGAAAAAAATTCAGTCTGCCCTTTTGGATCATTTTTTTGTGAGGCGATCTTATTCCGGGTACTGCAGGAGAAACTTTTCAATTGGCGCTCACACCGTATCTGGAGCAGGTGAACGGGTGAGCCGGTGGACGGGAAAAGGTCCTGAGTGGTCAGTGCATGGGAGCCGGGATTTCAGGTGCCAGTTTCTTTTTGCAAGCTCACTCTTCGCGCCCGGCGCGGTCATCGCGGTTGTCGGCGGACTCGTGGTGAAGCTTACTGACGATTGGCGGATGCACAGCTACTGCGCCGAGCACGGCCTTTTTACATCAAAATGAACGGAGACCACACACCGGAGCCACACACCAATTCCGGGCGCAAAACAGACGCATCCGGCCTCCCGGTCGCGGGCGTTGAACCCACGGACATGCAGGCCGGCCAACGGTTTGCAGTCATCTGCCCGACATGTGCAACACCACATCCATTCCGTGGCCTCCGGCAGCCTTTCAACCCCCGGTTAAGTGTTGCGCTGCTTGCCATTTTGTCCAGTTTCCATGATTTTTCATAGGGCGCAAAGCCTCGCCAACCCTTGAGGCCGCTTTTGGTTTATGGGCAGTTGACGGCTTGTCCAGTTTTTTCATCGGAAGGGGAAAAGGCAACAGCCAATCAATGCGAGTTTACATATGTGAATCATAGTTCGTTATGCAGGGGTATGCACTTTAGACTCAACGCGTTGGCAAGTTCTGTTGCGGGTTTAGTTATGTTGTCAGCTTTTCCAAGATCCTTATGGTTCCTTTAATTACGAGGGGGCGGGTAGACCTGATGGGTGAAAATCCGGAAATAGAGTTTGGATCGCTATGAAGACGACCAGATCGTAGCCGTCATTGCCTTCTTCCGGCATAAATGCCGATGTGTCGTTCGGACCGCAGATGGGAACGGGTAAGTCCCATCAAGACTGATAACTTTCTTTAGTGGATATCGCCAACACCATGAAATACCGGTCTCTCATCAGGTGTTAGGGCAGGCTTTCTACCCAACTTCCTACCCCCCAAATCCACCTTGACTTTTCTGGCGTTTTCGGCATCATATGCCCTCGGTGCGGTCGATCTTCAATCTCCACCCGGCCATGCCAGTCCCGTTTGCGGATATTTGTTGTTTTTCCATGTGGTTGCTCGGCGCAGTCGGCTTTACATTGCCGGGTGAAGTTTCCGCTTAACCCCTTAACAGTGTATCGGCTCATTACATCTACCTGGCCCTGTCTGCTGCCGGCTTGTGACCGCACCCGTTCTCCGTACCGCCATCCTCTTTATTGCGGGGCAGATCAGGTATGGATGCCGACAAGATCAGGGTTAGTCTAAATTCTGTCTCGCCTTTAAACCCAAGTAGCGAAAGGAATCCTTGAGATGAATCCGATCCTGAGTTTCAAAGACGGGCGACGCGCACGATTTTTTCGCGGAATCAAACGCATCTCATGCGTCATGGCTATCAAGTCCATAGCATTTTTCCTCGCTGCTTCACTCCTCTTTGCCTCGGAGGCATGGGCCAGGCCGACCACACAAGACGAAGCTCGAAATGTCGCCGTGCACTGGCTCAGCCTTGAAGAAAAGCCTATGGGGTCACCGCTGGGCCATGAGGTCAAAAAAGTCGAGACCTTTACAGACGAGGCCGGGGACCCCACCTATTATGTGGTTCACCTGCTCCCTTCAGGGTTGATATTTTTGCCCGCGGACGACCAAGTTGAGCCTATCATCGGTTTCGTAAGCGATGCGACTTCCTACGATCCTTCACCCACTAATCCTCTCGGCGCGCTGGTGAGCCGGGATATTCCCGGACGGGTCGCCCTTGTCAGGGAAAAAGAGGCGAGCGCTTCGCAAAGCGCTGAGACGGCAGCCCCCGATTCCCCGATGGCCAAAGCGCAAAGCAAGTGGGCGCGGCTTGCCGGCGCCGTCAGCAGCTGCAGTGAGGGTGCTGGCGCGGGTTCCAATTGTATCACTCCGACTGATATGCGGGTGGCTCCTTTTGTGCAAAGTCATTGGGATCAAGCGTGTGCGGGCGGAGGAAATCCACCATGTACGTCCACCGACCCGGACGCTTACAATTACTACACCCCTCCTCATAAGCCGGGCAATGACGCCAACTACGTCTGTGGCTGCGGGGCCACAGCCGAAGCCCAAGTCATGCGCTACTTTCAGTATCCGACCGCCGGGATCGGGGTTAAGCCGGGCACATATTCCGTTGCAGGGGGGGAGCCGAGGACGGGCCATACCCTCGGGGGCGATGACTACGGAGGGCCCTACGACTGGGAAAATATGCCCTTGACAACCAGTTCCTCCACTCCGCTTGCAGAGCGGCAGGCCATCGGCAGACTCACCTGGGATGCAGGCCTTGCTGAGTGTACGAATTACGATACTGTTGCTAAGGGCGGCTCCTCGACGGGTTGGGACTATGACCCGTATTCGCTCACCACCTTTTTCCAATACAGTAACGCCATTAATGGCGATAATTTCGGGAGCAACCTGTCGGCATCCGATCTCTATGCGATGGTCAACCCCAATCTTCACGCCAAGTACCCGGTCATATTAGGCATCGAAGGGACCTCCGGCGGCCATGCCGTCGTCTGTGACGGATATGGCTACAGCGTTTCCACCACCATGTACCATCACCTGAACATGGGGTGGTCCGGCGAAGATGATTGCTGGTACAATCTACCCACGATCGACGCAGTCAAAAACAAGGAACTTTATACTTCCATCAGAGAATGTACCTACAACATCTACACCACCGGCACGGGCGAAATCATAGCGGGCCGGGTGACGGACTACAATGGTGTGCCCATCCCCTCTGCACAAATCACGGCCAACCCCGGCGGATATCGAGCCAGCACCGACTTGAACGGCATTTACGCTATCCCCAAGGTCCCATCCTCCACATATTACACGGTCACCGCCACCCACGGGGACCTCCCCTTTCACGCCCTACCGGTAACCACCGGCCACAGCTACAAGGGCGCACCCACATCAGGAAACCTCTGGCAGGTTGATTTCGTACCGAAGTATGTCGCCTTCTCGTCTCTGAGGTGCGCCCCGACGAGCTATCAGTGTTCCCAAGTCTATGAAGACTACTGTACCGAGTACTTCCTTATTCAGGGTAGCGGAGTGGCATGTGGCCCGGTCGGGTCAAGACTTGCTGCCCAGATTTATTACTTTGGTGGCACGGAGCTGCCTTGCCCTGGTCTTGCCACTTCTGTCCCGTCTGATTGTGGCGAATGGGGTTTCCTTGCCGGCTACGGTCCGCCTGTTACTTGCTCGCGCCGTCCCGATGATCCCGCGTGCACGCACTGGTCGTTTTCTGGGTCCTGCTATGCAGAGCTAGGGGGAGGGGGTCCCACCTGTTCTACCCCATCGTACGCCGCCGAGTTTATAGCCTATATTGAAGGTCCACCAGACTTTCTGGGATCATACACTCTTTTCGAACACGTTTACTGCTCGACTGCTGCCTGCAAGGCATGTTGTAGTTCAGCGCCCCTTCCCTCCACCGTTCCCCGACAGGGCAACTAGAAAGCGGCTGCCCATAGAGGCGGGACAGGGGCGCACGGCCGCTTGTCAGGTATGGCTCTTGGGTGAACTGAAAGGGGTCAGCCCTTGACAAAGGAGAATATGCAGGGGGAACCGCAACGGGCAGCAGAAAGTGATAGAGCGTGTCTCGACAACCAATGGATCCGACGGGGGATCAGTACGAGGTTAATTACCTCCGAGGCTTGCAGTTGTAATAATCCAATCCGGCCTCCCGCTCGCGGGGGTTGAACACGCCGTCATATAGGCTCAGTATAACTTTGCGGACATCTGCCCGACATGTGCAACACCACATCCATTCCGTGGCCTCCGGCAGCCTTTCAACCCCCGGTTAAGTGTTGCGCTGCTTGCCATTTTGTCCAGTTTCCATGGTTTTTCGTAGGGCGCAAAACCCCGTCAACCCTTAAGGCCGCTTTTCGTGTATGGACAGTTGACAACCAATTGTCCAGTTTTAAACTCATCTCCCTCTTGTTATCAAGACGACCCGTTTTTTATTCACCCAATACCCCGATTTAAGTATAGAATGTCTATGCAATGCTCATCCGAAATCGAACTGAAAATAACTGCCGCATGGCACTACGGGCATTAGCAGGAATATTCGGATGGAAAACCAGGCGTGGAAAGCTATTAAAGAGTTTTTTTCAAAATTACCTGAGACCCTGTCTGCGCTTAAAGATAATGAATATGGTCTCATTGGCTTAATTGTCCTCATAATATCGATACTCGCTGTTGTTCTCATCCCTAAAAATTCAGCGCGCTATCGTCTGATTGCCTTCATTATAATGTTGCTCAGCTGTGGCTTGCTTGTCTATGGCTTGATGGCACATCATCTGCCGCCTCAAAGTCCTGAGCAAAAAGAAAAAGTTGTGAAGAACGCACGTTCACAAGAGGCACAAGCATATTTTTTGAAGGCCGAGCGTGAAAGGAAGCTCGGCAACAACCGTGAGGCCCGCGACGCCTACAGTCAGGCCCGCGCTCTCTATCAGCAGGGAAACGACCGCCTGGGCGAGGCCAATGTGCTATGTTGCCTCGGCTTCCTCGAAAATGATGTAGGCAACTATAGTGAAGCTCGCGATCTCTACGGCCAAGCGCGCCCGCTCTATCAGCAGGTAGGCGACCGCCAGGGCGAGGCCAATGTGCTCTTGGGACTCGGTTCCCTCGAAAACAAGGTGTGCAATTACCGTGAAGCTCGCGACCTCTACGGCAAAGCGCGCCCGCTTTTTCAGCAGGTAGGCGATCGCCAAGGGGAGGCAAATGTCCTCCGGGGCATGGGCGACCTCGAAGGAATCCTCGGCAACCACCGTGAAGCCCGCGACCTCTATAGCCAAGCCCGCACGCTATATCAACGGGTAGGTAGCCGCCAGGGGGAGGCAAATGTCCTCCTGGGGATGGGTAACCTGGAAGGAAGCCTCAGCAATTACCGTGAAGCTCGCGACCTTTATAGTCAGGCCCGCACGCTCTTCCAGCAGGCAGGCGACCGCCAGGGGGAGGCAAATGTGCTCCAGGAGCTCGGTATCCTCGAAAGCAAACTCGGCAATGACCGTGAAGCTCGCGACCTCTATAGCCAGGCCCGCACGCTTTTTCAACAGGTAGGCGACCGCCTAGGGGAGGCCAATATGCTCCAGGGACTCGGTTCCCTCGAAAATGATCTAGGTAACTATCGTGAAGCCCGCGACTTCTATAGTCAGGCCCGCACGCTTTTTCAACAGATAGGCAATCGCCTGGGGGAGGCCAATGTGCTCCAGGGACTCGGCGACCTCGAAAGCAAGCTCGGTAACTACCGTGACGCCCGCGATGAATACAGCCAAGCCCGCGCACTTTTTCAACAGGTAGGCAACCGTCTGGGGGAGGCCAATGCGCTCCAGGGCCTAGGTGACCTTGAAAGCATACTCGCCAACTACCGTGAAGCCCGTGACGACTACAGCCAAGCCCGTGGACTTTTTCAGCAGGTAGGCAACCGAGGGGGTCAGATCGATGCTCTCCGGGGGATGGGTTTCCTTGAATGTATGCTCGGCAACTACCGTGAAGCACGCGACGATTACGCCCAGGGCCTCGCAGTGTCTCAACAGGCAGGCGACCGCCGGGGCGAGGCAAATATCCTCCTGGGGCTGGGTGACCTGGAACGGAAGCTCGGCAACTATCGTGAAGCTCGCGACCTCTACGGCCAAACGCGCTCGCTTTTTCAACAGATAGGCAACCGCCTAGGGGAGGCCAATGTACTCCAGGGACTCGGTTCCCTCGAAAACGATCTAGGCAACTATCGTGAAGCTCGCGACCTCTACGGCCAAGCGCGCAGGTTTTTTCAACAGATAGGCAACCGCCTGGGGGAGGCCAATGTGCTCCAGGGACTCGGCGACCTCGAAAATAAACTCGGCAACTACCGCGAAGCCCACGACGACTACGGCCAGGCCCGCACGCTCTTCCAGCAGGTAGGCAATCGCCTGGGCGAGGCAAATGTGCTCCTGGGGCTCGGTATCCTCGAAAGCAAACTCGGCAATGACCGTGAAGCCCGCGACCTCTACGGCCAAGCGCGCACGCTTTTTCAACAGGTAGGCGACCGCCTGGGGGAGGCCAATGCGTTAATGAACATAGGCGACCTCGAAAAAGCAACAGACAAGGAAACAGCTAAACGGGTTTATCATCAAGCTGAATATATTTATCAGGCCTTGGGCATGCGTGAGCAACAACAAGATGCCCAAAGGAATGCTGCAGGGCTAGATGCTAAAACGGAAGGAAGCCGCGGGAAGAAGCAGTAGGGTCACCTTGTCGGAAAGCTTTCGAAGCGCATTTTTAGATAACTGGACAGTTTGCGGGGAATTGTCCAGTTTTTTCATCTGCAGAAAAAACCAGAGGTGTTTTGGCTACTTTTAACGGGTGGCTGCAGAGCGCAGGACTGCGCCCCGGCCTCGACAGCCAAAAGGACCCCTTGGGAACTACCGTTTTAGACGCGGGAGTCGAACCACGGACATGCAGGCCGCGCAAGGCTTTGCGTGCATCTGCCCGACATGTGCAACACCACATCCATTCCGTGGCCTCCGGCAGCCTTTGGACCCCCGGTTAAGTGTTGGGCCGCTTGCCATTTTGTCCAGTTTCCACGATTTTTCATGGGGCGCAAAACCCCGTCAATCCTTGAGGCCGCTTTTCGTTTATGGACAGCTGACGGGCAATTGTCCAGTTTTTTCCACAGATAATCGTCGCGCAAAACCCAGTCGGTTTTTTCCCAATAATCTTGCGTAATTTGAATTTGCATTCAACTGGTATGGTGAAGTATAAGCAACAACAGCAAAATAAGATGGTTCTTTTTGCTTTCGAAATACTTCAAAAAGGAGGAGTGGCAGTGAGAATTCAAAAAACGGCACTGGCAATCATGGTGAGCATTTTTGTCGTGATCGGACTACATGCAGAAACGTTTGCTGCTGCGGCTATTTATACGTGCAGGGTCACTTCCGCAGGCTCAGCGACTGAACTGAATAGCATCTCTACTTATAAGGTTGCCATCTCACTGACTTGGGTCAGTGGTGGAACCAAGCCTGCTACCACCACCCAAACCTTCTACGCTCCGGCTGGCCATGAAAAAGAATTCCTGGCGGTAGCCCTTGCCGCCATCGTTAATGCCAAAAACGTATCCGCCATGGTGGATTTCACAGCACCAAATAGCACCGTCTTTAATCTTTCCCTGCTGCCTTAAAAGGCAGTGCCAAGGCTTGGAGCCTCTATGACCGGCGCAAAAGCGATTTTGAAGGATTGGAAACAGAATGCTTTATTTGCGTGCATGTTAGTAGGAACTTTGATTTCATTCTTAGGTACTGCGGCAGCGCAAACGAATTATGCAAGCCTGGCAGACCAGTGGACGGAATATGTATTCCAAGAACCTCCTTCTTGCTATGTTAATGAGATTGGTAATATCGATACATGTTTTAGGTGGGAGGTTTTTGGACGAGGGCCATTCGGGAAGAAATATTCTTGCGACGCTTCATCTTATGATTTGGTTGCTGACGCAGAAAGCACTATCCAGGAATACTTCGGCTTACATGGTGGCTGTGGCGGCTATTTTAAAACAGAACTAGGGCTCGATAGCAAGAAACACCTTGTATCAAAGCCGCCACAAGCTGGGGCATGCGTGGATTGGAATGAATTTGGGGATGCGATGATTCCTCTTTGTGGATTCTATTCCAGACCCAATCACGACGGGACGTGTTCCGGCGGGTGTTTATTACTTTTGGTTTCTAAGCCAGCAAAACCGCTTCCAGTTCCGGGAGAGCCTGATTCATATTTGACTCCGCTTTTGCTTGAGCCATA
>Ga0187770_10001136_pt1 | contig 13914 bp, 19 predicted proteins | sample 0116_SJ02_MP02_2_FD_133154 | JGI IMG/M metagenome (GOLD analysis project Ga0187770, IMG submission 133154) | Tropical peat soil microbial communities from peatlands in Department of Meta, Colombia - 0116_SJ02_MP02_20_MG | ecosystem: Environmental > Terrestrial > Soil > Wetlands > Peat | place...
CATGACTGCACCGTAGCCGCCGTAGCCTGCAGCATGAGTCCACTTAGCGATGACAGCGGCGGGGCGAACCTTGTTTTCGCCAGCGGGTCCGATGTACAGTTTAGCTGGCTCTTTCCAAACGCCTACTCGCGGGTAACGTTCAGCAAGCAGTTTTCGACATTCACGATTCAGCAAAGCTTCGGTCTGTTTGCTGTCTTTTCCCCATATGCCTTTTGCATCCCTGATTTCAACATCATTATCTTTAATGAACAGGTAGACTGGTTTCTCTGCTCCGCCATAGACTATTATGCCATCATAACCTGCGCATCGGAGTTCTACGGGAAATTCGCCGCCGACAGTAGAGCCTACCATTCCGTTGCTTTGAGGCGATTTGCCTGTTACGCATGTTCTTCCGCCAGGGAAGTATCCTGTGAATGGTCCCGACATGAAGAAGAGAATGTTTTCTGGTCCAAGTGGATCGACTTTTTCCCATTTGTGGATGAGTCTTTCGCTGATGATTTTTGCCGCTAGCGCTCTTCCGCCGATGTAGTCTTTTAGCCATTCATCTGGGAACGTAACATCCTTGCAGCTTGATTTTGAAAGGTCAACTTCCAAAAACTTTCCAGCATAACCCAGTATCATTGTAACTCCTCCGCTTTGTCACCGTACATTTTGGCGGCAAGTTCTTTCGATGTCTCTTCAGGCGTACGCGAGAAAAGCTTGAACCCATGATCTTCTCGAGCAACAACTTTCAGGCAGTTCCAGCCGCCTTCCTGGCAAACCTTGGCGCACTTCGGGTCTCCGCCGCAAAGGTCGCAAATCAAAATTTTCTTAGTTCTCGGATGAATGTGAGGCACTTTTCCTGGGCAAGCTTCAATGCATTTGCCGCAGCCAGTGCACTTGTCAGCGTTAACTATAACGGCACTTGTATCCTCATTTACACTTAAAGCCTTAGCTGGACAGGCTGCGACGCAAGGATAATCCTCACACTGAGTACACAAGTGAGGAAATTCTGCTCCTGGCACAAGCATGAAAACTCGAACGCGTGATGATTCAGGCCAAATCTTATTTTCTTTTTGCAACGAGCAAGCGATTTCGCATTTTCGGCAGCCGCTACATTTTGAAAGCTCACGGCTTATCCAAATTTTGTTGTTTTTTTCTTCCTGATGCCATCCCATGTTTCTTCGTCCTTTTATTTTGAGAGGAATCTCCACGAGAGGATAATTCCAATTATGGATAATATAGCTGCAAACGCAATTAAGACTGCAAAATCTACTGGAAGACTGTTCATTCCTGTCGCGCCTATCAAGAGTTGCCTTGTCGCGTCGTTAGCGTAACTGACCGGGTTGACCTTAACGACGTCTTGAAGCCACGTTGGCATTATCTTTGTCGGAAACAATGCGTTGCTTGCGAAGAGCAGCGGGAGGTTAAGCAGGTTGATTATCGCCATTTGAGTCTGCCAGTCAGCTGACCTTAACGCGAGCATGGTGAATAGGGCGGATAATCCCATGCCCATGAGGAAAATGACAAGGAACGCCCCTGCAATCCCTTGGACGGAGAAATTAGCTGTTGACATCCCTAGCACCACCGCGATAATCAAGACTATAGCAGCTTGAACCAGCGATCTGCCAACGCTCTGCAGGATTTTCCCCATCACGATTGATCCGCGCGCCACGGGTGTGCTTAACGCCTTGTTTAGGAAACCGAACCTGCGGTCAAACACGACCGACATTCCGCTGAAAGCCGAAGTGAAAAGGACTATGAAGGCAAGCATCCCGCAGGACAAGAATGAAAAATAACTTGTTGTGCCGAAGAAACTCTTCAAAATCTGGTCTTGTAAAGCTGGCGAGGTGACTGAGCCAGAGATGAAAGACGCAAAGTTCAAGGCTTTCCCGAACAAGCCCAACCAGACTATCGGTTGGATTAACGATACGAAGAGCTGTATTGGATTAGTGTACCACTTTCGCAAGTCCCTGTTTGTCAGAGCCCATAAACCATGCAGTGGGCTTCTATTCAGCTTCGGAGGGGTTCTTAGGGGCCCTTTCTTGCCCGAAGAAGCTTCGGTTTGTTTTTCTTGAACACCGGCGGCTTCTACAGGCGTTTCTTTTTCTGATTCAATCTTTTCCATGACTTTAGCCTCCTACGACCTCGCTCTCCTCATAGTTACACGTTGACGAAACATTGAAAGCTTGTCAACTTCTTCTTCCCTCAGAGTCCGCCCCGTCAATTCTAGGTAAACCTCGTCCAACGTAGGCTTGGTCAACGAGACTTTCGTTACGTGAAGCCCCTTGGACCGAATCACATCCGTGATCTGCGGCGAGGCTTCTTCTCCTAGCTCCGCCTTTATGCGGTAAGTGTTATTGCTTTTCTTAACATCTTTTACCAAGCTGATCTGCGAAATCTCGGATGAAATGTCTGGCTCCAGTTCCTTAACTTCTATAACAATTACGTCACCGCCGATGCTTTCCTTCAGCTCTTCAGGTGACCCAATCTTAATGATGTGACCGTGATCAATTATGGCTACCCTGTCGCAGAGCGAGTCAGCTTCTTCGAGATAATGAGTTGTCATTAGAAGAGTCATGCGATATTCCTCTTTCAGCGTTTTTATGTATTTCCAGACTGCGGTGCGTGTTTGAACGTCGAGACCAAGCGTTGGTTCGTCTAGGAACAGCAGTCTCGGGTAATTGATTAAGCCGCATGCGAGCTCGAGCCTTCGGCGCATTCCCCCCGAGTACGTGCTGACCTTTTTGTTTGCAGCGTCTTGAAGCTCTACTAATTTTAGCAGTTCTTGCGCGTGTGATTTTGAATCGCTTCTAGGTATGCCGTAGAGATCAGCACATAGAAGGATGTTACTAATTCCCGTCATGTCTTCGTCTGCTGTGTACTCTTGAGGCACAACTCCAACGTTTCTTCGCACTTCGGTTGCTTGTTTAAATATGTTGTAGCCGCAAACCTGTGCGTCTCCAGAGGTGGGCGTGAGGAGGGTCGTAAGCATGTTTATGGTGGTGGTCTTCCCTGCCCCGTTGGGACCGAGTAAGCCGAAAATTTCGCCTTCTTCGATCTCAAAGCTGATGTTGTCAACGGCTTTCAAGTTGCCGAAAGTTTTCGAGAGTTTTTCGACCTTGACAATGGCCGAGGATGAAGGAGTTCCTGCTTGAGTTGTCGACATTTGAGTCACACTCCCCCGAGTTTTGATAATCTTTCCTGCAGGTCTTTGATCTTCTGTGCGTATTGAGCAATTTTGGAGCTGTCTGATTTGGCGAGGTCTTCCAGATAGGAAACGTAACCGTTAATCTCTGTTATAACTTCATCCATAGTGTGTGGTTGCCTCTTTTGCATGCCCCATGGCCACTCAAATTCTTGTTTGCCCCTCTCAGTAATTTCATACTTGCCGTCTTCGAGTTTTTTGATGCTTCCCTCTTTTTGCAATTCGTCGAGCAGCGGATAAACTGAGCCTGGGGATGGTCTCCACCAACCTTGTGTGGCTATTTCGATTTGATCCATTATTTCAGCCCCTTTTTTCGGCGACTGTTGCAGTATTGAGAGTACCCACATCCTGAGTCCTCCTTTCCTAAAATATTTCCATTTATGCTCGTGTCCCCACATGTTAAATCGCCTAATCGATATCGAAATACCGATATTAAATAAGCAAAGGGAAAATACGTAACTTATATACGTTTGGTGCCTCAAGAAGGTAGGTTCAAGGTATTTTCCATTGTTAAACTTATGCAGGGCCTACCTTAGGCTTCATTATCGACTTCGTTGATGTATTTCTAAGAACTCGTTCTGTTTCAGACTAATATAGAAGGGAGTTTCCAGGACTGGAAGAAAAGTGGTCTAGGTTAAAATCCAGATTGCTGCAGCTGCGTTGCGCTAAACAATGTAGCAATTTAAGACTTTCTGCATGCTTTTCGGCGTGTACTGCATCTCGGCCAGTTTTTGCAGGAATTTTATCATCGGCTGAACACGGGCTATGTCTGTTAGACTGACCAAGCCCACCAAGCGGTTTTTTTCGGTTACAGGCAACTTCTTTATCTTCTTCTCGAACATCAAGCATGCTGCTGCCTCTAAATCCTTGTCGGGTGAAATAACGACCAATGGGCTTGACATAATTTCTTTTACAATGGTTTTTTCGGCGTTTCTGCCCTCGGAGACTATACGTATCAAAAGGTCTCGCTCTGTAATTATGCCTATCGGTTTCCCTTTTCTGGTGGTGATTACGGAGCCTATCTCAAACTGATTCATTATGTTAGCTGCTTCTTTGACTGACGCTTTTTCATCCACCGTGATTACTTTCTTGACCATCACGTTAGCAGTCTTCAGCGTAAATTTGTTTTCATCTGTTTTTTCTTGAGTCATCGGAGTTACCCTTTTTTTCTCGACAGAGCTGCTCTTTAATTCGCTTGTTGATAGCTTTCTTGCCGTTTACAGTTCTGCTCACTCTGTCCATGTATTCTTTCAACGTCAATTCAGACCCCATTGATTCAGGCAAATCCCAATTGTAGTCACTTCTAGCTTTGGCTTGGATGTTTTTTATGCAAAGAATCTCTAGGGTTCTGGCGCCCGGTCCAAAAATTTTCTCGAGCGCATCTGAAAAATCCTTGATTCTGTGAGGAATTTCCTGCTTCGCAATCCCGACGGAGCTTTCGAGATATGTGTATATTGCCTTTCTTGGAGATTCACCTATAGCTGAAAATGCCTCGTCGATAGCTTCCACAAGCAACTTGCAGACATCCTCTTTGTTATCAACGGTTGCTTTAACGGCGGCGGCCGCTTGATTCAATCGTAACGATGTTTTGCACTCCTGCTCAGGAATGCTGAAGATTTTCAGTGCTCCAAACAGTAACGCCATCAATTTCCCTTTTCTCTGCGATTTTGTCGCTCATTGTCGATTATATCTAAGAACTTAAGGAAATAAATTAGATTTATGAATGCCAACTATGGATTTGAAATTCGGCTACGGTTAAGGCGAAATGAAAGACGTAGTGTTAACGGTGGAAAATGGTCGCCAAAGTCAAGGAAATAATGGAAACTATAATATCAAAAATGGGTACAGAAACATGATGTCGGGGAAGGCATTCAAATACTCTTCGCTTTTGTTGTCAAAACCTGCAATGGTCAACTGCCGAAAGCACAGCTGCGGCTGTCCAAAGCTGGCCTTCACTTCCTCTTGGCTCTCCAGTTGTTGGATCGTAGAACTCGTTGAAGCCCTTTCGCTCAATCATCAGCTTGGTCGCTGCTTCGGCTTCGCTGGTGGCTTGCAGCTTTCTTAGTGCATCAATCACTCTTATCTCGACAAACGGCCATATTGCAGAGTTCTGATACATGCCTGGCTTGTTTCTCAGAAAAGCACCGTTCGCCACGCCACACGTGAAATACCATGTTACCAGCAGCTTCGCTCTGTTGAATTCGTAATTTGGCATAATGTTTCTGTAGCCAAAGTGTGTTTTTGCGGCGTTAAAACCCTTTACGAGCCCCTCAGAAATCTTTTCAGGAGCGGTGTCGTTTAGGATTGCTAAAGCATTTCCGAGGCTGTCAAAGTTGTGATCCCGTTTCACATCGCCGTCCTCCCAGTGAACGGTGTCTGCATAGCAGCACAAGTTCTTTGAGTAAAAGAACTTGTTTACATTCTCCTTTACTAAATTTGAGGCTGTGATGTTTCCGAGCAGTTCGTACATGTCGGCAAGTAGCATCTGGTTTGCAAGGAGGCACTTCCCTTTGTAGTTGGGTATCGCATCTCTCCAGTCCATGCCGAAGATAAGCTGGTGCTCGTCCAGTCTGTTCTTGATGAATGTAACGCATGACTTCACAGCTTCCTCATTTTCTCTGAAAAAATGGTCGCCTGCAAATTCGGCGTATTTGCGCATTCCTATGACAAACAAGATTTCTGTGTCAGATGGGCAGGATTGATACCTTTGGCGAATCAATCTGCTGACGCTGAAGTCGATCACTGTCGGCATCTGGCCGTTTCTTCGCTGCAGCTTCATGAATTCGGAAAGATGGTTTTCGACATCCCTTGCGTATCCGAGCTTAAGCAGTACATCCTCCGAATAGACTAGGTCTCTTATCCACAACTCGTGATAGCGTTGCGTACTAGCGTAGAAACCATTCTGCCTTCTACATCCCTCGATTACCTTCCTGGCTTTCTCTTTCTTTTCCAAAAGAGTTCTTGACGTGTAGCCCTCGGGATTGTTCAATTGCTTTCCCTGTTACCAATTAGTTCTCAAGTATAAAAATCCTGTAAAATCGGTTTGACTCACACAGCTAAACCTGTTTCAAAAGACGCTTTGGAAAACTGGCGCCGGGGAAGGGATTCGAACCCCGCTTTACTAGTAAAACAGAAAATCAGGTTTTTCATAGTAATCGTGACAGCTTTTCATTTTTTTCTATATTTTTCCGAAAGCTCAGCAAACCCTAATCAAAACATTAATTGCGAAGGCAATAATAAATTAGCAATTGCAAACAGTAATTATGGAAGTTTACACTTTGATAAAAATTGGAAGATCACATGTCCTTGGTTTAAAGGAAATGGGTTATGGGGAAGGCAGCTACGCGATGGATGGTATGCATAAACGAGAGATGGCTGTTCGTACAAAAGACTTAGATTAGTGGACAACTCGACTGTCGAAAAGGTGGCGAAAAGTGTGGGCGGAGTGGTTGTTGACTTTGCTCTTGATTCGGCATCTGAGTGGGCAGTTATGATGGAGCCAATAAAAAATCTAAAGATTTACTATATTCTCCAGCGTTATAGTCCTGAATTCGATAATGAAGTCACTGTGCTCTATGACAAGGAAGTCCGAAGGATAGGCATCCCAATGGACGACCTGTATGATTTTACACGATTATGCGCCAATGCGCTAGTACGGGCTGCGAAGGCAAAATAATGTGTTTGTGTTAGTGGTGATGTAATATGGTTGATAATCTACTGGTTGTTTATTATTCTAAGAAAGGGGCAACTCAAAAAATGGCTACAGAAATAGCCAGAGGTGCTGAGGATACTGGAGTAAATGTGGTCGTTAGGACGGTTGTCGATTGTAACATGAATGACCTTTTGGCAGCTGATGCAATTGCTTTTGGCTCTCCGACGTATTACAGTAATATAATGTGGCAGCCGAAAAAGTTTCTAGATGAAAATATACTTGAGTTTTATACTCAGGGGCATTCACTTAAAGGAAAACCGTGCGGTTGCTTCACTTCTTCAGGCGGATATGAGGATGGCAAGGAATGCCTGAGGATGCTAGAGAGGGTATTTGGGTATGCCCTAAAAATGCGTGTAGTTCCTGGAGTTGTTCTTAAGACCAAAGATATTTTTGAAGGGAATGTTTCTGAATGTTATGATTTGGGGAAGAGGATTGCTGAGGAATTAGCTAAAAAGTAATCAAAAGCACTTTGATTATTAATTGAGGGCTCCTTTAACATCGTGATGAGCCTCAGCAAACCCTACCTGCAAGATTCTTTGCGCTCACCTCTTTCTAAATAGAATTATGGTAAGTTGGCGCCGGGGAAGGGATTCGAACCCCTGCGAGCACGAGGCCCACTGGCTGACTTGTCTTTTGTCTTAGCCCTCTTTGCTTTTAGATCTCGAGGCCAGCGCGTTAACCACTCCGCCACCCCGGCGTTGCATAAAATCATTGCGACAGCAATGTAAAAATGTTTCCAGCCCAAACAAAACCAACTTTCTCCGGCAGCAACATCTCGGCTTCAACTAATGTCACCGACAAAAGTCGCAACCGCCAAACCAAAAGTGGCAACCCCCAAAAAGGCTCAAACCTAAACCAAAACGGAACCCGAAACTCAAAGAGATCAGCCTGAAAGTCGCATCTTTCACCGAAGCAAAAGGCGCAAAAGAAAATCAGAAAAACCAAACGGTCTTAACCAATCAAACCAGCGTTGAATGTGGACGAAGGTTGATTAGGGCGATTTACTTTTTAGTTATTGACGGTAATGTTTATAACCTCTCTTTCTATTTGCTAAAGGCGCGAAGCGGATAATCAATGGGACATCGTAAAACTCACGCTCCGAGACATGGTTCGCTTGCTTATTTACCCAGGAAACGCGCCAAGAAACCAGTGGCGCGAATCCGATATTGGCCGGAAATAAAGTCAGATTCTCCCAGGCTTTTAGGTTTCTCAGCCTATAAGGCAGGCATGACGTATGTTTTTGCCATTGAAGACCGTAAGCGTTCACCAAACTTCGGCAAAGAAGTTATGCGAGCAGCAACTCTCCTCGAAACGCCGCCCATATATGTGTGTGGCATTCGAACTTACACCAAAACACCGTATGGGCTTCAGAATATTAGTGAGGCGTGGATGAAAGATCCACCGGCAATCCTTGACCGACTGCTGGTTCTCCCAGAAAACTTTGACACTGACTCAATGCTTGAAAAACTCGAGCAAAACCTCGACCAAACAACCGCCGTCAGAGTCATCACGGCAACACAACCGTCCCAAACAAGCCTCTCTAAGAAGAAGCCTGAAACATGTGAAATTCAAATCGGCGGAGGCACAGTCCAGCAGCAATTCGCGTACGCCAAGCAACTGCTAGGCAAGACTGTGGCGCCTGAAGAAGTCTTCAAAGAAGGGCAATACGTGGATGTTGCCGGAGTCACAACTGGAAAAGGCTTTCAGGGGCCAGTAAAGCGTTGGGGGGTTGCCATCTTGCAGCATAAGGGGCGCAAGACGAAACGTGGCATCGCAACGTTAGGACCATGGAATCCCCACCACCTAATGTATTCTATTCCCAGAGCAGGACAAATGGGTTATCATCAACGCACAGAGTTCAATAAGCGCATACTGAAAATCGGCAAAGACGGCAAAGAAGTGACGGTCAAAGGCGGATACATCCGGTACGGCGAAGTGAAAGGACCATATATTCTAATCGAAGGCAGCATCTCAGGAACAGAAAAACGCCAAATTCGTTTGCGCGTTCCAGCGCGCCCACCCCGAGAAATCTCTGAAGCAGCACCGCAAGTTACATACGTATCTTTGGAATCACCCCAAGGAAAGTAAGGTCGAGAAGTTTATGCCAAAACAGAAAACGGCAAAAATCTTTGATTTACAAGGCGAATCAACAGGCAAAATCACACTTCCATCCATATTCTCCACTCCGCTCCGACCTGACGTGATAAAACGCGCAGTTCTAGCCATACAATCAAGTAGGCTGCAACCGCAAGGCAGGGACCCGATGGCTGGGAAAAGAACTAGTGCAGAATCACGTGGGACAGGAAGCGCAACCGCAAGGATTCCCCGCATAAAAGGCGGCAGTCAGAGGGCAGCCTTTGCTCCAAGCACAGTTAAAGGACGGCAGCCTCATCCTCCGAGAGCTGAAAAGAAAATCCTCAAAAGTATTCCGAAGAAAGAGGCTAAGTTTGCGTTATTTTCAGCGATTGCAGCCACGGCGCAAAAAGACACTGTGGTCTCGCGTGGACACAGTATTGATGCTGTTGCAGGTATACCCCTGATAGTTGACAATGCAATAGAGGGTTTAACGAGGACTAAAGAAGTCGAGGAAGCCCTCACTAAACTGGGCGTCATAGGCGACGTGGATCGAGTGCGAGATAGCCGAAAAATCCGCGCAGGCAAAGGAAAGCACAGAGGCAGAAAAATGAAGCAAGCCGTAGGACCGCTAATTGTAGTGGTTGACAATAAGGGGTTAGCTAACGCTGCAAGTAACGTTCCAGGGGTCGAAGTAACCACGGTTACTAGTCTTAACACTGAAATGTTGGCACCAGGGACTCATCCGGGTCGATTGACGCTTTGGACAAATGGCGCTATTGAAAGTTTGAATAAACTCTACAGTCGAGGAGAAACTGCCTAATGGACATCGACGAAGTTATATCTTACCCCTTAATGACGGAATCGGCAAGCTTAATGGTTGAAAAAGATAACAAACTAATATTCGTCGTCAACTTTAAAGCAGAAAAAAACGACGTAAAAAAAGCCGTTGAAGAACTTTACGAGGTTAAAGTAAGCAAAGTAAACTTGCTTATTACTCCTGAAGGCGTGAAGAAAGCTTTCGTGAGGCTAAGCCCTGAATTCAAGGCTTCAGACGTCGCAATCAAACTGGGAATACTATAAACTTGATGGAAGCATGACTTATGGGAAAACGTATACGTGTTCAGAGACGTGGTCGCGGTGGTCAAAACTTTAGAGCTCCAAGTCACAAACGAGTTGCTCCTGCAAAGTACCCGGCCATAGCGCCAAAAGAATCATTTGACGCTTCATTGTCCGGCACAGTCCAAGCTCTCGTGCATGATCCTGGTCGTGGCGCGCCTCTGTCACTGATAAAATTTGAGAACGGCTTATCCTTCTACACAGTTACCCCTGAAGGCGTTTTCACTGGGCAACAAATTTGCTACGGCGGAAAAGCTCCTGCCGAAATTGGTAACATCGTTCCTCTGGGGAAAATACCTGAAGGAACCCTAGTTTGCGGTTTAGAGCTCCGCCCAGGTGATGGAGGTAAAATGGCAAAGTCTTCAGGTGCTTATGCCACTGTTGTTGGGCACACTCCGCAAGGCACGATGATACGGCTGCCTTCGGGAAGAACAAGATACGTTGACGATTACTGCTTGGCAACCGTAGGCGTAGTTTCCGCCGCTGGAAGAATCGAGAAGCCGTTCCTGAAAGCAGGCAAAAAATTCCATCTGATGAAAGCTAAAGGCCACAAGTATCCAAGAACGAGCGGACGCAAAATGGTTCCAGCTGTACACCCGTATGGAAGCAGCAAACGAAGCGCGAGAAGAACAACAACAACTTCACACGGTGCTCCACCTGGACAAAAAGTTGGCTTAATAGCTGCAAGAGGACCAGGACAGAAGAAAAAGCGCGCAGTCCGCTAAAAAACGGGCAGAAGGTTTATAGCGTCTAAAATGAGTTTAAGGTGAAGATGAAAAATGCCAAAAGAATTCACTTACCGCGGACATAGCCTCACCAGTTTGACGGGGATGTCTATGGATGAATTCATTAATCTGCTTCCCTCAAGGCAGAGAAGAAGCTTACAGCGCGGTCTTACGCCTGAACAGCGCACACTGCTGGAAAAGTTGCGTGAAGCTAAGGAAACGCAAAAACAAGGCAAGGAAGTCAACCTTAAAACTCATGTTCGAGACCTCATTGTTCTGCCTGAAATGGTCGGCGTCAAGATTCACATACACAACGGCAAAGAATTCGTAGCAGTCGAAATAAAGCCTGAAATGATCGGGCACTACCTCGGCGAATTCGCGATAACAAACAAGCCTGTGAGGCACGGAACGCCGGGCATCGGCGCATCACGCTCATCAATGTATGTGCCGCTCAAATAAATAGCTCTTTCCAATTTTCAATGTATTCTGTTGATGCTTTCATGTTGTTATAGTCAATATTTTGTTTTTTAACATGTCCAGACAAATGCGATTGCTAGGAAATTCAAAGGGTTCCTGTAAGGCTACAGATTAAGCGCTGTAGTCTCTTCCTTCCGGCTTGGAGCTTGGTGGTTTTCCAGCTTCAGGAATCTGCGGCAGTGGGATCGGAGGTGGAATGTTCAATATTCTAGATATGAGTACTGATTCGATGAAGACAACGTTTGAAATTGATTGGATTATTATTTGTGCTGGAGGCTTTTTTTGGTCGTAATCCTTGAGCACCTTTTCAACTTCAGCTTTCTCTCCTGCAACGTAAGCGTTCCCTTTTAGGCTCATCTGGGCAATAGACGGATTAAACGTAATTGAAAGGACAAACGGGACTTCCAAAGATTCGTCCTGTTTCATTTCCATTCCAACAACATTGATGTTAGTGTTAATCTGAATGGGCGGAACAGGTTTCCTTATATCCCAAAAGCGTTCAGCAGAAATGCTGGTAATGACAACGTTTACTCTAAGCATTTAAGGTCATCAGAACCTAATCGTACAAGCGAGAATTTAAAACTGTTTATTTCTGTTTGTACCGAGTAAACCCGCAGCGACCACAAGTGTACCTGTCATGGTGGTCTGCCATGAAATATCCAGGTCCACACCGCTCGCACGTTGGACGTGCTCTGGAGATTTTGTCGCCCTCTACCTTGTACATTGCGTGGGCTCCTTTTTCCTCCTTGTGCTTCTTTACCCTCTTCCCCTTCTCAGCTTTTTTTGCCGGTGCCGGAGCGGCTTCCTCTGCCGCTGCTGGTGCTGCTGCAGGCGGTTCCTCTTTCTTCGCTACTGGCGGTTTCTTGGACATTATGCCGTCGCCTCTTCTTTAGGTTTCTCAGGTGGACTGTTGCGTTTCCTGATGTATTCAGGTTCAACCAGTTTGGCCTGCTCAACTTTTTGGTAGACGTTAGCGACTCCTCGTGTAATATTTGCTCCGGTCTTCGTGTGCATCCTCTTAACGAAAACTACGTTATCACCGATTTTCATTTCAACGGCTAAAGCTTTTTTGACCTCTAGCCTCTGGGGAGTCTTTTCTTTTGGACCTTGAATGATAGTGAAGCCTACTTCTTTTCGTTCCAGAAGCGGGTTATCTTTAACTGATTCTATTTTGATTTGCATTAACATTCACTTAAGGCGTAAGTTCATACAGTCTTCTTATTTAGCTTTTCGAGGGGTTTCATGGCTTTTAGGAATTTTCCAGCCTGAGCCTTTTTTTGTGTCGTAACCTTGACAACAACGATGCCTGTGTAAGGTTGCCCGTAAACGACAACCGCGTTTTCTGGAGCGTTCAAAACAGCCATAAGCGTTAGTAAATCTTCCTCGCCGTCAACGACTATGTGCGTGTGCTCATTTTCTTCTATGGCTTTCTTTATCGCTATGAGTGCTTCTTTGGTTATAGTTCCTTGAGGATTAGTAACACGGACAGTTTTTTCCGTTGTCCCCCTTTCTGGCGCTGCTTGGTTCCTGAGAGATTTGTTATCAATGATTGTCAGTTGCGGGTGAACACCGTGCTCGTGAAGGTTGCGGGAAACCACGTCTCCAACTGAAATTATCTTTGGCGGTTTCTCTTTTTCGATTAGCTCTTTCATTTTTTCCATTGTTTCGTTAAATGAACCTTGAATTAGGGTGCCAAATGGTTCTTTGAGTTTGATGCGGAGCTCCGGTGTTACAGTGTACTCTATCTTCATCGTTTCGACCCGGTTGATTCAGAGAGTTTAGGGTCTTGTAGGAAGTTACCTTGGTACCGTAAAATTGCTCAGCGTACTTTTAATGCGTATCTGCCTTTCTCTTTTATGTTCATGGCTTTCGCAATAGCTGAGTCATCAGGATCAAACATAACGACTAAGCCGCTGTAGTCTCCGCTGAAACTTGTTGAACGACATTTGGGGCAAACATTTTCTTTCGTTATGAAATGGCAGTTAGTGCATGCTTTCTCACTCGTTTCCAATTCACTCCTGTTTACTCTCTTTTTCTTTGCTTTCTGCTTGTTTCTTTCCAGGCGGAGCCTCAATCGGTTCTTTTAACCATTCAAGTTTACCAAGAAATGGCTGTCTGGCTGTCACACCAATTTTTCCTGAGCTCCCTGCTCGGCCAAGCGAAACCGCGGTTATTCTCACGCGGACTTGATCTCCTGCTGTTAGTTTTCTTTTGGTTTCCTTGCCCAGCAAAACCCCTTGCTTTTCGTCATAAGAAATGTAATCATCCATGAGTTGTGAAACGTGTAATAAAGCGTCTACCGGTCCTATACGCAAGAAAGCCCCGAAATCTGCGATTTCAACCACATCGCCTTCTACAACTTCTTGAATGACAGGATAGAACGTTAACAGGGAGAACGTTACTTTATGATAGGTTGCTCCGTCACCCGGAATTATTTTTCCTATAGGACTTACTTCTATGCCTGTGACAGCAATCACGTATCCCAATTCCTCATCTACAACGCCCTCGTACTTCTGTTTAACCTGTTCACGACCTACCTTCTCCAGAGGGTTGCCGAAGGTTTCTGGAGGAATGCGGATAGTATCCTGCAGAGTTATGAGCTTAAACATACTTATATCAAA
>Ga0187770_10001138_pt1 | contig 13903 bp, 10 predicted proteins | sample 0116_SJ02_MP02_2_FD_133154 | JGI IMG/M metagenome (GOLD analysis project Ga0187770, IMG submission 133154) | Tropical peat soil microbial communities from peatlands in Department of Meta, Colombia - 0116_SJ02_MP02_20_MG | ecosystem: Environmental > Terrestrial > Soil > Wetlands > Peat | place...
CATGGGTATACGGAGGCGTGATCGGCACGGAGGGCATGGCGATGCCGATCCTCCCCGGTAGGGGTCCATGCCTGAGATGCGTTCTTCCGCATACCCCCGATCCGGGTACCCTTCCAACCTGCGATACTGCCGGTGTACTCAATGCGATGGTTGCCGTGGTGGCTTCCATGCAGGTCGCTATAGCCATGAGGATTTTGCTGGGAACGCCGCCGGCCGATGTCGGCCTGCTGCGCGCCGATGTTTGGGATGGTTCGTTTAATTTCTTGAAGATACCGAAAGACGAGGAATGTCCATGCTGCGCCCGGCGGAATTTCGAATTCCTGGACGCCGACCGGGTTTCCCGGACAACGTCTCTTTGCGGACGGAACTCGGTCCAGGTTAACCCTCCGCGCGTCGTCGAGCTTGATTTCGCGTCGTTGCGAAAAAGGTTGGAGCGGGCGGGTCAGGTCACCACCAGCGGCCTGCTGCTCCGCTTTAAGGCCGATGAGGGCGAAATGGTTATATTCCCGGATGGAAGGGCGATTGTTACCGGCACGACGGATCAGGCGAAGGCCAGAACGTTTTATGCCCGGTATCTGGGGACATAGGGCCGGGGATGCGGAAGTCTTAGCTCTATCTTACCGCCGCCGCACAACACCCGCAATTTGTCGGAGGGATGAAAGGGGAGCTTTAAACTGTTGAGAGGGGTGTTGCGTGGAAAATAGTCCACTAAATCGATAGAAATTATGATTTATCCGAATAAAGACCCAAATGAAACTGTCGCCGTCTTACAGCATCTGAGCGGCTTGCTCTTCATTATAGTGAGGAGTAAATAGTGAATAGTGAAAATGCAAGGTACATCTACTTGGACAACAATGCAACTACGCGGCTCCATCCGGAAGTCCTGGAGGAGATGCTTCCTTATCTGAGCGATAATTACGGTAATGCCTCAAGCGTTCACTGGTTCGGCCAGGAGGCAAGGCGGGGCATGGACCGCGCGCGTGAGCAAGTGGCGAATTTCATTGGGGCAACTTCAGATGAGATTGTCTTTACGAGCGGCGGCACCGAAGCGGACAACCAGGCGCTGATTGGAATCGCCGATGCTGTCGGAAAGCCTGGCAACCGGATCATTACAACTGCCGTCGAGCACCAGGCCGTGATGAATTCCTGCCGTTTTCTGGAGAAAAAGGGACTTGCCGTCACCTATCTTTCCGTGGACAGCCAGGGACGCATAGACCTCGGGACTCTTGCCGATTCCATAGATGACGACGTTATCCTGATCTCCATTATGCTCGCCAATAACGAAGTGGGGACCGTACAGCCCGTCCGGGAGGCTGCGGAATTAGCCAAATCGAAGGGAATCCTGTTCCATACGGATGCCGTCCAAGCCGCTGGGAGAATTCCCGTTGACGTGCGCGCACTGGGGGTCGATCTGTTGAGCTTGTCAGGCCATAAATTTCATGGCCCCAAAGGTTGCGGAGCACTCTTTGTCCGTTCCGGAATTCCAGGGCCGGTGCTGATCCATGGAGGTCATCACGAGCGGTTGAGGCGCGCAGGCACCGAAAATGTTTCGGCCATCGTCGGGTTTGGCCGGGCATGCAGTATTGCGGCGGCAAGGCTCGAAGATTCGAGCCTCTTCGTCGGGTCCCTTCGCGACCGTTTGGAAAGAGGGATTTTGGAGCGGATCTCGGGAGTAAAGGTCAACGGGTGTCAGGAACACCGCCTGCCGAACACATTGAACGTGAGCTTCGAAGGGGTGGACGGCCAATTCCTTGCCATGGACCTCGACATGGTGGGCATTGCGGTTTCCACGGGGTCCGCATGTAAATCTGATATGCGGGACCCCTCATACGTGCTTTTGGCAATGGGATGTTCGGTCGCGCAAGCAACTGGTTGCATCAGGTTTTCGCTAAGCGCGGACAACACGGAGGAGGAGATTGACAAGGTTCTGGATACTCTCCCAAAGCTGGTGGAGGAACTCAGGGATTGATCGTGCCGAGAAAACCCGTTGTGACGGCAAGGAGCGGCTGAGTCGCACCGGCGTAGCCAGGCGTGTGTTGAGGGAGCCTGCCACTAAGGAGCTATGCGTATGAAAGCAATCGCGCTCCTTTCCGGAGGTCTTGACAGCTCTCTTGCGGTCAAGCTCATGATCGACCAGGGTATCGAAGTAATAGCTGTACATTTTACCAGTCCTTTCTGCAATTGCACGCCCAAGAAGGCCGGGTGCAGAAACCAGGCGCGTTTCATCGCCGAAGAGCTGGGAGTCGAGATTCAGGTAATAGCCAAGGGTATGGACTACCTCTCGATAGTTAAAGACCCGCCGCACGGTCACGGCAGGGGTATGAACCCTTGCATCGACTGCCGGATTTACATGTTGAGAAAAACAAAGCAGAGGATGGGTTCGCTTGGTGCTTCCTTTGTAGTGACCGGAGAGGTGCTTGGCCAGAGGCCCATGTCTCAGCACAGAAATGCCATGGAACTCATCGAAGGAGAAAGCGGTCTCAAAGGGCTGATCCTGAGGCCGCTTTCAGCGCACCTTTTCCCGCCCACTCTTCCCGAACGGCAAGGCGTAGTAGACCGCGCAAAGCTGCTGTCGATTACGGGCAGGTCGAGAAAGAAGCAGATCGAGATTGCGGATAGTCTTGGGATAAGGGACTATCCCTGCCCTGCCGGCGGATGTCTGCTGACGGACCCAAATATCGCGTCCAGGCTAAGGGACCTTTTCAACAGCACGCCCGACTTCGACATGACAGATATCTACCTCCTGAAAGTAGGAAGGCACTTCAGGGTGCAGCCGGCCTTGAAAGTTATCCTGGGCAGAAACGAAGCCGAAAACGCACAGATCGGTTCTCTGGCAAAAGCCGGCTATACGCTTTACACCCCCCAAAATTTCAAGGGACCGGCGGCCCTGGCGACGGGAATCCCGGACGCATCGGAGGACTGTCTGATCGGCGGGATGATCGCCCGGTATTCGAAGGTCAACCCAACCGGATATGAAATTCGTAGAGAAGTCATCGGCGAAAATGTATCCACGATAAGTGTGGCAGAAAAACTCCCTCAGGAGATCATCGATAGATTTAGGTTATACCATCCCGCCAGGAAAAGCGATGTTGCAGAATCCGAATGAGAAGATCGGACAGGTACCCAAACAAGCCTACAATTAAAATAACGGCCATCAGCTCGCCATAGTCCAGGCGGTCGCGCGTGTCCAGGATGTAATAGCCAAGCCCTGTCGAAACCCCGAGCATTTCCGCCGGAACGAAGACTACCCAGGAGATTCCCAAAGCGATGCGCAAGCCGGTAAGAATGTCCGGTATGATGGCCGGAATAATAGCGCGGCTCAGAACGGCCCAGCTTTTTCCACCCAGCATTCGCACGACTTTTTCCCAAAGAGGGTCCACGTTTCGCACGCCGTTGGACGTATTCAGGATAATGGGCCAGACAGCCGCCATGCTTATCAGGAAGCACACGGGCCGCGTCCCGACACCGAAGGCCATCACCGCCAGTGGCATCCATGCCAGCGGCGAGATCATGCGAATGAATTGAAAAGGAATGTTGGTAAGTTGATGCACGCGCGCGTAATATCCCGTCAACAGTCCTATCGGGATGCCCACAGTGGAGGCGATCCCAAGTCCGATGCCAATACGTAAGAGGCTGGGTGTTGCATGACGGAAAAAATCATCGCTGCCCACGAACCGCCAGAGTTTCAAAAACGCATTTTCCGGCGAGAAACTTTTGCTAAATTGCGGCGGCAAAAAAAGAGGGCTGCTAAGTATTTGCCAAAGGAGGAGCGCCGCGCCGATTCCAAGCAATTGATAGCCCAAAGCCCACCAGTCCCAACCATCATATGACGGTCTTTTATCATCGGGTTCCGTCATACGCTTATTATCTCCGTCCGAAGATAGGGCTGAGCCGGATCGATGCCTTCGAATGTTTGCAGGCCGCCTGCCTTGGAAGCCGCATTTCTTACAAAATCATAGTCGAAAAGTTCGGAGACCACTTTTTCCGCATCCACCTTTTCCAAAAAGTCCATGCCTCCTTCCACTTTTGTTTGTTTCAACAACTTCACCACTTCGCGTGTGGCGGATTCGAATGGATAAGGCTGGAAACAAATGCGTTTTGCAGCCCATTCCGGGTGCTGTATAGCTCCCGTGCCGTGCGCGGTTCCGTAAGTATCGAGATCGTATTTGGTCATGGCCCGTTTTACGTGAGGTTCGGATACGGGCAGATAACCGCCGCCGTCGCGCGACAGTATATGGGCCGCTTCATCCGGATTCTGCGCTGTCCATTGCTGCGCTTTGACCAATCCGTTGACAACTTTTTGAGTCCACCCCGGCCGTTGGGCAACGTCAACCTCATGCATCGTGGCGACGCAGCAGGGATGATTGCGGAATACATCCCCGGTAAACCGAATGAGCTTGCCGTTGGCATTCATCTCTCCCAAAGCATTGAAAGGTTCGGCGACGATATAGCCGTCAATGGCGCCGGAAGCCAGGGCGACCGGCATGTCGGGAGGACTCATTACAAACAGATTGGTCTGGCTGGATTTGAGGGGACTGTTTCTTTCCTGAATGACGGCTTCCAGACCGGAATGCCGCAGGCAAAGTTGGAGGATAAGGTTGTGTATGGAATACCAGAAAGGAACGGCTATTTGCCTGCCGCCGAGATCTTCCAGTTTCTGAATGCCTTTGGACGTGCCGACCGTTAGCCCGGAACCATTCATGTGATTCCACGCAACGACCTTAACGCTGTAATTTTGGGCATAGCGCATAAAAATCGCCAGGGGAAACAGGAGATGCACAAGATTGAAGTTGCCCCCCAGGAAACTTTCAGAAAGTTCAGACCAGCCCCGAATGAGAACGGGCCTCTCGACATCGACTCCTTCGGCTGCAAAGAAACCTTTTGCATGACCGATGAGCAACGGCGTGGCGTCGAGAATGGGGATGTAGCCGATTTTCAGCACAGGGTCCTTGCCGGAGTTTCGACTTGCCCGGACGCCGGGACTTAACAGCCCTGCACCGCCGGTAATAGCCGCCGCCGTCACGAGGCGGGACGTAAATCTTAAGAAATCGCGACGATTAAAACCGCGGCATTTGCAGATACCGTTATAGTGAATGCCGGTTTGCATTTCCATTTCCATTCCCTTTCCCTGAGTCAAGACGAACCGGCCGTGCGGGATTGGACGTTCATCCTGTCGGTCAAGGCTGCAAATTCATGGCCGATCATGTTCCGCATGTGCAAGAATTCGATATGGACGCGGTCACGCGTAAAGTCGGGAGGCACATCGAAAATTCGGGCTATACGGCCGGGTCTCGGCGTCATAATGACAATTCGGGAGCCGAGGAAAAGCGCCTCGTCAAGGTCATGCGTGACAAAAACCGTTGTGTACCGCCCCAGCTTCCATATGCGTAGAAATTCATCCTGGAGCCTCAGACGGGTAGAAGTGTCCAAAGCGCTGAAAGGCTCGTCCAGCAGCAGCATGTCGATATTCGTATCGCTGGCCAGAGCGCGCGCAATGGCGGCGCGTCGAGCCATGCCGCCCGAAAGTTGGGCGGGATAATAACGCTCGAACCCCCTGAGCCCCATCGTTTCGATAAGAGAAGCTATCTTGTCCGAGTTGATGGGCCGGCCGCCAATGCGGTGCCCGAGGGTTATATTCCGTTCCACGGTCAGCCAGGGAAGCAGCGATGACTTCTGAAATATAATGGCGCGCTTGTGGCTGGGGCCCGTGATGGGGTGGCCGTCCATCAAGGCTTCTCCCTGGGAGGGTTTTTCGAAACCTGCCAGGATGTGAAGCAAGGATGATTTGCCGCAGCCGCTTTCGCCTACGATGCATACAATCTGACCGTCCAGAATATCCAGATTGATGTCGCTGAGAGCCTGAACCTGCCCGCGCGATGAAACATAAGTTTTACTCAAGCCGCGAATGGAAAGCCGAACCGCTCCCGATTCCTGTTGCGTGGGGGATTTTGTCATCGGCCCGTTCTCTATATTGGTTGATTTCTCATACTTGCTTACATTGAGCTAATATAGCCGGAATAACGCATGGAATTGTTCGCATCTCGAAAAGCATTTCGGGGCCTGATTCCTTCCCAAAAAGCCTAGGGCGAGACCGCAAAGCCCACAAACCATACAATTTTACAATTTTATACGCAAGCGTTATGTCGGTCCAGACATAATGAAGAGGGCGCCGGTGTGCTTTCCCACCAGTAAGAATACCGGGTTCCGAAGCCCAATCGCGGACTTGATTTAAAGCGAGAAGAATCGTAATGAAATAGAGAACGACAAAACGGATTAATCCTCATTTTCGACCCCTGAACGTCCGGATGAGAAAGTAGAGAGAAAAGCTGTTTGGAAATACTGGATCGGATCAATCAACTGCTCTCCCATGACGAATCCTTCTGCCTGGCAACCGTGCTGGAATCGCCATCCGCACATCCCTGTTCTGGGCGGAAGCTGATCGTGCGGGCCGACGGGTCGATCGAATTTACAACCGGCATGGAAGATATTGACAGATTGGTGGCGCAGGCCGCATTGGCCGGTTTTAAGAGACGCAGGAAACTGACTGCTGAAGTTTACCCGGGCTTTTTAGTGTTCTTCGATTTTCCCGGCCGGGAAGTTCAACTTGTGATCTGCGGGGCCGGGCACATCGCCGTGCCTCTTGCCCGTTATGCACGGGATGCAGGATTTTCCGTGACGGTCATCGACGACCGGGAGGAGTATGCGAACCGGGAACGCTTTGCGGACTGTGAGGTGATTGCCGAAGAATTCGTTCCGGCGCTCCGCCGAATCTCTTATGGCCCCATGACCTATGTTGCAGTGATTACGCGAGGCCATGAGCACGACGCGCTCTGCCTTGGGGAGGTGCTCAAACACGATGCCGGATACATCGGGCTGATAGGCAGCCGCCGGCGCGTGCGTTTTGTGCTTGAAATGCTCGAAAGTCAAGGCATAGCCAGGGAAAAACTCTCGAATGTGTTTACGCCGATCGGTATCCCGATCGGCGGAGAATCGCCCGAAGAGATCGCTCTTTCCATCGCGGCGGAACTCGTATGTGTGCGCAGCGAGGGTCCGCAACAGGCGATGATGCTCCGCAACTCGATAGGAGGGCTTCGTGACGGATAAGAATATTTACTGGAGGCTTTCCGATTTTCAAAAACGGCGAATCCCGGTCTGCCTTGCAACCGTCGTAAGAACAGCAGGTTCAACACCGCGTAAGGTCGGCGCCAAAATGATCGTCTGCGTTGACGGCGCAACCTATGGGTCCGTAGGCGGCGGATGCGGTGAAAATCAGGTGCGGACGGCAGCCTACAGGGCGCTCCTGCTCCAAGAGGAGCCGAGGCTGTTGGAGGTCGATCTGACCGACGACCTTGGGACCAAAGGTGGAGATGTCTGCGGCGGCAAAATGTGGATATTCGTCGAGGCGTATGCTTGGGATTAGAACCGACCTCGGGTGCGAAAGCGGTGAGTTGCTCCGATTGCAGACCCGTGCCTCACGACCGGCTTCATTGCCCCGCCCCCCACTGACTATTTTATGCTCATGAGGCATGATCTCCCTGCCGATGAATCATGAAACGGCACTTGACCTCGGGCCTCGACCGGTTATGGAAAAGCTGTAATGAACGAGCTTCAATTCAAGGAAAGACGTTCGGGCAGGGAACGGCGCGCCAGGCCTACTTCACCCTTCACTCTTCAAAGTCTCGTCGGCTCCAGGGGTCATTACCGCAGAAAGGAAGATGCCCGCAGGTTTTTCTACGTGGATGTCTACAGCAAATCTTCGGCGGCGCTGCTGCTCTCTACGATGGCCCTTTCGATAGCGGACGCCTTTCTCACATTGTGGCTGGTTGGGAAAAACGCTGGTGAGGTGAACCCCGTAATGGGGTTTTTCCTGAAGATGGGGCCTTTTCAATTCATATTGGTCAAATGGTTTATGACCGCCTTTGGGCTGGTCGTTCTGCTGATCCTCAAAAACCACTATGTGTGGCAGGGGAGGGTTAAAATTGTGGCGGTGCTGTTCATTGTCCCCTTGATCTACCTTGTTCTTGTATCCTACGAGGTTTTTATGGTGTTGAACCTATGAACGGCTTGAAAGCGGGACGAACGAAGGTCTTGATTCTGGGCCTGGCGGCCGGCGCTGCCTTACTGGCCATGGGAGGCTGCGCGTCAATAGGCGTAATCAAATTCCAGTGCGCCGGAGCGGCCGCTCGGGCAGACGAGGTCAACGCTTGGTGGTATGCCGGCTTTAGAATCAACTGGCCGCAGGATGAGGAAAACCCCGCTCTGGATACCGATGTGCTGATTGCGCACCGGATCGTGAGACCCGTGCTGGACCGTTATGGAAAACAGATACCGGTTTGGCGCTTCCATAGGAGAGCAGCACGGGATGAGGCCGGACATCGGTTCAGTTTCATCTTCTTCACCACGGCGGCTAATGCCCGCAAAATCTATGCTTCAATCGACTCCTGCGCCGTCCTCAACCAGTTGAAAGCCCAAGGGGTGATCCAACAGGTCCTCTTCGACGACACCAACACCGTTGCCAGACCCGGCATCGAAGCTGCCAGCGACCGGAACTGGTCTCCTGAACTCCAGAAGGCATGGCCGTTTTTCATCATGGGCGTCAGCCAGACATGGCTTGACCTGATTTCCCGGTATGCCGAGGATGGACGCGGAAAACCTGCTTCCATTGCCGACATGCGGGCTTTTTACCGGCAGATCAGCCGGGAAGTGGAATCGACCTGGAAAAAAGAGGGAGGCCATGCTTTTCTCCACCACCTCAATGCCCTTTTCGGTTACGGTCCCGTAGATCTTCGCGGCAAGCTCGAAATGAGCTTTTAGACAAATTTAGCAATTAATCCCTCAGCCCCTCAGTCTGCTAAATCTTCATTCCTCCCCTTGCTCTTGGTTTTTTGAACTGCTAAGCTCCTGGATTCGGAAATTCAGGGTTTGATTCCTCAACCCCCTGGTTCCCAATTCAGCCGTCGGGAAACGAGTTCTATGACCAAAGCCGGAAAAATATTTCTGTGGGTGGCTTGCGGGGCGGTGATTCTCCTCGTTGTGCTCACTGCAGCGGCAGTGATCGTTTCTCGCGTGTTGGATACCGACGCCATGGGACGCAAACTGGCGACCGAACTGGAGACCCGGTATCACTTGCACTCGGAACGAATCAGGATATCTTTTCTGCCCTTTCCTCGAATTGCCTTGCGCGGCGTCAGAATGACCGTACCGGAAACACTCACCGCATCTGCCGAGGCGGTGCTCATTCATCCGAGTATCTGGCCCCTTTTTACTGGCAGAATCGTACCTGCTGAGATAGAGCTTCTGGGTCCGGTGGTCACGGCCAGGCTGCCGGAGCAGTCTTTCGAGAATTCGGCAAAATCCGCTTTTCAGAAGCTTATGCGCCTCAAAGACATGGTTGCCCTGCTCCAGCCCATGCTCCTGGCGATAATACCCGGCATGACTATAGATGCTCGCAACGGCGGAGTAGAACTCTATTGCGGGCAAAACCCCGCCTTTTTTTTCAATGAGATCGACTTGAGGAGTTCGGTTCATGCCAAAAGGGTCGAATTCGAGTTGACGAGCGGCAAATCCAATCTCTGGGAAGCCCTTTCATTCAATGGGTGGATTGACCTCGGCGGTCTGAAGGGTTGGGCGGAGTTAAATTCGACCGGAGGCAATCCCGGTGACCTGTTGCGATATTTAAATATATGCGCGCCGGGGAAGAGCGATTCTCAGGTGGACCTGACCCTTGCCCTCTCCGCGGGCGGCCCCGGGAGCCTTCACGCAGACTTTAAGGCTTCGGCCCCTAACCTCGCTCTTGGCTGCTGCGAAACCGGCGGCGGAGAGGGTGAGACTCAAAGGGTGGGAGACAGGTTTGTCCCCTCGTCCCCTCATCCCCGTGTCCCCGTGTCTATCTCTAAAAAAGGGGATGGGCGGGAGGATTTGGTCGCAACCAACGGCACCGTGACCGGCTCATTGAACATAGACGCCAAGGGCATCGATATTTTCATTCCGCACTTTCAGTTCGATTACCCGCGCCTAAATCTCACGGGACGCTACACCGAAAGGTTTTCAGATCGAAGCGCGACCCTCGACATCGATGGGATGGAAACCGACGTCGCTGCCGTGCGAAACGCAATAGAGACGGTCGACAGGAAAAACCCCATCGCGCGGCGGGTTTTTGAGATCGTAAGGGCGGGGGAAGTACCGTCGATCCATTTCAGCGCTCACTCAAACACACCATCCGACCTGGGGAAATTCGAAAACTTTATCTTGAAGGGTTCGATAGAAAAAGGAAGCGTTTTTGCTCCTAAAGCCGGTCTGCTCGTCTCCAACGTCAGCGGAAATGTGGTGATTGAAAGCGGCATATTGACCGCAACCCGCCTGTCAGGTCGGACTGCGGGTTCTTCGACCAGCGGCGGGGAGATGAGAATAGGGCTGCCGAAGGATAACCCGCTGTTTCACCTGGACCTTCCCATTACAGCCGATCTGTCCGAACTGCCTGAGGTCCTGGAACGGGTCGTCACTGACCAGGCATTCAGGCAGGAACTGGCGAAAATCAAAGACGTGGCGGGCAAAGCGCAGGGAAGACTCCTCCTGGGTGAAAGCCTCAAAGCGCTTACTGTCAGAGTGGAATCGGGCCCCTTCAAGCTCTTCGGCCGATATGGCGGCATTGCCGAAGCCCTCGATCTCAAAGGCGCTTCTTTCTTAATGGAGGGAACGAAAGTATCCGTGGCGTCCTTGGCCGCTAAGGTTGGAAGTTCGAGCTTCGAGCAGGTGGACCTGAGTTTCGGATGGGGTGAGACCCACGTTCTGAAGATAGACTCTCATGCCAGGTCCATCGTTTCCATGGACCTTGTGGGTCCATACCTGACAGCGCATGAATACTGGAAAAACTTCCTGGACAGTCGGCCCAAGGGACTGCTGGCTATTGACTCCTTTCGGTTCATCGGCCCGCCGTCAGACACCTCCAAATGGGTCTTGCATGCACGTGGTTCACTCGAGGACATCGTTTTTCACAATAGGGGGCTCAAAGGCCCTCTCACCCTGAAAAAGGGCGACTTTGAAATCAACGGGGACCAAATCGTGTTCAGGCAGGTCGATGCTCTTCTGGCGGACTCGTCCCTGGCGATTTCAGGCGCCATCACAGGCTACCTGGACCGTGCGAGAAAGGTGCAGCTTCAATTGAGCGGCAGATTGGGTCCGCAGGGAAACGAAATTGTCGCTTCGCTGGCCGGGTTTCCTCACTGGCTAAGGGGCGTCTCCAATCTGGACCTTGTCAGTTCCCGCCTGACCTGGGACAGGGAGCAGACAACAACTTTCGAGGGCCAGATGGAGCTTTCCACCGGGCCCCATATCACGGTCAATCTGGTCAAAACTCCTCAGGAGCTTTCGATTGGCGAGCTTGTCATAAAAGACGAGGACTCAGACGCCACAATTTCGATGAAATCCGCGCATAACCGGCTGGAGGTCGGGTTTTCGGGAAAATTGAGCAACAAGACGGCAGATCGACTCCTTGTCGATAACAGGCTGCTCACGGGGCCTGTTGCCGGCAAATTCAGCGCAAACCTATACCTCGATGCCCCGGAAGAGTCGAGCGTCCAGGGAGAGATGACAATTTCGGGTTTCCAGGTTCCGGTCAAAAATCTTGCCGCAGCCGCGCGGATTGAAAACGCAGAGATCGAGGCCGATGGAAAGACTCTGAACGTGAAATCAGCTATGATAAGCTGGAACGGAAGCAGACTGAGCCTGGCGGGAAGCGTCGCGTTCACCGGGGGCGCTTACCTTGTGGACATGAATGGGTTTGCGGATAGTTTCGACCTGGAGAGCGTCTTACCGAAGACGGAGGGCGGAGAACCGAGGACGGAAGAAGGAGGAAAGAGGACGGAAGAAGGAGGAGGAAAGACGGAGGACGGAGAACGGAGGATAGAGTCCGGCACTCAGGGCGCGAGTACCGGAGAGGACGAATGGCGGAAGGGGGGAAAAGCAAGGCCGAGGCGGGAGGAGGTAGTTACTCTTTCCTCCGCCCCCCGCGGTTCGGAAAACGATCACGTTCAAGCCGGTGTTCATTCTTTGGAAAAAGCCCTCGATGTGCCGCTCAAGGGCGTTATTCGGGTGAGATGCGAGCGCCTCTACTATGGGAAGCTAAGCTGGGAACCTGCTAATGCGGATGTGGTCTTTAACCCTAACTCCATCGACGTTCAGTTGGACCAGGCTAATCTATGCGGCATCTCCACCACGGGCAGCATCAGGGTCGCGCCCGGGGGCTTCAATATCTCTGTGGACTTGTCCGCTAAAGACAAGGACCTGGATTCGGAGGTGACCTGCATTGTCAACAAAAAACATGTTATTTCCGGCAGGTACACGCTTACCGGAAATCTTTCCGCAAAAGTTGCGGCAAGCGGCAGCCTCGTGAATTCCCTCCAGGGTGATCTAGCGTTCAAGGCTAAAGACGGGCGCATTTTCCGGTTCGGTATATTCACTAAAATAATTTCCGTGCTCAGCGTCTCAGAAATCTACAGGGGCGTGGTCCCGGACCTTGGCAAAGGCTGCGCATTCAAATCCATAGAAGCAAAAGGAAAGATAAGGAACGGAAAGCTCACCTTGTCCGATTCGGTCCTCGACGGTCCGTGTGTCAAGATGGTCTTTCATGGAGAGATCGATCTTGGCAGGCAGAAAGTGGACGCGATTGCCCTTGTTGCTCCACAGCGCACCGTGGAGAGGATGGTGGACGCCACTCCCATAATGGGGAAGGTCCTCGACGGGGCTTTCCTGGCTCTGCCGGTCGGCATAAACGGAGACCTGGCCGACCCCGCTGTAGTCCCTCTTTCCCCCACCGCAGTAGGCGAAGAAATCTACGGAGTGATGAAAAGGGTCCTCAAGCTGCCATTGGCCGTCTTCCAGCCTCAAGGCGAAAAAAAGTGAACGATGAACGGTGATGGACGGTGATTGGCATCGGGAGCATTTGAGACTATTATGTAGGAATGGAAAGATATTCCTTTCGAATAAAAGGCATGTGCTGCGGCGAGGAAGTTGGGCTGCTAAGGTCTGAAGTGGCGCCGCTGGTCGGCGGCGCCGACAGGCTTTCTTTCGATCTGCTGAAGAGCAGCATGACGATCAGGGGCAGCCTGGATGCAGAGGCTGCTCAAAAGGTCATGGCGGCTGTAGCCAGGACCGGAATGGAGGCGGTCCCATCCGAAGATGTCTGCGCCATGGGCGTGTGCGCAGCGGGTGGCGAGAGCCTCCTGGAAAGTCATGGCAGACTTCTGGCATGTGTGGCGAGCGGCCTGCTGCTCTTGACGGCATTTGTCTTCCATGCGCTTAACAGCTCAGACATACTCGCCGCGCTTGCGGGTCGCAGAGCCGCTCCTGTCTTTGCGGTTCTTCTCTATTTGTCGGCGATCCTTGCCGGGGGCTGGTTTATTTTTCCAAGGGCCCTTTATGCGGCAAGAAAGCTCAAGCCGGATATGAACCTTCTCATGAGCGTGGCCGTCATTGGGGCTATTTTGTTAGGTGAATGGCTGGAAGCGGCCTCGGTGAGTTTTCTTTTTGCCCTTGCCCTGTTGCTCGAATCATGGAGCCTGGAAAAGGCCAAACGCGAAATAAGCGCTCTTTTTGACATCACTCCCCAAAGGGCGCGTTTCGTTTGCCCAAATGACGGAGAAATCGAGGAAAAACCGGTAGGCGACATACCCGTGGGCGCTATTGTGGTGGTTCGCCCCGGCGAGCGCATCCCGCTTGACGGGGTGATAACCAGGGGGACCACCACGGTTAACCAGGCGCCAATAACAGGTGAGTCCGCCCCCATAGCGAAGGGGTTGGGCTCGGAGGTGTTTGCCGGAACTATCAACGAAGAGGGAACGATAGAGTTCAGATCGACAAAGCCGGCATCGGACACCACTTTGTCGAGAATTATCCGCATGGTGGA
>Ga0187770_10001142_pt1 | contig 13885 bp, 7 predicted proteins | sample 0116_SJ02_MP02_2_FD_133154 | JGI IMG/M metagenome (GOLD analysis project Ga0187770, IMG submission 133154) | Tropical peat soil microbial communities from peatlands in Department of Meta, Colombia - 0116_SJ02_MP02_20_MG | ecosystem: Environmental > Terrestrial > Soil > Wetlands > Peat | place...
CGTCGCCTGCGCCAGCCATTCGTGCGTCAAATTGAAGCGGCGCACCTGTTCCTCGCCCGGATATGCCGGCTTGCCGAGATAGGTGGTGTAGGAAAAGGGATCGGGTACCGGCAGCGAGCGGAAGTGAACGATATATTCGCCGGTTCTGAGATGCCACCATGTGTCATATCCGGAGACCTCCGTAGAAAACAGGCCGATCAGGCAGAGGGCGGCGAGCGCCAGAATGGCCCGGCGCAGCCATTTGGGACCGCGGTATTCGGGCCGCGGCGCAGGCGCTGCGGCTACGGGGGTTGTGGGCTTTGGGCTGCGCGTGCGTCGCGACACCTTTTAATGATAACGGCAGTCAATCATAACGGCAGTCAATGATAACCGGCGGTTGGATTAGTTCGAGCAGCCGGACTGGGAGGCTTGTTTCTGAATCGCGAGCGCGACCAGATCGCGCACGCGGCCGAGGATCCCGCGAATACGGTCCAGCCCGCGCGGCGAGCCTTTGCGCCCGGCGTAAATGCAGCCGGCGGTTTTGCGCTCGATCACGATCGGAAGCAGAGCAAAGCCGCCGGGATCGAACGTTTTTACCAGCGCGGAAAGATCGTAGCGGGCGTCGCGCGCGCGGTCCACAAAGAGGTCCTCTTTGCGCTGCAGCGCAGCCCGAATGGGACCATCGGCGCCGTCCATGGAAAATTGGAAGCGGTCGACCAGATCGTCCGCCGACTCTCCGCTGGCCAAGCGGCCGCGTATTGACGCGAGGTTATCGTTCATGAGGCCGAATACCACTTCGTCGAAACCGATACCGCGCACGGCGTCGAGCAGGGTAGAAATGAAGGGAGTCAGCTCCAGGCGGTCGCGCCGCAACGCTTCGGCGGCGGTGTGCATGGCGTTATCCAACGTGCTGAGGTCGGCCATTTCGAACACGGAGATGGAGGAGAGAAATTCGCGGGCGCGTTCGGCCTGTTTTTCCAAGCGCAGGGTCTCGGTCGGGATCCGAAGCGCGGCGAAGGTCTCGCGCGTTTCGATGACCGCCGATTCCACAATCCGGAACAGGTCGCGAACCGCAACCAGGGTGGGCTCGCCGTCTAAATCGAGGACGGTTTCGAGGTGGATGGTTTCGATTCCAGCGCCTTTGCGGTACAGCGCGCGAGTCAGGTTGTGGCCGTAATTGGTGATCGAGGCGAGCGAGCGGTCCAGCCGCGCCGCGGCCCCCGCGGCTACGGCGTCCATGGCTAAGCGGATCTTGGGCGGCATGTTCCAGCCGGCGCATACGCGCGCGCCGACGTCATCCCAGAAGAAATCGAGAATCCGCAAGCAGGCGGCGCGCTCCGGGATCTTTTCTTCTTGCATGGTCAGGATGATGCGGGAGTATTCTTGCGGGTAGTGACACGCAATGAGCACTTCTCCGAGGTTGCGGAACAGGCCGCACAGGTAGGCTTCCTCGGGCCGCGGATAGCCCATAGCATCGGCCACGTCCCGGGCTTGCACCGCGGTCAAAACCGAGGACAGCACCAGTTCCTTCAAGCCCGGCGAGCGATGCGCGAAATGTTCGATGTAGCGCACGGCGCTCACCATATTGCGTACCCGCAGCCATCCGAGCAGGATTACGGCATGAGCAATGCTCATGATGGGCCGGCCGGAGTGGTTGAACATGGCCGAGTTCGCCAGCCGCAGCACCTGGGAGGCGAGCCCTTGGTCCTTCAGAATGATTCGAACCAGCTCTTTGGAGTTGCCGGCATCCAGATCGAGCGTTTCGAGCATCACTTCGTTGGCGTGATCGCAGAACGGAGGCACGCCCTCGCCGTGGAAGATGCGCTTGACGCACAGTTCGAGCTTATCTTCCGCCGCCAGGCGGCCGGTCGAATCGAGTTGGAGGACTTCGTCGATAAATGGACTCCTGTTTGTCTTTTCGGCGGTTAGAGCGCGGCTTTTAGCGGGCAGCGATTAGCGATTGGCGATCAGCTATCAGCGATTAGCGATCAGCTATCAGCTGTCAGCGCATAACCCTCCGAATGGCGACGCGCATCGGCTGGCAAAGAAGCGGGTCCAGGGGGACCCGCGCGGACCTGGGGTCCGCTCCACTTGGCCTCCTATTGACATTCTATAGGAAAACGTGTAGGCTCTCCTATAGAGATTCTATATGTCATTCGCGCCGCGACTTCGCAGCCTAGCTAGAAATCTGTTTCACCGCGATCGCGTCGAGCAGGATCTCGATCAAGAGGTCCGCCATTATGTCGATTTGCTAACGGCGGACAAGATCGAACGCGGCGCCGATGGCGCCAAGGCGCGCCGCGAAGCGCTGATGGAGCTGGGCGGCGTGGAGCAGGTGAAGGAACAGATTCGCGATGAGAGAGCCGGCCATTTGCTCGAAAATCTCTGGCAGGACCTACGGTACGGAACGCGCACGCTGGCCAGGAATCCGGGCTGGACGCTAGTGGCGGTGCTTTCGCTTGCGCTGGGGATTGGCGCCAACACCGCCATGTTCGGCATCATTAATGCGGTGCTGCTGCGGCCGCTGCCGTATCCGCACGCGGATCAGCTGGTACGCGTCACCGGCTACTATCCCAAGGGTGCGATGCAGGTTCTGCAATCGCACAGCCAGAGCATGGACATCGCGGGCTATTTGCCGAACGAGGAGTTCAATCTGACCGGCTTGGGGGAAGCCCTGCATTTAATCGGAACCCCGGTTTCCGCGAACCTGTTTTCGTTGCTCAGCTCGAACGCCGCGATGGGCCGGACGTTTGAACCGGGTGAGGATGTTCCAGGCCGCAGCCGGCTCGTGATTTTGAGCCATGCTCAGTGGCGCGACAAATTTTCGAGCGATCCGGGCGTGATCGGGCATGTCATCACGCTAGATGGCATCAGCCGCGAGATCGTGGGTGTCATGCCCGCGACTTTCGATTTCCCGTCGCCGGAAACGCAATTCTGGATTCCGCTCAATATGGACTCGCGCAACGCGGAGGATTTTTGGGGCAAAGGGTTCATGCCCTTGGTCGCCCGGCTGCGCCCCGGCGCGACGATCGCGCAAGCTCGCAACGAATTGCGGCCGATGGTCAGCCTGGCCATCACGATGTTCTCTTACCCCATGGCTCGCAACTGGAACGCCGAGGCCACCGTTCTTCCGTTGCATGACGACCTGGTGCGCGACGTGCGCGGGAAACTGCTGCTGCTGGCGTGCGCGGTGGGCTTCGTATTGCTGATCGCCTGCGCCAACGTCGCCGGGCTGCTGCTGTCGCGTTCGGTCACGCGCGCGAAAGAAATCGCCGTGCGGGCCTCGCTCGGAGCTTCGCGCGGCAGAATCGTGCGGCAGCTTCTCACCGAAAGCGTGGTGCTGGCGTTGGCTGGTGGTGTTCTCGGCTTGGGGCTGGCATTCGGGTTTCTAAGTGTTTTGAAATCGGTGCTCGCCGATCAGGCGCCGGAACTGGCGCGCGTAGGACTGGATTTCGAGGTGCTGGCCTTCGTCTCGACACTCGCCATCCTGAGCGGATTGGTTTCCGGCCTTGCGCCCGCCCTGAGTGCTTCGCGCGCCAACCTGATCAATATCATCAAGACCGGTGGCCAACGCACGCAGGGTGCGGCGGGAATCCGTTTGCGCAGTTGTTTTGTCGCGGCTGAAGTCGCGCTCACAGTGGTGCTCGTGGTCGGCGCCGGGCTCTTGATCAAGACGCTGTGGAAGCTGTCCCAAGTGAATCCCGGCTTCCGCGCCGATAAGATCCTGACCGTGCGCGTGACTCCCAACCAGTCGTTCGCGGACGATCGTGCGGCGTGCGTTGCGTTGTATGACGAAATGCTGCGGCGGGCGCGAGGCATCAGCGGCGTCTCGGACGTTGGCGCGGCGAATGCGCTGCCACTGGGAGATCAAGTTCCGGGCGTGGTGGTGGATTTCGAGGGGCATCCGCGCAAGCCCGGCGAGACGCTCGCGCCGATCCCGTGGGCCGGCGCGGTGACACCCGAATATTTCCGGATCATGCACATTCCCTTGTTGGCCGGACGGCTCTTCAGCGAAGCCGACGGGGCCAAGGCTCCCGGCGTGGTTTTGGTCAGCGCGTCCACTGCCAAGCGATACTGGCCGGGCGAAAATCCCATTGGGAAACACATCCGGCCGGTGTGGGATCAGCAATGGCGAACGGTGGTGGGCGTGGTGGCCGACGTTCGGCAGTTCGATCTGGCGGGCAACGTTCCAAGCTGGCTCAGCGGAAACATCTATATGCCCTATCCGCAAGCCGAAGACCTCACGGAGCGAATTCCCGTGGCCATGTATCTGTTGCTCAAGACGGGAGATGAGACCGGCCGCGTGGCCGCCGAAGTTCGCGAGCTGGTGCGCAGCGTGAATCCCAATGTCCCCGTGAGCGCGGTGCGGACCATGGACACGGTTGTTACGGCGTCCACCGCGCAGCCACGTTCCATCGCCTGGCTATTCGTCAGTTTCGGCGTAGCGGCTCTGATCCTGGCGGCCATTGGCATCTTCGGCGTGGTTTCCTTCTCCGCGACGCAGCGGACCTACGAGATCGGCGTGCGCGTCGCACTGGGCGCCCCGCGCAGCAACGTCTTCGGCATGGTGCTCGGCCAGGGAATTCGATTGGTGCTGGCCGGGCTCGCCGCCGGGGTCGTGGCTTCGCTCGTGCTCAGCCGGATGCTGATGAGCTTGCTGTACGGCGTGGCGGCCACCGACCCGTTCACGTTCGTTGCCGTAACGGTGTTGCTGATCGCTACTGCAGCGCTGGCGGGATATTTGCCCGCGCGCCGGGCGTCACGCATCGATCCGTTGAGGGCATTGCGCGTGGATTGACGCGAGCGCGCTACCTGCCCCTGCGCCGCGCCATAATCGAACTATGCTCGATTTCAGCAAAGCTGCAGCCTTGTCCGCGCTGATGGCCGCGTACGCCTTCGCGCAAACCGCACCCGCGAAACGATCCGCGAATCACGACCTCGGCTTCGAAGACACTCCGATGCTTCCAGGACTTCCTTGGCACGTCCACGATGACCGGCGACCGCACCCGCGCGTGGTCACGCCCGCGGCCGAGCCGGGCGGTCCACCATCAGACGCGATCATCCTTTTCGACGGCAAGGATCTCTCGGCCTGGACCTCCCACCGCTCGAACATCACGCGCGCGGGCACTTCCGGTCCGCCGGAGTGGAAAGTGGAGAACGGCTATTTCGAGGTTGTTCCGCACACCGGCGATATCGCCACCAAGGAGAAGTTCGGTGATTGCCAGTTGCACGTCGAGTGGTCCGAGCCAGTCGGAATCACGGGCACCAGCCAGGGGCGTGGGAACAGCGGCGTGATCCTCATGGACCGCTACGAAGTCCAGGTGCTCGACCCCTGGAACAACCCCACCTACGCGGATGGCATGGCAGGAGCGCTCTACGGTCAATGGCCTCCCTTGGCCAACCCCGGACGTAAGCCGGGCGAATGGCAGGTCTACGATATCGTTTTCGAAGCGCCCAAATTCGAAGGTGAGAAGCTGGTGAAGCCCGCCTTTATTACTGCTTTCTGGAACGGCGTGATGGTCCACAATCGCAAGGAGTCGATGGGACCGATGGTTTATCGGCAGGTGGCGCATTATTCGCCGCAGCCGGCCGAGGACTCGCTCGTGCTTCAGAATCACGGCGACAAGGTGCGGTTTCGCAACATCTGGATTCGCCGCCTCACGGGATACGATCAGCCGGAGAAGTGAGGGCGGCTCGCGCAAGCGGCCTCAAAGAAAAGCGCCCCGCCCCCGTTTCCTGACGACGCGAGCGAGGCGCTGGCTGGAAGACCAACTAGAAGTACAACTTCATGCCCAACTGGAATACTCGTGGATCCCAGGTGGAAGTGACTTGGCCGAAGTTACTGGCTGTGAAAGAGCTGCTGACGCCGCCGCTGTTGACATTGCCCTGGAACTGGGTGTGGTTGAAGGTGTTGAACGATTCGGCGCGGAACTCGAGCCGGCTGTTCCGCTTTTCGCTGAGCAGGAAGCTCTTGAACAGCGACACGTTCCAGTTGTCGCGTCCCGGTCCGCGGATCACGCCGTGGCCCAGGTTGCCCCAATCCCCGAGGGCGGGCAACGAGAACGACGACGTGCTGAACCATTCCAGTCTGGTGGAAGGATACGTGACCGTGCCGCTGTAATCCGGCCGGTTCGTACCCGTGGCCAGTCCGTTGCTACCCTGCGCGCCGCCCAGCGTAATGTTGAGCGGGAAGCCCGACATCATGGTCACGATGCCGGATAACTCCCAACCGCCCAAAGCAGTTTTGGCAAAACGGTTGGTGGTGTCGCGGAAGAACGGCAGGTCATAGATGAAGTTGACCAACCCGACGTTCGCGACATCGGAGTAGGCCGTTCCGTAATCGTACTTAAAATTGTACGGATTGGAAACGTTGGTGAGGTCACCGCCAAAGTTGTTGTTCATGTCGACGGTGTGCGAATAGGTGTAGGCGACTTGGATCGTCAGATCCTTCCGCGCCTGCGACTTGAAGCTCGTCTGCAAGGCGTTGTAGTGCGAGTTTTCGCACGGACAGAAGAGCCGGATGTAGTTGAAACCGGCATACGGCACTACCGTGTTGTACGCCACCGTGCCCTTGATCAACGCTGGCAATTCGCTCGGCGAAGGCAGGTTGAGGTCGTTGTAAATCATCTGGTGGCGGTTCTGGTTGCCGACATAGCTGGCCGTCAGCACGGAGTTCTTGAAGAGCTCGTGCTGGATACCGACGCTGAACTGATTGCTGGTCGGTAGTTTGTAGGGAGTGTTCATCCCTTCAATGCTGGCGACGGTGATGGGAGCGGTGATCGCTTGACCCGTGATCAGGCTTTTGTCCGGGTTCGAGAGCGACACATTGTTGAAGTTCACCTGTGCGCTGAACGGAACGTTCGGGCCGGCGTTGTACATGTCGTTGCCCTGCATGCGTTCGTACATGATGCCGAAGCCCGCCCGAATTACGGTCTTGCCCTTGCCAGTGAGGTCGTAGGCAATGCCGATGCGCGGTCCGAAGGCATCCCAGGTGCTGCCCACCAGGGTGTTCGAAATGCCGTTCTGGCCGGGGATTCCAATCCCATTCAAGTAGAACTTGACGCCGCTGAGGGCGGCCACCGGGCTGGTTCCCAAACCGGGGCTATTGGGGCTGATGGTGCCATTAGCCAGCAAGATGGCCGCGTCGGCCGGGTTGTACAGGCTGGGGTAGAAATTCGACGTGTGGCCATTGACCTCGTAGGTGTGCGGCACGCCGTCCCAGCGCAGGCCAAGGTTCAGAGTCAGACGGGAGTTCACGCGCCAGTTGTCTTGAACCCAGGTAGCCCAGGAAACGTTGTTCCAGTTACCGGCACTCTGGAGCGCGAGTTCGCTGTAGGAGCTGGCGTCACCCAACAGGAAATCGGCGAAGTCGTTCCCCGTGAAGTGACCGTTGAAGCCGAAACTGCCTTGCGTGTCGCCAAACAGATCCTGGACTTTCTTGTAAATCGCCCAGCTTCCGCCGAACTTGAACTGGTGCGACCCTTTCGTCCAGGCAACGTCGTCGCGGATCTGATAATCGTCCGCGGTGTTGTGCCAGGGCCAGCTTTGGAGGTCAAAGTCTGCGCCTGTGGCGCCCTGCAAGGCGATGCCCGGAAGACGATCCAGGTTGTTCGTATTACTGAACACTCTTGGAATGTCCAAATCGCTGGGACGCGCGATCAGGCCCGTGGGCGCAATGGTAATCCGGTTGCCATTGTAATTAAAGGCCATCTCGTCGAGCAGCGTGGGGCTAATCATCCACGTGGCGTGCAGCACGCCGTGGTAGGACGGGTTGTTGAAATCGGCGCTGGCGGTCGGGAGATTGTTCCCACCCCACAATCCGGTGCCGTAGGTCTGGTCGATCTGTTCCGCGATGAAGTGGCCGAAGATCCAGAACTTCTCGGAGAACATGTGGTCGACGCGGGCAACCTCGTCGCGTACGTTCGTAGGTTGTTTGTTTCCACCGATGAACGATTGGCCGCTGTTCGGCGTCGGAAAGAGGCCGGTCTTTAAGAGGACCTGTGCGTTCGGATCGAGCATGCTGGTGGGAATGGTGTTGTTGGGGAACGGCGCTCCAGTAGTCGGATTCGTGATCGGGATGGAGGCGGGAAACACGCCGCTATAGGTGCTGGGGTACGGCACTACCTGGTTCACCACGCCGCCCTCCACCAGTTTGCGCCACTCCATGTTGTAGAAGAAGAAGGTTTTGTCCTTGTTCTTGTTGTACGGGAGCCCAGGAATGTACACCGGGCCGCCGGCGTTGAAGCCATACGTGTTGAACCGGAGTTCCGGTGGCGTCTTGCCAACCATGTTGTAGAAGTAATAGTTGGCGTCCAGGTCGTCGTTGCGGACAAACTCCCACAGGGTGGCATGGAAGGTCTTGGCACCGGACTTGATGGCCATGGTAATTGTAGCGGCCGATGTGAGGCCATAGTCGGCGCTGTAGTTCGAGCTGAGTACGCGGAACTCGGCGATGGCATCGATCGACGGCACTACGATGGTACGGCTTGCGCCACCGCGGTCGTCGGCTTCGCCGCCGTCAATCATGTACAGGTTGTGCTCGCTGCGGCCGCCGTTAAAGCTCACGCTCGTATCGGCGCCCACGGGCGTCACATCCTCGAAGTCCTTGATGGCGGATGTGGCACCGGGGATCAGGTTGGTCAGAGAATACACACTGCGTCCATTGGTGGCTAGCTGCGTCATCTGTTGGCCGTTGATGACCTCGCTCACTTCGCCGCTATCGGTCTGGACTCGGACGGCTTCGCTCTCGACGCTGACGCTCTCGCGCGTGCTGCCGAGTTCCAACTGAAGGTCAACGCGCTGCGTCAAGCCGACCGTCAGGACGATGTCCTTCGCTTCGGTGGCCTTGAAACCGGAGGCTTCGGCGCGTACCATGTAGTGCCCGATGTGTAGATCCGGCGCTACATATTGGCCGACACTGTTGGTGATCATCCTGCGCGCCACACTCGTGTCGGTGTTCGTGATGATAACAGATACGTTCGGGACCGCAGCCCCGCTGGGGTCTGTCACCGTTCCAAGAATTGTTGCTTCCTGAGCTACCGCGACCCCCGCAACAGTAGCCAGAAGCACCATAATAATGAGCAGATTCCTCATGATGTAATCGCTCCCCTGAATTCATGTTTGCGGCGCTAAGCAGCCAAGCCACACGTAAGGAAAAGGGCTTCCCGCGATTCTCAGCGGCAAGCGCCGGATGCCCACCTTCAACCACGGACTAGCCCCGTGCGAATAGGGCAGGTTTCTTTGGTTTGTTTGCCCGAGCTGTCTTCCTTAGCAGAGACAGCCCGTAAGTTGTGAGTTATTCCTGGAACGCCGGAAGGAGCTCGTCGCTAGGAGTAGTGGCGGTCTTCATTCCGCGAGTCCGCGATCAAAATGCAAGGACCTCAGCGCCCAGAAGCTACATTCCTTTACACCGAAAATGTTACACCACCCTGACAGGCGTGTCAATGGGGTTGGTACTGCGGGAAAGCCTGCAAGGCACCCTTTCGGCGCCACCCTGGGTTCATCGGGTGCCAGTGAAAGGACAAAAAATATCCATCTTTCTGGTGATAATCGAGCGGATTGCGCATTAATCTCTCTTGCGGTTACCGGGCGTCATCGCTCGATGGCGTTACGAATTTGTCAGTGCCTCCTTGCATACCTTTCCTCTTCGGCTGATCTATGCTGGTAGCGATGGGGTTTGGCGTACCGGATAGAGGGGGCTGTTCAGGCTCGCCGGAACGTTTCGCGGCAGCCTGCAGCGCAGCTAGAGGATCATGATGCGAGTTTGCGCGGCGATCTCATTTCTCATCTTGACCCGGTATCTCGACGCGCAGTCTGGCACCTGCGACCGCCTGCCGGCTACGACGCCCAACGACATCAACGCTCTGGCGAGCACCGGGCTCGCGCTCTCCCACGCCAAGCAGTACGACGCCGCGGCAGTCTGTTACCGCAAGATTCTGGCAATTGACCCCAATATTCCGCAAATCCAACTCAACCTCGGCTTGGCCGAGTTCAAGAGCGGACGTTTTCGCGAAGCGGTGAAGCCCTTCCAGATAGCGCTCGAACTCGACCCCAAGAATACGCAGGCGCTCACCCTGCTGGGCATGAGCTACTACGGCAGCCATAAGTTCAAAGAGGCTGCTGCAAAGATGGAGATTGCGCTGGGCGCCGACCCGGAGAACGCGCAGCTTCACTATTACTTCGCGCAAAGCCTATTGGCGTCCTCGCAATACCAGCGTGCATTACCGGAGTTTCAATGGCTGGCGCGGCACGACCCCGATAATGGCGCCACGCATGTACTCATGGCAGAGGCCTTGGATGGTCTCTCGCGTCCGGAGGAAGCCGTCCTGGAACTGCAAGCCGCCCTCGCGAAATCGCCCAGCGAGCCCAACCTGCATTTCGCCATCGGGTATATCTATTGGAAGCAGCAAAAAGATGATGAGGCCGAACGCGAATTCCGTCTGGAACTGGATCACGATCCAGCCAATGCGCAGGCGTGTGCCTGGCTGGCCGACGTGCTGATCCGCCACAACGACTTTCAGAAGGCAAAGCCGCTTCTCGACAAAGCGGTCTCACTCGACCCGAGCGTCCGCATCGCGCATCTCGATCTCGGAATCTTCTATGAGCGGGCCAAACTTTACGACCGCGCCATTCACGTCCTCCAGGAAGCCATACGGCTGGACGGCTCCAAGACCGATGCCCATTTCCGCCTGGCGCGTGTGTATAAGGAAGCGGGTAAAGCCGCCGAATCCAACGCCGAATTGGCCATCCTTCGCCAATTGGCCGAGCAGAAAAACGAGGACAACCTGCAAAAGGTGACCGGCCGGGTACCCACACTGGCGCCGGATAAATAGAGCGGCCATCGTTAGAGCACGGCGCTATCGAGGCGGCTCTTTCACTTTCAAGATCTGATCGCCTGGCACATTCTTCAATTCCTCGACGATGCCCGATGGCCAATGAATCTCCACCAGGTCCACCGACGCATTCCGGCCCAATCCGAAATGCACCGGGCCGGCGCTGGAGGAAGCATAACCCACCGCCGTGGTGACGTGATTGTATTGCGCGCCGCTCTTGGTGACGATCTTGATGCGCGCTCCGATGGCATCGCGATTACTCCTGGTGCCTTCCAGCTTGAACTCCAGCCAATGGTTGGAGCCGGGGCTTCGGTTCATCCAGATTTCCGCGGGCGCGCTGAGCGCGCTGACCACAATGTCCAGGCGCCCGTCCCCATCGAGGTCGCCCATAGCGGAGCCGCGGTGTCGCGAGGGCGCCACCTCCGCGAACCCGGCTTCTCCGGTTAGGGCGGCAAACTGCATGCCCCCTAGATTGCGGAATACAGTGTTATTCTGCGCCACCAGCATGTGAGACGATGCCAGCAACGATTGCACATGGCCTCGCGAGACAAAGATGTCCTTCCATCCGTCGTTATCGAAGTCAGCGATCATCGGCGAGTAGCCGGACATAGGGGTACTCAACTGGGCCATCTTACTCTGCGAAGTTACTTCGACAAAGTCCCCTTTGCCGGTATTCCTGTAAATGGGGAAGGTTTCGTTGTCTAAGGCTACCAGGCAAATATCGGGATAACCGTCGTTGTCGAGATCCCGGAAATCCACGCCCATGCCGGAGATGAAGGTGCCATCTTCCCGCAACGCCACATTGGCATCGAATGCCACTTCCTCGAATTTTCCACCACCTTGGTTGTGAAACAAAAAATTGAACAGCTTGTCGTTGGTGATGAAGAAGTCCATCCGTCCTTCCCCCTTGTAGTCCGCCACTGCCACACCCATTCCCTTGCCCGGATGTGCGCGCAAACCCGAGGAGGCCGAGACATCGGTGAATGTGCCATCGCCGTTGTTCAGAAATAACTGGTTGGGGGTCTTGCCGTAAAACTTCGGATGACAGTATTCTTTGTGGCCGTTATCCAGGCACACCGGCTCCTTGTTGCCGTCCCATTGGAGGTAATTCACCACCACCAGATCCAGAAGGCCATCATTGTTGACATCCACCCACGCGCCACCCACAGACCAGAGCGGGCCGTACTGGGGGTCGGGTTTTGAGGCCAGGCCGGCCTTGGCGGTCACGTCGGTAAACGTGCCGTCTCCATTGTTGTGATACAGCGTGTTGCGATACACGCCACCGACGAATATGTCCTCGTAACCGTCGTTGTCGTAGTCGCCAATGGCGACGCCGGTATCGTAGCCGGTCCCGGCTAAGCCGGCTCGGGCGGTAACGTCTCGGAAGTGGCCGGTACCATCATTTTCGAAGAGGCGGTTCGAGTACTTCCCGGTGTCCTTCTGAAGCGTTTTGATGTCGGCCCCATTGGTGAAGAAGATGTCCAGCTTGCCGTCGTTGTTGTAGTCGAAGATGGCCACGCCGCCCGCCATGGTTTCCGGTGCGTGGCGATCGGGCGTCTCACAACTCTCCAGCCTGAAATCGATCGGCCGGTAATCGAATCGGATAGGGCTCTCGGTCACGGGAGGCGCGGCGGCCAACCAGAGCACGGCCGGGGCGAGAACCATCAGGCAGGCCGTAAGCGCGGGGGCGCCCGCGACCAACCCGCGGCTCGAAAGGTCTGCGACGCGAGGCTGCCCGCGCAAGTGCATTCGCCCTAAGTGTACTCCAGGGAGCTCCCCTGGAACGATCACAACCCTAAGCTTCGTTGCTGCGCCGGCTTAGAGGTCTTCCGGGCGGAGCCCAGTGTGTTTCCCGATTTTGGCAAGCGCGGCCGGCCCGACCTCTTCGTTATCGTGGAAGCACAAGGTGAAGTTTGCCCATCCGGGACGTTGTAGCTTTCGGTGAGAACCAACCTGCTTCTTGAGTGTCCAGCCAAGACGAAGCAAGGCGGCATACACTTGCCTAGCTTTGGTAGCGTGCCAGACGCTCACGCGGCGAAGAGGACCTTCAGCGGATCGGGGACTTCTTCACCGCTCTCAACCATGTCAGCCAATACTTGCAGGGCTATTGACTTGACCTTCCGGATCGCTTCATCTTCGCCGTTTCCGTAAGCCATGACGCCGGGAAGGTCGGGAACGGAAGCCAAAAAGCGACCATCGTCTTCGCGCTCGACTTCCACCCGAATTGGCTCGATCTCAACCATGGCAACCTTCATTTTACCCGAATGGCCGGCCCTAAGCTTCGTTGCTGACGATTTGGATGATGGCCTGAATGTAACCGATCTCAAAAGCAAACCCCAGCCCGGTCTCGTCGCCTTCAATCAGCGGAACGTGGTCGGGCATCAGCATTCCGTCGTAACCGACCTCGCGGTAGACGCGAGCGCAATCCAGGAAATTGATATCGCCTTCGTCCGGGAAAGTCTCGCGGAAATTCAACCGACGCCCCTTGATATTGCGGAAATGCACGTTGAAGATTTTCCTGCGCGATCCGAAATAGCGGATTATTCCTGCGATTTCCTTGGCCGGGTCGTCCAGCATTTCGCAAACCGTGCCTTGGCAGAAATTCAGACCATGGTAGGGGCTTGGCGAAATCTCAATGAACTTCTTTAGCCCGTCTACGGAACTGAGCACCGACGGCACGCCGTGGAATCCACCTTTCGGCATGCCGGGATCGTTGGGATGACAGGCGATTTTCACCTTCGCGTCTTCGGCGACGGGGACCACACGCTTCAGAAAGTACTCGATTCGTTCCCACATCATGCCGTCATCGCCCTTGGCGAGTTCGAACACCTCGGGATCAACCTTGGCTGTCTCATAGACGAAGCTGCTCGAGCGCGAGCCGCCGCGTCCAGGCGCGTACCCAGATCGAACCACGCCGAGATAAGTCAGGTTGTATTTCACCGCTGGAATGCCGGCCCTTCCGGCATTGCGGATCATGGTGTTGATTTCGTCGATCTCGCGGTCGCGCTCGGGACTTTTGCCAAGCAGGATATTCGGGTAGTTGTTTTTGTTGATGGTTGCCGACGACATCGGCA
>Ga0187770_10001143_pt1 | contig 13878 bp, 13 predicted proteins | sample 0116_SJ02_MP02_2_FD_133154 | JGI IMG/M metagenome (GOLD analysis project Ga0187770, IMG submission 133154) | Tropical peat soil microbial communities from peatlands in Department of Meta, Colombia - 0116_SJ02_MP02_20_MG | ecosystem: Environmental > Terrestrial > Soil > Wetlands > Peat | place...
AGGTAGTCGCGGCCATCGAAGGCGGCTGCCGCTTGGGCCACGCGCATCAGGTTCACTGCGGCGCGGGGACTTGCGCCCAACAACAGCGTGGGCCACTCGCGTGTCTGCCGCGCCAACGCCAGAATATAGGTGTTCAGCTCCGGCTCAATGCGAATGGCGCGCACTTCGGCGCAGGCTGCGGCCAGCAAACTATTGGGAATGGGCTCAATACGCGCTTCTTCCAGCAAACCGGCGCTCGTGCTGCCGCGATGCCGCTCCAGAATCTGTAACTCTTCGGCATCCGATGGATAAAGCACGCGAATCTTGAGCAGAAATCTGTCCAGTTGCGCCTCCGGCAGCGGATACGTGCCCTCAAAGTCGATCGGATTCTGTGTGGCAAAAACGGTGAACCACTCAGAGAGCGGGCGTCGCGTGCCGTCGCTGGTTACCTGGCGCTCTTCCATGCATTCCAGCAGCGCAGCCTGGGTGCGCGGAGGCATGCGGTTGATCTCGTCCACCAGCAGCAAGTCAGTGAAGACCGGCCCGGCGTGAAAGGTGAAATCGGCGGAGCCGGGGCGCAGAATCGTGGTGCCCAGAATATCTGCCGGCATCAGATCGGGCGTAGCCTGCACGCGCTGAAAGCCGAGGCCCAGGAGTCGCCCCAGAGCCTTGACGATTAGAGTTTTTGCAATGCCCGGCACGCCCTCCAGCAACGCATGGCCCTGGCAAAGAACTGCGATCATAACCTCCTCGATCACCTCGCCCTGTCCGGAGATTACGCGGCCTATCTCTGTGCGGGAGTGAGCGATGAGTTGGCTGGTCGCACGCAGGCCCTCCGGGCCTTTGGCGCTTTGGTTTAGTTCTTGTTGTTTTTCCTGGCTCATAAAGCCCTTTCCTGCGGTTTGAGTTGAATCTTCTCAGATTGTGCGGCCTGACTGCTGCGTTGTGTCCCCGGCCTGGCCGCTTCTCTCAGCTTTTCGTAGTGTCCATGCAGCGTCTGAATCAGTTTGAGCGCCTGATGAGGATTGACGGTTTCACCCCATGCGGCCTCCTCACATGCAATCAGATCGGCTTCCAGGCCGGCGTCGGCGCGCGGAAAGCGCCGGCGAATTACCGCGGCCAGATCCGCCGCCCCCATCTTGCTCGCCCGCTGTCCGCAGAGCCGCAAGCTATGCCGTCGAAATCGTTCCCAGGCAATCGCGACGGCCGCCGATGCGGCTCCGGCCTTGCGATAGAGCGAGCCCAGCGCCTCTAAAAATTCTATGGGAGTGGCGCGCGCGGGCGGCGGCAGGTCGCGCACCGGCCCGCTGCGCCGGCTGTAGCTAAAAACGATCAGCAGCGCCAGCACCGGCAAGCCGGTCCACAATAATATCCATGACGGCCCGCCGGCAAAGCTCCACACCGAGCGAATCTCCCCGTGCAGCGACTCATCCCAATAGAAATGATGTCCAGCGCGCGGCCCCAGCGATGTCAACAGAAGATCGAGATTTTGCGCGCGGCTCAGCGAGCCGTTTTCCAGGGGCGTCGAGCCGGCCCACCATACGATGTGTCCTTTGCCCCAGTCATACTCGACCACCGCCGGATGCCCGGCGCAGCTATATTCGACGCGATGCGCAGGGTTGCCCATATCCCACGCGGCCTGCGGAACCATCCACACTTCGCCCGTGCCAGCCAGCGCATCCAATCCCTCGGGATCCAGCTTGCAGGCGGCAAAGTGAAACTCCCGTGGCTCGGCACTGGCTTCGCCGGGCAGAATGTATCCGCCCCAGAAGCCGGTGGAGATCACGCGCCCCCCGCGCTCCACAATCCTGCGCACCGCCTTGATGTCCTCTGAGTCGCGGGAAAACGGTTGGGCAAAAATCACCACTGTCTCTGGTCCGGCTGTGGCGGCCAGCTCGCTCAGCGGCCGTTCCCAGCGTTCGATCTGGTAGTTGGAGCGGAGCAGCGTCTCATAAGCGGCGCGTGCGCCATGCTGCCCTGCCAGGTAGGTCGAAGGCAGGGGATTGTCGTTGTCGTTTTCCCTGGGCAGCAGGAAGCCGGTAGCCACGGCCAGCGCCAGCGCAATTCCCACGCACCACAGCAGCAGTTTGCGATCCGTGGCGTCGAGGGAGAAGAACAACTTCATCGCGCGCCGCCTTCCCCAAGGCCCGTCGTCCCGCCGCCTGTGATCAGCCCCTCCGCCAGTTTTTCAGCCTGCACATAATCGCTCTCGCCTGCCTTCCGGCCGCCGTACCACGTCCGCTCAAAGCTGCCGGTGAGCGTAGCCAGTCCCGCGCGGCGCGGGTCACTCGCGGTCACCAACGTTAAGTATTCGCGCGGAGTGCGTGCCCGGTCGGCGGGCCACAGCCTCTTCGATTCCAGCCGCGAAACTGCCGCCCAGTAGACGAAATGAATTGCCTCCCGCCACTGGCCGGCGGCGGCGGCGCTTCGCGCATCGGCAAGCCACAATTGCCAGTCGCGGGCCGAGGCGGCTCCGGCAGCCGGGCCATTGCTTTCCGGCACCAGGCGAATGCGCCAGCGGCGCTCCAGTTGCATCAACCCCCAGGCCAGCCCCACGCACGTGGCCAATATAAAGCCCCATACGATCACCGGTCCCATCCAGTCCACGTTGGCATGAAGTTTGCTGATGCTCTCAAAGAGCCTGTTGAGCCAGTCGCCCAGCATTTCCAGTAATGAATCTCGTTTTGTGTGCGCTTCCAGATTGCGAAAATCGCGGCCTGCCAACACCTGCTTCATGGTGTTGCGTTCTTGGGAATAATCAGGCGCCGCGGCAGGCGGACCTGCTGCCGCGCTGTCTGCCTGTGTAAGATCCTGTGCCAGGCGAAGCTGCGCAGCCTGCAACAGATCGCCGGTAGTCGGCTTAGGCGGCCGCGTGAATTCTTCAGCCGGAGTCGCCTCGGCGCCTCCCTCAGCTACGCTCTTGTCCTTGTCTCCAGGGCTGCTTGCTGTTTTGTTTTGAGATTGATTTCCCTTTTTATCTTGCGCGGCCTTTGGACTCTCGTCTTTGGTCCGAGCGTTCCACAGCAACACGCGCAGCCAATTGTAGCGCACCAGCCGCCGCTCCGCATTAGGTTCATTGCTGAGCGGCACGCGTTCGTCTTGGCCCGTAAGCTCTGGATCGCAGCTTTTGTTGTCCCTCGCCCTGGCGCATGTTTCCACCACGGTGTTCAGCTCGATCAGGTGCTGGCGGTACTCGGCCAGCGTTGACTCGCGTACATTTTTCTCTGGCTCTGGTGCAGACTCATCGGCGCGAGCAGGCAGAACACACACGCATGCGGCAAAAGCCGCAGTCAACGCTAAGCTGGCGAGTTGGGTACGAAGATTCAAGCCCGTCCGCCCAAAACCTGCGCAGGCAACTGGCCATCCATGCGCAACCGCTGATCAAAATAAAGAACGGCGAGTGCAGTGGTGAAGGCCGCATATGTAAACAGGCAGGTCACAATCACTACCAGCAGATAGCCCAGAAAAGCAAGGCCGATCAAAACATAAAATGCTGCGGATCCAGCGGCAACATGAGCCAGTATCGCTATCAGGGCAACCAGTAAAGCCACAGCGAAGTAAACAGCCACGCATACCAGGCTCAAAGCATAGCTAAGCGCATAGACCACCAGTAGCATGAGGAATATCCGGCCCATTGCGTCTTTCGTCAGTTGCATGCTTCGCTTAAGCGAGCTCCATGCCGTCAACTCCTCCACCACACAGGCAGGGTAAGCCAGCGAGATGCGCAACATGATCAGGATGGACAAAATCAGGGATGCCATGAAAAGCAACAACGCTGGCGGAATCATCGCCACGAACAGGGAATCGCCGGAGCTATCGCCCATCGCGAAATGCAACAGGAAGGCAATCAGGCCGGCGAATAGTGCGCACGCGGCTACCGGCACAATCATGGCTAGCGAGCTGAGAATCATCAGCCAGAGAGAACGCCAGAAGCGGCGCCAGGCCACGCTATAAGCCTCACAAAAGCTGGCCGCAGCGCCAATGTCAGCTTGCGTGGTGGCGTAACTGGCCGCCGGCATATAAAACGCATAAATCAAGGGAAAGATCAGGTAGACGGCGCAGATGAAGATCATAAAAGAGTGGTGGTCAATCGCTGGCGGCGGCGCGTGTTTATTGGCAATTTGCGGGCCGATCTCCACTAACATGAACCCGAATATCGCCCCGATTACCAAAAAAATCGCAGCGCAGGGAACTGCCGCAACACCCAGAAGCAGCCGCAGGTTATCCCGCAGAAGCCGAAAGGTCCGGTCGAAGACCTGGCCAAAGGTCATGGGAGACTGGTGTGCGGGTCCAAAGGATAGGCGAGGAGTGGATTCATTCATGATGATTCTCCAGATGCGGATTAAGTCGAATCATTGTCCTGCGGAAATTCTACGGCCTGTGGCGGCTCAGTAGCTGGTGCAAAGGGGTTTGTCGGATCGGCCCTCAGTCTGGGCGTGGTTGGTGGCGCAACATGCGGAGCGGACGCGGGCGCGTCGGCCATCCCCGCCTGTTGCATCAGCCACTCGATGTCGAAGCCTTCCACGCGGATGCGTTGATCGTAGTAGAAGAGCACCAGCGCGATGCCGTAGACAGGCTGGACGAGCGCCTGAACAGCAAACGACGAACCATAGTAGATGAAAACTATCGCCAGATCGATGGCATGAGCATTTCGTGAGTTTTCTGCGTTGAAAAGCAGAGCGAGAATGAACGCCAGCAGCAGCATGATCCCCATCGAAAGCAGCCATGTGAGCGCCGCTCCCAGCAGGTAAAGCACAAAAATGCGCCCCTTCGTCCCCTTGCTCAGAAAAGATGATCTCTTGACCGCGGGCCACGCGCCAATCTGCTCGACTACGCACGCGGGAAAGGCCAGAGAAAGCCGGCATAGCATCCAGAGAAAATAGCCAATCAAAGCAACTACGACAGAAATGGCAATCAGCGCGAAGAACACCCCGCCGGCGACGCTTTCCATGCCGGCTGTCTGCGCCAGCGCCGACGCCCCGGCTGCGAGAAGCACCAACGCAATCCAACCTGCAACAGGGATGACCCCAATGAAGAGAATCCGCAGCAAATAAAGTCCGATGTAGCGCCAGCCTTTGCGCCATACGCTCTTGTAGGCATCGCGGATAGTGGTCGTCTGGCCCAGGTGAACGCGGGATACGGCATGACTTATGGCCGCCGAGGCCAGCGCCAGAGCTGTCAGATAGACCGGAAGAGCAATGAAAAATATACAAATAAATAATAAAACAGTCAAAACATTAGCCTCAGATACGGTTATGTCGACGCTGAGCGACGTATTCCATAACGCGGTGATGAGACCGAAAACGCAAATCAGCGCCACGGCCACGACGGTGGGGACGACCGAGATTCCCAGGAAAAGCAGAAAGCGCGAGCGGTACAATTGCGCCGTGCGGTCTAGAATCTCGCCCAGAGTCGAGGGCCGCAGAGGCTCATTCATGCGCCGCTCCCGGAATTTGCTGCTTCTGCGCGGCCAGTCCGGCAGCCTGCATCATCCACTCGATGTCAAAGCCCTCTTTGCGCACTCTCTGGTCGTAATAGAAAAGCGTGATGCCGGCGCCCCAGATCGGACCCAGGAAGCTGTTGGTAAAGAAACCTATCACCTGAGACAGCGTTTGCAACCCCGGCCCCAGCATCTGCCCAGGGTGCTTGAAGGCAGCCACAAAAACAAAAAACTGAGTTACGCCAACCAGCACCATCTTGATGATGAATACCAGCAGCATCAGAAGAAAGATGCGTCCCCACGAGCCTTTGGCCAGTTCAATGCTGCGGCGGATCGCCACGCGAGCCTTCATATTCTCCACCACGCTGGCCGGAATCGCCAGCGAATAACGGATGCTCATCAGGATGGTGTAGACGCCCACGGGAATCAGCAGCAATAGGAAAGCTATGGAAACCAAGCCCACAATGATCGCATCTTGCGGATTCACTGCAGGCTGTGTGGATGCGCCCGCGCGTGCTCCCATTTGTGTAAGGCCAAAAAATGCAAAGGTTCCAAATAATCCTGCATAGAGCACCATTAATGGCGTATAGACCCGGAAAAAGGTTATCGTCATCAACCACAGGTAACGGCCCAGGCGGGGCAGAATGCTCATGTAGGCGTTGCGGATTGTCGCAGGCTCGCCCAGGTGGACCCAGGCCACAGCGCGGCTGATGGCGGCTGTGGCCGCTCCCAAAAGGAGGAACATTGCCAGCGCTACAAGGACCCCGAAGGTCAGGTTTACCCATATCGCCGCTGCCGCTATATGCAGAGCTTTTAACAACTCCGTTAAACCGATACTAAGCAGGTTGATCACCAGTAACACGCCAGCATACACGGCAAAGATCCCCGCAAACAGCAGAAAATGCTCGCGATAAAGCTGGGCGGTGCGGTCCAGAATCTCGCCGAGACTGAGTGGACGAAGATTGCTTTCCATGTCAGGCCTCCGGAAAATGCAGTGATTGCGTTTGCCGGGATACTAACACACTTGCTCGGTTATTCCAGGTTCTGAATCTGGGTTCCGTCGGGGATTTTGATCTCGAACTGGTCGTCGGTGAGGGTCATGTTCTGCTGCACGCTTTGGACCGTCAGAACGAGCTGGTACTCCTCAAGCGGGCGCTTGATAGTGATCGTGGAAGGATACAAGACGGAGTCAAAATTCTTGTAATCCGAATAATTTACCTGTGTCTCCAGGTTGCCCTCGCTGTCGTATAAATCCTGCTCATAAGGCAGCATATCGTCGCGATGGAAGACCACAACGCGCACCGGAATCAATTGCTGGCTCTTCATTTTGCTGCGGCTGATGCTGAGAATGTATTCCGGGATGTTATACAGGTGCTTCCGGGCCTCGTCTTCCACTGTTTCCGAGTCCGCTACCACCCCGTACAGATCGTCCGGTCCCAGCCCGCGAACCACCATGGCGTCGAAAAAGAACCCGGGCCGCATATTCTCAATCTGGTTGTCCGACTTCTTCTTCAGGGCGTTCGCCCCCTTCACCGCCTTGCTCTTTGACGGAATGAACAACGTGAAGCTCTTTCCGTCGCTGGTCATGTCGAACATGCGTGTGCCAATCACCGGAACTCGCCCATAAACCCGCAACATCTCCGGCTTGCGCAACAGAATCAGCCCGCGAATTGTGGTGTAATCCCGGGCCATGCCTTCCTTGCTCTTGAGCACGCTGGCCTGAATTTCGACCGTGGCGTTCAGGCTCTGCAGCTTCTCCCAGCGATCGTTGAGTTGCGCCACCAGATCATCCGGCGTAACCGTTTTCACGATCTCCGGGGCCTTGGGAATGGGCAGCTTGCGGCTGGTAAACAAGCACCCCGGGAGCAGTGCAAGCGGAAAGACAAGAAGCGCAAAAGCGCCGCGGCGCAGGTTGGCTCTCATCGGCCACCTGCTTTCTTCATGGCCTTCCGGTAGTTGGCCACGTTGCGTGCGTGATCTTGCGCCTTGCTGGCAAACACCGATCCGCCCTGGGGATCGGCGCCCGCCGCTACAAAGTAAAGATAATCCGTCTTGGCCGGCTCCATGGCCGCGCGCAGCGAGCGCATTCCGGGATTGGCTACGGGTCCCGGCGGCAAACCGGAGTGCAAATATGTGTTGTACGGAGTGTCGCGCTTCAGGTCGCTCTGGTGAATCACGCCCCGCCAGCGCCCTTCAAGTTCCAGTCCGTAAATCACCGAGGGATCGGTCATGAGCGGCATCTTTTTGGCCAGCCGGTTCTCAAAGACACTGGCTACCAGCGGACGCTCAGCATCCAGCGCCGTCTCCCGTTCCACCAGTGAAGCCAATGTCACCACTCGATGCAAATTCCCCTTCAATCCAATTTGTCCGGCCACCGCGCGAAAGCGCCTCACCATCGCCGCGCAAATCTGCGCAGCCGTCGCCTTGCGCGCAAAATGATATGTATCCGGAAACAGGTAGCCCTCCAGGCTCCTGGCTCCGGGATCGAGATCTGCCACCAGGCTCGTCTGTTTTGCCGCCTCTTTCAAAAACTCATGCTGCTCGCCAAACCCCGCCTGCTCCAGCCGCGCCCCAATCTCAAAGATGTTCGCGCCCTCGGGGATGGTTACAGCCTTGGTAAATACATCTCCGCGCGCAATGCGTTCATAAACTTCCGTGGCCGTTGCCGGATGATCGAAGCGATACTCGCCCGCCTTGAGCGTGCCCCGCTTCCACCAGCGCGCCATGTCAAACGCAAAGCGGCTGCGCACAATGCCCGCCGCCTCCAATTGCCGCCCGATCCGCGCCGTGGCTGCTCCCGGCGCAATCTCGACAAAAGTCTCCGTCTCCGGCCCGTAGGGCGCCAGTTCCATCCACCCTACAGCCGCTACTGCCGCCAGCAGCCAAACCAGGAAAACCGCCCGCCAGAAACCCGCACCGGAACCTTTTTTTCTTCTGCTCGTCCGTCTGCGGCGCGCCATCCTGCTGTCAACCCTTCCCAACAAAAAAACGCGGAAATCCCCTCGGGACTCCCTACTCATTATTGTAACGGGTAGGGGCTCTTTAACAGGGCATTTCTAAACTTTGGTACCTAAGCCGTTAAGGAATCTCTGATTAAGTCAACGTTCTGAAAGGGCATGACTTTGCCGGGTCCTCATCGATTTGGGGTAAATGAATAGGTCTTCGTCGATGGGGTGGCTATGCAACTTGCGTAAAAATGCAAACGGAAAAGCAAGATGTGTCAGGGTACGACTTTACAGGCTGCGGAAAAACTTGCTTCGCAATGTGTCTTGTATCAGGGCACGAGTTTACTCGTGCCGTAAATGTTGCAAAATCAACTCGGGCTTTAGCCCCTGAGGAAATGTCGTGCCGCATCAAAGACTTGTTCAGGGGTTTCTTTAGCTACGGATAAACGGCTCAATAAGGTGTACAGTATCGGCAAAGCCCTCTTTGAAAGGCGGATGCCCCCATGCCCCTCCTCGACATAATCCGCGAAGAAAAGCTCATTCAATTGGCCCGCGAACGCTATGATCCCAATCTCTCGGATGCCGAGCTAAAGGTACTGCGCGACTCAGCATCATCCGAAGACCCGCCAGTACCGGATAATAATGCCCCGCGCCCCGAAGTCCGCGCCGATTTTCTCCGCTGGCTGGCCACCGACCCTGAGGCCACCATGCATATCGACCCCAAGGGCATTCGCGTTTATGCCGCAACCATTCCCGGTATGCTCAATCTTCAAGAGTGTCTTGTGCGCTCAACGCTGTGTTTTTTTAATTGTAAATTTTTAGAGATAATCAATTTTTATTCTGCGGATATGCGAAGTATCTACTTTTTTGATTCTTTGTTATATGGTGGTATTTTTGCTGATGGGGTTAAAATTCATGGTGCGTTATTTCTACGGAGTATACAGTCTGAAGGCGAGATAAGGCTTCTCGGTGCGCGGATCGATCATGATATTGATTGTTCTGATGCGAAGTTGGTGGTTAAGGGTATTGCGTTCGGCATGGATGGCGCAAAGATCGGCGGCTATATCTTCTTGGTTAATGGTTTCGAATCTGAAGGTGAGATTCGTCTGGTTGGTGCGGAAATTGGTGGGGACTTAGTGTTTCGTGGCGGAAAGGTTACAGAGGTTTATTGCCAAAATATTATCGTAAAGGGTGATTTGATTTGGCAGGGCATCAAAAAACCTGAGAATACATATTTTACTTTAGTGGGCGCAAATGTGAAGAATTTTCGTGATGACCTTGAGAGTTGGCCCAACAAAGAGAACATAATTCTTGATGGTCTGGTCTACGAAGAGCTGACCCTTCATGAACATTCATCAGAGAATAACATTAAAGCTAGTCGGTTATCGCCTGAACTTCCCCTCGACGCCAGGGAGCGTATTAAGTGGCTTATGTTACAGCAGGAGGATCGCCGTGCTGAGGCGCAGCCTTGGATGCAGCTTTCCAAACATTTGGAGAGCAAAGGGGATCGCAAAGGCGCAAAACATGTTGTTTTCAAGTATCGCTGTTTACAGGCGCAGGAAAGTTGGCTTCTCAGGAGATGGTGGAGGATGTTCTTTGCTTGGATGGAAGAGAATCCTCTGCGCATCGGGTGGACGATATTTGGCACGTTAGTACTGGGTACGTTGGTCTTTGCTGGTGCCATGCGTAGCGGAGCTATGATTGAAACGGCGCAGATTCAATCCAAACAGGATGAATCAATAAAATTCATTTCAGCACACTATCCGTCCTTTCAACCTATTATTTACACATTGGAAAATGCAGTTCCTCTTGTGAAGTTGGGAATTGATGAACGCTGGATACCGGATGTGCAACATAAGCCACAACCATGGTTCCCGCAAATTGGCTGGCTTGATGGGCTGAAATGGTTCAACAGTTATGGATTTCTTGTTTGGTTTCGTTGGTTTTTAATCGTTTGGGGATGGGTCCAGGCCACAATCTTCGCGGCTGCGGTGGCGGATCGCTTCAAAAAGTAATCCGCCTTTGCAAATTATTACTCACACATGTCGCATAATCGAATCAAATGAGCGGACGGGGTCTCCCTGACCCCTGACCCCTGATTTCCTGTGAGACTGCATTCAGGCGATAAGCTTGAACCAGGAGCTGAAAGCTGAAAACTGCGGTACATCCTCGTTATCTCGGTCTCGACATCGGCAACCGCCGCATCGGCGTGGCCGTCTCGGACGAGCTCGGCCTGACCGCGCAGCCGGTTCTGACGTTGGAGCGCAAGCGCAACCGACACGACGACCTTCGCTCGCTTGCGCGCCTCTGCCGCCGCTTTGGCGTAGCGGGCATCGTGGTGGGCAACCCGCTGCATCTGGCCGGAGGCACAAGTACCCAGGCCGCCAAAACCCAGACCTTTGCCGCCGAACTGGGCGCGTTGACCGGCCTGCCCATTCACCTGTGGGACGAGCGGCTGACCACCCGCGAGGCCCACCAAATTCTCTACCAAGCCGGTCACGCTCGCCAGCAGCATCGCCGCGTAGTCGACCAGGTCGCCGCCACGCTGATTTTGCAGGAGTTTCTGGAGAAGCAGGAGTCAGGGGACAGGGATCTGGGGACAGGGGTCAGTAATCAGGGGTCAGAGAATAGAAAGGGGAGCTTATGAGTGAGTTGCTGAAAGCCGGCGATCCGTTTCGCGTTGCCATGCTCGTCTACCCGCAGATCACCCAACTGGATTTGACCGGGCCGCAGGAGGTCTTCACCATGGTGCCGGGGGTCGAGGTGCGTCTTTACTGGAAAAACCTGAGCCCCGTCAGAAGCGAATCCGGGCTTCTGTTGACCCCCACCTGCACCTTCGATGACGACTCCCCGGTTGACTTGCTGTGCGTCCCGGGCGGACGAGGCCAGGTCGATCTCATGGCCGATGATGAGGTGCTGAGTTTTCTGCGCCGGGCAGCCCAAACCGCGCGCTACATCACCTCTGTATGCACAGGCGCCCTGTTGCTGGGCGCGGCGGGATTGCTCCGGGGCTACCGGGCCACCACGTACTGGATGACCCTGGATAATCTTTCCGTACTGGGCGCGACTGCCGTTCAGGAACGAGTGGTTTGCGACCGCAACCGCATCACTGGGGCAGGCGTAACCGCCGGCATTGACTTCGCATTGACCGTGATCGCACAACTTTGGGGAGAGCCGCTGGCGCGCGCCGTGCAGTTAGGGCTGGAATATGACCCCCAGCCGCCCTTTCCGGCCGGCTCGCCCCGGACCGCAAATCCCGAGGTGGTTCAGAAGCTGCAAGAGCGCATGCGCCCATTTCTGGAACGCCGCATGGCGGCGACCCGGGCCGCGGCTGAAAGATTCGACCATCGCCCGGCCGCTTCCAGCTGATCCCTGACCTCTGACCTGTGATCCCTGACTCTTGTCATTCGCCCCGCGTATAATGAAAATTCAAGTTCTTCTATCTCTTGCGGAATGAGCAAACTCCGCTCGCCGCCACGGACCACGGATGCCCGAACACATCAAAAAGCAGCTTCAGGACGAGATCAAGCAGCTCGAGTATGAGCTGGCCCATGAATTGCCCGCCGAAATCAAAAAGGCCCGGGCGATGGGCGACCTCTCGGAGAACGCCGAGTATCACATGGCCAAGCAGCGCCAGGATTTCGTCAACGCGCGGCTGGGCCAATTGAAAAAGCGCATGGCCGAACTCTCCCTCGTCAATCTCTCCAACATTCCCCGGGACAAGGCCGGCTTTGGCTCTACGGTGGTGGTTTACGACTCCACAAAGAACGAGGAGTTCGTTTACCGCCTGGTCACCAGCGAGGAGTCCGATGTCGCCAAGGGACTGATTTCAACCACTTCGCCCATAGGCCGCGGCCTGGTGGGCAAGCAGGTAGGCGATGTGGCCACCATTGTCACTCCCAACGGCAAGCGCCAGTTGGAAATATTGAAACTGACCACCGTTCACGATGACTCCGGCCCAGAAGAGAGCTCGGATGAGAGCTCCGACGACGGCAAAGAACATCAGCAAGGAAAATCGAAATGACCTGGACCAGCGCATTTGGCCGCGCCTGCGGATGGCTGCTGGACAAAATTGTGCATGGCCTGGCGCTGACCCGCATCTCGCCCAACGCTCTCACTCTCTTTGGCGTGGCCATCAACATCGTGGCCGCATTCCTGTTTGGGCACGCCAACGCCGCCAATGCCGACTGGATGTTTTTCTATGCGGGCGTGGTAATCTTCTGCGCCGGCCTCTTTGACATGGTGGATGGCCGTGTGGCGCGGCGCATCAATAAAGTCACCGTCTTCGGTTCCTTCTTCGACTCGGTGATGGACCGTTACTCTGACGTAATTCTCTTCTTCGGCTTGCTGGTTTACTATGGCCGCATCAATCGCTTTCGCTACGTGGTGCTGGTGGCCTTTGTGATGGTGACATCGCTGATGGTCAGCTATACGCGCGCCCGCGCCGAGGCCCTTATCGGCCAATGCAAGGTGGGCTTCATGGAGCGCCCGGAACGCATTGTGCTCATCATCATCGGCGCCGTATTCAACTGGTGTGGCGCCATGGCCCCGGTGCTGTGGATTCTGGCCGCGCTCTCCACTATCACCGTCGCCCACAGAATCGTCTACACCTACCAAAACACCAAGGGGATGACGCCGGAGAGCTGAGAGGCTGCCTGCTAAGTATGTCTGCGGCTAGCAGTTCACCATCACCGTCGAGCAGGGCCGTTCGGGCGCCCACTGCTTCAGAAATTTGGTGACTTCTGACATCTCCATGCGGCTCATAGCTTCAAATTCGCCGCGTTTCTGGCTGTAGAGCAATTTGCCATGTTCGTCAAGCACGGCCAGCGCCGGCACGCCCTTTTCTAGCGGAACCTCGTATTGCCGGGCGAGATCCAGATTGGCGTCCATGTGCCCGATATTTACTTGCACCAGCACATAATGTGCCTCCAGGATCTTCTGGTTGGCGGAATCGTGGAAGTAAATGTCCAGCACCAAACAGTCGGGGCACCAGTTGCCGCCAAAATCAAGCAGGATGCGCTTGTGGGTTGCAGCTGCGGTCTTCAGGGCGGCGGCAATGTCGGCCCTGGCCTGCGACGGATCAGGGTAAATTTCGCGACTGGCGGAGCGGGCGCTGCTGAAGCTGACGGCCAGCAGAGCGGCAAGAACAATAAACTTGAGGGTCTTCATTTGGGACTCTCCACGGCTGCTTTCAGTCTGCCACAAACCCGGAATGTACGCCATTTTCATGCCTCGGATTCGCTGCACTTGCTCCCGATTTGGCATGGGGGCTTATACTTTTCTGACTGGATGAGTAATTTGACCGATCTGCGCGAACGGCTGGCTGCGACGGTCTTCCCTGACCTGGGGACGATGATGGAGGGCTATGCGCGGGCTGCTGCGGAGCGGGGTGAGCGCGAATTCCGCCAGAAGCTGGACTTCACCTCGGAGTCCATTGACGCGCTTGATGAGATTCTGGTGATGGTGGGCGAGAGTCCCGAGCTGGATCTGGACTTCGAGGTGCGGTTATGGGGC
>Ga0187770_10001144_pt1 | contig 13871 bp, 9 predicted proteins | sample 0116_SJ02_MP02_2_FD_133154 | JGI IMG/M metagenome (GOLD analysis project Ga0187770, IMG submission 133154) | Tropical peat soil microbial communities from peatlands in Department of Meta, Colombia - 0116_SJ02_MP02_20_MG | ecosystem: Environmental > Terrestrial > Soil > Wetlands > Peat | place...
CACATCTGTTCCGCCAGGCTGCTAGAGGGCGGCCTTTCTTCGATCAGGCCTTCCGGGAAGAGGCCCATAGGACTAATGCTCAAAGCATCAGCCACGCTGGTTGCGCTTCTCTTCTTACGGCGCAAATAGAGAGGCTCCGGGCAGTATAGAATTGGTCAGCCCCATTCTGATAAGCTGAGCGCCGAGGCGCCTCTCCCTTTCTAAAGTCGGGAATCATAGCCCGATTGACCTTGAGCGAAACGGGAAAGGAATAGCTGCCCAGGCAGGCTTTCTAGGGAGGTCCCATGTGTCTCAGTTAAGACAGGATCCCACGACGAAAGAATGGGTTATCATCGCTACGGAGCGTTCAAAAAGACCTCACGATTTTGTACGGCCTGAGACATCGACTGAAAAACCTCCTTACAAGGAGGACTGTCCCTTCTGCCAGGGTAACGAAGCTCTCACTCCCCACGAGTCGCTCGCCTACCGGAGCGGGGGGCCGGGGGATAGTGCGGGATGGTGGGTGAGGGTGGTGCCCAACAGGTTTCCCGCCCTTGCCATAGACGGCAGCCTGCAGAGGGAAGAGATGGGATTCTTCAGGATGATGGACGGAGTCGGCGTCCACGAGGTCGTGATCGAGAGCCCTTTCCACAACGAGATTCTGCCCCTCATGGACTCAAGACAGGTGGAGGAGATCCTCCTGGCCTATCGGGAAAGGTATCTCGCGTTGAGAGAGGACCGCAGGATCAAGTTAGTCATTATCTTCAAGAACCATGGGGAAGCAGCAGGGACATCGCTCGATCACACCCATTCCCAGATTGTCGGAACTGTCGTGGTCCCGAGCGATATCCGAAGGAGATTGGATCAGGCGGCCCGCCATTATGACGACCACGGAAGCTGCGTCTATTGCGACTCGATCCAGGAGGAGCTAGCCTTCGGCACAAGGATAGTTATGGATACCGAGCGGTTTGTCGTGCTTCAGCCCTTCGCTTCCCGGTCCCCCTTCGAGACCTGGATCATACCGAAAGAGCACCAGGCCTCTTTCGGCCTCATCTCCATGGAGGATTCAAAGACTTTTGCGAAGATCCTGAGGGCAACCTTGTTCAAGCTCCACGCGAAGCTGAACAACCCTGATTTCAACTATGTGATCCGTACCGCGCCCATCAGGGATGAGCAGGAGGACTACTACCATTGGCATCTTCAGATCGTCCCGAGGCTGACCACTCCAGCCGGTTTTGAGATGGGATCTGGCATGTACATCAACGTTTCTCTACCGGAAGAGACCGCGCGATTCCTAAGGGAGTGATTCCAATTCTAAATCATGACGATATCGAGGCGCGAAAGGAAGGAGCGACGAAGGTGTACAGTTGCAGTACATCGAGGAGCAGATGACGAAGGCAACAAAGATAGCGCCGAGTTAGAATCGGAATGAGCTGAGATCTCCCCTTTTCTTGACGTAGGTCAAGGCGGCCCCAACCTCTGCCGATTATACTGCCTATATGAAAAAAACGAGAAGGCTGCAGGGAGGCTTGAAGCCATCTTTGCAGTTTTCCTGAAAGAGAAAGGAGAAGACTATGTTCTGCTATCAATGTGAACAGGCAGCAGGCGGGAAAGGATGCACGAAGGTTGGCGTTTGTGGGAAGCAGCCCGATGTGGCGGCTCTCCAGGATCTGCTCGTCTATGCGCTCAAGGGGCTCTCACAGGTCGCCCAGGAGGGGCGGAAAGTCGGCGTCAATGAACAAGGGGTGGGCCCCTTCATCTGCAAGGCCCTCTTTTCCACGCTCACGAACGTAAACTTCGACGCCGCAAGAATCGCCGACCTCGTCAACAGGACCGTGGCCCTCCGCGACGAGCTGAAGGGGAAGGTGACCTCGGCGGGCGGGAAGGGCGATCTGGCCACGGCGCCGGCGACCTTCGTGCCCGAGGGCTCCATGGACGCCCTCGTTGCCCAGGGGGAGAGACTGGGTCCCCTTCAGGCAATGGACAAGGACGAAAACATCCGCTCCCTCAAGCACATAGTGCTCTTCGGCGTCAAGGGGGTGGCGGCCTACGCAGACCATGCGGGGATCCTGGGCCAGAAAGACGACAACGTGTACAAGTTCATCGAGGAGGCCTTGAGCGCCATCGAAAGGACCGACATCCCCTTAGGCGACTGGGTAGGGCTCGCCATGAAGACCGGAGAGACGAACATCCGGGCCATGGAGCTCCTCGACGCGGGGAATACGGGGACCTATGGGCATCCTACTCCCGCGAAGGTGCCTCTCGGCGTAAAAAAGGGCAAGGCCATCCTTATCTCGGGCCACGATCTGAAGGACCTTGAGGAGCTATTGAAACAGACCGAGGGCAAGGGCATCAATGTCTATACGCACGGCGAGATGCTCCCCACCCACGGCTATCCCCAGTTGAAGAAGTACCCCCATTTCTACGGTCACTACGGAACGGCATGGCAGAATCAACAGAAGGAGTTTGCCGAGTTTCCCGGGGCGATCCTCATGACGACCAACTGCCTCATGAGGGTGCCCCCGGCGTACGCGGACAATATTTTTACCACGGGCGTCGTTGGCTGGCCTGGCGTGCCCCACATCACTAACCTCGACTTTTCCCCGGTGATCGCAAAGGCCCTCGCCATGCCGGGTTTTGCCGAAGACCGGAACGGAAAATCGGTCATGGTGGGGTTTGGGAGAAATGCAGTAATGGGCGTGGCCGGCACGGTCATCGAGGCGGTGAAGAACAAGAATATCCGCCACTTCTTCCTCGTGGCAGGCTGCGACGGCGCAAAGCCGGGCCGCAACTACTACACGGAATTCGTCGAGAAAGTGCCGAAGGACTGCGTCGTTCTCACCCTTGCCTGCGGGAAGTTCCGCTTTTTCGACAAGGACCTGGGAAACATCGGCGGAATCCCCCGCCTCCTCGACGTGGGCCAGTGCAATGACGCGTACTCTGCGGTGGCCATCGCCAAGGCCCTGGCCGGCGCATTCAACGTGGGCGTGAACGAGCTGCCCCTTTCCCTTGTGCTCTCCTGGTATGAGCAGAAGGCGGTGGCCATCCTGCTTGCGCTTTTTGCCCTCGGCATCAAGAATATCAAGCTCGGGCCGTCCCTTCCCGCATTCGTGACGCCTGCCGTTCTCGACGTGCTGGTAAAGACGTTCAACATAGCGCCGGTTTCGACGCCGGACGAGGACTTAAAGGCGATTCTCGGGTAGAAAAGGCCGAATGGACAGGTGGGCGGCTTTAAGGAAGCCCCCACCGTCCTCCTTTTAGGATTGGGGTTATGCGGTGTCCGGGTCAAGATACGAGGTACTGGAAGCCGGGTGATATCTTTGATATCGACTGCCCCCATTGCGGGAGAAAAGTAGAATTCTTCAAGGATGAGGCCGCGAGGAGATGCAGGGGCTGCCGGAAGATGGTCGTCAATCCCCGGATGGATTTTGGCTGTGCCGCTTACTGCAGGTACGCGGCCGATTGTCTAGGCGTGTTGGGGCCGGAGATGCTCGCAAAGCGCAATGAGCTCCTCAAGGACCGCGTAGCCCTGGAGGTCAAGGGCCTCCTAGGATCGGACTTCCAGAGGATCTCCCATGTCCTCAAGGTGGCGAGGCACGCGGAGGAGGTCGCCAGGGAAGAGAAGGCGGAGCCGGCTCTCGTGCTGTGCGCCGCCTACCTCCACCCCTTCCTCGAAGGCCCGGACCCGCAAGGTCCCCACATGGTTCTCGATACGCTCGAGCGCCTCGGCGCAGGCCCCGAGCTCGCATCAAGAACAGTAGAGATCATCGAGCATTTCTTGTCCGGCGTCGCTGATTCCCCCGAGGCCAGGGTCCTTATCGACGCCCATCGGCTTGCGGCCGAGGAGAGAAAAGGCGCATGAGCCTTTTGTCCGATCCCCTCTTGCTGTCGCGGCTTCAATTCGCCGTGACTATCATGTTCCATATTGTCTTCCCCACGGCAACCATCGGCCTCGGCCTCTACCTCGTGATCATCGAGGCCCTATGGCTTGCTGCGAAGGATGAGCTTTATTACCGGATGTGCCGGTTCTGGGGCAAGGTGTTCGCCATCAACTTTGCGGTCGGTGTGGTGAGCGGCGTGGTGATGGAATTCGAGTTCGGCACCAACTGGGCCCGCTTCTCTACCCTGGGCGCCAATGTCTTCGCTCCGCTCCTCTACTTCGAGGTGCTCACTGCTTTCTTCCTGGAGGCAGGGTTTCTCGGTATCATGCTCTTCGGCTGGAGGCGCGTCCATCGGGTAGTCCACTTCCTGGCCACCTGTCTCGTCGCGGGGGGATCCATTCTCTCGGCCCTATGGATCGTGGCCGCGAATTCGTGGATGCAGACGCCGGCTGGCTTCCGTATGGCGGACGGGCAGCTTGTGGCTGCCGGCTTTAGGGCCGTCATCATGAATCCTTCGACCCTCGTCAGGTTCAGCCACATGGTGATAGCTTCCTTTGAGACATCGGCATTTGCCGTTGCCGGATGCGGGGCGTTTTTCCTGCTGAAAGAGCGCAACGTCGCCTTTTTCCGCCGCTCCATGGGTGTGGCTCTCATAAGCGCTGCCCTGTTCGCCCCCCTCCAGGTATACCTTGGGGACGCGAGCGGCCGGCAAGTCTTTCGCTATCAACCGGCGAAACTCTCAGCAATGGAGGGTCTCTGGGAGACGAACGTCAAGGGCGGCGCGCCTTTCGCCATCGTTGCACTTCCCGATCCGGCCAGGGAAAGAAACCTCTTTGAGATATCTGTCCCCTACGGTCTCAGCCTTCTCGTAACCCATACGCCCACGGGTCGGGTTATTGGGCTCAAGGAGTTTCCGAGGCAGGACAGGCCGAACGTGCCTCTGCTTTTTGGGTCTTTCCGTCTCATGGTGGCTATCGGGTCTCTCTTTCTCTTGGTCATGGTCTGGGCTGCCATTCTCTGGAAACGGAAGCGCCTCTTCAAGGAGAGGGCCTTTCTCTGGACCCTTGCGGTGATCCAGGTCCTCGGGTGGGTGGCCGTTGAGATGGGATGGATCACCGCCGAGGTGGGTCGGCAGCCGTGGCTCGTCTACGGCGTCCTGCGCACCGCAGAGGGAGTCTCACCCGTAAGCGCGGGTACCGTGGTCTGGTCCCTGGCGCTTTTTGTGGTCATCTTTCTTGCCATTGGCTCAAGCTACGTCTACTATGTGCTCAAGGCGTTCTGGAGAGGCCCGGACATGACAAGTCCGATCCCGGCCGGCATAAGGCCGGCGGGCGTGAGGGTCATCGAACCTTCGACTTTGTACACGGGGGAGAAGAATCCGTGATTTCAACTTGTCGATTCCCTGCAGCTTGCTGCAGGGGGCCCTTTCTTCCGCTTCGCTCCGCGGGCATTTGTTGGGGTTCAGCACCCCCTCCGGCAGCAAAGCTGCCGGAGCCTCCCCGCTCAAAGCTTGTCTTAGCGGGGCGCCCACGTCATGCGTCCTCGGCGTGCTTCTCCCCTCGCCACGTGGGTCGCAAGGGCTCGCGTCGCCCCCTCCTAGGCATCAGCCTGCGGAGCCTCCCCCTCAAAGACTCGCTTCGCTCGTTGTCCTGGATACCCTGCTGCTTGCAGCAGGGTCATTTATCAGGTCGGTCTTCTGTTTTTTCGGGGAAGGCCTATCTGCAGCCAGCTTTCTGGCACGGGGAGGTGCCCTCGTGTTCCTGATCGGCGCATGGGCGTCCCTCGTTGGGCTCGCGATGATCCTTTACGTGATCCTGGACGGGATCAGTCTCGGCGTGGCCCTGCTCTTTGGCGCCTTTGCCGGCGAAAAAGACCGATCTGTGCTGATCGGCACCATCGCGCCAGTGTGGGACGCAAACCAGACATGGCTCCTCTTCGGCGGCGGCGCCATCTTTGCCGCCTTTCCCGTGGTCTATGGCGTGCTCTCGAGCGGTCTCTACCTGCCTCTGATCACGTTCATCATGGGCCTCATTTTTCGCGGTGTTGCCTTCGAGTTCAGGGCTGAAAGCAGCAAAAAGGCGGCGTGGGAAAGGGCGTTCTTTCTAGGCAGTCTCGTGGCCGTTGTGAGTCAAGGGTTGACCCTAGGGGGCGTTCTCACCGGGGTCGTTGTATCGGGACGGCAGTTCGCAGGTGGGCCTTTCGACTGGCTCAATCCCTTCTCCGTCATGGTGGGCATCGCCCTGATCCCGGGCTACGTCATGCTGGCGTCAAGTTACCTCGTGCTCAAGACCACGGGAAGCATCCAGGATCGGGCTTATGCCCTTGTCTCTCGATCGACCCAACTCGTGCTCGCCTTCATGGTGCTCGTAACCGTATGGACGCCCTATCACTACCCCCAGGTTCTGACGCACTGGCTTAGCCCGCCACGGGTCTACTTCATCTGGACCTTTCCAGTCCTCGGATTGGCTGCCGCCTACACCCTCGCGAAAAGCGTGAAACAGCGCCGCCAGGCAACTCCCCTCGCGTGCGCTATCGTTCTTTTTCTCTCCGGCTATTTCGGGCTCGCGGCCTCGCTCTATCCTTATGCCATCCCGCCCTCCCTTAAGATCTGGGAGGCGGCTGCTCAGCCGGAGAGCCTCCTTTTCACGCTCTGGGGGGCAATCATCGTTCTCCCCCTCGTCCTTCTGTATACCGGCTACAGCTACTGGGTGTTCCGGGGAAAGACGGGTGAGGAAGGCTACGGAGCCGGATAGACGTCGATTGGCGAACCTTTCGTCTTCTGGCCACGGCGACCGGGCAAGCGCTGGCAATCGCTACTTCACGGAAGCCCTTTTGCGGAACATCGGCTTCTGCCAACTCCTGATCTGGTCGCGGCCGTTCTGCTTCGCCGAGTAGAGGAGGTCGTCGGCCAGCTGGATCAATCTAGAGGGGATCTGTCCGTTTTCGGGGGTCAGGGTGGCTACCCCGAAACTCAGGGTCACGTGGTCTGCCACGGACGAGAAGAAGTGGGGTATATTCGCCTCCGCGATCTTGTTCCTCACGCTACCCGCAATGTTCGTGGCGCCATTCAGGTCGGTGTCCGGGAGAATACAGGCGAACTCCTCTCCGCCGAACCGTGCTGCCAGATCCCCTGGCCTCCGTACGATCTCGCTGAGCACGCTCGCGACCTGACGCAGACAATCATCCCCTGCGAGATGGCCGTAATGGTCATTGAACTCCTTAAAAAAGTCAATGTCCATCAGGATGAGGGAGAGATGCGTCTGATCGCGCATGGAACGCCGCCACTCCCGGTTGAGGAATTCGTTGAACCTCCGTCTGTTGGGCAGCTCGGTAAGGCCGTCCGTGGTGGAGAGATTCTCCAGCATGTCCCAATAGCGTCTCAGCTCGGTGACGTCGCGGAACGTCCATATGCGGCCGTAGTAGTTCCCGTCTTTGCTTATGACAGGGCAGGAATAGATGTCGATGACAGTGCCGTCCTGGAGCCTCACCTCATCGCGGCTCGTCTCGTTGGGGTGGCGGAGAAGAAAGATGACTTTCTCCCTGAATGCCTCCGGGCACACGGTCAGTGAAGTGGCGTGCTCCAGCTGCGCCCTATCGTCCCATCCTTCTGCGGCCTGCGGAGGGAGTTTCCATATGTCCATCATGCGCTGGTTGCGGAGAATGGTCTTTCCCTGCCTGTCGATGACGAGTATGCCGTCGGGGGAGGAGTTCACCTGGGCCTCGAGAAAGGCCGTCTTCCAGGTGAGTGTCTCTTCGACGCCCTTTCGCTCGGTGATGTCCTGGTTCGCCCCCACGATCCTTACGATTCTGTTCTCATCGTCGCGGAAGAACTTCACCCGCGTCACTACCCGCATGATGGCGCCGTCGCGTCGGACGGCCCGATGCTCCACGTCTGCCGGCACGTCCTGACTGATTTTGTTCTCCACCACCCTCCTTTTCATTTCGTCTCTGTCTTCGGGGAGCACGAACCTCCTCATATACTCTTCCTTGTCCATCTTGTACCCGCCTTCCAGCGCCGCCGTCGTGCCGTACAGCGCGTAGAAGGCATCATTGAAAGTGAATTCCCCACGTACCTCGTCGAGCTCCCAATAGACTATCTTGGCAAGATTCGTTGCATGGGAGAGGAGCACCTCGTCCTCCCGGACAGCCTCTTCTGCCCGCCTCCGCTCGGTCAGGTCGAGGAGGGTGGCTATCACGGCGGGTCTGCCCCGGTGCGTTATGGCGGTCGCATAGGCGAGTACCGTTCTCACCTCGCCGTCCCTTCGGACGATCCTGAACTCTATCGGTCTGTGGCCGGCTGAACGGTTCCTTCCCATGGCCTCTGACACCATGGGTACATCTTCCGGGAGGATGCTCTCCAGCGTTGCGGGCCGATCCATCATCTCCTCGACCGTGCGGCCATGGATCGCTGCGAATTGGGCATTCACGTATCTGAAAAGGCCGTCCTGAATAAGGGAGATGCCGAGGATCGACTTTTCTGCGAGGTCCCTGAACAGGTTCTCCGATTCTCTGAGCGCCTCTTCCACGCGCTTCCGCTGCGTGACGTCGTGGAACGTCCAGATCCTGCCATATTGGGCCCCGTTCTTGCCCAGAATGGCAGACGTGTACATTTCCAGGACCGTCCCGTCGAGGAGTTCCACCTCGTCCCGAAAAGACTCGTAGGGAAGGGAATGGAGGGGAAGGACCTTCTGCTCGAAGGCGGCCAGGCTCTTCACTATGCCCGCTGCAAAGCCGGTCCACACATCGTCTTCCCTGCTGTCCGTGGAATCCGGCCTCCTCCACAGCCTAGCGGCCCGCCGGTTCTCGAGGATCTTCTTTCCCCGGCTGTCCGTCACGAGGATTCCATCCCATGACGTGTCCATTATGGCCTCCAAGAAGGCCGTCTTCCACGTGAGCGACTCGGTCCGCTCCTCCACAAGCTCTTCGAGGCGACGCTCATGGGCGCGCAGCTCGGCAGTGCGCTCAGCAATGGTGTGCTCCATTATCGTCCATTGCGATACGACCGATTTCCGATAGAGGACCAGGAGAAAGGTGAGCGCAAGACCGGTAGGCGGGATAAGCCAATGGCTCAGACCGCAGTGCTTTCTCACGTAGGCCGGCTCTGGGGTCACCCTTATCCCCCACTCCCGATTTGCAACAGTGGCCTTCAACAGATAAGGGGACTGGGCAGGAAGGAGGGAATAGATCCATGCGTTCTTTCTCGCCCTGGGCGGCGCCGATTGGGTAAAGAGCGGCTGACCTTGGGGTCCAGCGGAAAGATCGAGGAACTCCACGGTAACACCCTCCGGCCGGACAATGGCGAAGACGTCTGACAGCACCCGGTCCAGGTGGACAAGGGCAAGGACGTAGCCCCGGATGGCCTTTCTCCTTTCCCTTGGTGTTGCGGGGATTTGTCCCTTCCTGTACACCGGATAGAGAACGAGGAATTCCGGCCGGCTGTCCTTGATCCTGTCTTGCGTCCAGGCTCGCGCCGCAGCCGCCCCTGAGTCGCGGGCCTCTTCCAGGGCAGAGCGGATTGCAGGAGCCCTTCCGAGGTCCAAGCCCTTTATCCGGTACCCTATGTCCCTGGGTTCCGCAAAAGAGATAATGTAGCGGTCCGGCCTGGCAATCCCCCTCACTTCAGCCGATTTAAGGCCGGATTCGTCCGCCGCAGGCACCCAGCCCACTGCCTTCAGGTCTGTCCGGGCCACGAGGAAAGGGGTGGCTGTGGCAATGAACGTGGTGTTGTCCAGGCCTTCGTCCGTCTGAACGAAATGGGACAGGGCCTGTATGACGCCGATGGCTTCATTCATCTCGTGAATAACGCGGTTCGCCCGGGCCGTCGAGCTTGCCTCGAACCGGGAGCGGAAATCGCTCATGGCAGCTTTGCGGGCTTCCATGAAGAGGAATCCGATCGCGAGGAGTCCGACGACAGCCACAAACCACGGACTCCGCCAGAGGCGGCGCAGGATCGGGAAAGAAGGGTGCGGGCGCTTAGCCATCTATTTCCCGGAGCCGCGACATATAGGCCAAGGGCCTTTCGAGGGCAAGGCTCGGGTGTCTTGGGCTCATGGCAGTATGTTCGGCTTTGCGAGGAAGAATGTTAAGCCTCTCAGTGATTTTCCGCTGAGGAATCTCAGGTTTTCCTCCCCTTCCTGAGCCTTTTTCTTTTTCTGCACTGCTCGTTTTGTGCTATATATTTATCCGGAGCCCTGATCCCGAAGCGACCGATGATATTCACCATCACCTTGAATCCGTCTCTCAACAAGACCGTGAACGTCGAGGAGCTTGAGTACGACGACGTCAACGTCATCCTTGCCGAAGAGGGGTCCCCGGGGGGCAAGGGCATCGATATCTCGAGGGTGATAAGGGAGCTTGGCGGCCAGAGCATAGCCCTCGGTTTCATGGGAGGATACAAGGGGCTTGAAGTAGAGGGCAGGCTCACCAACGAAGGGGTACTCTGCGATTTCACCAGGATAAGCGGCGAAACGAGGACGAACGTCATCATCCATCAACAGCGGAAGAAGATGCAGATCCTCTTGAGCACCCCCGCCCCTCGAGTCACCCAGTTTGATGTCGCGACACTCTACCGCAAGATCAAGCACGTACCCAAGGACAGCTATGTCGTGATGAGCGGGAGCCTCCCCCAGGGTCTCAACGAGGGTTTCTACGGACAAGTCATTACCAGCCTCAGGACGAAGGGGATAAGGGCGTTTTTGGACGCGGACGGAGAGGCGCTGAAGACGGGTGTGCAGGCAGGCCCGTATTTGATTAAGCCGAACATTCATGAGTTTGGGAGACTTATCGAAAAAAGCGTCAAGGACCAGGAAGACGTTCTGGGGCATATGGCGCCCTTCCTCGATCTCGTCGATTCCATCGTCGTCTCCATGGGAGCCCGGGGCGCCATAGGGGTTTCAAGCAAAGAGCGATACATAGTGACCCCTCCCAAAGTGCAAGTGAAGAGCTCTGCCGGCGCCGGGGATGCGCTCCTCGGCGGCCTGGTCTTTGCGCTGAGCAAGGGAGCAAGCTTCAAAGAGGCCCTGTGCCTCGGGGTGGCTTGCGGAACCGCATCGACCCTCAACGCGGGGTCGGCCCTCTGTCTGAAGGATGATGTGTATGCAATAAAGAAGGAAGTATCCGCGAGAAATACATAATTTTCTTGTTTTGAGCGTTATATTGTAGTATATGCATTAAAGACAAGCGCGAGAGCGAGATTCGAAAGTGAAATGCCAATAGAAAGGAGGTGAACGGTATGAAGAAACTCTTGGTTTTGTTTATTGCTATTTCGTTTTTTGCGGGCTTTTCCTTGGTGGCTTGCGGCCCGTCGGAACAGGCACCGGCTCCGGCTAAAGAGGAGGCGAAACCTGCTCCTGCGCCAGCCCCGGCCCCTGAAACGGCCGCACCTGCACCGGCAACTACAGGTACTGCACCTGCGCCCGCTACTACAGGTAGTGCACCCGCGAAGTAAGTTCTTATTTTCGGAGGGGTATGTCCCACTTCGGATATACCCCTCTGCCTAAAGACTTAAGGAGGAGTACGAAAATGAAACTGAGAACACTCGGTCTCCTATCTTTGGTTGTGGCACTGGCATTCTCTCTGGGAGCTTGCGGATGTTTTCAGCAGGCCATGAGAGGAGAGCAGGCACCTCCTCCTGCACCCGAGCAGAAAGCTATGGTTGCCCCTGAAGAGAAGCATGAAATGCCTGCCGGAGAGGCTGCTGCCCCCTCGGCCGAGGCGCCCGAAGCTGCCGTTGCCGGACTTGACAACATCTACTTCGATTTTGACAAGTATGAGATAAGACCGGGCGACGCCGAGATCCTGAAGAAAGATTACGAGTGGTTTGGCTCCAACTCCGGAAAGGTACGGATCGAAGGCAACTGCGACGAAAGGGGAACCGTCGAATACAACTTGGTCCTCGGCCAGAAAAGAGCGGATGCTGCAAAAGCGTATCTGGTGAACCTCGGAGTCGACACGAGCCGTCTCGAGACCGTGAGCTACGGAAAAGAAAAACCTGTGGACCCGGGCCATGACGAGGCTGCGTGGGCCAAGAACAGGAGGGACCATTTTACCCCGCTTAAGTAAGATGAAACAGCATCATGAGAGATGTGGAGGGTAGACCCCTTACCCTCCCCTTTTTTTCAGACGTCGAATCCCTTTCTTCAGCCGTATGCCTTTCCGGCACGTCAAGAGCGGAGATAGAGGAGGTCTCCCGGGTCTTCCCCTTCAGGGTAACGACCTTTTACGCGGGCCTTATGGACCCGGAGAATCCCCTCTGTCCTATCCGCCTTCAGGCCGTTCCCACGGGGGAAGAGCTCTCCGGGGGCGGTTTCGGCGATCCTCTGGCTGAGGCCGCCATCGCGAAGACCCCGGTTTTTCTCAAGCGCTATCCTCAGCGTGGTGTCTTTTTCGTCTCTGGAGAATGCGCGACTTATTGCCGATTCTGCAACAGAAGGAGGTTGGTCGGCCGGGGGTTCGAGCCGGGGGCCTTCAGAGAGGAGACCCTCGCCTTCATAGAAGGGTGCGGGGAGATAAGGGAGGTGATCCTGTCAGGCGGGGATCCGCTCATGCTCGATCCGACCGAACTGGACTACATCTTGTCGAGATTGAAAAAGATCAGGCACGTGAAGGTGGTGCGGGTGAGCTCGAGGATGCCTGTCGTTCTCCCCGAGCGGGTCCTCGCGTATAAACGGGTCGTGAAGAGGCATGGTCCCCTGTGGTTTATCGTGCACATCAACCATCCAAGGGAAGTGACCCCACAATTCATTGAAGCGATGCGCGGTCTTCGTGAGGCCGGCGCTTCCTGCGTCAGCCAGACCGTGCTGCTGCGGCGCGTAAACGACTGCCGTCATATTCTGTCCCGTCTTTTCGAGCTGCTCGTCGACGCAGGGGTCAAGCCGTACTATCTGTTTCAGCTCGACGATGTGGAGGGCGCCACACACTTCAAGGTCCGCATCGATGAGGGCCTCTCCATTATGAAGGGCTTGCGTGCCTCCCTGTCAGGTCTCTGCATGCCCCAATACGCCCTCGATATCACCGGGGGGCTCGGGAAGATACCCCTGGAGGCTGGGATGTTGGGGCCGAGGGAAGGTGATTCTATCCATGTGGAGAATCTTTACGGAGAGCGGGGGATCTATCTGGACAACGGGAAGGAGAGCAGGTGCAACGACTGCGGCGTATGCCGGACATGAGATTGTGGAAATTTTCCGGAAGGCATCGCAGAGCGAAAAGAGGCCCATCGGTCGCGCCACAAGGGGGAAAATTGGGAGGAAGATCATGAGGCTAGCGGGGAAAGTCGCACTGGTGACAGGGGCCAGTCGCGGTATCGGGCGGGCCATCGCCGTGCGTTTGGCGGGCGACGGGGCGATGGTGGCAGTCCACTATGGATCGAACGCTTCCGGCGCAGCAGGGACCGTGGAGGCGATTAAGGGCGCTGGCGGACGGGCGTTCGCGGTTCAGGCGCGCCTAGACGGCGACGTGGCCGCATTGGATGGGATGTTCGCGACCCTGGACGAGCGTCTGGTCGAGCTTACCGGGGAGGCGCGCTTCGACATACTCGTCAACAATGCGGGCGTCGACCGCTTCGGCACTATAGAGGAGATCACCCCGGAGATATTCGACGAGGTATTCCAGACGAACGTGAGGGGACCCTTCTTCCTGACCCAGCGGGCCCTGCCGCGCCTCCGCGACAACGGGCGCATCATCAATATCTCGTCCGGTCTCGCCAGGGTCGTTTCGCCGAGGCACACCGTCTATTCGATGACGAAGTGTGCCGTCGAGAAATTGACGGCTATCCTGGCCCTGCAGCTCGGGCCGAGGGGCATCACAGTCAATGCCGTTGCCCCAGGCGTGGTTCTCACGGATATGACTGCATCGTGGCTGAAGGACAATGACGCAGCCGCTGCAGAGGTGGCCGGCTTCACGGCGCTCGGCCGGGTTGGACAGGCGCGGGACATAGCGGATGTGGTGGCTCTTCTCGCCTCCGACGATGCCCGGTGGGTGACGGGCGGCGTCATTGACGCAACCGGCGGGCAG
>Ga0187770_10001145_pt1 | contig 13867 bp, 15 predicted proteins | sample 0116_SJ02_MP02_2_FD_133154 | JGI IMG/M metagenome (GOLD analysis project Ga0187770, IMG submission 133154) | Tropical peat soil microbial communities from peatlands in Department of Meta, Colombia - 0116_SJ02_MP02_20_MG | ecosystem: Environmental > Terrestrial > Soil > Wetlands > Peat | place...
CCTTACGAAGGCGGAACAGGTGGACGTCCTGGCGCGTAAACGGGAACCTTCGCTCGAATTATAGTTTCCCGCTACTCATGCTCGCCGCCACTCGTCCCCGCCAACCTGCAACTTACTCAGCAGCCTTTCAAGCTGCGGGGTCTTGTCAAGTGGGAATGCGGGATGAACGCCAATCATGATAATGAAGTTGGGCATAGGAAAGAGGAGCTCAACGAGTTTGTCTCTCCTGACGATGATTGATTTCATGCTTCCGAGGAACCTGTCCGAATCGGCCAGGGTGTTCCTGGCTGCAGCCCACCGCTCCAGACTCTTGCGTGTCTCCTCCGGTGGCTCCAATGGATTGAGACCGGCACGTTTGACGGAATCCAGGAGCGTACCGTCTTCGTTCGCCACGGCGACGAAGTGTATGCTGGGGTGGAACGAGAATATCGAAGCGATCTGCTCCTGCGATAGGGGGCCCTCCACGCAGGCGGCTGAACCACGGAGACGTATAAGTCGTTCATCACTTTCACTAACAAATCATTCCTGTCTTGGCCTCGAGGGATGAATGGACGACGCCACTAGTTTCAGAATCCATAACCCGTTAATTCAAAATCTCTTCGATATTCGTGTCATGGCCTCTCGCTCGGTCGTGTTGGAATCGGGGGAGTCACGTTCATTTGTGCCCCGTCTTTGCGCGCCTGACATCTGAAAAGTGCCCCAGACGCGATGCAGAGGTGCGGAACAGTAGTCGGGACCTTGACCACCTGCCCCAACTGCGGAAACGAGATCAGAGAGGACTTCAGCTTCTGCCCCTTCTGCGAAACGCCACTGAAACCCTTCTGTCCCTCCTGCAAGAGAGAGCTGGAGCCAGGCTATGTGAGGTGTCCCTACTGCGGGTTTAGATTGGGGTCTGAAACTCCCGCAAAGACCCTGTACGTAAAGAAGGGCAGGTCCAGGTTCCTCAGCCTAATCATTCTCCTATCGATCATGAGCGGAATCGTAGACGTCATACAGGGGGCAAACGAAAGCACATATCAGTACGCTAACTACGTGTACCAGGGGCCCATCCCCTCGACCGCGCGATACTTGGCGTTAGCCCAGATCCCCATCGGAGTCCTGGTACTTCTTCTTGGAATCTCTCAGTTCTTCATCTTCTACGGGCTGGTTTACGGCAAGGCGTTCTCGAGGAGGTACATCCTCAAGCTAGTCAGCCTCACGTTCGTGCTGTCCATTGTCATGCTTTCGCTCGATGGGATCATGTCGCTTGTGTTCTCTTTGCCGCCCAGCGTCCTCCCCTTCGACATCTTCTTTGTCGTGTGGACTCTGCTCGCGCAGATCTTCGTGTGGCGCTACGTAATAATTCAGGAGAACAGGGCGATTCTTCGCTCGACCGAGCTCTCCTGAGGCCGCTTTGTTTCGCCGGTTACACTCAGTCCATTGCCATGCGGGCACAGTTGAGGTCGCGAGAAAGACACGGCCTTCTGCTTCGTGTTGGCTCTCGTCCGCCCTTTTCTTGGTCGCGGTGGAGGCTCATGCATAGCATATATCATGTCATCGCCAGCCTCGACGAGGATGTCCTCAGAGGAGCTCGTCCGTGTCGCGCAGCAGCGAGGTTTCTTTTTCAAGACAGCCCCCAGTTACCCGAATGCTCCTGCCGGCTTCCTTGACTACGGGCCCATGGGTGTGGCCCTGAAGGCCAGGATCATAGAGCTCTGGCGGAGGATGATTGTAAAGCGGGACGGCATGATTGAGATCGACGGGGCTCAGATCCTCCCCAAGGCGGTTTTCGAAGCGTCCGGACACCTATCGAGCTTCACCGACCCCTTCGTGAGTTGCCCGAAGTGCGGATCCGTCTACAGGCCGGACAAGCTCCTTGAAGAGAAAACAGGGAAGGCTGTCCCGGAGAAGCTGAGCGACGCAGACTACGACTCCCTGATGGCAAGGGCGGGGGTAAAGTGCTCAAGGTGTGGCGCAAGCCTCTTGGGGACTACTCGGTTCAACATGATGTTCAAAGTGGGAATAGGGCCGACGGGGGAGGAGGCATACCTTCGTCCGGAAACGTGTCAGAGCATATTCGTCGACTTCCCGCTCCTCTACAAGACCCAGAGAGCGAAGCTCCCCATAGGGATGGCCCAGGTGGGGAGGAGCTTCAGGAACGAGATAGCCCCGCGGCAGGGGCTGTTGAGGCTAAGGGAGCTCAACCAGGCCGAGGTCGAGGTGTTCTTCAACCCGAAGAAATCGGATGCACCTGCCTACGAGTGGGCCAGGGGGGATGTCCTCTCGTTCAGGATGCCTGACGGGAAGGATTCCCAGATGAGCGTAGACCAGGCGCTGCGAAGCGCGGTCATTCCCAACATGCTGATCGGCCATTACCTGGCACTGATCACGCGGTTTTACGAAGCGGCTGGGGTGCCGAGGAGCTCCCAGCGACTTAGGGTGCTCTCGGACGAGGACAGGGCTTTCTACTCGAAAGCCGCCTTCGACCTGGAAGTCAAGATTGGTACCGGTTGGCTCGAGCTTGTCGCCTGTAACTACAGAGGGGACTTTGACCTCGGGGGCCATGCGAAGGCAAGCGGGACAGACTTTACGGTCGAGGACTCTGGGGAGAAGGTTCTCCCGCACGTGTTCGAGCTGTCGCTTGGGGTTGACAGAAGTACCTACGTGGTGATGGAGCTCTCGTTGAGGGGGGAAGGGGACAGGAGGAGCCTTGCGCTGAAGCCCTACCTGGCGCCCGTCCAGGCCTGCGTCTTCCCGCTCGTGAACAAGGACGGGCTCCAGGAGGCTGCCCGTTCGATTGTTGCTGAGCTACGCGATAGCTTCGACGTTTTCTACGACGAGTCAGGCTCGATAGGAAGGAGATACGCTCGGGCAGATGAGACAGGAGTCCCCGTGTGTCTCACCGTGGACTACGACACCCTGAAGGACAACACGGTGACCCTCCGGGACAGGGACACCAGGCAACAGGAGCGCGTGGCCGTTTCCGAACTCGCCAGCAGGCTCGCCTCCATAACCAGGTTTCCTAGACTAGGGCCAACGCCAGAAGCGTAGCGTAGGCGGCAATGGCGCCCGCGACCGTCGACAAGACGTTCACGATGTTGTTCTCTATGTACCGCTTCCCCTGGGTGGCCCTCGTTCTCTCTCCGCAGTGCTTCAGCGCCTCGGTGGGCTTCAGGCAGACCACGCAGTACCCCTTGCGCTGTACGGTCGCGCCCACGAGACTATCGAAGGCTGCACCGAACACCCCACCGATTACGCAGACGGGGAGGATCTGGTACGGGTCGCGGAGTACTCCCAGCGCCAGAGCCATTATGCCGATAACGAGGGAGGCGAAGACAGAGCCCACGAACCCGAGCGCCGTGACGCCCCCCGATGTCCCTGGCGTCACCTCTCTGGACGGATGGGTGATGAGCATCGGTTTGCTGTGGCTGAGGAGGCCGAGCTCCGTGGCGACGGTGTCGGCAGCGGAGGTGGACACAGCTCCCAGGAAGAAGGCCGCAGGTACGGTCCCCGGAGTCGCCAGGTTCCAGATGGCTGCGATGGATGCCAGTCCCCCATTGGCAAGGATGTGGGGCCAGTTACGGGCGCCCCCCTTCCCCTGAGCGCTCCCAAGACGCCGCTTGTAGCCGTACTTGTAGAGTGTGAAGACGACGCCCAGGCTGAAGAAAACGGCGACGATGACGAACCAAGAGATCCCTCCGCCGTACATGACAGCGAAACCCACCGTAGCGCTCGCAAGGAATCCCCTGGCGTCGATCGTGTTCAGCAGCACAGCGGCGAGGGCAAAGGCCAGCACGACGAAGAACTCCACCACTACTGTTGCGAGGGTCACGGGGAGCCCCCCTTCCTACTCTTTCCCGTCAACGGCGGGGCCGCCGTCGGCTTCATGGAAATAAACAAGTCCCTTCGAACTTGGGACCATGCCGAGGATCCTCTATGGCGTCAGCCCCATCGGGCTGGGGCACGCGACGCGTTCCCTCGTCCTGTCGCAGGAGCTCGAGAGGAGCGGGGCCGAGATCCGATTCTTCTCAGGTGGTAGGGCGGCCGAGTTCATACGTGACAGGGGCTTCAGGGTAGACGACATCGTCGAGGACCCCGTCCCCCACGTCCTCGACGGAGAAATGAGCAGAGTGGCCCTCTGGTACGTCAGGTCGTGGATCGCAAACAGAAGGACACTCCCGAGGACTCGCAGGCTCATGGACGTCTATTCGCCCAATTTGGTGGTGTGCGACGAGGAGTTTTCGGGAATGGTCGTTGCGGGGGAGCGAGGAGTGAAGCGTGTTTTCGTCGCCGACGAGCTGAAGCTTGGCTTCGCACGAACCTGGGTTTCGCGCAAGATTGAGGCTAGGGTAGACAGGTGGTACAGGGGGCTACAGGATTCTGTCGACCTCCTGATCGTGCCGGAAGTCGGGGAGAGCGGTGGGAACAGGAGATTCGTGGGCCCCATAGTGAGGGCGACCACAAAGTCCCCTTCCGAGGCCAAGGCCTCCTATGGCCTCCCTCCCGGAGGGATGGTTCTATTCGCCACGAGCGGGAGCGGACTTGGGAGGGAGCTCGCCCTCCGCGTAAGAGATGCTATCGGCACCGCCGGGCTGGGCGGGGTCTGCCTCGTCGTGACGGGGAACCGGGGAGCGAAGATCGAGGGAGAGGGGGTCTACGACCTCGGGGTCGTGCCGGACAACCAGAATCTGGTCGCTGCCGCTGACCTTGTAGTTTCCACCGCAGGCAAGAGCACGATCGACGAGGCCGCCGCATCTGGCACACCCATAATTGCCATACCGATTCTGCACCACGCAGAGCAGGAGAGGAACGCGGCAGCACTGGGATACTCGAGTGGGGACGTCTCGAGGCTCCCAGAACTCATCCGAGAGAAGTTCGGAAGGAGGCAGCCGCCGAAGAGGTTTGACGGTGAAGTGGAAGCGTCCAGGGCAATTTTCTCCGTGAACCGAGGGGGGAGCTCGGAGTCTGCCTAGGGGCGGATGCCCGAGAGGGACTCGATCATCGTCTCCTCGGTGGGGGCGACGGACAGGGCGAGTACGAGGCCCTCCCTGCGGGCGAGGTCGACGGCCAGGGGGTCGACCTCCTTCGGCCCGTGGATGACGACCACCCTTGGCTTCAGCTGGGACACCCTTATGGCGACGAGAGGGCTCCTCCCCATCCCGACCTTGGTGAAAACGAGAGCCCGTTCCGTGGTCGCGCCAAAAATCCTGTAGAAGTCGTACCCCGATAGCGCGTAGATCGTCTTGATGCTGTCTACGACCGTGTACCCGTAGAGTTTCACGGCGGCCGGGTCCCCGACGAGCACTCTTGCAGAGAGGACGTCAAGTATCCTCTGGGCTCCGACTGGTGACGTGAATTCCCCTATCGAGAGAATCGCTTCGTCCTTGTCGCTCGAAAGCAGGCGCGAGACAAATCTTCCTTTCCCCTCGTCGATCTTCACCAGCGCCTCGATGTACCTCTTGACGAATTGCACGCCGGGGGAGGGCCTTCTCCCGCTTTCGTAATCGCTCAGCACTGACGCGGAGATGCCAAGGGCGTCCGCAAGTGTCACCTGCTTAATCGAAAGCTTCTCTCTCCACGCCCTCATCGCCCTCCCAGCATCGGGGGCAGCAACCACGTTGCCGGCTATCTTCGCCAGAGCGTCGTTGGTGCTCCCTTCCATGACAATTAGGCGATTGTAGATGAGGTATAAGTCTTTAAGCGAAGTTCCGGTTCTCGTCCTGTTCAGTTCTTCCGTGCGAGAAGAGAGACCTGTTGCTTAAGACCATCGAGTCCTAATTTCACCGCATTCGCGCTCCTTGCTAGCCCCAGTTGCCGAACGAGCCTCTCTGCCAGCAGCCTGTCCTTCCCTTCCGTAAGCGACGTCAGCGTCCGCTTCGGGTGCAGCCTCAGTAGAGTTGTCATGCCGTCCACAAGTTCCTGGCCGAGGAAGGAGTAACACTCTGCCAGTTCCACCCTGGTGATGAGTTCCTCCGCCTTGGCAGCCACAATCTCCGTCCGGGATTTTGGCCACTCCGATTCGGCCGTGGCCTCCTTCGACCCCTCGCGCAAGACGTCGTGAAGGACCGTCACTCCCTCAAGCCGCGCTCCACACCCCGCTCGTCCAGCGGACTCGAGCCCAGCCCCGGTCGACAAACCTTCGAAGCTCTTCGGATTTCCCCCCGATCCTTCGCGCAGCTGAGCCAGCAGGTGGCTGGGCGAGGGGAGTATCTCTCTCGATAGGAGGAGCGCGTACCCGAATTCGTTGGATGCGGCCAGGAGCCAGAAGTCAGCGTCAACTCGGGCGCCCTTGGCCAGTGCCGATTCGGCTCTTCCCAGTATCTTAAGGGCGGAGGCAAGGCGGATCCCGCTAGCCTTCCGTGCCGATTCCGTGATGATGGCGAAATTGGCGGCCGAACTCGTGGAGAGAATCAGGGAGGTGTCCCTGACGGGCTTGGCCGAGGCCATCGACATCGAGTGCTCGGGGTTGAGGGGCGTCAATACCTCCCTCTCGGACGCGAACCTCAGGTCCACAAACACGTCACCGATCCTCAGAGATGTCGGGTTGCGGTGCTCAGCCGTAACCACGACGACGTCCAGCTCGCAGGAGTACCTTCCAATACCCTTGGCGTTGCACCCGACCACCGCCACCGCAGAGTCCATGTATGTGTCCAGGATCGGCCTTAGGATTACTGCTGCCGGCCCGACCTTCGCATTCATTTGGCTTGCATCACATCTCTTCTATGGAAGAATGTTCCGCAGATAGGGTCCTCGGACTGCCCGTTCCTGTAATCCTTGCACCTGGACCTGTAAAATATCTATCGCAATATAGAATATCCGTAAATCGGCCACAAGGCATATATATCGGGCGGGGAGAGAGTTGCTTGTAAGTATTTCGCTAGGGATTGCTATGTTTGGAGACAAAGACTTCTCGAGACTGATGCGGCTGCAGAAGGCCATGGACAAGTGCCCCAGATGCGGAAAGGGGCCGATGATCGTGGACTCGGCGGGAGGGGAGCTCTTCTGCGGTTCGTGCGGCTTCGTCGTAAAGGAAAAGATCGAAGAGGTGGGCCCCGAGTGGAGGGCCTTCTCCAAAGAAGAGAAGGACGACAGGAGCAGGGGAGGAATCCCGACTTCCATCGCCATGCACGACATGGGCCTTGCGACTGTGATAGGGGGAATGAACAAGGACGCATCTGGAAAGTCGCTCTCCGCTTCTATGAAAGCGACCGTGGAAAGGCTCAGGACGTGGGATTCCCGGAGTCAGGTCCACGAGCCCGTCGATAGGAACCTCAGACAAGCATTCAGCGAGCTCGACAGGCTCTCCGACAAACTCTCCGTTTCTGACGCCGTTGTGGAAAAGGCAGCCTACATCTACAGGAAGGCCCTGGAAAGAGGTCTTGTAAGAGGGAGGTCAATCTCCGCCATCATCGCCGCTTCGTTGTACGCCGCCTGCAGGGACACCCAGACGCCCAGGACCCTCAAGGACCTAGCGGCCGTAAGCAACGTGAAGAAGAAGGACATCGCACGGTGCTATCGGCTCCTACTGAAAGAGATGGACATCAAGATGCCCGTCGTCGACCCGACAAAGTGCATCTCTCGTATCGCATCCAAGGCTGGGCTGTCAGAGAAGACCAAAAGGAGGGCGCTCGAGATTCTGAAGAGAGCAGAGGAGACACGGATCTCCGCTGGCAAGGACCCCATGGGGCTGGCAGCGGCCGCCCTCTACGTCGCCTGCACTCTCGAAGGCGAGGACAAGACGCAGAAAGATGTAGCCGAGGCAGCGGGCGTCACAGAAGTGACGATCAGGAACAGGTACAAGGGCCTGAGGTCAGCCCTCGGTATATAGGCTACTCTTCGTGGACTAACCTGTTTCTGGTCTCTATCTCTAGTTTGTCTCTCGGGAAGATTGAAGGGAAGTTCTTGGTCAGGATGTCGACGTACATCGCCGTTTCTCTTTCGTCCATGAACTGGAACATGTACTTCCCTTTGTAGGGCTCAGGGGCTCCCTCTCTTCGGATGAACTCGATGTGAATCAGGGGGTCCCCCTGCCGGATGGTTATGGGGGTCCTTTCGTTGCTCAGGTTGACAAGCTCAAGGGCGAGCCTCCCCACGAAGCCACTATGGACCTTCACCGAGTTTAGAAACGACAGCCCCAGCCTCCCGAACCTGCTCTTCGACGTGAGGTGGGCGACGCAGTCGGGGGGAGTGAAGATTATCTCCCTCGAAATCATGTTCCTGTGCTCGAGGTAGTGCAGCGTCCTGTCCTCCCTCACAGTGAGTACGTAACCGTCGCCGTCAAAGGCGGATTCGTCTGAAGGGTAGATCGAGCTGTACTTTGCCACCAGCTCCCTGAGTATAGGGGCTCCTAGAACTGTCAAGCTCCGACGCCTCCCCCTGACGGCGGGCCCTTAAAGTCACCAGTCATCTCGCCCGACCGCCTTGCCGCCAGCTTCTTCAACCCCAGGTACACCACGAGGAGAAAGCTGGCAACACCGAAAAGGAGGAGCAGGTCTATGTCGACGAGATACTGCCCAATGTACTCCTTTGTCGAAGAGTCCCATGGAATCCCGTAGGCCGCTTGGCCGAAAAAGGCGTACACGCTCCCAAAGAAGTCCACTCCCCAGTGTGCAAGGACCGCCACATGGAATCCGTACCTAACGTAGAGATACCCGAGCACGAACCCCCCATAGATAGCCTCCGGGAGCTTGCCAATGTCCCAGGTGGTGCCGCAGATCACGTGGCACGCGCCGAAGGTGACCGCGCTGAAGCTCGTGGCCGCCCAGATTATCGCGGACGCCCCGCTTCCGACGGCGACACCCTCCAGTGCCTTCGATGGCCTCCAGAGCGCTGACAGGGCCGTCCTCCAGGGGCGGCCCAACGTTAGGATGAACGCCACCGTACCTATGAGGAACACCCTGAAGCCGAGCTCTTCCACCAGCGGAGCATAGGCGAAGCCGAGGAGCAGGGCCAGGGGGTCGCCCGTGGGTCCCCCGATGGGGGCGCCGGTCGACGACACTAGGACGTCGATCATGCTGGACGTGAAGTTCAGGAACCCGATCGAGACGATCACGACAATGAACGGGCTCGACATGAGGGCGTCAAGGCCTGTCCTGAATGTCCTCCTGACAGCTCCCCAGAAACGCTCCTTCTGCTGGAACGCGTAGAGGAAGAAGAGGACATAGACGAATGTGAATGCAGCGAACCAGGCCCCCGCGCTGACGATGAAGGGGGCGTAGGCGATCGCAGGGCCGATCCAGAAGTAGGGGCGAATCGCCGTACTGGACGTTACGTTCTGTGAGAGCCTTCCAGAGAAGACCGAATAGATTCCGGCAGGGAACGAAAACACGACAAGGGCGACCGTGAACCCCAGCAGGGCTACGAAACCCAACATCACGAGGGCCGTCACTGGCTTTATGCTCCCATCAGACGGCGATTCCAATGTCAGTCTTTCCCATTCTCCGGCTGCTGCTCCCGCTCTATGAAGACCGTCCCTGAGTACCCGCACTTCTGACAGTAGTAGTTCATGGGGATCAGCCAGCCGCCAAGGCCTCCGCCCCCCTGCAGAGGGGACAGGCACCTCGGGCAGAGCCTCTTCGCCGGCGTAAATGGGCTCCGTCTCGCCAGCGTAGGCTGCTTGTCCTCTGGCTCGTCCTGGGGCTGCACGAGAATCGCGACAGCGTCAGCGTCCTTAAAACCGTTCCAATGGCAGAGGCAGACCCTACTGTCCTCCGAAGAGTGCTGCACCCTCGGCGAGAAGACGCGGGTTATTCAGGCTTGCAGGTTCAAGCGTCGGAACAGAGGGGCACGAGGTTACCCTGGCGGCCTCTCTTTTTCGAAGATCTCGAATGCGGAGTCAGGGTCCTTGCCTTCGTGTACGACTGCCTGTACCGCTCTAACCATCCCCACCGGGTTTGTGGACTGGAATATGTTTCGCCCCATGTCGACGCCGACGGCACCATCATTCACGGCATTGTGGGCAAGTTGCAGTGCTTCTTTCTCGGGGAGCTTCTTCCCTCCCGCGATTACGACCGGCACTGGGCACCCGTCAACCACCTTGCGAAAGTCCTCGCAGTAGTAGGTCTTGACCACGCTCGCCCCCAGCTCGGCCGCGACTCTGCACGCGAGACCCAGGTACCTTGCGTCCCGGACCATCTCTCTCCCGACCGCGGTGACCGCGAGCACCGGGATTCCGTAGCGTTAACCCTCGCTGACCAGATCGGCCAGGTTCGCCAGCGTCTGTTTCTCGTTCGGCGCGCCTACGAAGATGGAGACGGCCACCGCTGACACGTTAAGGCGCAGGGCCTCTTCTATCGACGTAGTCACCACTTCGTCCGACAGCTCCTTCAGGATGCTCGCCCCACCGGAGACGCGGAGAACTATGGGGACAGTGCTCTCGGGGTCTATCGACGTCCTGAGGACGCCCCTCGTTAACATGAGCGAATCAACGTATGGTAGAAGGGGGGTTATCGTCATCCTCGGATTCTCAAGGCCCGTCGTCGGCCCCTGGAAGTAACCGTGGTCAACCGCCAGCATGACAGTCCTTCCCCCGTTCATTATTCGAGCGAGCCTGTTCCCCTTCCCCCAACTCATGCCAACGTAACCCCTGTGCGAGGGGACGCGTAGACCTGGCGTATTAAATGTGCTCGGGAATACTACGGGGTGATTAACACCTTCATTGGTTCTCCTCCCGTCGCGGCTGCTACCGCTTCGTCGAACCTCGAGAGCGGGAACCTGTGTGTAACTAGCCGAGCGAAATCCGGGTTGGACGCTATGATCCCCAGGGCCGCCTTGGTGTCCCCGTCGTCGGCGCCGTAGCTGGTTACTATCTGCTGCCCTGAATTGTAAAGCTCGCTGATGTCGTACCCGAGGACAGACCCCTTGGGGGGAACACCGAAGAGGCAGACGCGCCCCCCCTTCCGAATGGATCCGAGGGCCTGCATGATCGCCGCGCTGTTCCCCGAAGCGACGATCGCAAGGTCCGCCCCCCTCCCCTGAGTCTCAGCCCTGAGCCTCCCTGGAACGTCATCCCTAGAAGCGTCAAGAACGATACCGAGGCGCATTCGTTCTGCGAAGTCGAGCCTGGGCCTGCTGACATCGCTGACGACGACCCTCACCTCCATCGGCTCTAGAAGGAGGGCGTGCATCAAGCCTACGGGCCCAGCTCCCACCACAAGGACTGTCTCGCCTGACCTCGCATGTTTCCGGATCCCTCGCAGGCAGCAGGCTGTTGGCTCGATGAGCGCTCCTTCTTCGAAGGTGACCTCGTTGGGGAGCGAGATGACGCCCCCCTTTACCACGTTCCATTCGGGGACGCGGAAGTATTCGGAGAATCCTCCAGGGTGTATGTTGCTCTTTCTGTACATATCACACATGGTATCATCTCCCGCCCTGCAGACGTAGCACTCGTAGCAGGGGACGTGATGGTGGGGGAACACCCGGTCCCCCTCCCTGAAGATGGTTACCCCCTCCCCCACGGCGGAGATGACCCCTACGGCCTCGTGGCCGAGCAGTGGCATCGAGGCCGTGTACTCTCCTCTTATCTTCTCCAGGTCCGTCCCGCAGAGGCCGCACGCCTGCATCCTCACCACGAGCTCCCCCCGACCTGGGACTGGGATTTCCATCTCCGCCAGCTCGGAGTTCAAGCTCCCTCCTCCAGTCCGAGGCCTGAGGACGACCGACTTCAAACTCGGCTCGCCCCGCGTGCCCGGGTTGATATAAGGGAGTCAGAGCTTGAAAATTCTTAACCAGACCAGAGTTCAGGACTCGGACGGTACACCATGGGCCTCCCCGAGAAGATCAAGAAGATAGAGGACGACATCCACAGGACCCAGGTAAACAAGAAGACGGAACATCACATAGGCCTTCTGAGGGCGAAGCTCGCCCGGCTGCGTGCCGAGCTGGAGGAGCAGCACACCCGGAAGACTGGATCCCGCATCGGCTACGACGTCAAGAAGTCTGGAGACGCGACGGTGGTCCTGATAGGGCTTCCGAGCGTCGGCAAGTCCACCCTGTTGAACAGGCTCACGAACGCGAAGTCGAAGGTGGGCTCCTATCAGTTCACCACCCTCGAGGTCGTCCCCGGGGTAATGGAACAGGGGGGAGCGAGGATACAGCTGCTCGACCTGCCCGGAATAATCAGGGGGGCGTCTTCGGGGAAGGGGCTGGGGAAGAGAGTCCTGGCTGTAGCGAGGAGTGCCGACCTCGTGCTCTTCGTTGTCGATGTCTTCCACCCGGAAGCGAGGGACCTGCTGGAGCGTGAGCTGAAGTCGACGGGCATCAGGGTGGACGAGTCCCCTCCGAACGTCGCAATAGAGAAGTCAGACACTGGAGGGATCAGCGTCACGTCACAGGTCAAAATGACCAAGATGACAGACGCACTGGTCAAGGACATTCTGAGGGTTTACGACATCAACGCCGCCCGGGTCGTGATACGGCAGGACATAGACGACGAGCAGCTGGTCGACGTGCTCTCGCGCAACAGGGTGTACGCACCTTCGCTAACGGTGATGAACAAGATAGATCTTGTCAATGCGGGGTTCACCACGGAGCTGTCCCGCAAACTCCCCTACGACTTCGTTCCCGTCTCCGCCGAAGCGAACGTCAACATGCAGGCCTTGAGGGAGGAGATCTACCGCAGGCTTAATTTCGTTAGAATCTACATGCGGCGCAGGACGGGGGAGACAGACTTCGACGAGCCGATGGTGGTGAGGGGAGGGGCGACGATAGGCGACGTCTGCGACAAGGTCCACCGGGGGATGAAGGACGAGTTCAGATACGCGCAGGTCTGGGGGAGGAGCGTGAAGTTCGGAGGCCAGCGGGTCGGAGTGACCCACCAACTGATGGATCAGGACGTCCTGACGATAGTTACGAGGTAGAATTGCAGCCACCGAAGTATCACAAAGGTGGATTGATAATCCGAATTCAAATGAAAGATGGCGATAGGTCAACTCCTTGAGGGGGCACACTTTTATACCCAAACGGGTTTCTTAGTCGCCGTACCTTGGCGCTACAGTCGAGCATGGAACTCATACAGAATCTGCTCCAGTTCATCGGCGTTTTCGTGTCGTTTTCGGTTGCATACGTCGCCTACAGGGGTGTCAGGCAGACAGAGAGCTCCTCTCTCCTTAGACTGGCGACGGCCTTTATCTTCCTCGGCTTCGGGTTCCTCGTCGAGGGGCTCGTGGGCCTTGGCCAGATTTTCCCGAACGCTCCCATCTCGACGACCGCCGTTGTGGTTGGCGGCCTCCTCCTCGAGACGACGGGGTACTTTTTCCTGGCGTTCTCCCACGTGGTTGACGTCCTTCTCTCGAAGCGGCTCGGGGCCGCCCTTCTCGTCTTCCCCGTGATCACTCTTACCAGCACCCAGCTTGCGGACGTGCTCAGCATCCTTTCCTTCTACTTCGTGCTCTACGGCGTGGTGGAGACGGTCTACTCGTACGCGCAGACCAGGAAGCCGGACACACTGCTGATTGCAATGGGACTGTCGCTGATAGGGGTCGGAACGTTCTTCCAATGGTTATCACTATTGTACCAATATGTTGGGGTTCTTTCACTATTGCAGATTATACTACAAGAGATGGGTCTTGTGATATTGTTCACGCCCGTTCTGAGGTTCGCAGCCGGAGGAGTGAAGGTGAATGGCCCAGTATAGGACCCAGGTTCGGATAATTGCCGATGTACTCAGCACGGCCAGGGATCAGAACACGGAGGGGAACGGCGTGGGGGTTACCACCCTGCTCCGCAGAGGAAACATGTCTTACAACAGGATGACAAAGCTCCTATCGGAGCTGGTCGGCTCAGGGCTCCTGCTGGAGCTCAATGGAGAGAAGATCTCGAAGTACATGATCTCTCAGAAGGGGATCCAGTTTCTGGCAGCCTACCATTCCTTCGAGGACTTCGCCCAGTC
>Ga0187770_10001147_pt1 | contig 13857 bp, 13 predicted proteins | sample 0116_SJ02_MP02_2_FD_133154 | JGI IMG/M metagenome (GOLD analysis project Ga0187770, IMG submission 133154) | Tropical peat soil microbial communities from peatlands in Department of Meta, Colombia - 0116_SJ02_MP02_20_MG | ecosystem: Environmental > Terrestrial > Soil > Wetlands > Peat | place...
CGGGGGGCGGTGAGATGGGCGGAGCGCGCGTTGGAGGCAACTGAGCGGGGCGGGAATCGGGCGATGCAGGCACGCACGATCCTCACGCGCCTGGTACGACCCCTCGTGTGGATGGGGGAAACGTCTCGAGCGCAGCAAGCGGTGGACCGTGCCGTCGCGTTGGTCCCTCCCGGGCCCGGCGGTCCCGATCCGAGGGTCGAGATCGCGTACGCCCAGCTCGCGCTCCTGCGGAACGATCTGGATACCGCGGAGCGGCACCTGGACATTTTGGCCAAGGTGGAGCACGGTCGCACCCTGAGGGAGCTGGGCGAACGGACCCGGATCGATCTCCTGCGGGAGCGAGGGCGTTTCGAAGAGGCCGCCGCTGCGTTGCGAGCCCTCGCCCCGTCCTACGACCTTTCGGTCGAACGGTCGGTGGCCGAGAATGCCGGCCCCTCCGCCACGTACCGGGCTCAGTTCGTGGAGACCCTGTTGGACACCGGCCGGTCTCCGGACGATGCCGAGGTGGTGAAGCTTACCCGGGAGCTCCAACAGCTGGCGGATGGACTCTCGAACCCTTTCGCCGAAGGGCTGCGATATCGGGTCCTCGGCCGGATAGCGCTCGCTTCCGGCCAAGCGAACGAAGTGGTACGCCTCCTCCAGACCTCGGTCAAGGGCTTCCGAGCATCCGAGAACGCGCTGGAGCTCGCCCGAACTCTCCACCTTATAGGGGAGGCCGCCGAGAAGACCGGGGATGCTCCTGCCGCCCTCGCGGCCAAGACCGAGGCCGCTCAGATCTTGGCGAAGATTCGGGGCTAGCCCTAGCGGACCCTTCCGTACCGAGTCGGTAGCTGGGGGTGGTCCCAACGGACGGCACGGTGGGTCGTGCCCAGCCAGGTCGGTGCAATGAGGATTGCACTCACTGACCGTGGTACCGAGTGATTTGTCCAAAGTAGCCCTACACTCTCTGAGGTGGGAACGTTACTCCCACGAGGGTCACCCTCACATTTGGATTTGAACCCCCGGCGTGAGGTCTGCCGGACGAGGGACCATCCGTGTCAGTCACAAGGGTGCGACTGCGTCCCCGAACAGCTCGTTTGCGAGTCTTTCGCAGAACGTCGTTTGGAACCGCACGATCCGACCACCGTCAGATGGCGGATTTGAATCCCGAGGGTTCGAATACCCCCGTTCGAAAAGGTCCAATTTCCGGTCGAGACCGCTAGGAGAGCTTATCGGAGAGGATACCGCGGATTGTGCCCGGGCGGGTTGAACGGACGGGTCAGTCGAAAAGAACCTCGACAATCAGCAAGAAGATGCCGATCACTCTACCGACCCTGACCCCGTGGAACAATCGTGTCGTGCGTGGACCCATGCGTCGCAGCAATTCGTTCGGGTCGCTGGGCGGCACGGTGGGCATCGCAGTGGGTCGGGGCCTTCGGCCGAACATTACATCGATCGTGCGCTCGGGTTCTTGAGTGGTCTCGCGGGAAAACCGTTGGGGATTGTAACCTCAATCTCTCCCCGAACGGGGGCACCCGCCGCATCCTTATACTACGTCACCGTCCGGCCTACACGGAGATCGCTTTCGGATGCTCGTCGCCCCGGCTCGGTGAAGGTTGTGACACGCGAGCCAATCCGCATCGCGATTTTCGTAGTCGCTATCGTCCTGAGTGCCACGGCGGGCCTGGGCTCGATCGCGGAGGCTCCCCATGCGGCGGCATCCGGATTCGCCACGGCGCTCCACGGATTACCCTCCACTTCCGGGGCTCGTAGCCAGGGGTTCAACGATAGGGCGACTCATCCCGAATCGCCCCGGAGCCGGGAAGCGACCGTGTCCGAACGCCCGGGGAGCCCCTTGCCGTCGGCGACGCAGTGGGCGGTTGCGGATACTCTCGTCACGTTCAACAATTCCCTTATCCCGGGGAACTTCCCGGTTCTCCTCAACGGCGCCGGGTCAGGCTTCGACCCGATGGCGTACGACAATCGCTCGGGCGACATCTATGTCCCCGGCGCGGCGGACTCCCTCGAGGAGATCTCGGAGACGACCAACGAGGTCGTCGCCCTCTTCGAACCCTACGACACGGTGGAGTATCTCACGTCCATGGTTTACGATTACAAGGACAACGAGATTTTTACTCAGTACTCGGGCTCTCCCGGTACGGTTGCCGTAACGTCCGCGGTGACGAACACGCTCGTCACGACCATCTCCATAGGGGACGTGAGCCAGTACAACCTCAAGGGACTGGTGTACGACAGCGGGACCGACGAGGTCTTCGCCACGAACGGGCTTTCGGCCAACGTCAGCGTAATCAGCACCGCGACGAACAAGGTCGTCGATTCGATCGACCTGCCCGGCCTGATTCCCGATGCGGTGGCTTACGACTCCGGGACCCACCAGATCTTCGTCGCCAACGCCTTGGGGGCCTTAACCAACGTGAGCGTGATCTCGGACGCGACAAACACCGTGGTCCACTCCATCAACGTGGGCGTGGACCCCGACGCGATCGTCTACGACGCCGGGAAAGACTACGTGTACGTGGCCAATGGCGGCTCGGCGAACGTGAGTGTCATCGACGACTCCACCGACCTAGTAGTGAAGACGGTCGCACTGACCGCTGGGTCGGCGGTCGCGGGCGCCTACGACCCCGCCCAGAATGCGGTCTATTTCACTTCCCCCAATGCGGGAACGGCCTCGAACGAGAGTGTCATCTCGGACGCTTCGAACTCCGTAGTCGCTACCGTCCCGCTGGATGTCGCCGCGGACGGCGCGGTGTACGACTCGGACAACGGCGAGGTATGGGTCCTCAATGGCCTCCCGGATTACGCGAGCGCGATCTCGACCGCCACGAACACCGTGGTGGAGAACGTCACCCTGACCTTCGCTTCTCGGTACTGGGCGTACGACAGTGCCCATCAAGAGGAGTTCCTGGCGGACGAATTGGCCAGCGAGGTCGCCGTTGTATCCGACACGACCAACCACGTCGTCGACCTGATTCGCCTCCCGACCCACGCGGGGGCCAATGAGGAGCCGGTGCGGGTCGTGTACGACCGCGGCAAGGGAGAGATCTTCACCTCCGACACCGCGAGCGGGGTCGGCCTCAGCGTGATCAACGATACGACGTTCGCGGTGGTGAAGACCATCCCGCTCCCGGGCGTCGCGCCGACGGGGATGGCGTACGACCCGGCGAAGGGAGAGATCTTCGTGGGGACCGAGTCCGGGTCCAACGTCACCATCGTGAACGACACCACGGACACCGTCGTCGGGGCGATCCCCAACGTCGGTGACGACCCGTGGAGCCTGGTCTACGACGCTGGAAAGGGCGAGATCTTCGTCGCCAATTTGTTCGGTGAGCTCACGAACTCCAACGTCACTGTGATCAACGACACCACGAACACCATCGTGGGTCGCATCAACATCGGAGCAACGCCCGACGGGGAGCTGGTCTACGACAGCGGAAAGGGCCAGATCTTCGTCCCGAACTTTGGCAGCGACAACGTCAGCGTGATCTCGGACGCGACGAATACGGTCGTCGCATCGATCGGCACCGGTACCTTCGCGTTCGGATCCGCCTACGATCCGGCAGCCGACGAGGTTTTCGTCGGCAACTTCAACGGCAATTCCGAGAACATCACGGTGATTTCCGACGTGACGGACACCATCGTAGGATCGATCTATCCTGTCGGGACCGCCCCCTCGTCCTTAGCTTTCGACCCCGTGACGGGCCACCTCTACGCCGGAGATTCCGTCGACGGGACGGTCGCGGTGATCGCCCCGCAGGGTGCCTCGGGCGCCCCGCACTACACGGTGACGTTCACCGAGACGGGTCTGCCCATCGGAACTTCGTGGAGCGTCACGTTCAATGATACCCTGAGCTCATCCACGACGAGCTCGATCGCCTACTCGGTGCTGGACGGCTCGTATTCCTTCTCGGTAGGAGCCGTCGCGGGATATACCCCGGCGCCGGCCTCCGGCCCCGTCACGGTCAACGGGGCGGCTCAGACCATACCGATCGTGTTCAGCGCGGCTCCCCTCGAGAAATACCCCGTCACGTTCACCGAGACAGGTCTGCCCGCCGGAACTTCGTGGAGCGTCACGTTCAATGATACCCTGAGCTCATCCACGACGAGCGCGATCGCCTACTCGGTGCCGGACGGCTCGTATTCCTTCTCGGTAGGAACCGTCTCAGGATACACGCCGGCCCCGGCTTCGGGTCCCGTAACGGTGGACGGGGCGGCCCAGACCATACCGATCGTCTTCACCGCGATCCCCCCCGGGACCTATACCGTCACGTTCACCGAAACGGGTCTGCCGACCGGAACCTCATGGACCGTAACCCTCGGCGGAACCCCGATGAGTTCCTCGGGTGCCGTCATCGTGTTCACCGAGAGCAACGGCAGCTTTTCGTTCACGGTGGGCACGGTCTCGGGCTATGCTTCGGCGCCAGGTTCCGGGACGGAGGTCGTAAAAGGCGGCCCCGTTTCCCAGGCGATCACGTTCTCGGCGAAGTCGAGCCCGCCACCGAGTACCTCGAGCTCCGGGTTCCTCGGGCTCACCGGTTCGGACCTCTACATCCTGCTCGGTGTGGTGGCTGCACTCGTGGCGTTCCTCATTGTTCTCGCGGTGGCCCGGCGGCACAAGCTACCGATCGCCTTCACGGAGGTCGGCCTTCCTCCCGGCACCCGGTGGACGGTCGCGCTCGACGGCAGCGAACAGTCCGCCCAAGCGGATGTGATCGTGTTCGAGGTTCACAGCGGCACGCATTCGTACGTCGTCGGCGTTCCCCGTGGGTTCACTCCGTCTCCGGCCTCGGGTACGGTCGAGCTGAAGGGGGAACGGATCGACGTGCGGTTGAGGTTCACTCCCTCCGGGCCCAGAACCTAGGTCGCATCCGAACTTCGGGGACCCGCCCTTTCGCTCGAATCCCGCCGGAAGCACTTCCCACGATATTTGCACTCCGGGGCGTTCAAATCCCCCCTCCGAGACACTTCATGCGAGATTGTTCTTCGGAGTGACCTCGGCCGGAGCGACCCGGTAGGGCGGGCGACGCGGTACATCGATGCCGCTCGAAGGGTGCCGGTCCGAAGATTCCCGATGCATTCCGAGCTCCCCGAAGAGCCAGATGCGGGTGCCCGGTCAAAGGTTGAGGGGGGGCGCGTAGTAAACGAGATAGTAGAGGACACCGGCCAGCGCCACGAAGGCCGCAAAGCTCACCGCCCAGATGGCGGCGCTCCAACGGTATACCTTGCGGCCATCCAGCGGGCCGATCGGGATCATATTGAACGCCGCGAACCAAGCGTTGACAAACGCGAGGAACAACAGAATGAATGCGAGGAGTCCCCCACCGGGAAGCCCGCTCGCAACGAAGGCTCCCAGGAGGAATCCCAGCGAAAACCCGAAGTTCGTGGCGGGTCCGGCGAGGCTAATCCGCCCCCAATCATCGGCGTCCGTCGCTCCCCCAATTATTGTGGCGCCGGGAGCGGCAAACAGGAAGCCCAGGGCGGCGGTAACGACCGACACGGCGAGCCCCAAGACCGAGAGTCGAAACTCGGCCCGGTACCCCCGCCGTTGTGCCGATAGCTTGTGCGCAATCTCGTGGGCGACGAACCCTGTGATCGCGGCGGACGCCGCGATCGCGATCAGGAGGAGCTCCGTACCGGTGTCATAGATTGCTAGCCCTCCGTACAGTAGGACAAAGTCGAACGAGAGGACGAGGAAGGCGATTATCAGGTGGGCAATCTCGGTGGACGACGTGGTCCCTTCGCGAAGCGGGCGGATCGGCGGCCCGACCGTGTACCGGTTCCAGTAGCTCGAGAACGGACCATTGTCGAGCATCATTCCGCTCCCCAACCGACCCCGGCGCTGGGGCCGAACCGAGCGTTTCGTTCAAGGCATGGACCGGTCGACATCAATCCTCCTGCGACGCACTATCGAACGTTGATTCAAGACCCATCTCCGAACAGGTTCGGGTCCCGAATTCGTTCGGGGAGCGGCCTTCAGTGGCCCTGCAATTCGTAGATTGAGGTCAGCCATCATGGCGGAACAAAAAGCGACTCTACCAACGTGGGCACGGACACTGGCGATCGTCGTCGGAGTGATTTCGATCGGGGCATCGATCATCGTACTGCTGTTCCCGTTCGTTGCTCTCCTGACGCTCGTGATTCTCCTGGGAATCGCGTTGCTGTTCATGGGAATGGACCGGCTGGTGGCCGGCATCACGGGACACCCGTACGCCTGGGTTACCGTGGTGCCCGCGGGAGTCTCTCTCCCGGCCAATCAGACCCCCATCGCACCGAACTCCCCCCCGTAACCCCTTTCCCGGTAGGTCACTACCCTCCGCGAGGAGGGTAGTATCTACTCAGTTCGCCCTGGAACTCTGAGCCTCGGCTTCGGAACCGACCCACCCCCTCACTCTCGTGAACGAGCCAAGACTTAACAACCGAAACCCGGTCCGGTGTCCGAGAACTCGATCTCGAAAGGGGGATCGCAACCGCCGTTTCGATGAGGGGGGTAAACTCGTCTCCCGGCACTCGCCGAGGAACCCTCTCCGCTCCTCGTGATGAGACCGAGGCATCCCATCCCTCCGGCGAGGAGCGACTCGCCATCGTGAAAATCGAGTTCCATGCGCACCCTTCTCTCTGGATTGCCGCCTTCAGCCTAAAGCACCCGGACCTCCTCCTGATGCTTCACACTGTCCAGCCTGCGAGAGACCGTCGACTCCTCGCCGATGTCGAAATCCTCGGTCCACCGAACGACTGGGTCCGGGAAATCGCCAATCTCCCGGGTGTCATGGAGGTCCGCCATCTGGGCGTCGCCCCCGACCTCGGGCGATATCGTGTCGAGCATGGCGCGTCGGGCCCGGCCACTTTGATGCTCAAGCTTGGAATGCTGATGCGCTACCCCATCACCGTGCAAAACGGCGTGGTGAGCGGCGAACTCGTGGATCAAGTCTCTCAAATCCGACGTTTCGTCGCGGCGCTCCGGGCGTCGGGACACGACGCGCGGATCGTCTCGCTCCGACACCAGTCCCTGCGGTCGCGGCAACCGAATCTCACCCAGGTGCAACGCGAGATCTTCCGGCAAGCCGTCGCGGCGGGGTATTTCGAGGTTCCTCGTCGGATTACCCTGACCCGTCTCGCCGAGATGCTATCCCGCAGCAAATCCTCAGTCTCGGAGACCCTCGCGGTGGTCGAGCGGAAGCTCGCGGAGTCCGCGAGCGACTCGTCCGTTTAACTCGCTCGACCGAACAGGTTCGGGTCCCGAACCAGTTCGGAGAGACCCGATGGGTCCTCCGGCCGTCGTTAAGTGGGGAAGTCCATGGCGCGAGGATTCCATCGCCCGGAGAATGCCAGGTCGGAGGCCGAACGACCTCCCCGCCCTCCGAAGGAACGCGACCTGCTTTCGATCTCCGACATCGCCCGGGAGCTCCCGAGCCTCCTGGAAGCCGCGGAGAAGCTGAAGCGTCTCCGCGCCGAGCAGGTGTTCCCGCGGTCACTTCAGGACCGAAACGTCGCGATGGTCTTCGAGAACCCCTCCACGTCCCTCCGCAGCTCCTTCGAGGTCGCCGTGCAGGACATGGGAGGCCACGCCGTCTACCTCTCCCACACCGAGATACAGTCCGGACGGGAAGGGAGAATCGCCGACTCGGCACGGGTCCTCTCCCGGTACTACGACGCGATCGTGTATCGCGCCCACCACTGGCAGGACGGGGTGGAACTCGCCCGCTGGGCCAACGTACCGGTCATCAATGCGCTCGATGACCGCGAACGTCCGTGCCAAGTGGTGGCCGACCTACTCACCCTGAAAGAGCGCTGGCGGGGGCGGTTCCGGGACCGTCGGCTCGCTTACCTCGGGGACGGGAACAGTCTCCTCAACTCGCTCGTACTGGGCTGCGCGATCGTCGGGCTCGATCTGGTCGCCGCGATCCCTGAAGGCCACCGCCCCACCGACTCGCTCCTCGCGGAAGCGGCGGGGTTCGCGCGCGGCACCGGTGCCTCTACCCACATTGTGGCGGACCCGAAGGAAGCGGCCCGAGACGCCGATGCGATCTACATCGACGGCTGGGCTCCGAGAGAGGAGGAAGCGGAGGAAGCCCGTTGCAAGGTCGCCTTCCGGGGGTATACGCTGGACGAGGCCATGCTCAATCTGGCTCATCCGGGCGCCTTCGCGATGCACGACTTGCCGGCCCAGCGCGGCCGGGAGATCACCGACGCGGTGATGGACGGGCCGCGGCAGGCGCTATGGGACCAGGCAGAGAATCGCCTCCACGCCCAGAAGGCGATTCTCGAGCTCCTGATGCGTCCCCGCGGAGACTGAGTTGCCGCGCCCCCGGGGCGTCGAGCGCCCGACGACACCCATCGCAGTCGCGTCCGGTGGCGACGCCCCCGCTCTCGACTTCCTTGCCGACGCCGTAACCGCCAACCCACCCCTGCCACCGAGGGCGGAAGGCTCCTCGTCGGGAACGAAATCGATACAGAAATCGGATCGGGCGAACGCCATCGTTTTTCCCCTCGCTTTGGCCAAGGTTCCCCGCCCGCGACCGAGAAGCGGTCGAGCACCCCGATCGTGATTGGGGGAACGAGACCCAGCACGAAGTCCCGGTCCGCCGTCGTGTAGAGGTGACCATTGGATTGAGGGGAACGTCCGTTCTCTCCTGGGCATTCGAACGAGAGAGGGACGACGAGCGGAGTTGTCCCTGGCCCGGGGTCGGACCCGTTGGGCGAGAACCAAAACCCCGCGGACCGGCCCCACGCCGCAGGATCAGACAATCGGCTCTAGGGGTGGCTCGCGGGCCGCGCGCCTACGCACTCCGAGTCCTACCACGAGGATCAGGAGCCCTGCGACGAGCACCGACAGGACGAGCCCCGACCCGAGGGGGGTCGGGAAATAGTCGGCCACCGGATAGATCCATCCTCGTGTCATGAGTTCGAGGACGAGGCCCCACAGGGTGGTGACGGCCCCGATAATCACGAGCGCCTTCCAGGTCGTTCCGGGAACGGTTCCGAGATTGTAGTGCCCGGCGCCCGCCACAATCTCGTCCTCCGCGACGCCCTGATCGAACTCCTCCGAGAGCTGTCCATCCATGGAACGCGACCGGGTAGCCCGAGCGTTGAAATGATGGTTACGTCGACTCGCGTGGCCGGAGGCCAATGGTCATCTTCCCAGCTCGGAATTCGTGCGCGAGACGTACTCGATCGAGTACCGGCTCAAATGCTGAGCCTCTAGCGCATCCCATCGATGGGCACCCTTTCGCGCGGCCGGAGCGGATTTCCTCAACCGGTCGCTTGAGCTCAGCAAGCGCGCGAAGAGGGTGGTTTTCCTCCGCGAGCTCCTGATCGGGTCGTCGTACGTCTGCCCGCGCCGCTGCACCGATTCCAACAGGCGCCTCGTGATAGTTCGGAGGGTGATGGTCGTGAGATGGTTGGCGGCGGGCATCATCCTCAATCGCCGGACAACTGACTCGAGCCCTACCTAACATTGCTTGGCACCCGGGCCGGGCTCCAAGACGCGGTTTGAACCCCCCGGGGGGTCGGGTACCCCCCCGACACTCGGACCGGCCTCTTCCTCGAAAGACGGAGCCTCGCCAGGTTCGCTAGGGCAGGATGGGAACCAAACGGCCGACCTGGACCCCCGACACAGGTCGGGTACGCTCTCTTATGACCTCGGGGACTTGCGACCCGCGGCGAGGAACAAGTGTCTCAATCCCCCGACGAGCCTCCGCCCTCGGACCGTCCGCCCGAGGGGGGCTCCTTCGACACCCTTCCGCTCCACGCCAAGCTCCAGAGAGGGGTCCGGGAGATTGGATACCGGGTTCCGACACCCATCCAGAAGGGTACCATCCCTCACGCCGTTTCGGGTCGGGACATCGTAGGGACCGCCCAAACGGGTACCGGGAAGACCGCCGCCTTCCTGCTCCCAGTTCTCGAGCGACTCCTTGAGGAGCCCAAGGGTCGTATCCTCGCGCTCATCCTGACGCCGACCCGGGAGCTGGCGCTCCAAGCGGATGCCTTTCTCCGAAAGTTGGCCGGCCATACCCACCTGCGAGGAGCGCCGGTGTATGGCGGGGTCGGCATGGCCGACCAGGAACGGGCTCTTCGTGGAGGTGCCGAAATCATCATCGCCACGCCCGGTCGGCTCCTGGATCACATGAGCCGGGGGTACGTCGACTTCCGCCCTCTCAGGATCCTTGTGCTCGATGAGGCGGACCGGATGCTCGATATGGGATTCCTCCCGGACGTTCGCCGGATCCTCGACCGACTCCCCCGGGAACGGCAGACGATGCTCTTCTCGGCAACGATGCCGCCCGAAGTGGTCTCACTCTCACGTCAGTTCCTGCGGGACCCAAAACTCGTCCAAGTCGAGGAACGAACGGTCGCGGCGGTAGGCGTTTCCCATCTCGCCCTTCCGGTCCCGTCGCATCTCAAGACGGAGCTCCTTCTCAACCTTCTGCAGGACGAGACGATGACGAGTGTCCTCGTCTTTGCACGAACCAAACACCGGGCCGACAACCTGGGCCGCCAGCTCGAGCGTCGCGGGCTCCGAGCAGGGGTCATCCACGGGAACCGAAGCCAGAGTCAACGCGTTCGGGCGCTCGAAGCGTTTCGGACCGGGGAGTTTCGAGTCCTCGTTGCCACCGACATCGCCGCTCGAGGCGTGGACGTCAAGGACGTCAGTCACGTGGTCAACTTTGATGTCCCGCACGAACCCGAGACCTACGTGCACCGCGTGGGTCGGACGGCTCGGGCCCAACAGCGGGGAGATGCGTTCACCTTCTTCGCTCCCGAGGAGGAGGCCGACCTCAATCGGATCGAGAAACTGATCGGCATGCGGATTCCGCGAACCCGAATCCCCAGCTTCAACTACGATGCGCCTGGGACAGCACCTCTCGGCCCCTCGCGCTCTGCCCCACGGCCCCCGTTCCGGACCCGAGGGCGTCGAACGTACCGACCGGGACTACGTGGCCCCCATTCCTGATCACGGAAGAGCAATCAACCGACCCGGCCGTTGAAATGGGTCGGGCGGGAAAGGCTGGGTTAGCCGATGAGGACGACGAAGAGCAGCAGGATGATGATCACAATCATCCCGGCCCGGACCCAGTGGAACATCTGCGTGGTCCGTTGATTGATCTGTCGCAGTAGCTCGTTCGGGTCACTCGGCGGCGCGGTCGGCATCGTTGTCGTCGCTAGCCGTTGGGGAAACATGCCAACGGCAAGACGCTCGAGGACTTGACCTGTCTCGTGGCACGACCGATTCCTGCCGAACCGATCGATTAGGTGGCGTACTCCGGTCCTTCCCCGCGCGCCCGCCTCACGAGGTCAACGGGCAGATGGTGGCCCCTCGGGTCGATCGCTCGGTCCTTTTCCGAGCGTAGCGCCAAGGAGAACCTACCGCGACTAGCTCGGTGGTCGCGAGTTCCGGATGGCGCGAACGCGCGCGGTTCCGTCGGTCCCCGAGCGAGCGCCGTAGGGATTTGAACGGTGGTTTCGAAAAACCGCGTCGGCCTGTGGATTTGACTCCCACCGCCGGTGGTGCTCACGTCTCAGTCCGCGAGGCCAGCCAGGTCCTCGGCGAGCTCGTCCGGTTTCGTGACCATCGGCCAGTGACCGGCCTCGATGACCTTGTGGGGGCCCACGAGCTTACCCCACTTCCCCGCGACGATCTCATCGACGGGGTCGCCGCTGAGGCTACAGAGGATGTAGGCCTCTTTCACCCCGTCGTAATTTTTCGACAGGGTAATCGGGTCGGAGGCGAGTTTCGTCGGCCAAGGCGTGGCCAAGGAGACCATCCGCCGGAGGTTCGCGCCCTTGACATCCGGCCCGATGCGGCCGATGATCTCCTCGGTGAGGGGAATCGCGAAGCGGCCCGGGGGTGGGGCACCGAACTCGCCCACGGGGTCGAACCCACCCTGCGGTGACCGTACTCGCTCGGGGCGGAACGCGTCCACGTAGACGACCTTCGTCACCTTATCGTGCGCTCGGTCGGCGACGGCCGCCACGACCTTGCCGGCAAAACTGTGCCCGACGAGCACGAAGTCGTCGAGCTCGTTGTACCGGATCACGTTCAGGACATCCTGAATGGCGGTATCCATGCCGACGGTTTTCGTGGCCAGGTGAACCCGGTCCCCCATTCCGGTCAACGTCACAGGATAGGCGGCATGGCCCCGGCTCTCGAGCTGAGGCGTGACGTCCTTCCAAGCCCATGCGCCCAACCACGCCCCCGGCACCAAGACAAGGTTCGCCATCATCGCCTCCGCCGGGCCGCCGGCGCGCCGCCGCGGGGAATAGCTTCCGATTCAGAGAAGGACACACCTAGCTTGTTCACGGGTATCGGGCCGCGCGCTCTCGGCGTCATGATGCACGGACCATCGGAGTCCCTGGCTTAAGCGCCGAAGAGAGGTGCTGAAACAGATTCCCCCAAAACGTCGGGAAGGGGTTGGGCGGGGCGCCCGGGGGACCGGGACCCCGGACCGTTCGCGATTTCGCCGGGAGCACTGCCTACGCGCTCACGACCAGTTCGGCCGCCTTCTTCGAGAAAGTCAAGTCGAGCTGACTGAGAGTATTAACGCGCTCAATTGCGTCGTTGCAACATCCTGCAAGTGAGCAACTGCGGGAGACAGAGCAGAACGCTAGGAGAGGATAGATGTCGGGAGCAACCGCTGCCGTAACCGAATCGAGCCTGCACAAGGACCTAGGGCTCGCCGCGGATCAACCGACCACCTCCGAGGGCGCCCAGAGCGGCCTCTCGATGGTGGTCTTCTCGGGCGACCTCGACAAGGCCCTCGCGGCGATGATCATCGCGAACGGGGCCGCGTCGATGGACCTGCCGGTGAACGTGTTCTTCACGTTCTGGGGGCTCAACATCCTCCGCAAGGGCGGACCGGTCCAGGTCCAAGGCCGAAAGACGACCACCGAGAAGATGTTCGGGAGCATGATGCCCCGAGGTCCGGAGCACCTTCACATATCGAAGATGAACATGGCCGGACTCGGCACCCGGATGATCAAGAAGGAGATGGTGAAGAAGCACGTCATGAGCCTCCCCCAGCTGATGAGAAGCGCCCAGGAGCAGGGCGTGAAGTTCATCGCCTGCACGATGTCGATGGACCTGATGGGCATCCACAAAGAGGAGCTCATCGACGGGATCACTTACGCGAACGTCGGCACGTTCATCGACCGTGCCGACAAGAGCCGGATGACCCTGTTCATCTGAGCGGGACCGGCGATGACCGCGCGCTCGCGTGCCCCGCCGCCGGGTCCGGACCTCGAAGGCTTCGAGCTCGAAGCCGACCTGATCCGGGTCCTCGCCCATCCGAAACGGTTGATGATCGTGGACCTGCTCGGACGGGGTCCCAACACCGTATCGGAGATCGCGGACCAGCTCGCGATGTCGCTCCAAAACACCTCGCAACATCTTCGCGTGATGCGGGACCGCGGGATCGTCCGTCCGCGAAGGGATGGTCACGAGGTCCGCTATGCGCTCGGGAGCCCCGTGCTCGCCGAGAGCTGCCGTCTGGTCCGGCGCGCGCTCCTCGCCGAACGCCGTGCGGCCGCGCCCCGATTCGATTGGGCCAAGGAGGCGGCGGGTTTCCGGGCCGTGCGCGCGGCCGACGGGCTCGGCGCGAGACTCCGATCTCGGCGTAAACGGACCCAACTTGGGAGGTAACCACCGATGAATACGGAAGAGCTGAAGGCGCTGAAGGTCGACAAGGTCGTGGATGCTCGCGGGGTCGCCTGTCCCGGCCCACTTCTCGAAGCCAAGCGGAGCGTTCCCGCGGTCCCCATGCACGGGATCATGGAGGTCATCTCCTCGGACGAGGGGACGACCGAGGACGTGCCGCTCTGGGCCAAGAAGGTGGGTCACGAGTACCTCGGCACCGTCGCCGA
>Ga0187770_10001148_pt1 | contig 13855 bp, 11 predicted proteins | sample 0116_SJ02_MP02_2_FD_133154 | JGI IMG/M metagenome (GOLD analysis project Ga0187770, IMG submission 133154) | Tropical peat soil microbial communities from peatlands in Department of Meta, Colombia - 0116_SJ02_MP02_20_MG | ecosystem: Environmental > Terrestrial > Soil > Wetlands > Peat | place...
ACGTCTTTGATGTGGGCCTGCTCGAAGAACCGCAGGCCGGACCGCACCTGAAAGGGGATTCCCCGTCGGGTCAGCTCCATCTGCAGTTCCATGGAGTGATAATGGGCCCGGTAGAGGACGGCAATCTGAGAAAGGGGAGTTCCGGCATCGCGGGCCTCCGCCACCTTCTGGGCAACGAAGCTTGCCTGCTCCAGAACATCCTGGGCGGGTACCAAAGAAGGCATGGCCCCTGCCGGGCGAATGGTCTGTAACTCCTTGGGGAACTGGTAGCGGTTGAACACGATGCTGGAGTTAGCGAGCTGCAGGATCTCCGGCGTGGACCGATAATTGATCTCCAGTTTGAACACCCTGGCTGCAGCATGACGTTCGGGGAAGGAAAGAATGTTGGCGAAGTTCGCTCCTCGGAATGAATAGATGGACTGAGAATCGTCTCCCACCACCATGACGTTTCCATGCCCCTCCGCCAGAAGGTCGATGATTTCAGCCTGGATGCGGTTCGTGTCCTGGTATTCATCAACAAGAATGTGATGAAATTGCTCTCCGTACCGGGCTCTTACCTCGGGATGTTCCTGGAGTAGGCTTTTCCAGTAAAAGAGGAGATCGTCAAAATCCATGGAGTTGATCTCCCTCTTCCTTTTCCGGTAGCGGTCAGCCACGGCCCGGATATCATCCAGCAATTCGTAGAAGAAGGGATACCGTTCCAGAACCAGTTCCTCAATAGGGCGCTGAGTGTTTACGGATAACCCTACGATGTCCTCCAGGACTTCTCCCCGGGGAAAGCGAGAACCTTTGGGGTTGAGTTTCAAGTCGGAAATGCAGGCTTCCATCAGACTCTTGGCATCCTCCTGGTCGAGGATCGTGTAATTGGGCTGGAAACCGATCAGAGGGGCGTGGCGGCGCAGCATGCGGTTGCCGATATGATGGAAAGTCCCGCCCCAAACCCTGTTGCTCGAGCCCATGGCGGCAGGGACAAGGAGTTCAACCCGGCGGAGCATCTCCCGGGTTGCTTTGTTGGTGAAAGTGACCAGCAGGATGCTGGAGGGGGTCACCCCGGTCTCGATGAGATAGGCGACCCGGTAAGTCACGACCCGGGTCTTTCCACTCCCGGCCCCGGCGATGACCAGGATCGGGCCTCCAGCCGCTTTGACCACAGCTAGCTGCTGCGGGTTCAGTTCCTTTTCGTAGTCCAACTCAAAATGAGGCCCGGTCTTGGGTATGAGCATGCTAGCCTTCACTCCTTCTCCGGTTTTGCAGGCAGCAACTGGCAGGCTATGATCTTCCGGAATAAATCTTCAAACCCGGGGAAGGATTGGCTGAAATCTTCGACTCCGTGGTGGGACAGGCAATGTCCCAGCATCTCCCGGGCGATAAAATATCCCAGGCGTGGAGGAAGGCCGGCCCTGGGGTCTCCCGGGCCAAAAAGAACGGGAACAAGTTTGGGTGAAGGCAAATCGGCTCCGGCCAACTCGAGGAGGGTTTCCCGGTTCTCTTGACACCATTGCATGCGTTCCGGCGTCAAGAAGAGGTGCCGGTGGCGGGGAATCTCCGGGTAAACGACTTGGGAGAAGAAGACGGAGAGTCCTTCGGCGATGATCGTGAAGAGGAGGCTACGTTCCCCGGGAGGGAAAACATCTTTCAGGAGAGACCGTTGGGTACAGTGACCGTATTCATGGGATATTAGAAGAGGGAGGTCTTGGAAGTCACGGAAACGCTCCAAACCCAAAGCAATGGAAGGAGATCCGTCGACTTCCAGGGTAACCCCATCGGCGCTGAAGAACCCAACGAAGAGATACACCGGAGGTTGAGGCTCCAGGGGATAAACCCTCTGGCATCGCTTCAACGCCCCATCGGCCAATACCCCCGGGTCCTGCGATTGGATGAGGGACCGAAGGTGTCCATAATCTTCTCCCTTAATCTGCCTAACCCGATCAGCAATCTGGTCGATATCAAAATAATTGAAATTCTTCCAGTAGGCCGTCAAGAATTTTTCATGGGGATTCAGGTAAGAGCGCTGGTAGGAAAGCCAGGGATCTTCCTCGCCCATTTGATCCAGGAACGCAAAAAAATCGAGATATAAAGGATGAATCTTCATATTTCTCAGGGACAGCAGGGTCGATTCTTTTTGAAACATTCTGTTAAGAAGCTTATTAGAATTAGAGCGATGTGTCAATACACCCGGTCTTGTTGCCTCCGGTCTCTTTACCTCAAGCAATTGAGACCGACCAGAAATGTTCAGCGTTCCCCGGTCCAGGCACAAGGGCGTCGTGTTCAAAATCAAAAGGCCCCGTGCTTCCATGAATTGGCGGGTGATCCTTTTTGGGGCAACCCTTAGATCTCTTTCCTTGTAGGGGTGATCGGTTGGTCCCTATAGGCCTGCTCATCTTGCGGAAGAGGGGGGGACTCCAGCGAAAGGAATTTCCCGTCTGATGCTTTCGGCGCGCAACGCCCTTGTACCCGGGCCTCAAGCTAACATCTCTTTAAGAAGAAAAATGAAATCATGGAAATGGAAAGGGAGCAAGACCTAGTTTGGGGAACTCTTGCTTCTTTTGTTCAAGCAGCGTGGGAAAAATTATTGGTCTGTAGGAAGCGGCGCAAGGAGTTAAAGGAGAGAAAAAATGGATCGTCAAGTCTGGGAAAAAGTTAGAAAAAAGTTGACAAGAAAACGCTAAAGTGTAATATTATTCGAAGAATATGGGTCTTTTCAGGGAAGATAGATTGAATGCTCCCAAAGGTTTTTCGCCTTTGGGAACTTTTTTTAGGGATTCTAGGCATAAATATTCATATTGATTAATGTTCCATACGCCGGTTCTATGCCCTATCGTCCTGAGATGACGTGGATTCTCAGGGTTTTGCAAAATACCCGCTAAGCCGTCGTGAAGGGATGACACGACCTTTTTATCTGCCGAACCATTCCCGCGTCAAGGTTAAAGATATTTCTTGTTGTACAGATTTTGTACGATCTATGGAGCCGGGGCCAAGCCTTAACAGGACTCTCCAAAACATTGCCCGAAACGTCGCGAGGACTCTCAGCGAAGACGGGTGCCTCATTCATCTTCTTAACAGAAAAAGAAGTTTGCTTGAAGTGGCCCTAAGATACAAAGCGGCAGAAGGATTTGCCCAAACGGTAAAGCCTGGCGTGGGAATTCCTGGATCTGCCCTGCGTCAGGGAAAGGTTGTGGTCGAACCGGACCTCCGAAAGGACCGCACCGGTCTTTGGAATGGAGAAGCCAGAAAGGAAGGAATCGTCTCCGCCATCTGCCTGCCCTTGCGAGGAAATAAAAACACCATCGGTACCCTGACTTTCCTGAGCCGGAAGAATCGACGGTACGGGAATAAAGAGATTCCTCTTCTCAGCGCTTTGGCGGACCAGGCGGCCGCGGCCATCGAGAACGTCAGTTCGTGCGAGAAAATCCGGAGGCAGATCAAGGCCATTTCCAGAGAAAGAAAAAGAGAGACGGAGATCAGGAATTTTCTGGAGAACATTGTCGACCGCTCTATAGACCCGATTATGGCTACCGATCTTCAAGGAAGGTTCACCTTTGTCAGCCGCGGCGCAGAAGAGATGTTCGGCCGCCCCAGGGAAGACCTTCTGGGAAAGAAAATCGGCAATTTCTTTGTCGGAGGAGAGCGGGAAGCCAAGGGAACCATGAAGACGCTGGTCCGGGAGGAAAGGATACGAAACTACGAGACCGAATTCATCGGACCAAGGGGCAAAGGGATTTCTGTTATTCTCTCTGCCTCTCTCCTCAAAGATCCCCAGGGGAATCCCCTGGGGATCCTGGGAGTGAGCCGGGAAATCACCGAATATAAGAACCTTCTCAATCATATCAGCCGGACCGAGCGAAGCTACCAAAAGTTATTCGAAGCCGTCAACGATGCCATCTTTTTTTTGAATCCCCAAGGCTACTTCAGCACCTTCAACCGTATGTTTCTGAAGATGACAGGCTATACGGAAAAAGAGATTCAAAGTTATCATTTTTCCAAGATTATCCATCCTGATGATCTTCCCATGATGCAAAGTGACCACGCGAAGGTACTCCGGGGAGAATATGTTCCTGAGCGCTACACCTTCCGCCTCATCAACAAAGGAGAAAAAGTCATTTACGTGGAGGGAAATTTCCGCCGGCTGAAAGAAAAGAACGAGGTGGTTGGGATCTTGGGCGTTCTGCGCGATGTGACGGAAAAGATCCGTCTGGAAAAAGAACTCTTGGAGCTTTCCATCACCGACGGCTTGACCGGCCTTTATAACCAGAGACACTTTTACAGTGAGCTGGATAAGGAGATGGAGCGCTCCAAGCGGCAGAGCGCCACCCTCAGTCTCCTCCTCTTCGACCTGGATGACTTCAAGGTGTTTAACGACATTCACGGACATTTGGAGGGAGACAAGGTGTTAAAGACCGTGGCTAGGGTGGCGCTGAAATCCATCCGCCGGATGGATTCTGCCTATCGTTATGGGGGGGATGAATTTACAGTGATCTTGCCAGGAGCCACCCAAAACGAGGGCGTCCGGGTGGCGGAGCGAATCAAAAAATCTGTTGAAAACAACCCATCCTTGCAGCAGATCAAGCTTTCCATCGGCTTGGTGGAGTTCGATCCTCTGTATGATCCTACCAAATTTGTCAAACACGCCGACGAAGCCATGTATACCGCCAAAAAGATGGGCGGAAACCGGATCTACATCCGGCCCAGGGAGGACCATAAGATGCCTGGATAGGAAAGTCGTTATTCACGAAAGCACTCTTTGCTCCCTCCACCACTTTTTCCGTTCAATCCTTCACTTTTTGCAAATCTGTGCCTATAACCTTCCTTTTCACCTGAACCTCGCGTAAAACTTTTTAAAAGCCATTACCCTTCACCCTCAAGCCGCACCTGCGAAGGGAAGGGTTATGGTGGGGGGGAAGAATTCCCTCCGGGTATAGCCGGAATGGACGCCCCGGAACAGCGGACGCCACTTAGAAGAGCCATACTGATCAAAAAGGGACATCCCATTATCAAAAAGGTCCCTAAAATTTTCAAAAAATCTTTTAAAAGTAATAAGAATGGCCGATAAATAGGATAGAACTAGTCTACATACATACTGGAGAAAGGTGGTGCAACCTTCCCTTTTCTTACTTTAACTAACTAATTTCTTTAATAAAATTTGTTGAAGGGGGAAGATGCGTTGGAATATTTTTTCGGAGACGAGATTAAAGGAATGAGTTTTGCAGTCAACTTTTATTGCCAGCGTTTTTCCTGGCAGATGGGGAGATGCTTATGAGATACGGTTTATGGATGAAGGGAAAATATGCTCCCAAAAAATGCTCGAAGGATAACGGATTTACGATAATCGAGATAGTCATCACCTTGGCTCTTCTGACAATCGTCATGATGATTGCCATCCCCAATTTTCAGCGAATTGGCGTCAACGGGAATCTTAGGACCGCGGCCAGGGATTTGGTTGCCGATTTCAACGCCTTAAAAGAAAGGGCCATAGCGGAAAACAGGGCGTACACCCTCACTTTCAATGCGGGTAACACTTATACATACAGCGCCCCTGCCTTGGGAGGGAATCCTGCTGTGAATGTAACCAAGAGCCCTGCAAGCATTGCTGGAGATATCACGTTCAGCGCTATCAATTTTGGTGGAGGACCCGTGACCTTTTCCACCAGGGGTACCATTACTCCGGCGGCAGGGGGGAACGTCATTTTAGCGAACAGCAGAGCCTCCACAGCAACGATCAGTTGTAACGTGGCGGGAAGGACTTCTGTTTCATTTATCTGGCAATGAAAAGGGGACAACGATAAATAGGAAAGACTGATTCATCCCGGGATATACCCCCAGTCATTAAGCTTCATGCGAAATCTATCGAAGTTCTTAACGATAGAATTTCAAGCTACCCGGTATTCTAATCCAGGGCCCCCATTTCAGAATTGACCGGTTCTCCGAAAATAGCTATCATTCATTTCGCAGACGCGCCGAGCCCATCCCCCGGTTGAATCAAAGGATCGTCGCAGGACCAATCCCAATTTAGGGCGGTGCCAGGTTGAAGTCCAAGGAATTGAAACTCCCGGTCGAAAGATCCCCCGATCTTCCGCGGCCCAGTCTTTTCCTTTTTGAGTCGCTGCCGGCGGTAATTCTTAAAAATTTCTTCTTTTTCTCCCGCCGGAAATTGCGATCATTTTCTCCTTGCAGGAAATTTGCCCGAATTTTCCGTAAGGGAATCGTAATCAAAGAAATCGATGCCGATGACCCGCAGAAAGTCCAGGAATGGTTTTATCAGTTGGAAAAAAACCTTCCGGATCTTACGGGCGCCCGGGTTACGACTTTTGTAGCTCAGAAAGAAGAAAAGATCCTCGGACATGCAACACTGGTACGTAACCTGGAAGAGCGCCATCCTCTTCGTGGGTATTGGCTTTCCAGCCTCGCGGTCGCGGAACTATTCCAGGGGATGGGAATCGGAGAAGACTTAACTCGAAAGGTTATCGCCAGGGCTGAAGAAGAAGGGGCTAAAGAATTATTACTAACCGTCTACGAGGACCAGGAGCCAGCCATCCGCCTCTATCGCAAGTTGGGTTTTCAGATAAAAAGGGACTCTGCCCTTGAGGACGATCTGGAGCAGGAGCGGGTATACCTGGAGTCAAAAAAAGTTCTTATGAGCAAGCCCCTTGGTTTCTGATGCTACCCTCCCCATCACCATCTTGCTCCAGGGCTCGCCGAGAGGATTCAACCTGAGAATCCTCGGATTTGATGGGACGAGACCACGCCAAGCACTCCGGGAATCGGGCTTCCTTATTGATGAAGGTAGGGCCCTGAAGTGGTGCCTTAATGGCCAAGATGGATCCGATGAACATCGGGTTGGAAGGGAAGATTATATTTAGGAAGAGAAAGGAAAACCGACCTAAAATCTTTATCCTATGAATTATTTCTTAACTGAATATCAGAACTGAACTCCATGGTTCTAAAGACTCCATAATTATCATAATTCTGAGTCCTGATTTTTATTCTAAGTCCCACTTTCCTAATGTCCGACAGATCAGCAGGGGATGGGGTAATGGTCCCATCAGAAAGAGTGTAATTCAGGCCGAAATCCATCACGTTATCAAAAAAAGGTTGCCCATTTCTTAGAACTACCGAATTGGGCGGATCATATTGATACTGTATATCTTCATTATTGCCCGAGATAACCCCATCCATATTCAAATCGGAGATCAGGTGTACCGTTTTATCCGTAGCCGCTGAAATCCCATTGAATTTCACAATAGGACTGTTGTTCCTGATTCCTGCGAGGCGGATGTCCGTTGTCATGAGGGAAATCCCCGCCCGCATTTCTCGAGTCATGCTCACCAGGTTCTCTTGAAGGCTGTTGCATCTCATTTGCACAATCAAGACGGATGTGACCCCGGCAAAGATGATGAGAAAGATCGTCATGGTCGCAAGAATCTCTATGATTGTAAAACCAAAATTTTCCCTGATTTTTTCCATCTTTTATTCTGCTCTGACTGTTGACACACTGGCGGTCTTGGGGTTCCCCTGGTCATACCAATTAACAGAAACTGTGATCATCCTTAAATTGTTGCTGGGAGAAGAAATTTGCCATGATCTCTGATAATCCAGGCTTCCATTGCTCAGAATATCACTGCCATTCGAAAGAGCATAAACAGAACCTACTCTCAGTTGTTCAACTTTATCCTGGAGAAGCACCATGGCCGTTGAAAGTTTTTTACTACTTCCTTCGGCCCTCAGTACTGTGGTCATGTAGCCGGCCATCGCGAGGAGCACAAAGTATAGCAAGAACATCGCAATCATCATTTCTACGAGCGTGAATCCCCTATTACTTTTCATCTCAACTCCCGCCGAATAATTCCGTCCACTTCGTAACGACCATTGGTAAGCTTTGAGTTTGCCGGGATATAGCCTGACCGCAATAGATAATTGCGATGCTCCCTCCCGAAGCATCCAAAGAGAAGTTTCCTCCAGAGATTACGGCTCCGGTAATGTTCTTTGCACCCCAACCCGTCAAATTGATGCCTCCTGTAGCCAGGATCAGCCCGTTCCAAGTGAGGCCCCCATTCACTTCCAAATCGCCATTAACCAAGAGAGTTCCACAGCCTGTTGTCCATCCAGTTAGCCTCAATTGAACCCCATTCATATTGAAGTAGACTACGTTTTTATCTGAACAGGAACTGGGAGAAAGATAATTGGATAATGAAGGTGTCCCCCAATTCATCCCCGCCATGACCTGTCCAGAACTGTAATTATACTTATAATTTGCGCTGCTATTATAAAGGGAAAGCATATCGGCCACCCTGAGCATAATGGTTGAATATTGAGCTAAGGACGGGGCTCCATCAATCACAGGATTACCGGATTGAGTAATTGAGCCAGTGCTCATGATCCCGGCAATACTTCCGCCGCCGCACTGATCCATACCGTTGATCAAAACCGGTGATCCCTGGATTCCAACAGGTCCCTGCGCGTATAGAGCAGAAACGACCGTAGGAGTGGGGGTATATACACTTTCCATCTGGATCGATTTGTTGGCCGTGAGATCCTTTCCGTTGGAGGTTATGACGTAAATTGGTTTTCCCACCCCGCTGGTATTGACCTCGGGAATCCCATCGCGATTACTGTCCCCCCAATAAAGAACTTGATTGGAGGAATTCACTTTGTGAGTCACGGAAACGGCATAATCCAAAGAGCCTAACCGGTCGATCCTTGTATAGGAGGAATTATAACCCAAATCCGCAACTCGATCTTGAGGACCAATAAACATCTTCCACCCAGGGTTATTTGGACTGGGGTCAGTAATCGGATTGGACGAAGTATTCTGCAGTCTTCCCCTCACCTCTTCAATTCCCGCATCTGCGATGTAGAAAGAACTTTTTATTGTCCTATCCATAAATGCCAATCTCAATTCCGAAGTTGAAAGGATGAATCCCCCCGCAGCGATGATCGAAAGCATCAGAATGATCGAAAGAACTGTTATTAAAATAATCCCTTTCTGTTCACTCATTGCAGATTTATTATATAAGAATTTATAAATTTGAATACTTGAATATTAGGTTAAGTCGCTCTTAAACGAAGAACACACCTAATTACTTCTCCGAATAAGGTACAATCTTTAAGGTAAGCAGGCCCATGACCCCGACCCTGATCAGAGGCATGGACAATATTACCTCCAGCAAGCTGATCCCTTTTTATCGCATAGCAAATTGCGCATAAGCCCTTCCCGCGGCATTCCAGGTGATCACCGCGGTAGACCCCCTCGGGTTTATCAAAGTCAGCCCTCCATTTGTGTCTGTTGGTGGGTCTACGGTTCCTCTCGTCTGAAAGGTTACCCCGGCAGGGATGGAGGATTGAATACTGGCCCCATAAGCGGAAAAGGGCTTGATTTGGGTATTCGCCCCCGATGTGGAGGTGATGATATATTGATTGCCGCCCTGGCTGAAGGAAATCGTGTAGTTGGTATTTTCGGAAATAGCCCTTTCCTTGGCCATGGCAAAATCGGACATGAAATCCCGGACTGCGGTTCGAAGGTTTTCATTCACCGCGTAGCTTTGAAGGGAAGGGATAGCGATCGCCAATAAGATACCAAGCAGCGCCAAGGCTATGATCATTTCCATCAAGGTAAATCCCCAGGCCCTAATAATCCCTCTTAGCCTCCTTCCATCACCCCACAAAAAAAACAAGTGATCGTAATTTTTTAAAAGACTATGAATAGATTTGAATAATTGCCATTTTTTTTCAACAAAAAGCCAGCGCAATACCTTTCCTCTTAAAATGGTCCCGGCACAATTCCGCGGATAACTCTACTTGATGTGTTATTTTAATGGAAAAAAATGGGTATTTCAAGAGAAATTAGAAAAATTAGAAAATATCTTCGACTGAAATGGCAGGAAAAGTGGAGAGAGGGGGATGGGGCCCGATTAGAATACTATAAAGTGTGAAAATTATTAATTATTTAAACTCAACTCCATCTTCGCGCGCTTCGCGGCGAAATTTTTAGGGCCCTCCGAGGCTCAAATACCACTCGATCAACTGGGGACCGAAAAACAAATAGGCCAGACCGGAAAAAGCCAGAAACGGGCCGAAGGGGATGGCATAATGCCTTCCCTCTCCCTGAATCAGCATAGCCCCGCCCCCAATTAGGGTCCCGGAGAGAGAGCCAAAAAACAGAGTGAAAAGCACGGCCTTCCACCCCAGCCAGGCCCCGATCATCGCTAGTAGCTTCATATCACCGCCTCCCATTCCTTCCCGCTTGGTAATGGCTTCGTAGGACCAGGCCACCACGAAAAGCGAACCTCCCCCGGCCGCCAGCCCGATCAGGGACTCCATTACCGAAACGGAGGGAAGAAAAAAGGAGAGCAAAAAGCCGATCCCAATCCCCGGCAGCGAAATCCCATCGGGGATAATCCGGTGATCCAGGTCAATGAAGGTAATCACGATCAAAGCCGCAGCAAAGCAAAAGTAGGTAAAGAAACTGAGCGTCAGGCCAAATTTAAGGAACAGGGCCAAAGCGAATCCACCCGTAAGGGCTTCCACCAAGGGATAACGCCAGGAGATCTTTTCCCCGCAATGCCGGCATCTCCTCCGCAGGAAGAGGTAACTCAGTAACGGAATATTATCGTAGGCGCGGATCGGCTTATTGCAGCGGGGGCAAAAGGAGCGGGGATAGGCAATGGACAAATTCTGGGGAAGCCGGTAGATGCAAACGTTTAGAAAGCTGCCGATGCAACAGCCGAAAAAGAAAATAAATATGTGCATTAGCCAGTAGTTCGGTATCATTATTGAGCTCGGCCTCTTAGGTTTTGTCTCCTTTGGCCGAATGAATTCAGCTTGTCAACATCTCTGGGGCAGGAGGTTTTCAACTTCATCTCCGCCGAAGGCCTATTCCTTGGATTTCCACCCGGACGATTATAGAAAAACTCTTAGTATAATGACTATATAAGGAGATTTGATGCACGTCAATCATATCGATTTGTCTCGCCAAAAATGGGATCTATGAGAGTCTTTTCCGACCTTTTCCTAAGGACTCTTTCTTCGGAAAAATTAGCTCCGATAATGCATTAAGAATGAAACCGACACTATATTCTTATCGGCTAACAATGCATAAACATTTAGAAATATTGAATTATTAAGAATAAACCTCCTCACTCTTACTCCATTAAAACTCTTTTCCTCATCCCCAATCATTTTCACAGACGAAACGAATTATAAGTCATATCCGATTATTTATTGCATTATTTCGATTTCGATATAGAATTCGTTTAAGAATAAAGCCTTTTCCTCTTTTTACCATACAGAAAATGAGGGCTGGCTTAAATTTTGCAGGGCCTGTAATGAGCTTCATTCGCAGTAAAATGAGACTAAAAAGTTGAGACCCATTTTTTGCTGGCGTTCTCTAGCTAAAGGCCAGTTTTACCTTCCAAGTTATGAAAATTTGCTTTGTGGCCGAATATTACCCTCCCCACATTGGGGGAGGGGAGATATTTGTCCAAAAAATGGTTGAGGGACTCGCTCGAGAAGGTGATGAGTGTATTGTCATAACTTCGAGGACGGGAAAAGATTCTCCCTTTCTTGAGGAAAATGATAACTTAAAGGTCATAAGGGTCAGAATCCCTTCCTTCCTGAGCAGATTCTGGTTTTCTCTTTTTGCTACCTGCAAAATCATTCTTTGGGCTAGGGATTGTGATATCATTCACGGCGCTTCCTATGGCGGAGCGATCCCCTCTTTTTTGGGGGCCAAGCTTCTGAGGAAAAAAAGTATTCTAATGGTGTATGAATTCATGGGCGGGCTCTGGAAGAATTTGGAACCTAATTGGGTTTTGTCCCAATTTTACCAGACTGCCGAACGAGTCATTGCCCGGTTATCTTTCAATAAATTCATAGCCATCTCCCGTTATACCCGAAATTGCCTGCGTTTCTTGGGGACCCCGGATAGCAAACTCGAGATTGTTTACGGAGGGGCGAACACAGAATTGTTGAAAACCGGGAAGGATCCATCGCAACTGCGAAAAGAAATCGGCTTCAGTCCTGAGGATTTTATTTACTTGGCCTACGGCCGGGCGGGGATCAGTAAAGGAATTCAGTTTTTTGCTGAGGCAATTCCCCTTATCATAGAAAGAATCCCCCATGCCAAATTCATCTTGATCCTCACCAAAAGCGGGAATAAAATTTGGGATTCCATCAGGGATAAATTGGGTAAATTGCCCACCTCCATTTATCGACTCATACCCGGAGTGGCTCGGGAGGAACTCTCCGATTTTCTCAACCTGGCTGATTGTATAGTGATTCCCTCTTTATCCGAAGGGTTTGGATTTGCCGCCTTAGAAGCTTGTAATCTGAAGAAACGCGTTGTAGCCACGGACGCGGGCTCTCTTCCAGAAGTCGTATTTGGAGAATACGTCCTGGTAAAGCCCGGCTCGCCCGAAGCCTTGGCTGAAGGCTGCTTTCGAGCTTTTTCGGGCGATATGAATTATCGCCAGCCTAAAGAATTTAAATGGGAGAAAACGGTTCATCAATGTAAATTAATCTACCGGGAGATCCTTGGCCAATGAAGGAAACTTGCTCATTCTGTGGGGCTGATGAAATGTACCCTTATGCACTAGGTGTTCGTGACCACTTGCGAATCGCCCACCAAAAGCATGATTTCTATAGCTGCAAAAAATGTGGCTCGCTCAGGCTTGTGCCTCTCCCAACCGCAGAATATCTTGCGAAAGTTTATCCCCAAGAGTGCCATTTTCATAGAGACTCTGGAAGCTGGTTAAGAAAATTGTATAACCAATTGGAATGGACACTATTCTATCAGCCCGTGCTCCGATTTTCCAACCATCTCATAATGAAGGAGACCGGAATCCTTTCCGGAAGAGTTCTGGATGTGGGTTGTGGAAACGGATTGCGGCTTCTGCAATTTTCGAAGGAGGGGTTTGAAGTCGAGGGAGTAGACTTTGCCCCAGTAAATGTTCAATATGCCCGGGATGTTTTGGGATTAAAGGCCTGGGAAGCGAATATTGAGGAAACAGACTTGCCTTTGAATCGCTATCATCTACTTATTGTGTACTGGGTTATTGAACATTTGAGGGAGCCCGTAGAACTCGTCCGCAAAGCGCAGAATAGTCTGTCTCCTAATGGATGGGCCATTTTTGCGGTTCCTTTAGCTGACAGCTGGGTATCCTCTATTTTCCGGAAAATCTGGGGGCAAATCAGAGAAGCCCCACGTCATATAGGCATCCCCTCATCAAGAGGAATGTCTATTCTATTAGAAAGGTGTGGATTTATAAATATCAAATTCAAACCTGCTTCGACACTGGAGTTAGCCGGAGATGTGGCCCTTACCATATGGCCTAGGGGAAATTTTTTTATGACCACCGGCAGATGGGCTTTTCTGAAAATTCTGGATAGGATGATTTTAGCTCTATTGACTTTAGCTGGCATTCCACTGGTCGTTTTGCTTAGAACTCTGGGCATCAAACAAGGGCTTACCGTTTTTCTCGCCCAAAAAGGGGGGCAATGATTCTTGGGCCCCCTGGTCACGAAAATATCGCCTCCCCAAGGCAGCAGGCGACTTAGACAATTGATTGGAGAATCAACTCTGTGAAAATCCTTCTAGTTGATCCACCATTTTACCGGTTCATGGGAGTAGAAAATAGATATTTCCCCATTGGACTCGGATATATCGCTGCCTCTCTAAGAGACTCCGGCCACGAGGTCCTCATCTACAGCGTGGATACCTCCAAGAGTATCAATGCCCCCGCGTACAATAGGATTCGTGATCATTACAGGGTTTACATCAAATTGGTGAATGACCCCTCCCATCCCATTTGGCAGGAGCTGCGTACGGTTCTGAATGATTTCCAACCCCACGTCATAGGAATTA
>Ga0187770_10001150_pt1 | contig 13850 bp, 11 predicted proteins | sample 0116_SJ02_MP02_2_FD_133154 | JGI IMG/M metagenome (GOLD analysis project Ga0187770, IMG submission 133154) | Tropical peat soil microbial communities from peatlands in Department of Meta, Colombia - 0116_SJ02_MP02_20_MG | ecosystem: Environmental > Terrestrial > Soil > Wetlands > Peat | place...
CTTCCTTAAGACAGATCCCGTCCATTTTCTTGAACAATTCCTTCTTCACCTTGATATCTTCAAAAACCGCCTCGATCACTAATTCCGCGTCGGAAAGGGCTTTCGTTAAATCCGTCGTTGTGCTGATCAAGGAAAGAATCTTTTCCATTTCCTCGTCTTTCATTCTCTCCCTTTTGATCTGATTGCTTAGAAATGATTTGATAGACCCTAAGCCCTTTCTTATTAAGTCTTCGGAAAGGTCCACCAGGGTGGTTTGAAAACCACCCCTGGCACAGACTATCCCGATCTGACTTCCCATTGTTCCCGTACCGACCACGCACACTTTCTTGATCTCCATCTACGGTCTCCCTTCTCCTAATCCGATGTCGTTCGATCCCTTCTCATCTTCATCAAGGGACTGAGACCAATTTACCAACAATTTCTCGATTTATCAATTTTATCTTTCCTCCCAGAGAGCCGACGTGACAAGCTCCGGTCAGAAAAGAAGTTGGCATAAGCGGGTTTCAAATACAGTCTCTTAGCCCGAAAAATACTTGATTCACCCCATTTATCTCGACCGCTCATGTATAAGAAAATGGAAAGGCCATCCTCAGCAAACTCTTTTCACAAGCGCAATGGCAGGAAGGGATATTCTCTATGGCAACCGGTTCATCTCAGCGAGAATCTGAGGTTATCGTAACGCGACATCCGTCTATGATGGAGATCATCCTCGACCGGCCCCGTGTCATCAATGCTCTCACTACGGAAATGATCCTGCAGGTCCGCCAAGCCCTTGACGAAGCCATTCAAGAGGACCGATATCAGTTTATCCTGTTCCTCGGAACCGGGAACCGAGGGTTCTGCGCAGGTGGCGACCTTAAGAGACTCGCCAAAGCAGTCAAGGAGAAATCTTTCTCCATTGCGGATGAGTTTTTTCGGGAGGAATATGGTTTAGACCTTTTGATACGTCGGCTTCCGAAGCCGGCGATCGTGATCGCGGACGGCATCACCATGGGAGGAGGTCTTGGTATTTCCGCCGGGGCCGATATCGTAGTTGCCACAGAGCGGACTCTCATGGCAATGCCCGAGACCCGGATCGGCTTTTTCCCCGATGTGGGCGCAACAGGTTGGATGTTTATAAAGTGTCCCAGAGGATACCCGGAATACCTTGGACTCGTAGGCTACGAAATGGAGGGAGCAGAATGTGTACGCCTTGGTCTGGCAACTGCGTTAACCAGTGGAGAGCAATTGCCAAGGCTGAGAAAGGCCCTTCAAAGCTTTCGGGGGAAGCTCGCCGATGGCAAAAAGCTCGCGACAGACCACCTCAAATCCTACCTTGCCTCCTTCTTCCAAGGAGACATCCCTGTCAATCCCAGAATGGATGCTTGGATTGCGACCCATTTCGCAGGGAAAACCTCGCTCCTTGAAATCATGGACTCTCTATCCCGATGCAGCCAGGAGGACCGTTTGTGTCAGGATGTCTATGACCGGTTATCGGAACGATCTCCAACAGCGCTCGTGCTCACTTTGGCCCTGCTGCGTCATAATCAAGGACGTCCCCTGGAGGAGGTGTTTTCCGCGGAGATCAGCGCGGCCCGCTTTATAATAAGACACCCGGACTATCTCGAAGGCATTCGCGCTCGCATCCTGGACAAAGATGACCAGCCGCACTGGATGCCCTCCACAATCGAGGAGGTGACCCTTGCGGACTTAAGACTTTAGTCTAATTATATTTTCAAACCCGAAGCCACTGCTTCTAAGGCTTCTCGATTCAAGATAAGAATCCTGTTCTTCTTCACATCGATAATCTTTTTGGCTTTCATCTTCGCCAGGCTTCTTGAAAGAGTCTCACTAATCGTCCCCAGCTTTGAAGCCAATTGGCTTTTGCTTAAATCCAACTCGACCTCTCTGAGGGTCCTTCCCTCTTTCCCTGATTTCAGAGAGAGATCGATCAGATATTTTGCAATTCGCGCAGAGACTTCTTTGAGAGAAAGCTCCTCAATAAGGGAAGCAAATTTTCTTAAGAAATGAGAAAGAGAAACAATCATATTGATGCTCAACTGAGGATTTCCCTCGATGAGCTGGATAAAATTTCTTTTTGGGAAAAAAAGAAGTTGGCTATCTGTCAGGGTCTCGGCAAAGGCTGGGTAATTTCCCTCAAGAAAGAGAGCTGCCTCGGCAAAGGCCTCCGGCGGAGACACCACATGAAGAATCTGCTCCTTGCCTTCCGGCGATATCTTGAAGAGTTTCACCTTCCCTGAAAGGATCACGTAGAAACCCTTTGCCTGTTCTCCATCGGAAAAAAGAATCTGCTTCTTTGCGACGCGCTTGAACGAAGCGACGGTCTTGATCCTCTTTAGATCCTCTTCTTTCAGCCCGGCAAAAAGAGGACATCGTTTTAATGACTCAATCAGCATATTTGCTCCTGCGCCTTCTTCCGGCTTGCATAGAATTTGTAAAAAACTACATCTGACTTTAAGTTTTGTATGTAACTTCTCAGTATTTTTAGTCTTTTTTAAATAAAAAAAACGCCAGCCCTCATAGTAACCTAAATAATTCAATAAGTTAAGAGCTTAGCGCACATTCTTGTCTCAATGATTTCATTGGCTTCGGACCATGTCTTTGACTAAATCCCTGATATTGAAATAAAATATAGACTATGTTAATCTTTTTTAGCCAAAATTCAATATTGGGGGGAAATTTTTGAGCTCTCTTTATAAGAACCTGATCTTCTGGGCGATTATCGTCATCCTAATGGTTCTTCTTTTCCAGCTCTTCAACAAGCCCCGGCAGACAGCGGTAGAAAAAAATTATTCCGATTTCATCTCCACCGTGGACAACAATCGGGTTCAGGAGGTGGAGATACGCGGCAGAAACATCATTTGGAAGGATAAAGAAGGAAAACGTTTCAAAACGTATGCCCCTGAAGATCCCGAGATGATTAAGCTTCTCAGAGATAAAGGGGTGATTATCAATGTGAGGAAAGAAGAGGAATCCCCGCTCTGGAACATACTGATCTCTTCACTCCCCGTGGTTGTTCTCGTTGGCGTCTTGCTTTTTTTCATTCGGCAGATGCAGATCGGCGGCGGAAAGGCCCTCTCTTTTGGAAAGAGTAAAGCGAAAGTTCTCACGAAAGAACTCCATCAGGTAACATTTGAGAATGTCGCTGGCATTGAAGAAGCCAAAGGTGAGCTTGAGGAAATCATCGATTTTCTCAGGGACCCCAAGAAGTTTACGAAGCTTGGCGGAAGGATACCTAAGGGAGTTCTTCTCATCGGGGCCCCAGGAACAGGAAAAACGCTTCTCGCACGAGCGATTGCGGGCGAAGCCGACGTTCCCTTTTTCAGCATCAGCGGTTCTGATTTCGTGGAGATGTTTGTGGGGGTGGGGGCTTCCAGGGTTCGCGACCTCTTCCTTCAAGGGAAAAGGAACGCCCCCTGCATCATTTTCATCGATGAGATCGACGCCGTTGGAAGGCACCGAGGAGCCGGCCTGGGCGGTGGGCACGATGAGCGAGAGCAGACTCTAAATCAGTTGCTGGTGGAAATGGACGGGTTTGAATCGAACGAAGGGGTCATCCTGATCGCAGCCACAAACCGGCCAGATGTCTTAGACCCTGCCCTACTCAGGCCGGGCCGTTTTGACCGTCAGGTGGTTGTGCCTCTTCCTGACGTAAAGGGAAGGGAGGAAATCCTGAAGGTGCACTCCAGCAAGACCCCGCTGGGAGCGGACGTCAATATCGCCGTCCTGTCCAGAGGAACTCCTGGATTTACTGGAGCCGACCTGGAGAACCTTGTGAACGAAGCGGCTCTGTTGGCTGCCCGGTTAGGAAAAGAACGTATCGAGATGGCCGACTTTGAACAGGCCAAGGATAAAGTCCTGATGGGTGTCGAACGGAAATCAATGATCATCCCCCTGGAAGAGCGAAGAATTACCGCTTTTCATGAGGCAGGCCATACGTTAGTCGCAAAAATGATCCCGGGAACAGACCCCATTCATAAAGTCACGATTATCCCCAGGGGCCGAGCTCTCGGAATCACCCAGCAACTCCCCATAGACGAGAAGCATACCTACTCCAAAGACTATCTGCTGAACAACATCGCAGTGATGATGGGAGGGAGGGTGGCGGAGGAATTGGTGTTGAGCCGCCAAACCACCGGCGCGGGAAATGATATCGAACGCTCCACGGAGATCGCAAGAAAAATGGTCTGCGAGTGGGGGATGAGCGAAAAGCTGGGCCCTCTGACTTTTGGTAAAAAAGAAGAAGAGATCTTTTTGGGAAGAGAGTTCGCCCGCCACCGGGACTATAGTGAAGAGACAGCGCGTTTAATCGACGATGAAGTAAGAACCATCGTCGCCCAAGGCTACGAAAAGGCGAAGGAGATCGTCCAGGCGAATATGACCATTCTCTATAAGTTAGCAAATACGCTTCTTGAAAAAGAGGTTCTTGACGGAAGTCAAATCGAGGCCATCATCAAGGGTGAGAATGTTTAGGCAAAATGGATCTGATTCGGTACCTTCACATTTCAAATGCCAGGGAAGCCATTCACCAGATGAAGATCATGGGAGTAGGTCCCGCCGGCATCAGGCTGTTGGAGAGTAAGTCCCTCCATTTCAATCTCAAAGTGGAAGGGATCGAACCTCGAACGGCTAATCTTCTCAAACAGGAGATGTTCGCATTGGGCGGGGATGTTGCTGTCGATGAAAGGGGGTTTGATTGCAGCACCGAAAAGACGGATGCCCTCCTGATGGGAAATCAGAAACATTTCGAAAAACTGATATTCAAATTGGAACAATATCCAGCTCTAAGCCTCCTTGGTCAATCCATAAAAGAAACCCTCAAGAACGTTTCTAAAACCCAATTTAGCATCCGCTGCCGAAAGAGGACGTTGTCACTGGGAAAGAGAACGCTTTTGATGGGAGTACTCAATATCACCCCGGATTCCTTTTCAGACGGTGGCTTCTTCTTTGACAAGGGAAAGGCTATCTCGCACGGACTGAGGATGGTTGAGGAGGGGGCGGATATTATTGACATTGGAGGGGAATCGACTCGACCAGGCTCGAAACCTCTCGAATTAGAAGAGGAACTTCGCCGCGTCATTCCTGTTATCGAATCGATTGCTGCTAAAGCAGATGTGCCCATCTCCATAGATACCTATAAATCGGCAGTGGCGCAGAAGGCGATTGAGGCAGGAGCTGAGATAATAAACGATATCAGTGGGTTAAACTTTGACCCTAACCTGGCGAAAGTGGCTTCAGAAGGGGACATCCCTCTTATCCTCATGCACATCCGCGGAACCCCGGAAACAATGCAAAAGGATATCCACTATGATTCGCTATTTTCTGAAATACTGCAATACTTGAAGGATTCTATCCAGAGGGCAGAATCTGCCGGGTTGGACCCGGGCCAGATCATCATTGACCCCGGAATTGGCTTCGGAAAGACCGTTGAGGATAACCTTTCTATCATTAGAAATCTGTTTGAATTCCGGGTACTCGGAAAACCTATTCTTCTGGGAACCTCACGCAAGAGTTTCATTGGGAAAATTTTGAATGTTGAGGTTGGAGAGCGATTGGAAGGGACGCTTTCAAGTATTGCGGTTGGCGTTCTCAATGGAGCCAATATTATTCGTTGTCATGACGTACTCCAAGCAAAAAGGGCGGTTGCTGTAGCCGACGCCATCCGTCTGACAGGAGAAGCGTAGCGTCAGCATGTGTGGGGGCGGATGGAATGCGTCTTGATTTTCTTATTGGAATTATGGTAACGATGACTAACCTAATCCTTCCCAATCCTCGGTAGGTAGGGCTGAGAAGTAGGATTTTCCTGGGTGCGGGTGAAACAGAATGACGCGTAAACTATTTGGAACGGATGGAATCAGAGGAGTCGCCAACGCGGATCCGATGACCGGGGAGATGGCCATGCAGTTGGGAAGGGCCATCGCCCATATTTTTAAGGATGTCAAAGGCAGGCATCGGATTGTGGTGGGAAAAGACACCCGCCTTTCGGGATATATGCTGGAGACGGCGTTGGCCTCTGGCATCTGTTCCATGGGAGCGGATGTCATGTTGGTAGGCCCCCTACCCACGCCCGGCATCGCCTTCATCACTACGAGCATGAGGGCCAACGCGGGCGTGGTGATTTCGGCCTCTCACAATCCTTACTATGATAACGGAATCAAAATCTTTTCACAGGATGGCTTTAAACTTCCGGACGAAATTGAACACCGGATCGAAGAACTGATCCTTTCAAATCATCTCCATTCCCTTCGGCCTACAGCGAGTGAAGTCGGTAAAGCTCACCGCATCGATGATGCCGTCGGCAGGTATGTGGTCTTTCTCAAGAACACTTTTCCAAACAGCCTAAACTTGGATGGGCTTCGAATCGCGTTAGATTGTGCTAACGGAGCAGGCTATCGAGTCGCTCCAACAGTCCTCGAGGAATTGGGAGCTGAGGTGTCACTGATTGGGGCGGAACCGAACGGAGAGAACATTAACGAGAATTGTGGTTCTCTTCACCCGGAGATGGTTAGTCGACTTGCCCTGGAAAAGGGGGCGGATATCGGAATAGCCCTTGACGGCGACGCGGACCGGATTGTCTTTGTTGACCGAAAAGGAAAACAGGTAGACGGAGATTATATTCTGGCAATCTGTGCCCTTCAACTGTTATCAGAAGACAAGCTGAAAAAGAGAACGCTGGTCACCACGGTGATGAGTAATATCGGCCTCGACAAGACGGTGCAAAATGCAGGGGGAAAGGTCATCAGGACCCAAGTGGGAGATCGCTATGTGGTCGAGGAGATGGTCCGGGGAGATTTCAACCTTGGGGGAGAGCAATCAGGTCATACGATCTTCTTAGATCACAATACGACGTGTGATGGTGTCCTAACGGCCCTACAAGTCCTTGCCATTATGAAACGAAAAGGGCGCCACCTGGACGAGTTGGCTAAGGTGATGGAACCTTTTCCTCAGGTCCTCTATAATGTAGAAGTCAATGAAAAGAGAAACCTCTCTGATTTCCCGGAGATCGAAAGGAAGGTTAAAGCGATTGAGAAGATATTGGGCCATTCCGGAAGAATTTTGATTCGTTACTCCGGGACAGAACCTCTTCTTCGGATTATGTTCGAGGGAGAAGATGAAACAAAGCTTCGGAGATTTGCCGAAGACCTTGTGGAGCTGATCAAGAAATACATTGGAGCGGATAAGCATTAAACATCCGTCGTTTGTCGTTCATCGTTTATTGTAAATCGGAGATTTCTTATGCCGAAGTTGGGCGTCAATATTGATCATGTTGCTACGGTCAGGCAGGCCAGAGGAGTGATGTACCCCGATCCTGTCATGGCTGCGGGAATCGCGGAATTGGCTGGCGCGGACGGAATCGTATGTCACCTCAGAGAAGACCGACGCCACATTCAAGATCGAGACCTGCGAATACTCAGAGAAACGATTCAGACCCGATTGAATCTTGAAATGGCACCTACGGAGGAGATGATCCGCATTGCCCTATCTGCGAAGCCAAATATCGCCACCCTCGTTCCTGAAAAAAGAGAAGAATTAACGACGGAGGGCGGACTCGACGTCATCAAATTCAGTCCTTCCCTCAAAAAAGCGATTCAGCGGCTCCACAAAGGAGGAATTCCAGTCAGCCTCTTTGTCGATCCCCAAAAAAATCAAATCAAGGCCTCGGGGGATGTGGGCGCGGATACCATCGAAATTCACACCGGGCGGTACTGCGAGGCAAAGACTCCTTCCGAGGAAGATGAAGAGCTAAAAATAATCCTGGACGCAGTCGCCGAGGCCTCTCACCATGACCTCAAGATTGCGGCAGGTCATGGCTTGAATTATGTCAACGTCCGACGGATCGCTGAAATCAAGGAAATCGAAGAACTTAATATCGGCCACAGCATTATTGCCCGGGCGGTTCTGGTAGGGTTGGATCGAGCTGTTCGGGAGATGGTTAACCTGTTGAGGACATAAAGTTCAAAATGCCAAAATCCAAATGTCAAATGAAATCCAAATTTCAAATATTGACTCATATATTAGATATGATCCCGGACAACGTTCGGGATTTTAGACTTTGTCATTTGTCATTGATTTGAACTTTGAACTTTGACATTTGAAATTTCAGCCTCCAAATGGTCATTGGAACGGGTATTGACATTGTGAACATCGATCGAATCGAGCGTCTGATGACCCGATGGGGGGATCTTTTTCTAGGTCGGGTCTTCACAAAGAAAGAGATCGTCCGTTGTCAACACCGGGCCCGCCCTCCTGAGTGCTTCGCCATCCGATTTGCGGCAAAAGAGGCTTTCCTCAAAGCCATCGGATGGGGACTTCGAAACGGCATCCAATGGACGGATATCGAAGTGGAGAACGATCCCATGGGAAAACCCATGTTCTCCTTCCATCGAAAGGCAAAGGAGGTTTATGAAACCCTCCGCATTGAAAAGGCGATGCTCACCCTTTCCCACGATCGACCCTATGCCGTGGCCCATGTGCTATTAGAGGAAGGAAACGATGAAAGTAGCGACCGCTGAACAGATGCAGGAGTTGGATCGGAAGTCCATTGAGACCTATCGTATTCCGGGAATCGTCCTCATGGAAAATGCAGGAAGGGGAGCGGCAGAGGTGATTTCCAATACCTTCCCCGATATCCGCGACAAGAAGATAGCAATCATCGCCGGGAAAGGAAACAATGGTGGAGATGGGTTTGTGATCGCCCGATACCTTCTGAACCAGGGGGTTTCTGTGAGAATCTATCTCCTCACCGACCCCAAGGGTCTCCGAGGCGACGCGGAGACGAATTTTATCATCTTCCACCGCATGAAGGGGGAAGTCGTTCCTGTTCCTTCTTCTAAAGATTATATTAAGGTGAAAAAAGAAATAGAAAAGTTCGATATCCTGGTAGATGGAATTTTTGGTACAGGGCTTGATGCGGAAGTCAGAGGTTATTACAGAGAAGTGATCGATCATCTGAATACGATCCAAAGGCCCATGGTCGCTATTGATATCCCCTCCGGGTTAGATGCCGACACTGGCAAACCTCTTGGCACGGCGATCCGGGCCTCCCTCACCATCACGTTTGGTTTGCCCAAAATAGGCCACCTCATTCCGCCAGGGATCGATTATGCAGGAAAGGTCAAAGTCATCGATATTGGCATCCCTAGGAGGCTGGTGGAGGAGGAAAGAATTCCGACCTACCTTTTGGAGAAAGAAGAGATCCAAAAATGGTTGTCTATCCCCAGGAATCCGAATACCCACAAAGGCGATTACGGACACCTGTTGGTCATCGCGGGATCGGTTGGTAAGACAGGAGCCGCGGCCATGGCCAGCCAGGCTGCCCTCAGGGTGGGGGCGGGCCTGGTCACCCTTGCCCTTCCCAGAAGCCTCAATGCCATCATGGAGATGAAATTGACAGAGGTCATGACGGAGCCTCTTCCGGAGACTGCCAAACAGACGGTTAGTCTCCGGGCGTTCGGGTCCATCGTCCGCCTCTGCGAAAACAAGAAGGCGGTGATCATTGGTCCTGGCCTGGGAACGTTTAAAGAAACCCAATCCCTCGTTCTCAAGTTGATTAAAACGCTGGATCTCCCAATCATTTTAGATGCCGATGGTCTGACGGCTCTCGCAACCCAGCCTAAAACCCTTCCCATCAAGAACCGCTCGTTTATTCTCACCCCCCATCCAGGAGAGATGGCAAGACTGATCCGGTCCCAAATTAAGGAGGTCCTGGAAGATCGGGTCGGTCTCAGCAGAAATTTCTCACAGTCCCAGCACGTCCATCTCGTCCTCAAGGGGCATCCGACCATGATCACCACCCCTAAAGGAGAGGTCTTTATTAACCCGACCGGCAATCCGGGGATGGCCTCCGGAGGAACTGGGGACGTGCTCACCGGAATGATCGGTGGGCTGGTCTGTCAAGGATTTGACATTCTCAGCTCTGTCCAAATAGCCGTCTACATCCATGGACTGGCGGGTGATAAGGTGGCTCGAGAGATGGGAGAGAAATCCTTAATTGCCACAGACATCCTTGAAAGACTGCCTACTCTTCTCATGGGAGAGATCTAATACTCCAACGACGCTAAATGTTTTCTTTTGCGTCGTCCCCTTCGCGAAGCCACTTGGGCCTGAGCCCGAGGCCTAAGGGTTGATTTTTTCATCCTTCTTCATTTAAGATAGAGAAAATTAGGCGCTCTGATTTACTTATCCCCCGTCCATCGCTTCCTCCTGCGGAAGGGCGGACGGCTCGACCGTGGATAGAAGGGACCAGAATAAGATAGCGGCCCACCGAGTAGGCTCCCCGACCTTTCTTGTCCCTCTATCTCCGAACGAAGTGTAACGATAAACAGAAGCGCGGACTCATTCGTCTCGTTACCCAAGATTTGGTCGACGGGAAGCCTGAATCAATTCGAAGATCGAGAGAAACGGCGGAATGTTTGTATCAGGGATTAGCGGAGCGAAAGGAGAGATGGGATGTATTTCGAAATGAAGGTGAAGTTTCTGACGTTCGATTCCACGTCAAACGGATTTGTCGTTCTCTTGATGGACTTATCGAATAAAACAGGGCTCCCTATTTGGATTGGTCCCTTCGAGGCCAATGCCATTGCTATGAAGCTAAAGAAAATGGGTTCTCATCGGCCATCGACCCATGATTTGATCCATAACATTTTAAACACCCTCCAATCTCAGGTTGTGAAAATCGTAGTCAATGATCTGAAGGAGAATACTTACTACGCCTTGATCTACCTTAACCGAGGAGGCGAGGAGATCATTATCGACTCCCGTCCCAGCGATGCCATGGCCATCGCTCTGGCTGTGGACGCCCCGATTTTTGTGTCCGAACAGGTCATCGAAAAAGCGCGAACCATCGATATGGAGAAAGAAGGAGATCATCTCAAGGAGTGGCTGGAAAGTCTCAACCCCGACGACTTTAAATTTAAGGCCTGATTTCAGAATGACGCAAAGCGCTTAGCGCTGTGCGCAGAGCGTAAATGAAGGTGGTCATCCAGACCAACACGAAAGCAGAGACCATTCGGATCGGAAAGAGCATCGGAAGCCGACTTCTACCCGGGGATGTCGTGGCCTTGGTGGGCGAATTGGGGGCGGGAAAAACACAATTCATCAAAGGACTCGCCGCAGGAGTGGGAATTAGGAATCCGGCTTACATCTCAAGCCCTTCTTTTACCTTGATTAACGAATATCCTGGAAAGATGACCTTTTGCCATGTCGACCTTTTTCGTCTCGGTGAAGAGAAGGAAGCTGAAGAATTAGGTGTGGAGGACTATTTCCAAAGCAAAGGGATCACGGCCATCGAATGGGCGGATAAAATTCCCTCCCTCCTCCCGAAGGAGCTTCTGCTCATCCGTATTGCTTACACAGGAAGGAATGGAAGGTCTTTGGAGATCATTGGAAAGGGAAAACGCTACGAAGAGATAGTCAATCAGTTGCGGAATTGATTTCAAATCCGCATTCCGCTTTTTACATTCCGCAATTCGAAAAGGAGGCATTTGAATGGCGCGGGTCGTTCAAAAATATGGCGGCACCTCTGTTGGGGATGTTGAGCGAATCAAAAATGTGGCCAGGAGGGTTGCCAACACCAAAAGTCAAGGTCACGAGGTGGTGGTCGTCGTCTCGGCGATGGCTGGAGAAACAGATAAACTCATTCGGTTGGCTCAGCAGGTCACATCCGCCCCTGACGAAAGGGAAATGGACGTGCTCATCTCAACAGGAGAGCAGGTCTCCATCGCCCTGCTTGCCATCGCCCTGAAGGATATGGGGGCGGAGGCAAAATCCTATCTTGGGTTCCAGATTAAGATTGCCACGGACAGCGCTTTCGGCAAAGCCCGTATTACAGGCATCGAGTCAGAGAAGATGCTAAGCGACCTGAAGAACGGTCGGGTCGTGGTGGTAGCGGGGTTCCAGGGGGTGGATGAATCGGAAAATATCACGACCCTCGGTCGGGGAGGATCCGACACGACGGCCGTTGCCGTGGCAGCCGCTCTGAAAGCAGATGTTTGCGAGATCTATACCGACGTCGACGGCGTCTACACAACTGATCCCAGCGTCTGCTCCAAGGCGAGGAAGTTGTCCAAGATCTCCTACGATGAGATGCTGGAGATGGCCAGTCTTGGAGCGAAGGTATTACAGATCCGATCTGTCGAGTTTGCGAAGAAGTACGATGTCCCCATTCATGTCAGATCATCTTTTAACGATAATCCCGGCACAATCGTCTGCAAGGAGGACAGTGAGATGGAAAGGGTTGTAGTTTCGGGGGTGACGTATAACAAGAATGAAGCGAAGATAGAGATCATGCGTGTTCCCGATGTCCCCGGGATGGCGGCAAAACTCTTCAAGCCTATCGCCGACGCCAATATCGTCGTGGATATGATTATTCAAACCTCCAGCATCGAGAAAGGCTGCGCCGATCTGGCATTCACTGTCCCCAAATCCGATTTCGCAAAGACCCTCCAGATCGTTAAGAACGCGGTTAAGGAGTTGGGCGGGAAAGAGGTGAAATCCAACGAAGACATTGCCAAGGTATCCATTGTGGGGGTAGGCATGAGGAGCCATTCCAATGTGGCCACCCAAATGTTCTCGGCCTTGGCCAAGGAAAGAATTAATATTCAAATGATTTCCAGTTCGGAGATTAAGATCTCCTGCGTGATTGATTCCAAGTATACGGAATTAGCCGTTAGGGCTCTCCACGACGCTTTTGAACTGGATAAGTCTGTTATTTCAGAAGAACGATAAGACAAGAAACTAAAGACGATGAACTACGAACAATGAACGATGAACTTTGAACAATGAATCAATGCATTTGCGCATCGGTTAACGTACAGTGTTCATAGTTCATCGTTTAATCAAGGGGAGTTTCACTTGAATCCATCCGATTCTGTAAAAATCTACGACACCACACTCCGCGATGGGTCACAGGCAGAAGACATTTCTTTTTCTGTCGAGGATAAAGTTCGAATCGCTCAAAAATTGGATGAACTGGGCATCCACTATATCGAAGGGGGATGGCCTGGTTCCAATCCAAAGGACCTCCAGTTCTTTCAGGAGATCAAATCGGTTCCCCTCTCTCTTGCGAAGATCGTCGCGTTCGGAAGCACCTGTCGGGCAGGAATTCTGCCAAAAGATGATGCAAATATCCGGGCCCTGATCGAGGCTGGCACGAAAGTGGTAACGATCGTGGGGAAATCCTGGGATATCCATCCCCTTGAGGCGCTGAAAATTACGCTTGATCAGAATCTCGAAATCATCTATAGCTCCATTCAGTTCCTCAAGGGGTGCGTCGAGGAAGTGATGTTCGATGCGGAGCATTTCTTCGACGGGTTCAAGAACAATCCCCAGTACAGTCTCTCCACCCTGAAGGCAGCTCAGGAAGCCAAGGCGGACTGGATCGTCTTATGCGATACGAACGGGGGGACCTTCCCCGGCGAGATCCAATCCATCGTCCAGGAGGTAAAGAACAAGATTGCGGTTCCCCTGGGCATTCATGTCCATAATGACACCGAAATGGCAGTGGCCAACACCATCCTGGCGGTCAAGGAAGGTGTGAGGATGGTCCATGGCACGATCAACGGTTACGGGGAACGATGCGGGAACGCCAACCTCTGCTCCGTCATCCCGAATCTCAAACTGAAAATGGGTATTGATTGTGTCACAGACGACCAGTTGAAAAAGATCACTGAGGTCTCTCGCTTCGTCTCCGAGCTGGCCAACCTACCCCACAACAAATATCTTCCTTATGTGGGGGAAAGCGCTTTTGCCCACAAAGGCGGTTTCCACGTCAGCGGGATACGGAAAAAGGATGCCACCTACGAACACATTTCCCCTGAGCGAGTCGGAAATCGCCAGAGGGTTCTTATCTC
>Ga0187770_10001151_pt1 | contig 13846 bp, 10 predicted proteins | sample 0116_SJ02_MP02_2_FD_133154 | JGI IMG/M metagenome (GOLD analysis project Ga0187770, IMG submission 133154) | Tropical peat soil microbial communities from peatlands in Department of Meta, Colombia - 0116_SJ02_MP02_20_MG | ecosystem: Environmental > Terrestrial > Soil > Wetlands > Peat | place...
CCCTGGAAGCCTACGGGGGTTGCACGTTCTTGTCGTGGATGACAACAAGACGAACTCCACGATTCTTGCCGGAATGCTTGGCTCCTGGGGGATTACCGCTGATTGCGTCGGGAGCGCGAAGGAAGCTCTCGCGGCATTGGACGCCGCCGAATCACTCAATCGCCAATTCGCTTTTATCATCTCGGACGTGCGTATGCCGGATATGGATGGCTTTCAATTGTTCGAAGCCGCGCGCCGGGATCTTCGTGTTCACGACACGCCATTTCTCCTTCTGGGATCCGGCGGGCAAGTCGGCGAACGGCAACGGTGCGAGGAGATGGGTATCAGCTCCTATCTCACAAAGCCAGTACAACCCTCCGAACTTTTTGACGCCATTCTCGAAGCGCTGCCCCACCTGACCGGAAGCCCCCCAACTCAAGAAGCCGCTCCGGTTGCGCCCGCGGAAAAGAGCCAGGGGTTGAAAGTTCTCGTGGCGGAAGACAATGCCGTCAACCGAACCCTCGCGCGGCGGCTGCTGGAAAAGCACGGCCACACCGTCGTCACCGCAGAGAACGGCCACGAAGCCCTCGAACTTATCGTCCGCGAATCATTCGACCTGGTCTTAATGGACGTCCAAATGCCGGAGATGGGAGGACTGGAGGCAACCGCAGAAATTCGCAAGAATGAGGCGGCCCATGGCGGCCACCTGCCCGTCATCGCTCTGACCGCCCATGCCATGAAGGGCGATCGCGAGGTGTGCCTCGCGGCGGGCGCCGACGACTATCTGACCAAGCCCATCCGCACCGATGAATTTTTCGCCGCTCTCGAACGCATCAGGCGGGCGGTTCCGACCCGGCAGGCACCCGAGCCTGCACCGGAAGAACGCTCGTCTTCCGCTGCTTTTGATTTGAACGCTGCACTTGAACGCGTGGCCGGCGATCGCTCACTTCTCCTTGAAATCGCTCGCCTCTTTGAAGGTGAGTGCCCGAAGCTCATGACCGGAATTCAAGATGCTCTCAAAAGGGGAGACGCTCATGGTATCGAGCGCCTCGCGCACACGCTGAAAGGTTCATCCGCCAATCTCGGCGGGCACGGGACTTCCCGCGCAGCCCTGGAATTGGAGCAAAGTGCGCGGGCCGGTGACCTCCCCCGCGCCCAGGAGATTTTGGAAATTCTGGAGAAAGAGATCGCACTTTTGCAGCAGGCTCTAGCCGCTCTTTTCTCTGAGGTCATAAATTGACCGAAGCCGTCCATGCTGATGGAAGCCTCTGGCAAAGAGCTGCCGGGAGCCCGCCCCTGAAATCGCTCTCCGCTTATGAGAGCGCGCGGCGAGTGGGGATCGGGATTGCCTTTGTGCTCCTCTACATTCTGCTCGACCGCGCCACTGTGTATTTCCAGATGTCGGAAGGCATCACCGCCTGGTATCCGCCGGTGGGCCTGAGCTTCGCGATGATGCTTGGCGTGGGGCTTGGGTTCGCTCCTCTAGCGTACATAGCAGGGACGCTGGCAAGCCTCGTGAATTTCGGCGAGTCACCGGCTTCGTTGAGCTTCTGGCTCGTGAATGTCGCGGTAACGGGTGGGTATGGCGCCGCGGCGGTATTTCTGCGTCGCGTGTTGCGGGTGAGCCCTCAGCTTCGATCGCTTCGCGACGTTCTTCGATTCGTGGGTGTGGCGTTCCTTGCATCCCTTTTCGTGGCAGTCGGCGGGTGTGCGCTGTTCGTCCGCAGCAAGTTTCTGGCCCAGCAAGCTTTCTTCACCGGTGTTCTGTACTGGTGGATTTGTGACGCTACTTCTCTAGTTTGTTTCTCCCCGTTCCTGCTTGTCCACATCGTTCCAAGGGTGCGCCAATTCGCGGGCTTGCCGATAGTACCCGATGCCCTCCCTCGAATGGGCTGCCGCCGCCCAGGGCTGCCGCGCGTTCGCAGGCTTCTTGAGACCATTCTGCAACTTTTGAGCATCCCGTTCACGCTCTGGGTGATTTTCGGATGGGACCTGGCCCGCAGTTCCGAGCTTTATTATTTGTTTTTCATCCCGGTCATCTGGATTGCGGTTCGGCGGGGGAACTACGGGGCGAGCACCGGGATTTTTGTCCTGGGCGCGGGGGTCATGATCACGCTGCATTTCTTCACCGTCGATTTGCACCGGCTCGTCATGCTGCAGTTTGTGCTGTTGATTGTTTCTCTCGCGGGCCTGTGCCTCGGCAGCCTGATCGCCGAGCGAACCGCTTCGCATCTCGAGGCTCAGAGAAGCGAAGAGCGCGTCAGGCTCTTGCTCGACTCGACCGTCGAAGCGATTTACGGGCTCGACTTACAGGGCCGATGCATTTTTTCGAATCCGGCCTGTCTGCAACTGTTGGGCTATGCCCATCCAGACGATTTATTGGGTAAGGACATGCACGAGCTCATCCACCATAAGCGGGAGAATGGCACACGGTACCCTGTCCAGGAGTGCCCGCTTTATAGCGTATTTCGGACCCGCCAGCCCTGTCTGGCTCCTAATGAAGTCGTGTGGCGCGCCGATGGTACTATGGTTCCTGTCGAGTATCGGGCCCATCCGCTTATCCGCGACGGTGAAATCGTCGGTGCAGTTGTCACCTTTGTGGATATCTCCCAGAGGAAGCGGGCGGAAGAGGAGTTGCTCCTTGCGAAAGAAGCCGCCGAAGCGGCGAGCCGCGTTAAAAGCGACTTCCTCGCCAACACCAGCCACGAGCTTCGCACACCGATGAATGGAATTATCGGAATGACAGAGCTTGTCCTCGAGACTCCGCTGAGCGGTGAGCAACGGGAGTACCTGGAATTGCTCAGAAAGTCCGCGGATTCTCTGATGGTGCTTCTGAACGATATCTTGGACCTTTCGAAAATCGAGGCAGGAAAGCTTCGGCTGGAGATGGTTGAGTTCTCCGCCGTTCTGGACATCGAGGACAGCTTGAAATTGATGCGCGCGCGCGCAGAGCAAAAAGGGCTTCGACTCACTTGGCAAATTGCCAACGAAATTCCTGAGACGTTGGTCGGCGATCCCACGCGCCTTCGACAAGTACTTCTGAACTTGGTCGGCAACGCCATAAAGTTCACCGAGCACGGCGAGATTTCCGTCCAAGTGGAACTCGGCTCGATCAGCCGCCAAGGAGTCGTCCTGGGATTTACGGTTCGCGACACTGGCATCGGAATTCCCAAAGAAAAGCATGGCCTGATTTTCGAAGCTTTCACCCAGGCAGATGCCTCTACCACCCGAAAATACGGAGGCACCGGACTCGGTTTGGCAATCGTCTCCAGGCTTGTTGACTCCATGGGAGGAACGATCTCGCTGGAAAGTGAGCCAGGCCGCGGCAGCGCTTTTCACTTCACTGCCGCGTTCGGCCTGCCGTGCGCAGATTCAGAAGTGCCGGAAGAGAATTCGACGATCCGAGGTGCGATATGAAAGACGAAAAAGATCTGAAGAGGACCATACTGATCGCGGAAGATGATCCCGTCTCGTGCCGGGTCCTGGAGGCTTTCCTCGTAAAGTGGGGCTATGAAGTGGTGGTCGCCAGAGACGGCAATCAGGCGATCGATACCCTCGAAGCCCATGGCGCGCCTCGCCTGGCCATTCTCGACTGGATGATGCCCGGTCTGGAAGGGCCGCAGGTGTGCCAGCGGCTCCGCTCCGATCCTGACCGGCCTTATACGTACCTTCTCTTGCTCACCGCCCGCAACCAGAAAGAAGATATCCTCCGCGGCCTCGAATCCGGCGCCGACGATTACCTCACCAAGCCTTTCGATGCCCAGGAGCTTCGCGCCCGCCTTCACGTGGGACAGCGCGTCCTGGATCTCCAGGACAACCTCATCAATGCCAGGGAGGATCTCCGCTTCCGCGCCACTCACGACCACCTCACGACAATCCCCAATCGAGGTGTGATCCTCGACGTGCTGAGCCGCGAACATTCCCGCCAGTTGCGCGAAGGAGGCACCTTCGGAATCGCGCTCGTGGACCTCGACCACTTCAAGTACGTCAACGACATGTATGGACATCTCTGCGGCGATGCCGTCCTCAAGGAAGCGGCCCAGCGGATCAACAATTCTCTCCGGCCTTACGACATGGTTGGCCGTTATGGCGGCGAGGAATTCCTGATTGTTGCATCCGCCGCCGATTTGCGCGGAATGCAGGCAGTGGCCGAGAGAATTCGCAAGACAATTGAATCCACTCCGTTCGTCACCGATGCGGGCCCGATCCAGGTCACCGCGAGCATCGGCATCGCCGCCAGCAGCGATCCCGTGGAAATGGATGCGCAGCTTCTGCTCCGGCTTGCGGATGATGCGCTTTACCTTGCGAAAGAAGGCGGACGGAATCGAATCGAAGTGGGCGGGCCGCGGCTCAATCCAAGCGCACATGCTGTCGAGGAGGCTGCTCCGCTTAAATCAGACTCCGATTAGCTGGAAGCTTCATCCTGGCGGGGAGTCAAAAACGGATTGAAGCTGGTTCGACTTCGAATGACATTCGTTGTTGATTCCGTACGCCTCCGTACGGAAGACATCTTTTTTTTGCAATGAACTTTGAAACCCATCCCGCTCGTACCGCGTTTTGGTGTACATTCATACTCGCGCTGAGAGCCGCCCGTGCTCCTTTCTACGGCTCGAAGGAATCTGGCTATGAATCCGACAAAATCCGCGCCTGCCGCAAGTCAGGGTGCGCCCGCGGCAACCACTCGCGACACACTGAGCATCACCGACAATCGGACCGGAAAGCAGTACGAAATCCCCATCACCCACGACACCATTCGTGCCATCGATCTGCGCCAGATCAAAGTACATGAATCCGATTTCGGCATGATGAGTTACGATCCCTCGTATTCGAACACCGCCTCCTGCGCCAGCCGCATTACTTTCATTGACGGCGACAAGGGCATCCTGCGCTACCGCGGCTATTCGATCGAAGAGCTCTCCGAGAAAAGTTCCTACCTTGAGACGGCCTATTTGATTTTGTACGGTGAGCTGCCCACGAAGTCGCAACTGGCCGATTGGACCTATCACGTCACCCATCACACGTTCATCCACGAAAGCATAAAGAAATTTCTCGATGGATTCCATTACGACGCCCATCCGATGGGCATGCTGATCTCCACCGTCGCCGCCCTCTCGACCTTTTATCCCGACGCCAAGGACATTTTCAACCCCGATTCGCGCCGCAAGCAGACGTACCGGCTCATCGGCAAGATGCCGACCCTGGCGGCGTTCGCCTACCGGCACAGCCTCGGGATGCCCTTCGCCTACCCGGACAATGACCTGAGCTATCCCGCGAATTTTCTGAACATGCTTTTCCGCACCACCGAGCTCAAATATCGCGCCAACCCGACCCTCGAGCGCGCTCTCGATATACTTTTCATCCTGCACGCCGATCACGAACAGAATTGCTCTTCCACGGCGATGCGTGGTGTGGGCAGCTCGCACGTGGATCCTTACTCCGCCATCGCAGCGGCCACGGCGGCTCTTTATGGCCCGCTTCATGGCGGCGCCAATGAGCAGGTCCTCCGCATGCTCCTGGAAATCGGCTCGATCAACAACGTGCCTGCGTATATCAAGAGTGTGAAGGCCGGCGAAAAACTGCTGATGGGGTTCGGACATCGCGTTTACAAAAACTACGATCCCCGCGCCAGAATCGTGAAGCATATCGCCTACGAAGTGTTCGACGTGATGGGGCGCAACCCACTGATCGATATCGCGCTGGAGTGCGAACGCATCGCGCTGGAAGACGACTATTTCGTCAAGCGCCGCCTCTATCCGAATGTGGATTTCTATACCGGCCTCATTTATCAATCGATGGGCTTCCCGGTGACGATGTTTCCCGTGCTCTTTGCCATCCCGCGCACGTCCGGCTGGATCGCGCAATGGGAAGAAATGCTGCTCGACCAGGAACAGAAAATCTCGCGTCCGCGGCAGGTTTTCCTGGGCCACGACCTGCGCAGCTATGTCCCAGTGGAGCACCGAACTTAGCGGCGCGCCCCTGCAAGTGCGGCGGGCTTTGCCTTTCTTTCGCGAACCCTTTGCTCCTCTTCCCGCGAGGAAAAATATTTGCATCCGGGCGGATTCTCTGGCAAAACACTCTGCACGTCCGGCAGGGGGCCATGTTGATGGATATTTCGACGCGCCAATCCGGCAACGCCACGATTGTCGACGTTGTCGGCGATATCACGCTTTACAATTCGCCGGAAGTCCGCAAGGTTCTGCTCGATCTGCTGAAGGAAAAGCGCAAACCCCGGGTGATTATCAACATGCTGAGCGTGAAATATATTGACAGCGCCGGCGTGGCCTCGCTGGTCGAAGGACTGAAGGTCTCGCGCGATTTGAAGAGCAGCTTTGCGCTCTACGGCCTGAGCCGGACCGCGCGCGAAGTCCTCGAACTCACCCGGCTCATCAAGGTGTTCGAAGTTTACAACAATGAAGAGGATGCTGTGCGTGGCGGCAGCAATACCGGGGCGCCCGTCAATTAATTCTCCGGACGGTCTCGGCGCGGACTGCTTCAAGAACTCTCGCGCGTCCGGACTCACAGATGGCACTCACTGAATCGATCGGCGAAGCCACTATCAGCGGCCTGGCCTACGTGGGCAGCCTGGCGCGCCTCACCGGCGGCGCCGTCAGCTCCATATTTGTCGATCCATTCCGCGGTAAAAAGCTTCGGCTGGGGCGCGCCGTTCACCAGGCGATGGCCGTCGGGGTCGAGGCCCTTCCCATCGTCTCCCTCATCGCTTTTTTTGTCGGGATGATTTTCGGTCTTCAGAGCGCCTACCAACTGCGCAAACTGGGCGCTTTGCAATTTGTTGCCGATGCGGTGGCCATCGCCATCACGCGCGAGCTCGGCCCGCTCATGACGGCCATCATGGTCATCGGGCGTTCCGGCTCGTCGTTCGCCGCCGAAATCGGAACCATGAAAGTGAACGAGGAAATCGATGCGCTGGAAACCATGGCCCTCGAACCGGTTCACTTCCTCGTCGCGCCAAAATTTCTGGCCATGATTCTGATGCTGCCCTGTCTCACCACCTGGGCCGATTTCATGGGCATCACCGGCGGAGCCCTTTTCGGCGTCTCGAACGCCGGCTTCACCATGGCCTCTTATTTCCGCCGATCCCTCGACGCCCTGCTTCTCCGCGACGTCACGACCGGCTTGATTAAAAGCGTGATGTTCGGCGTGGTCATTACCGCCGTCGGCTGTCAAGAAGGATTCTCCACCGGCCTGGGCTCGGAGCAGGTGGGGCGCTCCACCACCTCGGCGGTGGTGAAATCGATTTTTTTGGTGATTCTCGTGGATCTCATTTTTACCGCGCTGTTCTATTTCACGGCGCCGCGGTAAAGCGCTGCAACCATGGCAACGAATCTAATTTCCCAGCCACGGCCGTCCGAACCGCCTTCCGGCGCCGCGATTGCCGTGCGGAACCTGCGCGTGAAGTACGGCGAGCGTGAAATTCTCCACGGGATCAACTTCGAAATCCCCGCGGGCGAGACGATGGTGATCCTGGGCGGCTCCGGCTCCGGCAAGAGCACGCTCCTGCGTACGCTGGTCGGCCTGGAGAAGCCGAGCGGCGGCGAAATCTGGATGCGCGGCAAGAATTTTGCCGCTATGACGGGCTCGGAACGCGACGACCTGCTCAAAAAATTGGGCATGTCGTTTCAGAGCGGCGCTCTTTTTGGTTCCATGACTGTCGGAGAGAATGTCGCGCTCCCCCTTCGCGAGCACACCGAACTCGACGATTCCACCATCGAAATCGTGGTTCGACTCAAGCTCGATCAGGTCGGCCTCTCCCGGTTCGAGAATTACATGCCCGCGCAACTGAGCGGCGGCATGAAGAAACGCGCCGCCATCGCTCGCGCGCTCGCCATGGATCCGGAAATTCTCTTTTTCGACGAGCCTTCGGCCGGCCTGGACCCCATCATCGCCGCCGGCATCGATGAGCTCATCTTGAAATTGAAAAAAGCGTTCCGCATCACCATTGTGGTGGTCACTCACGAACTGGCGAGCGCATTCCTGATTGCGGACCGCATGATTCTGCTGGATAAGGGCGTCATCGTCGCCAATGGCACTGTGAAGGAGTTGCAGGAGAGCAAGCAGCCCCGAGTCCGTCAGTTCCTGGATCGCGTTCCCGAGCCGGAACTCGACGCGGAGATTGATTACTTGCAGATGCTGACAGGGGAAACTCCTCCGCAGAGGCAGTGAGGCTGGTAAGGCGCGAGCGTCGTGATATACTCCCCCGCGCTTGAGGGGGCCCTTCCGGATCACCCGGCGGGATTCATCGAGGAAGCCAATGGATTCGAAGCGAGAGCAAGCTCTCGTGGGAATTTTCGTGCTTGTAGCCTCCGGTCTGCTGATTGTCGCCGTTTTTCTTCTCTCCGGGGCTACTTCACGAGGCAATATTCCTTTTCACTCCTACTTCAAAAGAGTGGGGGGCATCTCCCCGGGCGCTGAAGTGCGTTACAACATGGGACCGCCGGTTGGCCGGGTGACGCGTGTTCGTCCGGATCCCGGCGATCCCCGGCGCATGGAAATCAATTTCTCCGTGAAGCCGGACACTCCGGTGAAGACCGACTGCGTTGTCGTCATCACCAGCAACAGCCCGCTCAGCGACAATTATCTCAGCATCAACTGCGACATGGCGAAGGCGGGGCCGGCTCCTCCTGGTTACACTCTGAATTCCGCAAAGTACACGAGCTTTGGCGACATCGGCGAGAGCATCGCGGATCTGACTCCGCAGGCGAAGGAGCTCATCGAAAATTTGAACGGCCGCATCACCCAGCTGAAGGACACGCTCGACCGGGTGAATGACCTGCTCAACGACGAGAATCGCACGAATGTTTCCGGGAGTCTTGCCGACCTTCGCGGCATGCTGAAGGAGAATCGTCCCGCGATCCACGGGACGATCAATAATCTGCACAGCTCCACCGCAAAACTCGATAAGCTGCTCGATGACTTCAAGAAAACGCTGGCCCAGGCGAATGACACGCTGACCCACGTCGATTCCCTGATCACGGAAAACCGTCCCGACCTGCGCGACGCGATCATCCATCTCCGCGAAACCCTGGCTTCCACATCTTCGCTGAGCCAGCAGCTGGATCAACTGATCTCGACCAATTCTGAGGAACTCGACGAGATCATCGAGAATATGGCGCACGTGACTGAAAACCTGAAAGAGTTTACCGACACCATCAAGACTCGGCCTTACACATTGCTCCGGTCTCCCACTCCGAAGGAACATGTGCCCGGCCAGCCGCCGTCAAAGTGAGGCCAGGAGGATCGCGCTGTGTCGAACCGATTGTTGAAACAATTTGCTGTGATTCTCCTGCTCCCATTGATCGCCGGTTGTGGAAGCGCCCGGCCTGTGCATTACTACGTCATCGAAGAGACCGTCGCGCCTGCAAACTCGAGCGCCGCCCAATATCCGATTTCGATTCTGGTTGCTCGTGTGATGACCTCCCATCTCTACCGTGACAGCCGGATTGTGTTCGGGTCGGGACCGGTGGAGATGGGCACGTACGAAAACGAGCGCTGGTCCGAGACTCCCGCGGACATGATTCAAAACGCCATTGTTTCCTCCCTGCGCGCTACCGGGCAATACCGTTCCGTTTCGCGGATCGGCAGCAAGGCTGTCGGCAACTATATCCTCCGCACGAATCTCTATTCTCTCTATGAAGTGGACAAGCCGGATTTCGCCGCCCGATTTTCCATTCAGTGGGAGCTATTCGACTCGAAAGCCGGGGCCACTCTCTGGACGAGCAAGTACGCTCACGACGAACCCGTGAACGGAAAGAGCGTGGAAGAGGTGATCGAGGCCATGGATCGCAACGTCCACGTCGGCTTGCAGCAGCTCACCTCCGAGCTCGGCCAATATTTTGCCGCGCATCCACCGGCCGGGCAGTAAGAACAGATCCCCCGCAGCGAAACGAAGCCCGATCGCGCCACCCGCCCCGCTGCTCCTTCTGGAAGGATTGTCGGTCGTTCCGCGTAGGGGCACGGCGCCTGTGGTGAGCGAAGCCGAACCAAGCCGTGCCCGCATTCGTGCACCGTCTTCGAATGGCCGCCACCTCTCATGCGCACCCGCACGTCTGCCGATAGAGCAACTAGAACCTCTGCGGCACGGGTGTCGTCCCGACGGATCGGGACGGGAGGGGACGTATGGGTTTTCTGTCGCAATTGTTCGGTTCGGGCGATTTTCAACCCCACGGCTACTGTTACCTCTGGAATAGCGGGCTGGTGTGGCTTCACGTGGTGTCCGACGGTCTGATTGCACTCGCCTATTTGGCCATTCCGGTATCTCTCTTCCGGCTCGCCCGCAAGCGCCGCGATCTTTCCATCAGTTGGATGTTCGTATTGTTCGGAGTCTTCATTGTGTCCTGCGGCGCCACGCACGCCATGGAAGTCTGGAACCTATGGCATGCGAACTATTGGCTTGGCGGTGCTATCAAAGCCGTCACGGCGATTGCGTCGATCGGCACAGCGTATTTCTTGGCGCCTCTAATGCCGAAGGTGTTAAGCCTCCCGAGCTACGCCGATTGGATCCAGGCGAACGCGAAGCTCGAGGAAGAAATCCGCGAGCGCCGCGAGCTGGAGCTCAATCTCCGGATCAACGAATCCATCTACCGTGAACACGCCGAACTCCTCGACCTCACTCGTGACGCCATCTTCGTCTGCAACCTGGAGAGCAGGATCAGTTACTGGAACCAAGCGGCGGAGCAACTCTATGACTGGCGAAAAGAAGACACGCGTGGAAAGGTCTCCTATGAGCTTCTCAAAACTCGATTCCCCAAGCCCCTCGCCGAAGTCAAGTCGGAGCTCTTTCGCGACGGCATTTGGGAAGGTGAGCTCGTGCATCAGAGGCGCGATGGCTCCGAAATCATCATCTCCAGCCGCTGGGCGTTGCGCACCGACGCCGCCGGGAAACCCGTCGGGATTATCGAAAGCAATCGAGACATCACCCAACGCAAGCGCGAAGAGGAAAAGTTTCGCAACCTCCTCGAGTCTGCTCCGGACGCGATGGTGATCGTCAATCGCGCCGGCCAAATCGAGATCGTCAACGCGCAAACCGAAAAAATGTTTGGCTACACGCGGCAGGAGCTGCTCGGCCAGGCCGTGGAAATCCTCGTGCCGAAGCGGTTCCGGGACCACCACATTTCTCATCGAGATACCTTCTCCAGCGCGCCCCGCACACGCGAGATGGGCGCTGGACTGGAACTCCTGGGCCGCCGCAAGGACGGCACCGAATTCCCCGTGGAAGTCAGCCTGAGCCCGCTTAAGGCCGGTGAGGGGACGCTCATCTCCAGTGCCATCCGGGATGTCACCGATCGCAAGAGCGCAGAGGAACTCCTCAGAGACACCGAATCGAGGCTCGCTCTCGCTTTGGATTCGGTCAAGATTGGCGCCTGGGATTGGGATCTTACTACCGACATCTCCATTCGCTCGCTCCGGCACGACGAGATCTTCGGCTACGCCACGCTCCTTCCCAAATGGGGCAAGGAAATTTTCCTCACCCACGTTTTCCCCGAAGATTTGGAGCCCGTGAATCGTTGCATCGCCGACTCGTTCAACACCGGCCATCTCAACATGGAATGCCGCATCGTTTGGCCCGATAAGTCGATTCACTGGATTTCCGTGCAGGGCCGCGTCTATCGTGCCGAAAAGGGCGTGCCCACCCGCATGAGAGGCGTGATCGCAGACATCACCGACCGGCGGGACGCCGAACAAGCTCTGGAACGGCATCGCAGCGAGCTGGCCCGGTCCAATGCCCAGCTCAGCGCTCTCAACAAAGAGCTGGAAACTTTCAGCTATTCCGTTTCGCACGACCTGCGCGCGCCGCTGCGCCATATCGACGGCTTCGCACGCATCCTCCAGGAAGAGTACGCCGGCGAACTCGGCCCCGAAGGCCGCCGCTATCTCGACCGCGTCGTCCAAGCCGTCAATCACATGGGCCATCTGATCGACGACCTGCTGAACCTGGCGCGCATCGGCCGGAAGGGCCTGGAGCCGAGAAGGGCCGATCTCAGCGAAATCGTCCGCGAGGCGATTCAGAACCTCGTGAAGGTGGACGACAATCGCCAAATTGAATGGCACATCGAGCCTCTTCCCGAAGTGGAGTGCGATCCCGGCCTCCTTAAATTAGTTCTCTCTAATCTTCTTTCCAATGCCGTCAAATTCAGCCGCGACCGCCGTCCGGCAGTGGTTGAAGTCGGCTCACGCTCCGGCGAAGAGGGCACGATTTACTTCGTTCGCGACAATGGAGTGGGCTTCGACCCTCAATATGCCGATAAGCTCTTTGGAGTGTTTCAGCGTCTCCACCGCCAGGACGAGTTTGAAGGCACGGGGATCGGGCTGGCCACCGTCCAGCGCATCATCCACCGCCATGGCGGCGAGGTCTGGCCGGAATCTCAGCCCGGCAAGGGCGCCACATTCTATTTCACACTCGGGCCACGGGCCGGAGTTCCCGGCGCCGCGGAGCCCGTGGGAGTGCAGCATGACCGAGACTGATATAGTGGAAATCCTGCTAGTCGAAGACAATCCGTCCGATGCCGAGCTGACCCTGCACGCCTTCAAGAAATGCAAGCTTGCCAACCAGGTTCACCTCGTACGGGACGGCGAGGAAGCCCTCAATTTTCTTTTCTGCCGCGGCCCCTTCCCCCATCGCAAGTTTGACTGCCCGCCCAACCTCGTCCTCCTCGATTTGAAGCTTCCCAAGGTCGATGGCCTCAAGGTGCTCGAATCCATCAAATCCGATCCGCGCACGAAAGCGATTCCCGTAATCGTCCTCACGTCATCGAAAGAAGAGATGGATTTGATCAGGAGCTATCGGTTTGGGGTCAACAGCTACATCCAGAAACCGGTGGACTTCAGCGCGTTCCAGGAAGTCGTGAAACAACTCGGAATGTACTGGCTGATTGTGAATTGCAAGCCTCCCTTGGCGGCGTTCACAACGGCTTAGGAGCTTCGCGACCGATGTCGCACACGCGCGGGAATCAGGTTGACTCCGATGCGGCGCCCATCCGCCTGCTGTACGCGGAACATGAGCCGGACGATATCGAGCTGACGCTTCGGCAACTCCAGAAGTCCGGGATCGAGGCGGAAGCTGAAACGGCAGCGACGCGCGAAGATTTTCTCCGGAAGCTGCGGGAAAAACCGTTCGATATCGTCCTCGCGGATTTTCGCCTCCCGGGCTGGACCGGCATGGACGCTCTTGCCGATATCAAGAAACTCGGCCTCGACATTCCCGTAATTCTTGTCACTGGCACACTGGGGGAAGACAAAGCGGTCGAGTGCTTCAAGCTCGGGATCACCGATTACGTCCTGAAAGAAAACCTCAGCAAACTTCCCGTGGCGATCCGGCGGGCGCAGGAAGAAAAATCGTTGCGTGAGGCCGAAGTGCGGGCCGCCGAAGCCCTGCGCGAAAGCGAAGCGCGCTACCGCGGCCTGGTGCATAACGCCACCTACGGAATTTACTGGGTCACGATTCCGGGCGAGCTGCTGTACGTGAACCCGGCGCTTGTCCGCATGCTTGGCTACGACTCGAGCGAAGAACTCCTGGCCCTTCGGGATTCCGCCGCTCTCTATCGCGATCCTGGGGTGCGGAAAAGAATCCTGATCGAATACATGACCACGGGGCGTGTGGAGACGACGGTGGAGTGGAAGCGCAAGGACGGTAAAACGATCACCGTGCGGATCAATGGCCGCCGCGTCCACGATGCGAACCGGCACGAGGAGTGCGTCGAGGTGATCGTCGAAGACGTGACCGAGCGGCTTGCGCTCGAAAAGCAGCTTCTCCAGGTTCAGAAGTTCGAAGCCATCGGGCAGCTCGCCGGAGGCATCGCTCACGATTTCAACAATATGATCGGAGCAATCATCGGCTGGGCCGACCTGGGAC
>Ga0187770_10001152_pt1 | contig 13836 bp, 9 predicted proteins | sample 0116_SJ02_MP02_2_FD_133154 | JGI IMG/M metagenome (GOLD analysis project Ga0187770, IMG submission 133154) | Tropical peat soil microbial communities from peatlands in Department of Meta, Colombia - 0116_SJ02_MP02_20_MG | ecosystem: Environmental > Terrestrial > Soil > Wetlands > Peat | place...
CGCCCATGCCGGCGGCCAAGCATACGGTGTTTCCCGGGGGACTAGCCACGCAGGGGCTAAAGCCCGATCCCTCTTTCAGCCCTTACGGCACGCCTGAAGGCGTGCCCTGATACGAATCTGGCAACTTGGCCGCGGCCGCCCCTGCCCCGTACACTAATTGTGTGAAGATTGCCCTGGGGCAAATCGATCCCACGGTCGGGGACTTCTCCGGGAACGCGGCCAAGATCATCGAATTCTCGCGGCGGGCGCACAGCGCGGGCGCGGGATTGATTTTATTCCCCGAACTATCGGTATGCGGCTATCCTCCGCGTGATCTGGTGGAGCGGCCGTGGTTTGTGGCACGGAATCAGGCGACGGTGGAAACAATTGCCGCCGAGACGCGCGGCATTGCGGTGATCTGCGGGCTGGTTACGCCCGCCGAGTCGGACACGGGCAAGCGCGTGATGAATTCCGCGGCACTGCTGATGGATGGCAAGATCGCGCTCATCCAATCGAAGATGCTTCTCCCCACCTACGACGTGTTTGACGAGATGCGCAACTTCGCTCCCGCGAAGAGCCAGCAGCTTTTCTCGTTTTGTGGCAAGCGTATGGCGCTCGGCATCTGCGAGGACGCGTGGAACGACAAGCAGTTCTGGCCGCGCCGCTTGTACACGGTGGATCCCGTGGAAGCGCTCATCCGGCAGGGCGGGAACTTCGTGCTCAACATTTCCGGGTCGCCGTTCTGGATCGGCAAGCGTGAGCTGCGCCGCGACATGCTGGCCTCGATTGCGCGGCAGCACAAGGTTCCCGTGGTGATGGTGAATCAGGTCGGCGGCGATGACAGTCTGGTCTTCGACGGATCGAGCATTGTGCTGAACCGCGAAGGCGAAATTATCGCGCAAGCACGCTCGTTCGAAGAAGACCTGGTCCTGTTCGATCCTGACACGCTGACGGGCGAAATGCACGAGCAGATTGCCGGCGACGACGCCAGCGTCTACGCCGCGCTGGTATTGGGCACGCGCGACTACATGCGCAAATGCGGATTCAAGAAAGCAATCGTCGGCCTGAGCGGCGGAATCGATTCTGCCCTGACCGCGGTGATCGCCGCCGATGCCGTAGGGCCGGAGAACGTGATCGGCGTGGGCATGCCGGGGCCCTACTCCTCGCAGGGTTCGATTGACGACGCGCGCAAGCTGGCCAAAAATCTGGGCATTCGCTTCGAGCTTCTGTCGATCAATCCCGCGTACGCAGCGTATCGCGAGATCCTGAAGCCGGTCTTTACAGTGCAAAATCAGGCCGGGCAAAAAGAAGACGTCACGGAAGAAAACATTCAGTCACGCGCCCGTGGCATGCTGCTGATGGCGCTCTCGAACAAGTTCGGCGCGATCGTACTTTCGACCGGCAACAAGAGCGAGTTGGGGGTGGGCTACTGCACTCTCTATGGCGACATGGTGGGCGGGCTGGCGGTGATTTCCGACGTTCCCAAAACGCTGGTGTACCGGCTGAGCGCTTACGTGAATTCGCGCCGCGCCGTGATTCCGCGGGCCACAATCGAGAAGCCGCCGTCGGCCGAGTTGCGGCCGAATCAGAAAGACAGCGACTCGCTGCCGCCCTACGAGATCCTCGATGCGGTGCTCGAAGACTACGTGGAAGACTCGCATCCGGCGGAGCGGATTGCAGCGGAGCGCGGAATCGACATCGAGACCGTGAAGCAGGTGATCCGCATGGTGGACCGCGCGGAATACAAGCGCCAGCAGGCCGCGCCCGGAATCAAGATCTCTCCCAAGGCGTTCGGCTACGGGCGGCGCATTCCGATTGCCGCCAAGAGCGAGGTTTGAAGTATCCTGCTAAAGGCAGTTTCCAGCGGCTAAGGCTGCCATCAAGGATCTTGCACCTAGCGGCGCGGCTGAAAAGCCGCGCCCTTTCAGAACTTCGAAAGGAATTCATGCGCAACGCAATCAACGCAGTTTTCGTGCTCCTGCTGGCGGCGAGTTTGGCCGCGCAGACCAACACGGCGAAGACGGCCTCCGCCAAAACAGAGAAATCCGGTGGCACGGCTTCCGAGAAAACCGGCGATGTGAAGCTGCCCTCCGAGGCCACGGTGGACTCTTTTTTGCAGCAGACGTTTGGCTACGAATCCGATCTTTCCTGGAAGATTTCCAGCATCAAGCCGGCGCCGTACGGGGGTATCGCGGAGGTGATCGTTACGCTGGCGAGCCCGCAGGGCCAGCAAGCGATGAAATTTTACGTCACGCCTGATGGCGAGCACGCTCTCGTCGGCGACGTGATTCCATTCGGCGCGCGGCCGTTTGATCCGGTGAGAAATACCCTCGACAAGGGAATCACCGGCCCCGCCCGCGGGCCGAAAGACGCGCCGGTCACGATTGTGGAATTCGGCGACCTGCAGTGCCCGGCGTGTAAGGCGGCCCAACCGACGATTGAAAAACTGGTTGCCGAAGAGCCGAATGCGCGCTTCGTCTTCCAGAACTTTCCGCTGGAGATGCACAACTGGGCGGCTAAAGGCGCGGCCTATGCCGACTGCGTAGCGCGCGCGTCGAACGACGCGTTCTGGAAATTTGTGTCGAAGACGTATGAAACGCAGTCGGACATTACGGCAGCGACCGCGGATGAAAAACTGACTGCACTCGCCGAAGGAGCGGGCGTCAAAGGCGCCGACATCGCCGCCTGCGCCGCCAAACCCGAGACCAAGGCGCGCGTGGACGCGTCCGTCGCGCTGGGCAAACAGGTGGATATCACGGGTACTCCTACGCTATTCATCAATGGCCGAAGGGTAGGAAACTTCGACGCGCGCATGGTCGACACCTACAAGGAGCTGGTGGAGTTCGCGGCAAAAGACGCCAGGTAGCAATATCGGCGTTGCTCTAGTGGCGTCCCTGTGAGACTCGTTCTTCTTCCCAAAATCGACCACGGCACTTCCGTGCCGGGCTTTCATCTGGCGCCGCTGCGCGGCTGAGACCCAGAATGAATCGAGATAGCTTCCTCGCACTATCGAATCAGTCAGATTCCAGGATTGCCGATGCTGCTAGCCGCAGTTTCTGCCCGTAGCCGTTTTTTGTCATCGCTCGCTGAGCCAGATTTCCGGCGTGTTGTGGATTGTGTTGGCGGCGATGTGCGGTGTCACGATGATCATGAGCTCGTCGTCCTCTTCCTGCTTGGTGTTATTGGCCATAATCTGATTCAGGCCGGGGATGCCGCCGAAGCCAGGAATGCCGGTCATGGCCAGCGTGTCGGAGGCCGAGACCTGGCCGGCGACGACGGCCGGCTCGCCATCCGCCAGGTTGATGCTGCCTTGAAATTCACGATTAGCGATGACGGGCACGCCGTTGGCGGAATTGCCCGTCAGTGAGCGCACCTGCAGTTCAAGATGTAGGCTGACGGTTCCATTGCCTTGCACCACCGGCTTGGCCTTCATATTCAATCCCAGATCTTCGTAGCTGATGGAGGGGAAGGGCGCAGTATACGAATTATTGCCGAGCACGTGCGCGATCTGCGCGGAGTTGTAAATCGGCGCGTAACTTGCGTTCTGAATGGGGTAGCGCTCGCCGACGTGGAGCGTGGCGTCGACACCGGTGCCAGTGCGCAGAGTGACATTTTCCAGGCTGCGCGCCCAGGATTCGTTCACGGAAAGATTGGCACTGAGCTGATCGAGGCTGAGTCCCATGAAGGTGAGGCCGCCTCCGAACGTGGCCAAAGGCTGGCTGAAGATGCCGCTGGACTGGCCCTGAAGTTGAGCCAGCAGTCCAGAGAGCGCCGAGCTGCCGGCCTGATTGATGCCGCCGGAGGAAATCAGCTGGTTGATGAGCGATGACAGGTTCTGCCCGCTCAGCGACGCCAACAGCGCAGCCACAGCCGATGCCGGAATGTTGTACAAGTTGAAGGTGTCGGGAATGTGCATGCCGATGTTGCGCATGAGCTGGTGATCGATCTGGTAAACGCGAACATCGAGCAGCACCTGGGGGCGCTCATTGCTCCACTGGGCGAGCAGTTGCGAGCAGGCGGCAAGCACGGGAGCACTGGCGCGGACTTCAATGGTTTCGAAGGTCTGTCCCTGCGTGATGGTCTTCAGGTCAAACAGAGTTCGCAGCGCGTTGACGATGTCGGTCGCTTCCTGTGGCGAGGAATGAGGAGGCAGCGGGAACGTCTGGAGCAGCACGCGGTCCAGCCGCTTGTGGTTCTCGGGATTGTCGGCGGCCACAAGAAACTGTTTTGGACCAAGCGTCGTCCACATGGTCTTGCCAACCTCGCCGGCCAGGCGCATGGCGGTGACGAAGTCGAGATCGTCGACGAAGAAGCGCACTTGGCGCGCCGGCATAGTGTCGTCGAATTGGGCGTTCAGACCGTAGACCTGGGCGATTTCGTTGTATAGGCCGCGGAGATCGCCGCGGTAGTGAAAGCTGGTGCGGTCGCTCTTGGGATCGATCTGGACTTCGCCCGCCAGCTCCGGCTGCGGAGGCAGGACGGCGTGCCGAGGAGCGGGTGTCGAATCGCGGCCGGCTTCGGCTAACCGCTCGCGGGCATAGGCATTGTCCGGATCCAGTTCGAGCGCTGCACGAAATTCCGCGGCTGCCTGCACATTCAGGTATTCCAGCAGGAACTGATTGCCGCGCTCGACATGATTGAAGACAAGGCGCGCCTTCACCAGGTCGCGGGCGGTCAGGAACTGGCTGTTCTGCGGCGCCAGGTGTGCGGCTTGGTCGAACTGGCGGAAGGCGTCTTCCAGGCGCTGCTCATTCTCGAGTTTTACTCCGCGTGTAAATGCAGTGTGCGCTTCTTTCAGGTCTTTCTTGGTTGGGACACAGTTGACGGCGCCGGGAGTGCCGCAGGTCGGTGGAGGAGTGGACGCGGTCGGGAGATCGCTGGCGGAAGCGGGCAGCGACAGTACCGCCGCAAGAAGTCCGGCAGCAAGATTTCCGATGAGAAACAGGCGGCGCATCGCTTTTGATTCTAACGTGATTTCGGGCTGCGGGCTCGCGCCGATAGGACCTCGTACCTTCGGTGCAACGTCAGGGGAAGAACGCAATGCCTGCTGATTCTTGCATGCTTTTGACGAGAGGGGCCCTTGGCGGCTTTCCCACCCTCTCGCAACGAACGCGAAAAGGGTGGGGCAACCTTAGCTCAACATTACTCAGCTCAGCATCAGGCGCTCGATCGACCGAGCCTTGCCGGTCTCCTCGTCGCAGTCGATGACCACGGCGCACAGGCGCGCGTCGCCGGTGGCGGGTTCGAAACGAACCGGCATGCCGTTAAGAAACTTTCCCACAACCAGTTCCTTCTTCACGCCGATGACGCCGTCGTAAGGTCCAGTCATGCCGACATCGGTTACGTAGGCGGTGCCATTCGGCAGGACACGCTCGTCGGCGGTGGGAACGTGCGTGTGCGTGCCGATGACGGCGGTAACGCGGCCGTCGAGGTACCAGCCGAGCGAGATTTTCTCCGATGTTGCTTCGGCGTGCATATCGACCACAATGACTTTTACGTCGACCTTCTGAAGAATTTGGTCGGCAATGCGGAAGGGATCGTCGTTCGAGGCCATGAAGACACGCCCCTGCAGATTGATCACGGCATAGGGAATCTTTCCCTTGAAGCCCTGGTAAACGCCCCATCCCGGCATGTCAGCGGGGAAGTTGGCCGGACGCAGGATGCGGCGCGCGGGGCCGCGGCCGTCGCCGTCAGCCATCTGGAAATAGTCAACGATCTCGCGTTTGTCCCAGACATGGTTTCCGGTGGTGATGACGTCGATGTTGAGTTCGAATAATTCCTCGGCCAGCGCCGGCGTGATGCCGAAGCCGGCGGCCGTGTTCTCGCCGTTGGCGATGACCAGCTGAATCGCGCGTTCCCGAACGATTTCAGGCAGGCGGTCTTTGACGATGGTGCGTCCCGGGCGGCCGAAAATGTCGCCGATGAAAAGAATGCGCATGAGATCGAGGCAAAATTTGATGGTACCACGCGGCGGCGATGGCGCTGGAGCTCGTCGTGCTTTGGGTAGTGGTGCAGTCAAACTGCACCACTACCGTGCTTTGCTCTCCCGGACAGCCGAGAGCTGTCCCTACACATTTTGTTTTAGCGCGCGCGGCGGGGCACGTCGGCGCGTGCGAGCACGGCGCCCCAGGCGTCGAGCACGTAGACGTCAGTCCAGTCAACGTTCGATTTTGAATGTCTGCGAATGTCGGCGAGTTCGAAGGTGACGGTGGTGCGGGGCGAAGTGCAGCCAGTGAGCTGGCGAAGTTCCTTGGGCAACTGCCGGTTCCGGGATTTTGCGCTGGGCGCGTCGGGCGGATCGGCGGCGTCCGCAGGCGACGTGCCTTCTTGCAAGGAGCCGCTACGCACCACCACTTCTACCGCACCGGCCAGATTCTGACAGCGCATGGGAATTTGCAGCTCCCATTGCGAGCCGATTTTCTTGAGAGTGGGTTGCTCGGCGAAGACGACGATGGGAGGATTGCCTCCGGGGGAGGCATACCATGCCGGCCACAGGCGCTCGAATTCGAGGCCGGCATCGACGTAGGCGCGGCTGAGCTCCCGGTCGCGTTCCTCCCAACACGGGTGCATGGCATAGAGCGATTTCGCGGGCGTACCGGAGCTCTGCGCATGCAGCAGATGGTGCAAGGCAGGCATGAAATCGGGGTGGTATCCGGCACGGGCCATCAAGACCAGGCCATTGCGATCAGCCTCGATTTCCAGCTGGCGGCAGAAACGGCCCATGTCAGCGGAAAGCTTTTCGGAATCAGCCCAGGAGGCGGAGGGAAGGCCGGGATCGCCCAGCACGATGGTGGCCCGAGAGTCTTCGAGAGATCGCTGGTAAAGATAGCGCCGGGCCCAATCGCGGCGGACCACGTGCGTAATTTCATGCGACAGAATCGCCGCCCACAGACCAGTGCTGGGGCCGGCGAGTTGGGCGAGGCCACTCTCCACAAGGACGGTTCCATCCGGCGAGGCGTAGGCGTTGAGCTCTGAGTCTTCCACGATCCGGAGCTGCCAGACGAACTTTGGTCCGGAGTTGGGCCCGGAAGACGCAGGCAGTTGTGCGAGCAGCCGCTCGAAGACCAGGCGGCCGACAGCATAGCGGTCCGTCGCGGGAACGCTTTGTGCAAGAAGCTCGGGACGCAATCGCGCCGCCGTTTGCATGTCGAGCGTAAAGTTGACCGGAATTTCCGGGGAGTCGAAGGGCTGCTGGGCGTAAGCGGAGGCAAGACAGACAGCCAGAAACAGAAAGCACAATAGCAGACGCAAGACTATTGAAGAAGCAGCGTCCACGGCTTGCCTCCGCAGCGTGAGCTCTCAAGTCGATTATCTCTCGGTTGGCGTGTCGGTTGAAGAAAAATCACTGAGCTTAATCACTCGACCAGCTCGGCGGTGCGCAGAAAATCATAGTTGCCGGCGGGGTTCATCTTCAGGTTGCGCACACGCCGCGTATGCACCATGACGTTGTCGAAATACCACAGATTGATGTAGGGCAGGTCTTCGGCGAGAACGCGCTGCACCTCCGCGTACAGCGGCTTGCGCACGGCGGGATCCACGGAGCCGCGGGCCTGGTCGATCAGGACGTCCACGCTGGGATTGGAGTAGAAGCCGCGATTGGCGCCATTGGGCGGAAACTTGGCCGAGTCGAAGGCGTATTCAAAAATGTCGGGGTCTTCGTTGCCGCCGATCCAGCGCAGGCTGTACATCTGAAAGGCGCCGTGGGTCACGTCAGAGAAGAATGTGGCGAACTCGAAGCTGCGGATGTCGAGCGCGATTCCAACCTGCCGCAACTCCTGCTGCAGGACGGCGACCATGAGGCGCGTGTTTTCGTCGGTGGAAGTTTTCATGGTGATGTGGAAGCGCAGGCCATTGACCGCGGGATAGCCTGCGGCATCGAGCAGTTGGTTGGCTTTGGTTGGATCGTGCGGGTAGAGAGGTACGTTTCCGTTGTAGGCCCAGCTTTGCGTGGGCAGAATACTGTGCGCCGGTTGCACCTCGTCACGCCACAGATATTCGATCATCGGCTGGCGATCGATTGCATAGGCGAGGGCCTGCCGGACCCGCACGTTGCGGAGAATGGGATCGCGCAAATTGAAGGCGAGATAGGCGAGACGCGTGCCGGGCGCGGTCTCGATAGCAAGATTCGGCTCGCGCGCCAGAGTGACCACAGTATCGGGAGTGAGCGAATTGATGGCGATGTCGCCGCTGCCCTTGCGGAGTTCGAGCGCCTGCGTGGTTGCGTCGGGAACCACGGCGAAGCGCACGCGCGCCAGCTTCGCTTTCTCCCCCCAATAGTTGTCGTTGCGCTCGAGGATGACCTCGCGGTCGGTTTCGGCGCTGACGAAGCGAAACGGTCCCGTCCCCACGGGATGGCGCGTGATCTCATCGCCACTGCCTTCGGGAACAATGCCCATGGCGCCATCGGAAAGATTCCACAGCAAAGTGGCGTCGGCTTCCTTCATGTGGAAGACGACGGTGAGGTCGTCGGGGGCGTCGATGTGATCGACGAAGCGATAGGTCGCCGCCTTCGTGCTGCGAATTTTGCCCTGGAGCAGGGAGTCGAGGGTCCACTTCACATCGCGCGAAGTGAGCGGGCGGCCGTCCTGAAATCTTACGCCGGGATGGAGATGAAAAATGTAAGTCGTGGGATCGGGGATCTCCCAGCGATCGGCCAGGCCGGGAGCGACGTTGAGATCGTCGCCGCGGGAGAGCAGATCGTCGAAGATGAGGCTGTCGATGCGCTCGGAGAAGGCGTCGAGGCCGACACGCGGGTCCAGGTTAGTGGGGCTCGACTCGATGATCATGACCAGAGTGTTGGGGTCGGGACGAGAGGAGCAGGAAAGAAGCGGAAAGAGCAGGAGACCAATGACGGAAGCCAACGCCCCGAACTTGCTGATCTCATGGCCGAGAAACAGCAGATCCCTCCACGCGCTTTTGGATTGGCCTTCGCCAATCCCAAAGCTTGGTCGGGATGACAATTTTTGGGCAATAGCACAATTACGTCGAACCGACCACGAAGCCGGGGTAAATGACCGTGTGTCACGCATACGAGATCTTCCCCAGGATGGTGGGGCGTTTCGCGCCCGTGGCTGAAGGCACATTCGACGGACGACGGCGCCAGGTTTCGTAAGCCAGCACTGCGAATGCCACGGCTTCTTTGGCCGCTGCAGGCAGTCCGAATTCGTCGGTGAAACGAACCTGGATGCCGAGAGGCGCGAGCGACTCCGCCAGCATGCCGACGAGAGTTGAGTTCTTGGCGCCGCCGCCGGAAAGAATCATCTCGCGCCAGGAATGCTGGTGCGACTTCGCAGCGACCCTGCCGATCATGAAGCGCTGAACGGCGTCAGCGATTGAGCAAGCGGTCAATGCCGTGGCTGTGGCGATGACGTCCTGCTTGCGGGCACGGCCGCAGCGGCGCAGGAAATCCCGCACAAATTCACGGCCGAATTCCTCGCGGCCCGCGGTCTTAGGCGGCCGGGCGCGGAAGAATTTGTGGCGCAGCGCATGGCGCAGGACCGGCTCGAGCACTTCTCCGGCTGCTGCAATCTTCCCATCGCGATCGAAGGGGCGGTGAAAAAGCTTTTCCGTTACGGCATCGATAACCATGTTTCCCGGGCCGGTGTCGAAGGCAATTACCTTGCCCACACCTGCCCCGGCTGGAATCGCCGTAAGATTGGCGATGCCGCCGACGTTCTGCACGATGCGTCCGATGCGGGCGTCACGGAACAAAAGACAATCGAGATAAGGAACGAGCGGCGCGCCTTTGCCGCCGGCAGCGAGATCGTTGGGGCGAAAATCAGAGACGACTGGGACGCCGAGACGGGCAGCGATAATTGCTCCTTCGCCCGTTTGCCAGGTGGCTGCGACCCGCCTGCCCAGAAACATTTGCGCCACACCCTGATGATAAAGAGTCTGGCCATGACATCCGACCAGTTCGGGTTTTACTTTCAGACGCCGCGCGGTCGTCTCAACTGCGTCGGCGTAGAGTTCGCCGAGAAGAAAATTGAGGCGGGCGAGGTCTGCGACGCGCGCCTTTTGCGCGTTCATGGCCGCCAGAATCGCCGTGCGGACGCGGGCGGGATAGCGATACTCGGCATGACCGAGCAGTTTGAGGTGGCGGGAAAGTCCCCACTTCTCGCGCAAGGAGCGCGCGAGAAATGGGGCACCCGGGGAGCCCTCAGGTTCGCTGATCTGCACGAGCGCCACGTTGATGCCATCGGCAGACGTCCCGCTCATGACGCCGGCTACGATCATTTCTGTCCTATCGCTTGTCACCCTTCGTTTCGCTCACGACGACAAAGCATTGGTCATTGCACCCGCATTTTCGCGTGGATTACGACAGCCTGGCCAGACGCACCTGCTCGCCAAACTCCCACAATTTTCGGGGCAGTCTGGCAAGCGTTGCCGATGACGGCAGTTTCGTCGGGCGCAAAACTCTGGCCCACTTCTTCTTGAACTGGAGTACGTGCCGCTGGGCCTCGGCTGTGCGCCGGGCGAACGTTTTATCTTTCTGGGCTGCTTGCACGAGGCCTTCGTAAGCCTGCGTAACGTACTCCTCATGGTGGCAGACGAGGCAAAGATCGCATCCGGCACGAATGGACTCGACTGCCGCTTCGCCCACCGGAGCTGCGGCCAGCACGCCACCCATCTCGAGATCGTCGGAGACGATCAAATCGCGATAGCCGATGCGCTTGCGCAACAGGTTGGTGACCCACACGCGTGAAAGCGAGGCCGGCATGCGATCGCGCGTCACTTCTGGATACGCCGCATGGGCAACCATGACAAAAGGAAGTTGACGGCGCAGCGCGCGATAGGGATGCAGGTCTTCGGCCCAAAGTTTCTTGAGCGGCTTGTCGATCACCGGCAGTTCGCGATGGCTGTCGAGTGTGCCCTCGCCCAGTCCGGGAAAATGTTTGCCGCAGCCGAGCACGCGAGCCGAGTGCAGGCCGCCGAGGAAGTCGCGGGCGTAGCGGGCAGTTTGCACTGGGTTCGCGGAAACGGTGCGGGAGGTCATCACGCTGCGTGAGGCCTTGAAGGCCAGATCGAGAACAGGCGCGAAATCGACATTGAAGCCGAGAGCGCGGCAGTTGGCGCCGATGATGTCTCCATGTTTGCGGAATAGTTTGCGGTTGCCTGTCGCAAAAACCTCAGCGGCCGAAGGTGCGGGCCCGAGGACGTCACGGAAGCGGTCAACGGTGCCGCCTTCGAGATCGACGCAGGTGAAAAGCGGCGTGGCTACCCACTTCTGACAATCGCGCAGCAGGGTCCAGGTTTGCTGTGGCGTTTTGATGTTGCGCGTGAACAGGATGACGCCTGCCGGCTGCAGCCGCGTGAGCAGAGATTCGAGGCGAGGCGTCATCTCGGTGCCGTCGAAGCCGATGATGAGGAGCTGACCGACGGTTTTGTGTATGGGCGAGCGATCCGTCAGTGGCCACCCCCCTGAGGCTGAGATGGAGCGCTCCATCGAACTACGCGCTTGATCCACTGAGCGATGGCCACGCAGAAGATAATGAGTGCGATCTGACTTATGATCGTTCCGATCACAGCCGCGTAGCTCCGAACGCCGGCAGAAATGTTGAACAGACTTAGCAGGACGAAGCTCGCGAGCCTCACTCCCATCAAGGCACACGCAACCTTGAGCGCTTTCTGTGGGATGTTGAAAGCGAGGATAAACAAATAGATTGATGCGATGGTCTCAAAACTTTTATTCCAAATGCTCCAAAAGCTTTTGTGGATAAGCACCGGTCCTCTCAGATGACCCCAAATCAAATTTCTCGCATCCGCTGCGAGGAACATTAGGCAAATGATGAAAAGTGCAACCGCTCCGAACGTGGTGATCCAATCACTGTCCACAGTCAGCTCTCGCCCGTGCCGGGAGGCTTGCGTTTCTTCAGTCACTCGATTTGCCTCTTCAGTTCCGCTAGCAGATTCAGCGCCTCCAGCGGCGTCAGGCGGTTCAAATCTACTTCGCGCAGCTTTTCCAGCACCGGCTGCGAGAGCGGCGTGAAAATCGTGAGCTGCGCGGGTGGTGGACTGGCGCCCGGTGAAAGATGCGCTGTTGCCTGCTGCTCCGCGAATTCGTGCTCGATCAAAACTTCGCGCGCGCGTGTAATGACTTCCTGCGGCAATCCGGCGAGCTTGGCGACTTCGATGCCGTAGCTGCGATCCGCCGCGCCCGGTTCAACCTTGCGCAGAAAGACGATACCGCCTCCGGTTTCCTTTACTGAGACGTGGTAGTTCTTTACGCCCGACAGTTGCTCGGCCAGTTCGGTCAGCTCGAAATAGTGCGTCGCGAAAAGCGTTTTGGCGCGCACGCGGGCGTGCAAAAATTCAACGGCCGCCCAGGCAATGGCCAGGCCGTCGTAGGTCGCGGTGCCGCGGCCGACTTCGTCGAGCAGGATGAGCGAGCGCGGCGTGGCGGTGTGCAGAATGGCCGCGGTCTCGGTCATCTCGACCATGAAGGTGGAGCGGCCACGGGCCAGATTGTCGCTGGCGCCGATGCGGGTGAAAACGCGGTCAACCACGCTCAGGCGCGCCGAACCCGCGGGCACGAATGATCCCATCTGCGCGAGGATGACGATGAGCGCGGTCTGCCGCAAATAGGTCGACTTCCCACCCATGTTGGGTCCCGTGAGCAGAAGGATGTTGTGCGTGGTCGAGTTCAGGTAAAGATCGTTGGGAACAAAGCGGTCGTTTATTGTTCCAGCAATTGCCCCGGCGCCACCTGACATTTCCTGCTGCTCGATGACGGGATGGCGTCCGGCGATGATTTCGATGGCATTTTCTTGAAAACCGCTATTGGGTTCCTCATTTGGCGGGGTACGATTCGCGCCTTCATCGTCGGCGACGAATTGCGGGCGAGAGTAATTGCGCATCGCAGCGAGATGCGCGAACGAGGCGAGCACGTCGACTTCCGCAAGTGCGAGCGCGGTCTGGCGGATGCGCCTGGCTTCGGCTGCGATGGCCGTGCGCAGTTCGGTGAACAGGCGGCGCTCGATCTCGACGATTTTTTCCTGCGCGTCGAGAATTTTGACTTCGTATTCCTTCAGTTCGGGCGTGGTGAATCGCTCGGCTCCGACGAGGGTCTGTTTGCGCTCATAGTCCTGTGGGACGAGGTGCAGGTTCGGTTTTGAGACTTCGATGTAATAGCCGAAGACGGAATTGAATTTGACTTTGAGCGAGGTGATGCCGGTGCGGCCGCGCTCACGCTGCTCGATATGCGCGAGAACCTGTTTGCTGTTGCGCGAGAGTTCGCGTAGCAGGTCGAGATCGTGGTCAACGCCCACGGCAATGACGCCGCCGTCCGCGAAAGTGAGCGGCGGTTCGGGGACGATTGTCTTTTCAATCCGCCAGCGCAAGTCGGTGAGTTCGTCGAGCGAGGCATTGAGCTGCACCAGGCGGTTGGCGGTCAGGCGCGCCACGGCTGCTTTAACGGCCGGAATCTTGGCCAGCGATGCGGCGAGCGCCAGAACGTCCCGTGCGTTGGCGGTTTCGAGCGTCACGCGGCTGAGCAGGCGTTCGAGATCGAGGACGCCGTCGAGGGCGCGTCGCAATTCTTCGCGCGCGATGAGATCCTTGACCCCGGCTTCGACCGCGTCGAGGCGCGCGTTGATTTCGGCGAGATCGAGCGATGGACGCAGAAGCCACGCTCGCAGCAGGCGCTTGCCCATGGGCGTTACGGCGGCATCGATCGCACGAAAGAGCGTGACGCCCGCGTCCGTACCCGCAAACAGCGGCTCAATCAATTCGAGGTTGCGCACGGTGACGGCGTCGAGCACCAGGCAATTCTGGCGCTCGTACCATCCGATGCGGTCGACGTGATCGAGCGAGCCACGCTGGGTGGAGCGCACGTAGTGCAGGATGGCGCCGGCGGCG
>Ga0187770_10001153_pt1 | contig 13829 bp, 11 predicted proteins | sample 0116_SJ02_MP02_2_FD_133154 | JGI IMG/M metagenome (GOLD analysis project Ga0187770, IMG submission 133154) | Tropical peat soil microbial communities from peatlands in Department of Meta, Colombia - 0116_SJ02_MP02_20_MG | ecosystem: Environmental > Terrestrial > Soil > Wetlands > Peat | place...
AGGGTCGGGGACGTAGGCATTAGTCAGGAAGACGGCAGTGCCGAGGGTGCCGGTCGCGTCCACGGGATCGGTGATGGCGGCATCCACTCTTTCCACGTGATGGCGAGGACCGGTGATGGTGATGCGCGGCGGATCAGCTTCGACCCGGGTGATCTGCTCACCCTCGGCAAAGTTGCCGGTGACTCGCGGACGAATCTCCACCTCGCGGGTCAGGCGCGTGTCGAAGGCAAGGTGCAGCTGGCTGGGGACGACCTGCACCACGGTGACATCCGAAGGATGGCGCACCTGCTGCGACGTCAGATCGAAAGTGCGCTCTTCGGAGGTGACGTCGGCGAGATTGATTTCCGCATGAACCTCGCTCGGCTGCAATTGCCGGATCACGCGCTCGGGTCCGCGAACGCGGATCTGAGCTTCAGGAATCGATTCGGAGCTGATCTCGAGATGACGAGGAACGTTCTGGAAAACGATCGGTGCGCGGAGCGCCACCTCGGCAGGCTGCTCATCAGGCGAAATGAGGATCCACAACCCGGTCGCCATCACAAGGGAGAGCAGCTTCAAGCCGAAATTGTGGAGAACGTAGCGTTTGAAGAAGGTGATCATGGCCGCGGCTCCGATTCGGAGCCGGGCGCAGGACTGGAGTGCGGTGCCGATTCAGCTACGGTGGACTTGAGCACGGTGTCGGATTCCTCGTCGTGGCGGGCGATGGAGGTTGGCAGAGTTACGGGTGCCATGTACCGCCGAAGTTCGCTGCCCAGGCGCGCACGGAGTTGCTCTACGGTGAGGTCGCGCTCGATCTGGCCGGCAACGGCGAGGCTGATTGCGCCGGTCTCTTCCGAGCAGATGACGGCAATGGCATCGGTTTCTTCCGTTATGCCGATCCCGGCGCGATGGCGTGTGCCGAGCTGCGTAGAGAGCAGCGGATTCATCGAAAGTGGAAGGAAACAGGCGGCTGCGGCGATGCGATCCTTCTGAACGATGACGGCGCCGTCGTGAAGCGGGGCGCTGGGGCGAAAAATGGTGGCCAGCAAATCGTAAGAAAGGCGGGCGTCGAGCGGCACGCCGCTTTCGATATGCGTGCGGAGGCCGATCTCGCGCTCGATCACGATCAGCGCGCCGGTCTGATGCTGGGAAAAAAGATTGGCGGCGAGCACGATGTCATCATAAGAGTCGCCGCCGGCCTCGCTGCCACGCAGAAAACTCAGGCGACGCCCCAGGTCGGCGAGGACGTGGCGAATCTCCGACTGAAAGACAACGATGAGTGCAAACACGACGTAGGGCAGCACGCGGCTGACGACCCAGTTCAGAGTAGTCAGTTCGCCGATGCGGGCAAGATAGAAGATGACGGCGACCACTATCAGGCCGGCGAGCATGGGAGCGGCACGCGTGCCCCGGATCATGACCAGAACCTGATAAATGAGCAGCGCGACGAGCAGAATGTCGAGCGCGGCCCATGCGGCCTGCTGCCATGTCGTGATCACGGGCAACACTCGAGTCAGGCTCCTGAGGAAGTGTGTGGTTGCGTGAACTCCATTGTAATGCACAGATTGTAATGCGGAGGATTCAGCCCTGCTTGCGGGTGATGGAAGCTTGAATCTCGCCGTGCGCGAGGCGGGCGGAAATCTGGTCGCCGATCTTGGAGCGGCGGGCGTCTTTCAGCAGGTTGCCGTGGGCATCGAAGACCAATGCATAGCCGCGTTCGAGAATCGCCAGCGGCGACAGGGCCTGGAGGGCCGTATCCAGGCGCTCGCTTCGTACTTTGTGTTGGAGAAGCACGTGGCGCATGACAGCGACCAGTGCAGCCGTCGTGCTGTCCAATTCTTTGCGCATTCCTGCCAGGATGAGACGCAGGTCGTAGTGGCGAACCGCGGCTGAGACGAGTTCCCATCTGCGACGCGTTTGCTCAAGCAGCTGTCTCTCGGCGAGTTCCATGCGGTGCGTGAGGTCATCGAGCTTCTGCTGGCGCTGGTGAATGACCTCCATCATGCGAGCGAAGGCACCGTGCTGGGCAAGTTCAGTGAGCGCCTGGCGGCCCATCAGCAAACGGTAGCGCATGGCGCGAGCGAGACGCTCGTGCAGCGCGGCAGCATTCTCTTCAATTTCCTGGCGTGAGCGAATGACGAGCTCGGCCGCCGCGGAAGGCGTGGGAGCGCGCAGGTCGGCAACGAAGTCGACAATAGTGAAATCGGTTTCGTGGCCGACGGCGGAAATGACGGGAATCTGCGATGCGGCGACCGTGCGGGCGAGGGCTTCGTCGTTGAACGACGCCAGATCCTCGGCGGAGCCGCCGCCGCGGGCGATGATGATGACATCGACGTTACTCGCCTGGTTGAGGTTGCGCACGCCCGCTGCGACTTCGGAGGCTGCGCTTTCGCCCTGAACCTGTGCAGGGAAGATGAGCACATTCACGGAATGATGGCGGCGCTCGAGGATGTTCAGAATATCGCGAAGCGCCGCGGCCTGAGCCGAACTGACGATGCCAATGCGCGAGGGCAGCGGCGGAATGGGCTTCTTGCGATCGGCGGCGAAAAGGCCTTCGGCCTCGAGCTTGGCTTTGAGTTGCTCGAACGCAAGCTGCAGAGATCCGGCGCCCTTGGGCTCAATGTATTCGGCGGAAATCTGCAACTCGCCGCGCTCTTCGTAGATGGTGATGCGCCCGCGGAGAACGACCTGCAGGCCATCGGTCGGACGAAAGCGCAGCAGGCGCGCCGCTGAGCGAAACATCACGACGCGAATCTGGGCGCTGCCGTCTTTCAGGGTGAAATAAAGATGGCCGGAGTCGGGAGCGCGGAAGTTGGAGATTTCCCCTTCGACCCAGGCGTCCGAATACTCGCGCTCCACGTGGGTGCGCACGGCGGCCACCAGGTCGCGGACCTTCCAGACACGCCGCTCAGGCGCGCGGAAGTTGAAGCCCATCTGATCGGCGAGGGAAGACACAGGGGGAAGTGTAACGCAACCTGGTTGTGGCGAGTGTCCGGCCGATTGCGCACCGAAACAGACGGCGATAATCTCGTGAAGTTCGACAAATCACGCAAGGAGATAACGCCCGTGCCAATCAAGTTGAAAATCGCCAGGCTTGCTCTATTCATGTGGCTCGCAAGCATTGCGACGCTGGCCCAGGAGCAGCAAATGACGTCCGGACCGATTCCTGCGCAAGTCGCGAGCGCGAAAAGGATTTTCATTTCCAATGGAGGCGAAGAGACCTTCTACCGTCTGCCGAAGGACGCCTGGTACAGTGGCGGGCCGAATCGAACGTACAACCAGTTCTATGCGGCGATGCGGAACTGGGGCCGATATGAGCTAGTCGCCTCGCCTACCGACGCTGACCTCGTTTTTGAACTTAGTTTTCTGGACCGATATGAGGGTGCGACCGCGGTGTCACAGTTCAAGCTGACGATTCTCGATGCGAAAACCCGCTTCGCACTATGGAGGATCTTCAGATATGCGGACTGGGCAGGCATGGCGAAGAACCGTGAAAAGAACTACGACACCGCTATGAGTGAACTTGTGGATGACGTAAAGCTTCTGGCATTGTCGGCACAGGCCCAGCCGTCGAAGTAAGGAACAGTACCATCTTTGTGGTGTCTTTCTCCGGGCTTCCGTGATTTTGCTCACGCCCAGTTGATCAAGCTGAGGCTATAATCCACCCCATGAATCTTGAACAAAAAGTCGCGGAACTCAGCAGACGGAATCATCTGGCCGAAGACGGCGGAGGCGCGAAACGCCGAGAGCGGCAGCATAAAGAAGGCAAGATGTCGGCGCGCGAGCGCATCGAATTTCTGCTCGACGAGGGCACATTCGAGGAGACCGACAAGCTGGTCACGCACCGCTGCAACGACTTCGGCATGGCCGAGCAGAAAATTTACGGCGATGGATTCGTGACCGGATATGGGCGGATCGAGGGCAGGCTGGTTTACGTTTTCGCGCAGGATTTCACCGTCTTTGGTGGGTCGCTCTCGGAGGCGAACGCGGGAAAGATCGTGAAGATCATGGACCTGGCGGCGAAGATGGGCGCTCCGGTGATCGGACTGAACGATTCTGGCGGAGCGCGGATTCAGGAAGGTGTGATGTCGCTGGCCGGCTACGCCGATATTTTTCTGCGCAACACGCTGTATAGCGGCGTGGTGCCGCAGATTTCCGCGATCATGGGGCCGTGCGCGGGCGGGGCCGTGTACTCGCCGGCGATTACCGATTTCGTGCTCATGGTGGACAAGACTTCGTACATGTTCATCACCGGACCCGATGTAATCAAGACGGTCACGCTGGAAGAAGTCACCAAAGATCAGCTCGGCGGCGCGATGACCCACAATGAGACTTCAGGCGTGGCGCACTTTCTGGCGCACGACGATGCCGAGTGTCTTTCCATGGTGCGCGAGCTGTTGAGCTTTGTGCCGTCGAATAATCTGGACGAGCCGCCGCGCAAGGCCTGCACCGATCCGATTGACCGGGCCGATTCGGCGCTCGACAAGATTGTTCCGGTGCAATCAAACCAGCCGTACGACATCAAGGATGTGATTCATGCAGTCGTGGACGACGGATATTTTTTCGAGGTGCACGAGCACTACGCGAAAAACATTGTGATCGGATTTGCGCGGCTCGACGGGCGCAGCGTGGGCATTGTGGCGAACCAACCGGCGGCTTTGGCGGGGACGCTGGACATTAACGCGTCAGTAAAAGGCGCACGCTTCGTGCGCTTCTGCGACTGCTTCAACATCCCGTTGGTCACATTCGAGGATGTACCGGGATTTCTGCCCGGCACTGCCCAGGAGTATGGAGGCATCATCAAGCACGGGGCCAAGCTGCTTTACGCGTTCGCCGAGGCAACGGTGCCGAAGGTTACGGTGATCACGCGGAAGGCGTATGGCGGCGCGTATTGCGTTATGGCGTCGAAGCACATCCGCACCGACGTGAACTACGCGTGGCCGACGGCCGAGATCGCGGTCATGGGGCCGGAGGGCGCGGTCGACATTGTGTACAAGCACGAATTGGACGCCGCGGCTAATCGCGAGCAGATGCGGCAACAGAAGATCGAGGAATTCCGCGACCGGTTCGCGAATCCGTACGTGGTCGCCGACCGGGGATTCGTGGACGCGGTCATTCAGCCGCGTGAGACGCGAAAGAAGCTGATTCAGGCGCTGGCCATGCTGGAAACCAAGCGCGACAAGAACCCACCGAAGAAGCACGGGAATATTCCGCTGTAGATCACGGCCCAAGCCCCCGGAGACGCGAGGCAGAATTAGGGCTAACTCTTGGATAGGGATACTTCGACTTCGCGTAAAGATCGCTTCGCGTTCTTTACCGCTCCGCTCAGCATGACAACGCAGAACGAACTCGCCCCAAAAAGTAAGAGAGTTCCGAGGTGGTGTTGGGTCCATTCCTCTCGGCCAGTAGCTCGCGTTTGACCCTTGCTCGACCTGCTCTCAGAGCTTCCCTTGCGGGGCTGCTCCGCGCGATCTCCGCTCGGGCTCCGGGCTCACCGCCAACCGGATAAACCTACCCAACGCCTCGGAACTCTATCCTGCCTTCGACTGGGTCTTCCTGTTCTCCTCAACCAGCGCTTTGCTATAGACCCTTGTTCGCCCTCCTTCTCAACCTTGCGGTCGGGAAGGTGACGCCGCTCGAGCCCCGGACGCCGCACCAATCGGAAAAACTTAAGAAGCTGTCAAAGAACGATTGTGTTTTTACTCTTTTTAAATTCTGCGTCAATCGAAAATCGCTGCTCGTAACTGCTCGTGTTTTCAATCGAGTGCACGCCGTCCACAGCCCCATGACCGGATTTGGTGCAGACCGGCGCCTCATTTCTCGCGGGAACCCTTGCGGAACGCGGGTTTTCACACAATGTTTCGATCTTGTTTCCCGCTGGATTCCCGGGCTTGCCTTGTTCTGCGGTTGTGAATATCCCGCGGTTGCCTTGTCTGATGTGGGTTTCAACGATTTGTGGCCGGGTTTTCTATCGCCCCTTCGGGGCTTATTGTCATTTTTCGGTGGGCGACCCACGGCTTGCCCCGTGGGCTGCATTCTTGCGCCGCTCCGCGGCTGGGCTTTCGCATGCTGCGGTTCGTGGTGTGAGCTGCATTCGTGCGTGGCTCCGCGGCTGGCGTGGCCTGCTGACGCTAGGGCTGCGCCACTTCGATCGGCTCGTTGGCCAGCTTCTTGTCGGACTCGTCGGTGCCACACAACTCGAACGAGTTCGTGATGGCAGCTTTACCTTTTTCCACGCTGGTGATGACGTAGGAACAGCCGAGCCAGTGCGCTTCGGCCAGATCGGTGGTCGACCACTGCGCAGGGTGGTCGGGATGAGAGTGATAGAAGCCGACGATGTCTTCGTTGCGCTCGCGGCCCTCGCGCTGGATCTTCACCAGTTCGCGCGGGTCGATGTTATAGCGATTGTGGGCGGAGTCGGTGCGGGTATTGCCGGCGGGGATGACAGATGTTACGACGCGCGTGCCGTCGGCGGCGAATTGGCCGAGCAGCACCCCACAGCATTCGTAAGGATAGGTTTCTTCGCCATGGCGGCGAAGGGCGCCGTAATCGGAGCGGGAGAGTTTCAGCACGAAATCAATTCACCACAGAGGCACAGGAGACACGGAGAAATAAACAGTAGAATCAAAATCCACAAGTCCCGTCATCCTTCGCTCCAGAATCTTTCGCTCAGGTATTTTTCGCCGGAGTCGCACAGGATGGTCACAATCACAGCTTCGTGGCCATTTCTGACGGCAAGGTCATGGGCGATCTTCAGACAACCCACAACCGCCGCCGCCGCGGAGATTCCAACCAGCAATCCTGCGCCGCGGGAGAGTTGCCGCGCCATGGCGTAGGCGTCTTCGGTGGCGATCTCCAGGTTCTTGTCAGCGAGAGAAGAATCGTAAATCTTGGGCACGAGGGCGCTGGCCATGTGCTTGGCGCCCTCGATTCCGTGGAAGGATGAGTCGGGTTGCAGTGAGATGCACCGCACGCGTGGATTCAGTTCCTTCAGGCGGCGGGTGGTGCCGACGAACGTGCCGCTGGTGCCGAGCATGGAGACGAAGTGCGTGACGCGTCCCTGGGTCTGCTGCCAGATCTCGTTCGCGGTGGTGAAATAGTGCGCCTTCCAGTTCGCATCGTTCGAGTACTGGTCGGCATAGTAATACTTGTCGGGATGTTTGGCGGCAAGTTCGCGCGCCATGCGAATGGCGCCGTCGGAGCCGTCGGCGGGATTGGTGTACAGAATGTTGGCGCCGTATCCCTGGAGAATCTGCTTGCGCTCGCGGGAAACGTTTTCCGGCATGCAGAGCGTGACCGGAAAGCCTTCGGCCGCGCCCAACATCGCATAGGCAATGCCGGTGTTGCCGCTGGTGGCATCGAGGAGAACTTTGCCGGGACGAAGCTGACCGCTGCGCTTGCCCTCGGCGACGATATTGGCGGCGGCGCGATCTTTCACCGATCCGCCGGGGTTGTACCATTCGGCCTTACCCAAAAGTGTTATGCCCGGTAGTTCGCGCGTGAGCGCATCGAGCCGCAGCAGCGGAGTATTCCCGATGCGATCGATCAGGCTGTGACCGAGTGTTTCGCCCAGTCCGAGCGCCATTTCCTGCGGTTCGCCCTGCTGAGTCCGAGTCGACATCGCCCTAATTTTTGGTAGGCCCTGAGCCATTTCTGAACTCATTCGTCGTGACCAACGTAATGTGCTATGTAGTCGGAAACGAGGTATGTAGTATTTTGTTTAGATGAACAAGGTTCGCCCGGCGATGCAGCTCGTGTAAAGTTACGCTCGGTCCTTCATACCTTGCATCTAATATGACGAGCTGCCGCGGGGAAGGAAAGGCTTAAGTTTACCGCAATGTCGAAGACGATTGAAGCACGAACCTATGAAGAAGCGCTGGCCTGGCTGCGCGACAACGGGTTTGACGTAACCGACGCACCCGGCACGAACGGGCGCGTTTTCCTGCGCAAATACAACGTGTCGGCGGCGATCCAGAGAACGCCGGATGACGGTGTGAAGATTTTTGCCTACCCTGGCTACCTGATCGGCAGCGAAATTTCAAAACTGGTCAACCGTGGATACCAGCAGTTTCTGAAGACCTCGAAGACGGAGGTGCCGGCCACGGCCGACCACCTGAAGGCGCTGCATTCCTTTGCCGAAGAGTTGAAAGTCGCGCTCGGCCTGCCCAGCCTGTATAACGAGTCTCTTGGAACAGTGAGCGAGTCGTATCACTACGACCGCATCGTGGATCGCGACAAGCCTGCCGTGGATCGCCCGAAGCGTCCGTGGGAAGTGGCAGGCAGGGAATCGGCGGCGGCCGCCAAAAAGGGCCGCGCGTAGAAGTGCCGTTTCGTAGCAGCGGGGACACGACCGCCAGAGCGGCCTCCTCGCCATGCTGACCTTCAGGCAGCCTTCGCCATCGCTGCCGCGCCACGCTGCTCCTCGGGATGGAATCGCTTCGCAGCCAAGACAGTCACAGCTAAGAAGACCGCCATCACGACTACCTGCGTAACCACGAACGGAAGCTCCGATTGCGTAGGCGCCAGTGCCTTGAGGTCGGGGACTTTCTCGAACAACTGAATAATCAGCACAACTACGTTCAGATAAAGCGCAATCGCGGCCGTGATGACGTAGGCGGGGCGCCAGCCTCCCGCCAGGCGGCGAGCGTAGCGGGAGAAGATCGCTACCGCCAGCACGAACAGTGAAATAATTCCCACAATGTGCGACGGCATCAGCTTGTGGGCCGGTAACCCAAAACCAGTCAGGCTGGTGAGTACCGTCGTAGCCAGAAACAGCGCCGTGCCGCTGTTCATTGACTTGGCACGCAGCATGCCATACATGATCACGAGGCCGGAACCGATTCCGACCAGACTCAGCACAACGTGGAAGAGAGTGAAAGGCGTCATAGGAAACTCCTTGCCTGCGGCGTGTGAGAGATTCTACACCCGTCAACCCAACGCGGGTTGGTTCAGCCGCGCGGCACCTGGGTCAAGCTGACCAAATTCCACACGACATACGCAGCCATCATGCCGATGATGCAGGCGCTTACCAGTGGGCGGTAGCGAGTCTCCAGCAGATCGGCCAAGACACCCGAGACAAAAACGAAGAGAAACGGAATGCCTGCCAGCAGAAAACCGGCGCCGGCAAGATCCGGGTGCGCCATGCCCAGCGCAATGAAGATGAGCGCGACCAGCAATGGCGCCGTGTTGCCAAAGTAGCGCGTGCGTGGCCACGCTGCGTAAGTCACAACTGCGACGGGAAGCGCCAGGGCAAGAGCGGGACTGGCGCGCAAGATCTGAAGCGCAACCTGTTTGTAGACGCCCAGGACAGTGAATCCGCGCCAAGTGGCTCCCCAGAAAACGGCGTGGCGCACGCTCTGCGCGAAAACGTGCAAATGAAAGAAATATGTGGCAAACAGGAGAACAAACCCGACTATGCTTGCCGCCAGCCAGATCACCAATCCTGCCCGCTGGCGCACAGGAGCGACGTAGAGCAGGAAGCCGAGAGCCATCGCCAGGAGAACGATCATTGAAAACTGCGATCCAACGGCTATGGCGAGCGAAACACCCAGCAGCACGATGCGCCGCCAGTTCCATAGCACGACCTCGCGCGGGGCATAGAGCGTATGCGCGACGGCGATCGCCGTAAAGACAGCTCCGAAGGCACCCCACGCTGCGACGATCTCTGGCTCCGTGTGCCATACTGCGCTCGCCTGAAGCATCAACGGCGAAAAGCAATAGAGAGTCAGCGCAATGTACCCTCCCGTGTTGCCGCAAAGCCGGCGCGCGACATACCACAGCGACCCGCCCAGGAAGACGCCGCATGCCAGGAAGGGCAGGCGCGGCAGCCAGCGCCAGTAGGCTGCGGAATCGCGGTTCAGATCGCTCGGCCAGGCAAGCAGCGGTACAGCTGAGACGAGATCAAGCAGAGGAGAGTGTTCGGTGTCGTAACCAGCGCTGTTGATGCCGATATCGCGATAGTACGTTTCCTCCGGCGCGTTGTCGTGTGTGGCTTCCTGCATCGGGGCTCCGGCGATGCCGCGCCTATGCCACTGCTTCCAGCCTTCGCCGATGCGCACGGCCTCCGCGGCGTCAGGGAGGTTTCCGGAGCAAAGTTCGGCATTCACCAGCCACGCAGCCTGCGCCAGGAAGGCGAGCAGCAGCGATCCCGCCAGAAACTGATGACGGCCGAAGCGTTCGCGAGTGAAATACGGGCGCATAAAGCCGAGCCGAGTGTTTTATCATGGCCGCTGAAGTTGCGGGAAAAGTTTTGCGGGCATGGTCGCGGGAAAGTTCCCGATGAGCGAAGTCAACTGCAATGGAGAGGTCCATCCGCCCGCTCCGGATTTTGGCGGGGCGGACCAGCCTTCCTATGCCCACACTCTGTTTTGGGGCCCGGAAGGACTGCGGCCAGGCTGGGGGTTCGCGTTTTATGTGGTGATGTTCTATCCGCTCGAAACGATTGCGGTGAAACTGGCGTGGTCGCGAAATTTCGGGGCGAGCGGGTTGTGGTCGGGAATGCTCGAGGAACTCGGGACTCTGATTGCGGCGGTGATTCCATCGCTGATTTTGGCGAGAATCGAGCGGCGGCCGTGGGGCGCATATGGCCTGCCGGGCGAACGGGCATTTGGAAGGCTCTTTTGGGCCGGCGGGCTGTGGGGATGTGGCGCCGTCAGCTTGCTGATGGTGGCGCTGCGTGGAATGGGCGGTTTTGAATTTGGAGGGCTCGCGCTGCATGGGATGCGCATTGCGAAATTCGCTGCCTTCTGGGCAGCGATGTTTCTGCTGGTGGGGCTGTCGGAAGAATTCCGGTTCCGCGGCTATGTGCAGTTCACACTTGGGCGCGGCATTGGTTTTTGGCCGTCTGCGTTGTTGCTGTCTGCCTTCTTTGGAAGGCTTCATCTGGGCAACACCGGGGAAAATTGGACCGGCGCTGTGGGTGCAGCCTGCATCGGCTTGTTTTTCTGCTTCACACTGCGGCGCACGAACAGCCTGTGGTTCGCAGTTGCATTCCACGCGGTCTGGGATTGGGGCGAAACGTTTTTCTATTCCGTGCCCGACAGCGGCATCGTCTGGCCGGGGCATCTGTTGCGGTCGTCACTGCATGGCCCGGCGTGGCTGACAGGAGGGACGGCAGGGCCGGAGGGGAGCGTGGTTTGCTTCGCGGTCATCGCGCTCACGTGGGTTGCGTTTGACCGGATGTATCCGCGAACGGCAGCCGCGGACACGCGCGTTTAATTTCCTGTCTTCGCTATCTGCTGGATCACTTCCTTCGCGGCTTCGCGCCCGGAGCGCACGCAATCCGGCACTCCGATGCCGCGGTAGGCATTCCCGGCGAGGGCGAGCCCGGGCAGCCTGCGGCGTAGGCGTTCGATGCGCTCGAGTCGGTCGAGATGTCCCACACCGTATTGCGCCATTGCCGCCTTCCACTTGTAGACGCGGGCGAACAGCGGCTCGGTGCAGGAGTTTAGGACTTGTGGTCCGAGAATCTGCTGCAGTTCGGCGCGGACGATGTTAACGATCTCGTCGTCGGAAAAAGCCCAGACATTTTCCGCGTTGGCGCCGGCAAAAAAACATCGTAGCAGCGCGCGATCCTCGGGAGCGCGATGGGGAAACTTGTTGTGGACGAAGGTCGTAGCCAGCAGGCGCTTGCCTTCGCTGCGCGGCACGAGGAATCCGAAGCCCGGAGGAAGAGACTGGCGAACATCGCTGTTGTAACCAAGACCCACGGTGATGGAGGAGCTGTAGTCAAGGGAGGCGAGTTCGGCGGAAAGATCAGGGCTGGCCATGCGGAGCACATTGGCGGCGGCGCGCGCCGGCAGCGCGACGACGACAGCGTCGAACTGATCGGATTGCATTCCTGCTGAAACCACCCAGGTGCCAGCCTCCATCTGAATGGCTTCGACGGGCGCGTTGGTTCGCAAGGACGATGGCGTGAGATGCGCGACCGTCATTTCCGCCAGATGCTGCATTCCGTCTTTCAGTGAAGTGAACAGCGGCAGCGCGGGCTTGCGCGGGCCAGAAGAGTTCATCTTTCTGCGAGCGGCGAGCATGGCGCGGCCGAGGCTGCCGTGAGTGCGCTCCATTTCCGCAAACCGCGGCAGCACGGCGCGCACGCTGAGGTTGGCCGCTTCTCCGCCGTAGACGCCCGAGAGCAGCGGGTCGGCGAGGCGGTCCACCATTTCGGGGCCATAGTGGCGCGCGACGAAATCGGCGACCGACTCGTCGTGATCCACCGCGCGCGGCGGATGCAAGAGTTCCTGCGTCATGCGCAGCTTGGTCTTCCAGGAAAAAAGCGGCGACAGGCCCGTGGGCAGAATTTTCGTAGGCACCATGAACATGAGGCCGTCGGGCATTTCGACGAGGCGGCCGCGGGTGAGGATGTACGTTTTTCGGTCAGCGTCGTTCGAGCCAATGAGCTGATCGCCGGCGCCGAGATCGCGGGCAAGGTCGGCGGCCCAGGGCTTTTCGGTCACGAAGGAGTCGGGGCCGGCCTCGACGACACATCCGTCGATGTGTTCAGTGCGCAAGACTCCGCCGAGGCGCGACGTGGATTCGTAGAGGACGTACTCCACTTTGGCGCCGGCGTGGCGCTGCTCTTCCAGAGTGAAGGCAGCGGCGAGTCCGGAGATGCCTCCGCCGATGATCGCGATGCGGGTCATGGAGTGCGGCGCCTAACTTCAGGGCTAAAGCCCCTCGATCCTTGTTCTTTGGGCAGCTTATCGCGGCCCTGAAGCGCTGCGCCACCCAGAATCGCTCGTTCATTCAGCGCTTAGACGTACACGAATACTCCTGCACGAAGCGGGCGAGGTCCCTCACGTTCTCGACAGGAGTTTCGGGCAGGATGCCGTGGCCGAGATTGAAAATGTGGCCGGGACGTCCGGCGGCGCGGCGGAGAACGTCTTCCGCTCGCGACTTCAGTTCCTTCCAGTCGGCGAAAAGAAGAACGGGATCGAGATTTCCCTGCACGGCGACAGCGCGATGGTCAATGTTAATGCGGCTCCAGGCTTCATCGAGCGGAATGCGCCAGTCGATCCCGAGGACGTCAGCGCCGGTTTCTTTCATCGCGGGCAGAAGCGTGGCGCTGTCGGTGCCGAAATAAATGATGGGCGCTCCGGTTTTCTGCAGCTGCTTGACCATTGCGGTTGCGTGCGGCAACACGCAACGACGATAGTCTTCCACGCTGAGACATCCCACCCAGCTGTCAAAAATCTGGATGGCATCGGCGCCGGCGCGCACCTGCTCAGCTGAGTACGCGGTCGTGACGGCAACCAGCTTGCTCATCAGTTCGTCCCAGTCGGCGGGCGAGTTGTACATCATTTTCTTGGCGTGGACGTAGTTGCGCGAGCCTCCGCCTTCGATCATGTAGCTGGCCAGCGTGAAGGGGGCGCCGCAGAATCCGATGACCGGAACGCGGTCGGCGAAATGTTTTGCGACCAGCGCCACGGCTTCAGACACGTAGCCGAGTTCGGCGGCGCGGTCCGTGCGAAGGCGGGCAATGTCATCCTTGCCGCGCACGGGCTTGTCGATGACCGGACCTTCGCCCGCAGAAAAATGAAATGGCAGGCCCATCACTTCCAGGGGCAGCAGAAGATCGGCGAAGATGATGGCGGCATCGACGCCGAGAATCTCGGCGGCCTCGATCGTGACTTGCGCTGCCAGCGCCGGCCTCTTGCAGATTTCGAGCAGAGAATGTTGCTTGCGGACCGCGCGATACTCAGCCATGTAGCGTCCCGCCTGGCGCATGAACCAGACGGGTGTACGGTCGGTCGGCCGAGATTTGCAGGCGCGAACAAAGCTGGAGTTTGGGGCAGACATGAACCTTTGAATGTAGCATTTTTGGAAGGCTGCGTGTGTGCCGCGAGGGCTTC
>Ga0187770_10001154_pt1 | contig 13804 bp, 12 predicted proteins | sample 0116_SJ02_MP02_2_FD_133154 | JGI IMG/M metagenome (GOLD analysis project Ga0187770, IMG submission 133154) | Tropical peat soil microbial communities from peatlands in Department of Meta, Colombia - 0116_SJ02_MP02_20_MG | ecosystem: Environmental > Terrestrial > Soil > Wetlands > Peat | place...
ACCAGATCGACACGCAGTTGGCTGCCAACCTCGTCGCATTGTATCGCCCGGAATGGATGTTGGCCTCTCTGCCAGTCGATCTCGACGAATACGAGAGTGCGGGGGAGGCCGGCTTTTATCGTCGCCGGCGGCGGGACAGTGCGCCGGTTCATTCCGATTTGGGTTTGCTGTTGTCCACCTCGGGCAGCACGGGCAGTCCGAAGTTCGTCAGGCTGCGACGCAGCAGCGTCGAAGCGAACGCCGAGTCCATCCTCGAGGCGCTTTCCATCCGCGAAAACGTTGTGCCGGTAGCTCATCTGCCGGTGCACTATTCCTACGGCTTGTCGGTGGTGAACAGTCACCTGCTCGCAGGTGCGTCCGTTGTGCTGGTGCGGGCGGGGTTGGTGAGCGCGGCGTTTTGGGAGGCGATTCGCCGCCCCCGGGTAGATTCGTTCTCCGGCGTTCCCTATACCTATCAAGCATTGCGCCGCCTGGGATTGGAGGCTGTCAATGCTCCCACATTGCGCATCATGACGCAAGCGGGGGGCAAGCTGGATACGGACAACATCACCCACTTCCACGAACGCATGGCGGAACGTCAGGGACGTTTCTACGTCATGTACGGACAGACGGAGGCCACGGCGCGCATTTCGATTCTGCCCGCCACTGACCTGCCCAGGAAGCTGGGGTCCGCCGGCCTCGCCATTCCGCGCGGCATGTTCCGCATCCACGACCAGAATGGGAATCCCGTTGCCGACCCCACTATCGAGGGCGAACTGGTGTATACCGGTCCCAACGTTATGCTTGGCTACGCCACCCAACGCGAGGATCTGGCTAAAGGGGACGAACTGGGGGGGCGCCTCTTTACCGGTGACCGAGCCCGCATCGATGCGGAGGGGTATGTATTCATCTTGGGCCGATCCAAGCGCGACGCCAAGCTCTTTGGATTACGCACCAATCTCGATGACCTGGAGGCGTTCGTGAAACGGAATGGCCCTGCGGCCGCAGTGGCGCATTCCGACCGCGTAATCATCTTCTGCGAGTTCGGCACGGAGGCCTCGCACAGCGCAATTCGCGCGGCGCTGGCGGCCAAACTAAGAATCCATCACAGCGCTTTCGAGTTCCGGCGAGTCGACCGGCTGCCCACCAAAGACACGGGAAAAATCAACTATGAGGACCTTCTGGCGCGCATATGACGCTTGACGATCTCATCCAGCAGCCCCAGTTCTCCGTGCCTCAGGCGGAGAAGGAGGCTGTTCTGCTGGGGGAGTTGAAGCGGCTGGGCCGGAGTCACCGGGAACGGTCACCCCAGTATGCAAAACTGGTGCGAGTTCTGTTTCCGGGAAGCGCCGAGCCGCAAAGTCTCGCCGAGCTTCCCTACATTCCCGTCGGCCTGTTTAAAGAGCACGTTCTTTCCAGTGTTCCGGAGAGTGCGGTCTTCCGAATCCTGGAGTCGAGCGGAACTACAGGCCAGACGCCCAGCCGGATTGTTCTGGATCGTGAAACGGCGGAATTGCAGAGGCTGGCATTGAGCCGCATCATGACCAGTGTCCTGGGGCCCCATCGACTCCCCATGATCCTGGTCGAGACACGAGATCTGATTCAGGACAGGCGACAGTTCAATGCCCGCGCAGCAGGCGTGCTGGGCATGATCAATTTCGGGAGGGACCACTTTTACTCGCTGGACTCCAATCTCCAACTCCTCCTGCCGGAATTGAAGGACTTCCTGCAACGCTTCGGCGGGCGACCTTTCCTGATTTTTGGGTTTACCTATCTGGTCTGGACCCGCTTTTGTCTCCCCCTGCTCAACGCCGGACTTGACTTCGCCCACGCCATCCTCATTCACAGCGGCGGCTGGAAGAAACTCCAGGAGCAGGCGGTCAGCACCGCCCGTTTCCGCGCCGCGCTGCGAGAGGCCCTGGGCCTAACGCGCGTCTACAACTTCTACGGAATGGTGGAGCAGGTGGGCAGCGTTTTTCTGGAGGGCGATGATGGTTACCTGTACCCTCCCAACTTCGCCGACGTGATCGTGCGTGATCCGCACACCCTCGAAGCGGTCCCTCACGGCCAGAATGGCGTGCTGGAGGTGTTGAGCGCGTTGCCCCGCAGCTATCCTGGGCACTGCCTCCTGACCGAGGATGTCGGTGTCGTACACGCGGTGGACTCTTCCGCCTGCGGCCGTTTGGGCAAGGCGTTCTCCGTCCTCGGCCGGATTCCCCATGCCGAACTCCGCGGCTGCAGCGACGTCATTGCCGCCCAGGTGAACTGATGCAAATCGAAACGCTGCTTCCCGGGCAAGGCGCACTGGCGCTCGAAGAACTTCGCAACCTTCTCGCCGAAGGCTGTGCGGCTGAACCTTTCCACGAGTCCGTGCTGGAGGCAATAGTTGATTTCTCGCGCCGCGTTTTTCATGACGCGCAGGCGCGCCGCTACCCCGAATTGTTGGCGTTGGCGCATTGGATGCGTAAGACCGAAATAGTCCGGCTGACCGAGGAATTCCGCTCGCTTCAACGCGGCGACCGAGTGCTCGTTCCCCGCGGTCTCGTGTTCCATTTGCCGCCGCGCAATGTGGATACGATGTTTGTGTACTCCTGGCTTCTGGCGGCGCTCACCGGAAATCGCAACGTCATTCGCCTTTCGCCGGAGCGCTCCGACTCCACCTGCATCCTTCTGCGAGTTCTGCGGGAGACTCTTGCCGAGGCAGCGGAACCCGCGCGTGGCGGCACGATTATCGTCAGCTACGGGCACGAAGTCGAGCCCACGGAGATGCTCTCAGCCCTGTGTGACATACGGGTGATCTGGGGCGGCGACCAGGCGGTGGAGATCATCCGGCGTTCACCCCTAGCTCCGCACGCCAAGGAGATCACCTTTCCCGACCGCTATTCCATGTCCGCCATCCGTGCAGACGCGTACGCCCGCCTCGCAGTAGAGGAACGCGATGGCCTGGCGGAGCGGTTTTTCAACGACGCTTTCTGGTTTGACCAGTTGGCGTGCTCTTCTCCGCGCCTGGTGGTTTGGTGTGGCACGGCGGAGGAGACACAAGCCGCTTCCGCGGACTTCTTCACTCGTGTCGCGGGATGTATCGAACGTCGCCGATATGTGCTGCCAGCCGCCATCTCCGTGCAAAAGCTGCTGTACGCTTGCTCCGCCATCATCAACTCGCCCGTGCAGGAATGCCGCCGCGGCAAGGGGCTAACCGTCTTGACGCTAGCCTCTTTGGCCGGTTTGCCGCGCAGTCACCCCGGCGGGGGACTGTTTTTCGAAGCGCGTTTGGAAAGTCTTCTGGAGCTGACCTGCTATCTTGGCCGCCGCGAGCAGACTCTGACGTGGTTTGGTTTCACGCCGGAGGAACTGCGCGCTTTGGTGCGCAGCCTGAATGGCCGGGCCATAGATCGCCTCGTGCCCATTGGTCAAGCACTGCAATTCCACCGCTACTGGGATGGGTACGATCTGCTTCAGGAGTTCTGCCGCTCGGTCCACCTGGCTTGTTCTTCAACCCGAACAGGTTCGTCGCGGGTTGGTACATACAACGTGACGGTTGGTGCAACATGTTGAAAGGACGCTGGCCAAGATGATCCGGCGACTCACTTCCGCCGATCAAGCTGCCTATGCTTTGTTCCGCCGCCAGCTATGGCCTTACCACAGCGGGGCAGGCTATTGGGAGGCCGTCGAGGTTAAGTATTACCTCAACCCGCTGAGTTCGCTGTGTCCCGCGAGTGGCCTTTACGGGTTCTTCGAGGGGGAACGGCTGTGCGGCATTCAGGGCGCCTACCCTTGGCCGGTGACGGTCAATGGCGGGGTCCATCCCGGGCATGTTCTGGTCGACTGGGCTGTGTTACCCGCTCTCCGCTTGAGTCGTGTTGCGGGACGGCTATGGCAAGAGTTGGTTCGGCTCCCAGGCCGCAAGTACGGCAGTAACGGTTCGCACTTCTCGCAAGGAGTGATGCAGAATCGTGCCGCGAAGATCCACGTGGTGCAATTGGTGGCGCTGGTCCGCCCAGCCCAGGCGGCCGCTGCCAAGCTGCTGCATCTTTATAGCTGTGCTCATCCCAGCCCATTCGTGCTTGCCAAAATGGAGACCAGTCGCGCGGTACAACTGATCGAAGGCGGCCAAGTGAGGGCGGCCGCGCCGCCCATTTCGGAAAAGACCGCCTGGATCTGTCGTGGTCCGGACTTCTGGGAATTATATTGCGGCGACCGGATTCACAACGGGGCCATTCCGCTCCGTATTACATCTGACGCAGGCGAAGCCGATCTGGTGTTGGATTTCTGCGAATCCGGGCCATCCTTTCGTCATGCAACATTGCTGTCTGCACAATTTGTGCCCTACACCCGAAGCTGCGCTGCGTCAGTGGGACGATTGCTGAGGGGATTTCTGAGGCGCTTGAACGTCGGCGTTCTATTCGCTACCGCGGCAGATGCTGAAGTAGCTGCGCTGCTCGAAAGCTCCGCCTGGTATGTCCGCCGGGTGCCTACACACTGGTGGGCAATCCCGAAGGACTCTGATGAGTTTCACCACGATGATGTCTCCTGGTGGCTGACCAGCGCGGACCGAGATTCCCACTTCGGGGGCCTACAGCCGTGGACGCAAGCTTGACCGCTATTTCACATGAGGCACGGATCTACGCCCTGTTGGAATTGAGCCGGCGGGCGGGAGTGACCAACGAGTTCCTCCAAGGCTGGAGATGCGCATCCAGCCCCGAGGGCGACTTGATCGTCCAGCCGCAACCCGGCATTTCCGGCCAGATTCGCTTTCCCCTGTCCCCCACGGAGCTATTGCTCAACCAGGTGGTGAGGAAGGCTTGGCACCGGGAAGCTCCAGCGGGACTTGGCGAGTTGGTCCCGGACTTCGTTGTCCCATTTTGCAGCCGGGAATCCAGGGCGGGCCAGCCACTGTTTATCCAAGACAGTCCGCAGCATTTCTCGTGCATTGAGGATATACTGGCCAGCATCGTACTCATTCTCTCTCGATTTGAAGAGATCGTCTCTCCCGCCAGAGACGATCATGGACGCTTTCCCATGTCGGCCAGTCTGGCCTCCCGACATGATTACCTGCATCGGCCCATCGTAGATGAGTATGGCCTGGCGCTGCAACAGATACTCCAGGTCTTGATGCCGGAGTGGCAGCCGCTCCCACGTTCGCTGCGTGTTAAGCTCACGCACGATATCGATCAACTCGGTATTCCATTCAGCTTCAAAAGCGCGGTGGGACATGCTGTAAAGCGGAGGGCGCCGCTGTTTTGTGCGCGCGATTTGCTCAGCTTTGGAACCCGCATCGAGCCCGCGTACCTCAAACAAGTGCGAGATATTTGCCGGCTCTCGATCGAGCGAAACTTGCACTCCGCGTTGTATTGGAAGGCGTCGACGCCGGGGCCATTCGACACCGGCTACGACGTGGCCGACCCCCGGATCGCGCGCGTCATGGCTTGGGCAAGAGAACGGGGCATCGAAATGGGGGTACATCCTGGATACGACACTTTCCTTTGTCCACCGCGGCTCGAGCAGGAAGTCCGGCAGTGCCGGAAGGCGTTACAGAACGAGCGCCTGGGAGGACGGCAACACTATCTCCGTTGGTGCCCCCAAACATGGTTGGACTGGGAAAGATGCGGTCTGGCGTACGATAGCACGGTGGGGTTTGCGGATTGTGCCGGTTTCCGTGCCGGCACCTGCGTACCGTATCTGCCTTGGCTCTGGAATGAAAACCGCCGCGCCGATCTGTTGGAGATCCCTTTAGTGGTGATGGATGTAACGTTGCTTGCCGCGGATTATATGGGTTTGCCTCCAGATCAGGTTCACGAGGTGGTGGAGAAGCTAATAGGCCGATGCGCGGCGGTGGGTGGCGTGTTCACTCTTCTTTGGCACAATACCGGCCTGCTCCCGCCTTTCTCGCGGCACTATCCCGGGATCCTCGACACTCTAAGTGGGGCTACGAACTACGATTGGCAGTCCGATTTGGCGCAGCTCCGCCAGACTCGGTGGACGGAGGGCCTAAAGGGTGCGCGTTTAGGAGATGGAGGCAATATTTCGCGGCGTCGCCTGCCCATGTACTCGGAGATCGCCCACGGAAAACTGTGCTGACATGATGACGAACCTTCTCAATGGTAGACCACACGTGCTGATCCTGGCGCCGCATACTGACGATGCCGAGCTAGGTTGCGGCGGCTCCATGGCCCGGCTGGTCGCCAGCGGTGCGGAGGTTTCGATTGCCGCATTCTCGCTGGCCGAGGATTCACTGCCCGCCGGTTCACCTCCCGACCGGCTGAACGGGGAGTTTTTGAACGCGATGCAAGTGCTGGGTGTCGAGCCGCAGCGGACGTTTGTGTACAACTATCCGGTGCGGCGCTTTTCCGATCACCGCCAGGAATTACTGGAAACGTTGGTGGACCTCCGACGACGGCTTCAGCCTGAAGTTGTCTTTGTTACCGCCAGCACCGACATCCACCAGGACCATCGGGTGGTGCACCGCGAGGCGGTGCGCACCTTCAAAGAAATTACTCTGTGGGGCTATGAGCTGCCGTGGAACAGCCTAAGGTTCTCTGCCCAGGCCTTCGTCGTCCTCAATCAGGAGCATATCGACCTCAAGTGGATGGCCCTCCAGGCGTATGAAAGCCAAAGGGAATTGCAGCGCCCTTACTTCTGCAAGGATTTTATCCAGGGGTTGGCCAGGGTGCGCGGTGTGCAGGTGCGGGCGGAGTACGCCGAGGTGTTCGAGGTGGTGCGGGTGAAATGGTAACCAACGGGAGCGCGTTGACGTTGCTGGTCACGGGAGCAGGCGCCCCGGGCACTTGGGGCACGCTTTACGCTTTGCGGCATAACCCCGATGGCCGCGCGGTGCGAGTGATCGGTGTGGATACCCAAGGGGACAACGCCGGCGCCTTCCTGGTGGACAAGTTTTATAAGGTGCCGGAGCCCGAGACCACCGAGTATGTTGAAGCCCTGGCGGAGATTTCGAGGCGGGAAGAGGTATTCGCGGTTTTGCCGCAGACCACGCGCGAGATTGTCACCCTCTCGGCTTCCCTGGCGCAGATTGAGGAACATGGCATTCGGGTTATGGTTTCGGAGGCGCCCGTGGTCGCGGCCGCCAATGACAAAAGCCTGGTCATGGAAGCCTTCCGGCGCCTCGGCTTTCCCACGGCCGCATACCGGCGTGCCCGCAGCGAGGGCGAACTGGTTGCGGCGGTGCGCGAGTGCGGATATCCGCATGTTCCCGTGGTTGTCAAGCCCTCGGTTTCGAACGGCATGCGGGGAGTTCGGGTGGTCGGGGCGCAGGCTTGGGACGTGCACCGTTTCCTGACGGAGAAACCACAAGGGTTGGAAATCTCCTTGTACGAGCTGATTGCCATCCTGCGCCGGGGCGTCTGGCCGGAGCTGTTGGTGATGGAGTACCTTCCGGGGGAGGAATATACGGTAGATGCGTTTTGTGGTTCACAACTCTCGGTCGCCGTGCCCCGGCAGCGGACCAGCATACGGTCCGGTATCACCTTTCACAGCCGGACCGAGCTGAGGGAAGACTTGATGGAGTATACGCTGTCTGCCGGTCGAGAGCTGGGGCTTCGCTACGTCTTCGGTTTTCAATTCAAGCTCGATCGCAATGGGATCCCAAAAGTACTGGAATGCAACCCCCGCATCCAGGGGACGATGGTGGCGAGCGTCTTCAGCGGCGCTAACGTAATCTGGTTCGGGGTGCGGGAACTGATGGGCGATCCGGTCAGGGTCTTGAATCAACCGCTGCGCGCCTCCGAATTCTTGCGTTACTGGGGTGGGGTCACAGTTGACGGAGGGGCCATTGGGGAAAACTGATTGGCGCCACTCCCATTATCTCTTTCACGTGCACACGTCGCACACCGACGGAGACCTCAGCGCAGCGCAGTACGTGGACTTTGCGGCGGCAGCAGGCGCCGGCACCGTGGTATTCCTGGAACATATCCGGCGTGAACCTCGCTACGACGTGGAACGCTTTGCGGCTGAAGTTAAACATGCCGGCCGCGGGTCCGTGCGAACCATGCTGGGCTTCGAAGCGAAGTTGCTTCCCGATGGAACTCTCGATATCAATGAGGAATGCCTTGCAAGCGCCGCAGTGATTGGGATCGCGGAACATGCCTTCCCCAATGACCGTGGCCTGCTGTGCGACACTTTCCTAAACGTCATCAGAACATATCCCCGCCGTTGGCCATTGGTCACCTTTGCGTGGGTGCACCCGGGCCTCTGGTACCTTAAGCGCCATTTGGCCTACGAAGGGGACGAGGCCTTCCAGCAGATGCTGGCGGAAGCGTGCGCGGCGGGTGTTCTCATCGAGCAAAACCTGCGTTACAGTTTGCCGAGCCGGATAACGACGGCAAGGCTGCTTGCGCAATCGCTCGTCACCGGAGCGGACGCGCATTCGCTTCTCGACCTGGAACGATGGGCGGCTCAGCATCCCTCCACAAGGCCGGCGGAGAGCTGTCTTGAAAAGGCGCCGGACCTTCCGCTCGAACCTGACGCGGAAATGGGCGTAGCTCTCCCATGAAAATCTGGATGATCAACCACTACGCGGCATCTCCGGCCCAGGATTGGAGTACCCGGCACGTGTCCCTAGGAGCGGGCTTGGTGCAGCGCGGGCACCGCGTCAGCCTCTTCGCCGCAAGCTTCAACGACATTCACAGCAGCCGCCGCTCCCCGCGCACTCGTGAACACGTTCATTGGGAACAAGCCTTGGGGGTCGAGCTCGGATTTCTGCCCGCTCCCCCTTACTCCGATAACTCGCTCGGAAGGGGTTGGAACATGCTGGTGTTCGCCTTCCGCATTCTGCAATTGCCAAGGCATATCAGAGCCCGGCCCGACGTGATTTACGGTTCGACTCCCAGCTTGTTTGCGGCGCTGGCCGGCTTAGCCATAGCACGACGCTTGGGAGTCCCCTTCGTGCTGGAGGTCCGCGACCTCTGGCCACAGACGCTCATTGACCTCGGAGTGCCACGCTTCCATCCCTTTGTTGTGCTCTCGGCAGTCATCGAGCAGTACCTCTACCGGCACGCAGACTCCATCGTCACCCTCATGCCCCATGCTGCGCCACACCTGGTGGCGAGAGGCGCCGCCCGAGAGCGCATTCATTGCATTCCGAACGGAGTGAACTTTAGCCTCGTCCCGCCGGTCTCGCCTCCGAAGCCAAAGGACCGACTGGACGTGATGTACGCCGGTGCATATAGCTCCGCGAACAATCCGGGAATGATTCTGGACGCGGCTGCCAAACTCAAACAGCGTGGTGGGCCAGCGATGCGCTTCCGCTTCGTCGGGAGCGGATTGGGCGAGGCAGCTCTGCTCGCCAAACAGCGGGCGCTGGGACTGAACGACGTTTCGTTGGAGCCGCCTGTACCCAAGACCCAGGTGTATTCGCTTCTAAGCGATGCAGATATTCTGGTGGCGCCCGTCAAGCATCTTCCTGTGCATCGCTTCGGAGTGAGTGGGAATAAGGTTCTCGATTATATGGCCGTGGCCAGGCCGATTATTCACGCCGTGCGCACCTCCGACCACGCCGTGCTGGACGCAGGCTGCGGTTTCGAGTGCCCGCCTGATGACCCCGACAAACTGGCCGACGCAATTTCTTCCCTGGCCGGCATGTCTCCACAACAGCGTTGGGAGCTGGGGCTACGCGGGCGCCGTTATCTGGAACAGCACCACGACTTCGCACGGCTGGCCATAAGATTGGAAGCTATTCTCGCCGACGCCTCGCGCGAACCCTTGGCGGCTGTACCGGCGCCACAACAATCGAATTCTTGAAAACTCGATGGATCTTAGCGAAGAAAACCTCGAAGCCATTTCTTCAATCCGCCTGCACAACATGACCATCGAGGAATTGGCGGAGGCAGAGGGGAAGGCGGGCTCGCGTCTCCATTTCTCGGACGGAGTGTGGTGGCGACAGATAAAACCGTTCTTCTACCTGCCAGCCAACTTCATGACGTGCGTGGTTCCCCATCAAGCCAAACCCAAGCCGTGGTTGGCGCTTGGGGGGTATTACCACATGGTTCCACCCGGCGCACCGAGCAACGGTGCAATCGTAACGAATGAGATTTCAGACCCTTCCGTTTATGGACTCCAGTCGCTGCAAGCCAAGAAACGCCAACAGATACGCCGGTTGTTGACCCAATTCCGCATTGCCCGCGTGGAAAAGCTGAACGATCTCTTGACCGATGGTTTTCGAGTCTACCTGGATTGGGAGAAAAGAAAGAACCCTCGCGCCAAGCGCTCAAATCCCGCAGTGTTTGGGCGGTGGATGACCAATCTGTTCCACCATCCGCACAAACTCATCCTTGGTTCCTATGACCGAGAGCGGCTGGTCGCGTTTTTGGCGGCGGAGGCGGTCGAGGGTGTGGCCAACGCCACCGATCTCTTCAGTGACTCGAGCTATGCTCGGCAGGCGCCCTCGGTCGCACTCAGATACGCCTACGCGAAAATCGCTGCGCAGAGTCCGGCAATCCATAAGGTATGCGACGGATTTCGAAGTCTCATCGATTCGTTGGAGCACCTGAAGTTGCTCCTGGGGTTTGAGCATGTTTGCTATCCCGCATTCATCGTGCTTAGGCCCGTTGTGCGCCCTCTGGCGCGGTGGCTCATGCCGTTCGAGTACCGTCGCTTGATGGGCCAATATCCTACGGAATCGCCGTGGTACCCGTCACAGTAGAAGGCATAATGATGCTGCAAAGAGAATCCATCGCTGAACTTCGATTTTTGCGCCGGCTGATGCTTCCCGCCCTGCGCCGCTTGGGCGACCGCGACATCACCATGCGCCATCCCATCACCCGCACACCTTTCCGTGTGCACGCCTTCCGCCACAAGACGTACTGGTTTTACGGCGCCCAGCGCGAACAAGACGAGATATCCTTCGTCGCCCGAACTCTGAAACCGGGAATGCAGGTGGTAGACGCCGGGGCACACATTGGCTACATGAGTGCCTATTTTGCGCGCCTCGTGGGCAAGGAAGGGCGAGTGTTTGCCTTCGAGCCGGGAGCCAATAATCTTCCCTACTTGCGCGCCAACGTCCAGAGCTTCTCGAACGTAACCATTGTACCCAAGGCCTTGTCGAATGCTTGTGGCAGGGCAAGATTCCTTTTGGAAGACTTGAGCGGACAGAACAACTCGCTGATTTCCGATGCCCATCTGCTCAAAGCGGCCGGCAATGCTTTTGTGGGCGCCCACATCCAGGAGGTAGAAGTCGAGACGATTACGCTCGATTCGTTCTGCGCGACACAGGGTTTGGCGCCCCGACTCGTCAAGATCGATGCGGAAGAATCTGAACTCGTCATTTTACAGGGCATGCGGGATTTGATGCAGGCGGCCAAGCCCGCAATCATCGTCGAAGTCTGGGACAACCGGGAAGCCATCCTTGAACTCCTGCTATCGTACGGATACCGCGTTTGCAACTCCGACCTCAGCCCCGTCAACGGGGCTAGTGATTTGCGCACCGATAACCTCATCGCCGTGTAATTCTCCATCCATGCTCAAGGAGCATTTCCTCACTACCGCCGACCAAGACGCCTGGCGGAAATATCTGCCGGAGCGGCACAGTGTGTTTGGAGGTCTCGGTTACGCTCGCATCTGCCAGGCTTTCCGAAGTGTCTCGCCGCGCCTGTATGTCTTGGAAACAGGCGGAGCTGCGATTTCCTATCCCTTGCTGCTCCGTTCCTTGGCCGAGTTGCCCTTCCTTGGGGAGACGAGGGCCAAGTGGGATGCCCTCACGCCGGAGTTCACCGGCCCGCTCATGCTGGGCAACAGTTCTGACCTTGCCGCGACCTTCCCGGCTCTTCGCAATGCATTCTTCGAAGGGGAGGGTGTGGTAACCGAGTTCGCCCATCTGCATCCTTGGTCGCAAGCTCGGACCGTCTTGGAAACAGGTTGCAATTACGACCGAGACATCGTGTGGGTGGACACCAGTCTTAGCCCCGAGGAGGTTTGGCACGGTCACCTTAAACCCCAGTGCCGTCAGAAAATCAAGCAGGCAGAACGGCAAGGCGTCAGGACTTTTGCCGCGTCGAGTGACGACCATATCCGGGAGTTCTACCGCATTTACTGCCATACCATGGCAAGAAACGATGCGGCGGCCAGCTATTACTTCTCTTACGAGTTCTTCCAGGCGTTTCGTGAGGAGCTGCCCGAGAACTCCAGGTTTGCTCTCGCCGAATACCGCGATCAGATTGTCGCCGGGACGCTCTGCCTGCATGACGACACTGATGCATTTTATTTCCTCACCGGAGCCGACGCCGCGTTTCAGCACGTGCGCCCCACGAACGCCTTGGTTTGGGAGCTGATTCGCTGGGCACATAGTGCGGGCAAGAAAAGGTTGATCCTCGGGGGAGCGCACCGGCCGGGCGACGGAATCCTCCAATTCAAGGCCGCTTTCTCTCGCCTCCGGCAACCGTTTTATGTCTACAAGCACGTTCACCTCCACCAGGACTACGCCATTCTGGAGCGACGCTTCCGTGAGTTCAGTGGCTTGAGAACCGAGAGCCTGGGCTACTTTCCGATATACCGGCAACGGCCGCCCATGGTGGAAGTCTCCCCTGCTTCGCTTTAGGTGGTCCATAAGCAGCACACCAATAGTAAAAGAAGAACGCCCGTGACAGCGCCTCCGCAAGCTTTCGCTCCCTGGCCTCACTTCGCCGAAGATGAAATCGAGGCCGCCGCCGCCGTACTCCAGTCAGGCAGGGTGAACTACTGGACAGGTGACGAAGGGCATCGGCTTGAACGGGAATTCGCGGAGTTTACGCAGTGCCGACACGCGGTGGCCGTGGCGAACGGCACGGTAGCCCTGGAGTTGGCGTTGCGCGCCTTGGGGATCGGTCCCGGCGATGAGGTGATTACGGCCAGCCGGACCTTTATCGCCGATGCCAGTTCAGTGGCGGCTGTCGGAGCGCGCCCGGTTTTTGCGGATGTGGACCGAGATTCGCAGAACCTCACCGCGGAAACAATCCGCGCTGCCCTTACTCCTGCCACGCGAGCGATCATTGCCGTCCATCTGGCAGGTTGGCCCTGCGAGATGAACGAAATCCTGAGCGTTGCCGAGCAATTTGGCTTGAAGGTGATTGAAGATTGCGCCCAAGCGCACGGCGCGACCTATCGAGGGCGACCCATGGGCTCGTTCGGCGACGTCGCCGCGTTCTCGTTCTGTCAAGACAAGAATATGACCACCGCGGGCGAAGGCGGCATGGTTACCACCAACTCAGAACGACTTTGGTCGCGCATGTGGTCCTACAAGGACCAAGGCAAAAGCTACGAGAAGGCATTGCGTCAAGTACACCCGCCCGGGTTTCGTTGGTTGCACGAGTCCTTTGGAACTAACTGGCGCTTGAGTGAAGTTCAGTCGGCCGTGGGACGCGTCCAATTGCGGAAGCTGCGGCGCTGGGTTTCCATCCGGCGCAGCCACGCTGCTCTTCTGACGAAAGGCATGTCCGGCCTTCCTGGACTGCGAGTGCCCTCCCCTCCGCCGCATGCCGAACACGCCTACTACAAATTCTATGCCTTCGTCGTGCCGGAAGAGTTGGCGGAGGGATGGAACCGGGATCGTATCGCCCAAACGATTGCCGGGCAAGGAGTGCCCTGCACAACCGGAAGCTGTAGCGAGGTCTATTTGGAAGAAGCGATTCCCCCCCTTTGGCGCCCCGCTCGGCGGCTGCCGGTAGCTCGCGAATTGGGCGAGACCAGTTTGATGTTCCTCGTCCATCCGACGCTCACCGAGGCGAACATGACGCGCACCTGCGAGGTCACCGAACAGGTCATGCTGAAGGCCGCTCGCACGGTCTTTGAAATGGCAGGTGCCAGCCGCTGAAGCCCGGGCAAATCTCCTCACGTGCGGGTA
>Ga0187770_10001157_pt1 | contig 13790 bp, 9 predicted proteins | sample 0116_SJ02_MP02_2_FD_133154 | JGI IMG/M metagenome (GOLD analysis project Ga0187770, IMG submission 133154) | Tropical peat soil microbial communities from peatlands in Department of Meta, Colombia - 0116_SJ02_MP02_20_MG | ecosystem: Environmental > Terrestrial > Soil > Wetlands > Peat | place...
ATTCTTCCAATGGGTGAAAGCGCCTTTGCGAGGGAGCCGCTGATCGGTGATAAACGTTTGAGCAGAGTCGTCTGGAAGAGGGTGCTTTGTCGCGTCCGCCTGAGCAACGCTCCCTTGTTCGAGGTTGAGTGATGCAAGCGCCTCAATGACACGGATTGGGGGCATATATGAATCCTCCCAACCCGCTGTACCATCAGTTAAGGGGCAAGCTTCTGCAAAGTCCCATTTCATCGGCACAGTTTGACCTGAGAACGATAGTTCAATCGTCTCGTGGGCAGCGTCGGAGCGCCACCAGCAAAGAGAATTAATCCGACCTATAAGCCTGTTGAGACTTAGAGCCTCTAACAAAACCGCGTTTCCTCAGAAAACGGCAGACATGGTAGCATCGGTTCCAGACGGGGGTCTTCTTTGGCTATCCAACTGTTGCCTGACGGGCTGTGGAAACTGGTCGAACCGTTTATCCCAGTACCCAAGGCGAACCCTAAGGGCGGAAGGCCTCGCCTGCCGGACAAGGCATGTCTCGCTGGCATTGTTTTTGTCCTGCGCAGTGGAATTCCTTGGGAGATGCTGCCGCAAGAGATGGGCTGTGGCTCCGGCATGAGTTGCTGGCGACGATTACGCGACTGGCAAGAGGCGGGTATCTGGCAATTGATTCACTTCGTTCTGCTGGACTGGCTGGCACGCAAGGGGCAGATTGATTGGTCACTTGCGGTGGTCGATGGCAGTTCGATCAGAGCAGTTTTTGGGGGCAACAAACCGGTCCCAATCCCACCGATCGGGCCAAGCTGGGCAGCAAGCGCCATCTGATTTGCGACGGCGCTGGCATTCCGCTAGCTATTCAACTGACTGGGGCTAACCGTAACGATTCGACACGAGCGCTCTCCCTAGTCGACACCATCCCAGACTTGCAGGGAGAACGCGGACGGCCGCGTCACCGTCCGGAGTGTGTTATCGGTGACCGCGGGTATGATGCCGAAGCAATTCGGCGAGGTCTACGCAACCGAGGCATCATCCCTTTTCTCGCAAAGCGCAACACAGAACATAGCAGCGGACTGGGGCGATGGCGCTGGGTGGTAGAAAGAACCTTCGCCTGGCTGAATCAGTTCCGTCGCCTGCGCATCCGTTATGACAAACGAGCCGACATTCATGAAGCGTTCCTAGCTTTGGGTTGCATTCTGATCTGCTGGAGATTTCTGAGCGGCCAGAGAACCGGTTTCCTTTCGCGGGCCTGACGCCGATTCATGGCAGACGATTGCTTCTGTTATAGGAACGTAACCGTCACCTTGTGTGGTGTGCCTGCCGGGACATTCCGGGTTCGGCGCACGCTCAGTTGCCGAAGTCGAGACATTAGGGCGATCGCGTGAGTTTGAAAACTTTGCCGCCTGAAAAGGTGGTGCCGTAGAGATTGCCCTCCGAGTCGATGCTTATGCCATTGGGATATGCGCCGTCCAGTCCAGTGAAGGCGTGCAGCAGGGTTTCGTTGCCGCTTGGATCCAACTTGAACACCACTCCAAGGCCGCTAAGGCCACCTTGGACCGTGGTGCCGTAGAGATTACCCGACCCATCCAGCGCCAGGGGGCCTTGTGGGTCCGATCCGTCCGCACCAGTGAAACTGTACAGCACAGTCTCCTTACCCGTCGGGTCCACCTTAAACAGGGTTCCACAGCCGTCGAGGCAAGCCGCGCCACCACCGCCGCCTAAGGTGGCGCCGTAGAGGTTGCAAGCGGCGTCTTGCACCAATGCTCCGCTGGGTCCTACCCCATCCGATCCCCCGGTAAAAGCGTGCAGCACCGTGTAGGTGCCGGCAGGATCTACTTTGAACACTGTTCCGAATTCCGATACGCCACCGTACCCCGTGGTGCCGTAGAGGTTACCTGCCCGGTCAAGCACCAGGTTTCCTGTCGGCACAAACATTTCGAGTGGGGAGTGAACGGTATACAGTACGGTTTCCTGGCCGTTGACGTCCAGCTTGAAAACCACTCCGCAACCGCCCGTAAAACCACAGTTGAGATCGCCGCCTTCCGTGGTGGTACCGTAGAGGTTACCCGCCGCGTCTCGCACCACGCCAGCCACGGGCCCGCCTCCATCCGCGCCGCCGGTGAAGTTGTATAACTCGGTTAGGTTGCCCGCCGGATCAATCTTGAACACGAAGCCCGAATAGGTTCGATAGGAATTTCCGTAAAGGTTGCCGTCTGCGTCCAAAATCAGATTCGAAAGTTCTACACTGATGTCGGTGAGGTTTGTCAGCACGAGCTCGTTGCCCGCAGGATCTAGTTTGTACACTAGATTTCCTGCGGTGCCGTAGATGTTGCCCGCCGCATCGATGACTACACCTGTACTGGTCTGTTCTCCTAAGTCGTGGAGCACCTCGAAGGTGAACGTTCCGCCGGAAGGGCCGCTGGCGCCACTGCTGCAATCGGTACTCCCGCCGCCACCGCCGCCTCCGCCGCCTCCACCGGTGCCGCCGCTACCACTGCTGCTCCCTCCGCCGCCACAAGCGACCGTGAAAATCATCACGGTGAGCAGCACGCAGGCCAGTAATCCCGTCTTAGTCTTGCCTTTCTTTCTCGCCGAACCGAGGCGCAGCAAGACCGCTGACGACAGCGCGCCACTTTCCGCTCGTCCGGGTAATCCTGAAATCTTGGACGATGATTGCACTGTACTGGTCACAGATCGCTCCTTTTCCAGTCGAGACTTCTGGCGTTGCCCTTTCCGTTGACGGGTTACTCTTTCTTTTTCAGTTGAGTTTTCGCTGGCGGTTTTCTAGCCGCAGGCAAACCATTTAGCGACCCTTGCTGCTCCAGGGCGCCAAAGAAGACGGCCTCGTCGACCTCAAGCCAGAACAACTGTCCGGCGTTGGCCTGATAGATGACCACGTCAAAATCCGCGAATACGGGGCCTACGGTAACCATAAGCGGATTGGAAGGCACATTCGCATGGAGCATGGAATAGCGTCCACGGTTGACCGGATCCGCCAGCGGAGTTCCATTGAAATATGAGGGACCCAACACGGGAATTGTAAAGAATGGATCGCTGACGAACCCGGCAAAGTTGAACGCGTTGGAGGCTGTGCCCATTGCGGGTCCCTGCGCGACGATGTCGAACTCGCACAGGGTGCAATCCGAATTAAAGTTGTTGAAATCCTGCCATCCAGCTGCATAGTTGCCGTTGAAGTCGGCAGCTGTGATGTCGGTTTGCGGAACCAGGACTCCCGTGACGCCGGCCATAACATCGTCCAGGTCGAGAACAAGAGCGCCTCCTCCACCACTCGGGTTATTCGGATCGCTGAGGTTGAGACTGGGGTCCGTCAGATATATTCCAAGCGTGGTGACGTCTCCCAAGTTTCCCGACGTGATGTTCAGGCTGCCGTATCCATCGCCGGACGGAATGGAATAGGTGCCTGAAATCGGAGCGGCCAACACTGGCGAGATGCCTTTTGCCAACTCGTTGGCATCCGCCACTCCCAGGAAGTCCGCGGGGTTGGACGACGTGTTGCTGGTAGAGAACTGACCCAACGCGTCGCTCCCGGAGACCCGCGAGTTGCCGGTGAGGCCGAATACCGAACTTCCCAGCGAGGCGTTGGTGAAGGTGCCAGCGCTCGTGCCCTGCCCGAATGCCGAACCGACAAGCGAATCGCTGGTATCCACATCGATGATCCGCATCACTTCCGGACCGACGATGTAATAAACGAGTGAGACGGGTGTGTTTCCGATGCCGATCCCGGTGATGGTTCCGCGCCCGAATGAATCCGTCGCCGACGCCTCAGCGCTGAAACCCACCTGCGTCGTCACTTTTCCATCATCATTGGTGTCAACTAGGCCATTCTGCAAGCTGAGACCAGCGCTGCTGATCGTGAATACGCCTCCGAGTGCAGCCGGATTGTAGCCGGAGTCCACTCCGGAAAGAGTGAAGGCATAACCCCCGCCCGTGATGGCCGTGCCCGACCGTGTCGACACGTCCATGCTTCCGCTGGAGGTTGCTGTCCCGTCATACTGCGTGACGAGCGCGTGGTTATTGTTCACAAACTGGATGGCGAAGACTTCGGTGCCGCCCCCGCCCATGCTCTGGTTTGTCGTGTTCAGAAAGAGCGTCCCCTGGCCGAAGTCATCCGGCGCCGGCAGGTCGGAAACAAAGATCAGAGTTCCGCTTACGATGCGATCGCCGCCAGCCGGCGACGTGACGCCATTTGCGTCGTTGTAGTCTTGTTCCCCCCCGAGGACGTTGCCATTCCCGTCAATGGTCACCGTCCCTGCGAGGGCGTAAAAGTTATAGCCTCCGTGGCTGGTGGGGCGAGTGTCAGCTCCGCTCAGGTAGAACACGTAGGTGGTCGAACTGATGTTGGTCACAGAGAAGTCGGCTGGGGCGGCAATCCCAGCGGCCGCAGCGGTCACTGTATATCCGCCCGTCCCGGTGTTTGCCGTGGGCGTCGCGCTAGCGATGCCGTCTGCGCCGGTGGCCACCATCTCTGTCGCCGTTGGCGGCCCTTGTGCATTCGTAAACGAGCAACCTGCTGAGCTGCCCGCAGGACAGGTGAATGTCACCGCTGCGCCGCTCACCGGGTTCGAGTAGCCATCCGCGACTAACGCCGTCAGCGGAAATGCAAAGGGCGCGCTGGCCGCCGTGCTTTGCCCTGATCCGCTCACAGCCGTGATCGTTGCCGGCGAGCCCGCAGTGTTGGTGAGACTGAAGCTGGCTGGCGTGGTCGCGCCCGTCGCCGTGGCCGATACCACATAAGCGCCGGCAGTCGTATTGGCTGTGAACGCCACCGACATAGCCACGCCGCTTGCATTGGTCATTGCCGTATTCACTCCGCCCGCGAAGGCGCCGCTGGCCCCGCTCGCTGGAGCAGCAAACGTCACAGTCACGCCGCTCGCCGGCGATCCGTTCGAGGTCACCGTTGCCACCAGCACATTGGTAAACGCCGCGCCGACCGTCACGCTCTGCCCCGATCCGCTCGTGGCAGTAATCGCTATGACGGGAGGAGGAGTTGTAGCTGTCGAACTACCGCAGCCCGTCAAGAAAGCTAAAGCCAGGCAAACTGAACCGAGAATGCTGGCGTAAGCTTTGCGGTTCACAGGGACTCCCCTTTCTGCGCGCTCTCCTGGCTGGCACGTTCGCGGGCTTGCGGAGACACAGGGATGCCGTGCTCGTTCCGCATGGCAAAGACCTGGCCGCGCACTTTCACGGTGCGAACCACGAATACTTGTCTACCCATGAGCATCACCCCAACTGGCTCACCTGCGGAAACGGAGAGTGCGCTTTTGCCCTGCAACCCCCATCTGCCAAGACTTGCATCCACTTCACCGGAGGCGGTTGCCAGCAGCAGGTGGGAACCAACAATCATTCCCGCAGAGGGTTTCGTGAGCACACTCGACACGGTAGCCTTGTGTGTGACTTCCCTGGTGAGGTCGTAATAGGGTCTTGCGAGCCTTGTCTCAGCTGCCCTGGTTTGCGCTTGCATCGGCGTGAGGAGCGCGACCACCGCGATCGATGTGAACGCGAGAACTGCCGCCCAGCGTTGCATCCTGTATGTCCAGACCCGAAAACAGTTCGTTCTTGTCGTCATGACGGCGCTCCTAGTTGAACCATGCAATGTTCCCCTAGTATTGACGCGAAGAGAACTTTATACCTTCGCGCTCTACGCTGTTAAGAACCTTGTGCCAAACCTGTTCTGCCAGCAAAGCCAAGCCGAAACACTCGGGCTGGCTACCGAAGCCTATCCGCGAGCCCTGGATCCAATGATGAGCGTACCCCGCTGGCCCCTGACCCCGCCGTTGGCTGGCAGAACGAACCGCCGGTTCCGGTCGTGCATGTGAAACCAGAGCAACAGGGTGTAGAGTCGGTTCCGCCACACTGCTGCCCTTGAACCGAGCAGCTAACGACAGCACTCGTCGCTACGCAAGAACCTTTGAGTCTGGTTCCCGGGAGATCGCACTGGGTCGAGGTATCGAGGATATAGGGTTGATTAGGACACACATCGACAACGGCAGGAGTCGCCGCCGGCTGCCCAGCGACACAGCCGCCATCGGCCCAATCCAAGACCGCACACCCCCCTTGGCCTTGGCCCGGTACTCCGCCAACGCATACTCCGGTCAGCGTGCTGGGTGTGACCGCCGTGCCACTGAGGGAGACCGTCTGCGGGCTGCCGACAGCGTTGTCGGTGAACGTGACCGTGCCCTTCAAGCTGCCCGTAGTGTCAGGCGCAAGGATCACATTGATGGCGCAGCTCGCTCCGGCGGCGAGCGTTGTGCAGTTGTTGGTCTCCGCAAAATTCGCGCTGGCCACAATACCTGTAATCGTCAGCGGAGCCGTGCCGCTATTGGTAAGCGTGAGGAGCAGGGGTTCGCTGGTTGAGCCTTGCTCCTCGTCGCCAAAAGCCAGGCTACTCGCCGAGAAAGAGACACTTGGCGATCCGCTGCTGCCGCCTCCGCAACTGCTGAGTGCGCAGGCTCCGAAAAGTATCAGGGCGATGATGCGTAGCGTCTTCGAATTCATGGCTTGTCTCCTTGTAGCTTTCTGGCGATGGCTCGCCGGCCTATCTGCCCGGCGCTTCCAGTCCGGGGATGTAATACCGGTTCGTCCGCCGCCACTGAGATGGACGTTGCTTTAAGCCGGGAACATAGCGAGGCGCCGGACTTTGTGTCACCGTGGTCGCGTCCACCAGGCTGTAGTCGCAGCCCTCGACGCCAGGATGATTCTCGTCGCAGGGGATCAGCAGGAAAGCGTGTTGGTTGCCGTTAGCATCCACGCCTGTGCCGGCAATCTCGCCACGATCGTTGATGGCGTTGGTGATTTGCAGATACACAGCGGAACCAGGCGGAATCAGAGAATTCAGATCGAAGATCGCGCCTTGCTCCCACAGGAAAGCGCGAAAACCGCCGCTCCCGCAACCCCCCGAGCTGCCCACGACCTGCGTTTTCGCGTTAATCACGGCCGCATAGCTGCAAGAATCGTTGCCTACGACTCCGAGGTCAGTGACGCTCTTTACACTCATCCAGAGAGTCGCATGGAATTCGTTGTTCCCGGGAAGGTATCCATAGCCGACAGCTTCCCCCTGATCGTTGATCGCAAAAGCCCCGGTGAAATCTCCGCCCAAAGAGCCACGCAGTTTGTGAAGTGAACCGTTTTCCCACAGAAAAGCAGACGAAGATTGGTCCCCGGTCAGATTGGACCCGCCCACGACTTGACCCTGGTCGTTGAGAGCCGTAGCCAGCGTACAGGTGCCGCCGAAGCCGCCGAGATCCGTCATTCCTTTTTCTTTTTCCCAGATGAAGGAATTCGTGGCTAGGGGATAGCAGGCACCGCTTTGGGTTGATGCAGTGTAGGAATATCCGACGACTTGTCCCGGCTCATTGATAAGGAGCGCCTCGGCGTCGGTGCCGCCGGGAAGGGTGCCCAGGTCCTGCATCCCGTGCTGCTTGTCCCATAGAAACGCTCGCTGCTGATATCCGTACGGGACGTTAAAGAGCCAGAAGTTTCCCACCGCCATGGAATTGGCATCGGGAACCGTGTTCAGGGCTGAGCCCACCACTTGGCCCGCGCTGTTGACGGCGTTGGCTTCGCTCTGATACCCGCCTTCCGGCAATGTGCCCAAGTCCATGATCTGGCCCTGTTGCCAGAGGACAGCGTGATTTTCCGGGAGGCCTCCTGGATACAAGGGATCGGTTTGGCCGTTTTCAGAGGTTCCGGCAATCAGTCCATTCGCAGTGATCCAGATGGGGGCACTGCTCCCGCCACCGGGAAGCGCGCCTAAGTTTGTCAGAACGCCGCTGCCGCCCGCCTGGAAGGTGTCATCGACAAAGCAGTCGTTCGACCAACAAAAGTTTGGGAAGGGGTCGGGCGTGGATGTATCCGCAAAGCCGGCCACTGTCCCCCCACTGGTGAGGACGGATGAGCCAGCAAAATCGTCGCCACTTCCCGGGACGAAATAACTCTGCGGCCCGCCGAACGTGCTGCCTAGGTCCACGATTTGGTAATGATGGGGCTGGTGCTGGTGATCTTGTTTACCTTTATTCTGCGCGGCCAGCTCAAGCTGACAGAGCGGCGTGACCCACAACATGATTGCAACCGTTAACGCCCATCTCTTCGAATTCATATTTTTCCTCCTGACGGCCTGCTCCTATAGGCGTGAACACGACCAAAGCAGCAAGGCTCGCCGTTAGATTTTGCTTCATACCATCCTCCCTGAAATTCATTGCCCCACGCATTTCGCGTTTACGAAGCTGAACTCTGCTGCAAGACAGCGGGCGGGTCAATGTTCCGCGAGTGATTTGCCAGGGATTTCGGAATGATCCGGGTAAGTGACTGCGGCGCAGTGGCTTGATGCCGCTACTTTGAAGACCACTGAGCGCGTCTCGTGGGCCTCGAACCACTTGGCACCCAGAGAGATGGAGGTTGAAGACCACCTGCTGCACTGATAAACTCCGGTGGCACGGGGGCTCTGCTGACCTTATGCGGGCTCAACCTCGGCCTAATGTCGCTCACTTCGGCCCGTTCCAACTGGACCTCAAGGCCGGGGAACTGCACCACGATGGGCGCAGCGTCCGCCTTCAAGAACAGCCCCTCCAGGTTCTCAAAATGCTGCTGGAACATCCCGGCGAGGTGGTCACCCGGGACGAAATGCGCCGCACTCTGTGGCCAAACGACACCATCGTCGAGTTTGATCAGAGCATCAACGCAGCCATCAAGAAACTGCGGCTTGCGCTTCATGATTCGTCGGAAGAACCGCGTTACGTGGAGACCGTAGCTCGGCGCGGATATCGGCTAATGGTGCCAGTGGAGTGGAGGGCAACCCAACAGTCAGATGCAGAAGCTGCGGAACTCGAAGGCGCAGCTCTTTCCAAGAATGCCGCGGCAGGAACCCTGATCGGCAAGAAAGTGTCCCACTACCGTGTGCTCGAAGTGCTGGGCGGTGGGGGAATGGGGGTGGTTTACAAGGCGGAAGATCTCAGGTTGGGGCGCCACGTCGCATTGAAGTTCCTGCCGGAAGAACTGGCCAGCGATCCAGATGCGCTGGAGCGTTTTGAGCGCGAAGCGCGGGCCGCTTCCGCATTGAGCCATCCCAACATTTGCACAATATTCGAAATTGAAGATCACGAAGCGCAGCCCTTCATCGTGATGGAGTTGCTGGATGGCGGCACCCTGCGGGAGTTGATCACGGCGCCGGGGGCGAGAACAGCACCGTTGCCGATGGAGAAATTGCTGAATCTTGCCGTTCAAATCACCGAGGGACTGGACGCGGCCCACGGTGCGGGAATCATCCATCGCGATATCAAGCCCGCGAATATCTTTGTAACCACACGGGGGCAAGCGAAGATTCTGGACTTTGGGTTGGCCAAGCTGGAGGCGGGATCTGCTGCCGAAATTCAATCAGAACGGGGTGCTGCAACCAGAGCCGGCCAACACGAGCAGCCCGCCCCGCAATTCTCACCACAGAGATTGTCACTCAGCAGAACAGGCGTGGCAATGGGAACAGCTGGCTATATGTCGCCCGAGCAAGTGCGAGGTGAAAAACTGGACGCGCGAACGGATCTGTTTTCCCTGGGGCTCGTTCTCTACGAAATGGCCACTGGGCAGCGCGCGTTCATCGGCGAGACGGCGGCCGCGCTACACGCAGCTATCTTGCACTCGACTCCGAAACCGGTTCGGGAGTTAAATCCGGATGTGCCGCCGGCGCTGGACGACATCATCGTCAAGACGCTGAAGAAAGACCCCGAGGAGCGGTACCGGTCAGCGCTCGTGATGTTGGCGGATCTGCGGCAACTGAAAATACCAGGATCTTCGGCCGCATCTGTTCCATCCTCGTCTTCGAAGCCTACCTTGGGCACCGCGATTCTCCGCTGGCGTCGGCTATTGCTGGCAGCAGGTCCTGTGGTGCTTCTCGGCATTCTAGCGAACGTTGTATATCGTTATGTTCGTCCCGTGCAGGCGGGCCGGCTGACCGATCGGGACACCCTGATTTTGGCCGACTTCGCCAACTCCACAGGTGACGTTATCTTCGACGATACGCTCAAACAGACGCTGGGCTCGGCTCTAGTGGAGTCGCCCTTCCTTAACATTCTTCCTGGTGGCACCGTCCGCTCAGCTCTGAGGGTGATGAACCGGCAACCCGATACCAAGCTCACACCCGAGATTGCGAGGCAGGTTTGCTTGCGGGTCGGCAGCAAGGCCTATGTCTCAGGAGTCATCGGAAGTCTGGGCAGCGAATATGTGCTCAAGGTGAAAGCGGTCGGGTGCCAAAGCGGAGAGACTTTGGCGGAGGAGCAAGAGACGGCAACCGGAAAGGAAAGGGTAGTGGACGCATTGGTCAAGGCCACGTCCAAATTGCGCGGTGAGCTCGGCGAGCCGCTGGCCTCCGTGGAGAAATTTGATTATCCCAACGATGAAACCACAGGTTCTCTCGAAGCACTGCAGGCCTACAACCAGGGGACCCGGGCCAGCTACGAGAAAGGCCAAGCTGCCGGGCTGTCCTACTTTTTGCGGGCCATCCAACTCGATCCCGATTTTGCCATCGCCTACCTCTCAGTTGGAGAGAATTATCTGTCGATGGACCAGAGCGCTCGCGCCACGGAGTACATCACCAAGGCATTTCAACTGCGGGATCACGCTGGCGAACGAGAAAGAGAGGAAATTGCCAGCGTCTACTACTACAGCGTCATTGGCGATCTGAACAAGACAGCCGAGACGTGGCAGAGTAGCCTGGCAACGTATCCAAAGACACAAAGTACCTACGGCAATCTGGGCGTTGTCTACGCGGTGCAAGGCAACTATGAAAAGGCAGCCGAGATGGATCGCCGGGTCATTGCCATGGGTGCTACCGTCGGGTTTCTTTACGCAAATCTGGCCCAAAATCTGCTCTCGCTGCAGCGTTTTGATGAGGCGGGACAGACAGTACAGACTGCGTTCGACAAAAAACTGGATACTGACCGATTGCACAGCGTCTTGTATGCGCTCGCCTTCTTCGCCGGAAATTCCAAAGCAATGACGGAGCAGCTGGCCTGGTTTGCGGGAAAGCGCGACTACGAATATTTCGGTTTGATGATGGAATCCGACACGGAAGCGTATGCCGGACACTTGCGCGAGGCACGGGAATTGACGCGTCGTGCGGTGGACTCGGCGACAAAAATTGACAGCCGAGAATCCGCGGCGATCGTGTGGGACTATTCAGCCGCACGTGAAGCCTTGTTCGGAAACGCGGCGCAGGCCCAACAAGACGCAGCCCAGGCTCTTAAGCTGGCTCCGGCCAGCCAGCGCGTGGAAATCGGGGCTGCGCTGGCTCTGGCTATTGCGGGCAATAGCGCAAAAGCGGAATCCCTGGTGCAGGATCTGAGTAACCGATTTCCTAGACATACGCAGGTCCAATCCCTCTGGCTGCCAACGATCGATGCGCAAATCTCACTGACAAGAAAGAAACCAGATGCCGCGATCGATCGGCTGCGGATCACCGCGTCTGTGGAGTTAGGCTACACTCCTACGCTCGCTAACATCTCCTGTCTTTACCCGGCGTATATGCGTGGACGAGCTTACCTCACGGCCGGCAATGCGACAGCAGCGGCCGCCGAGTTTCAGAAGATACATGACCACAATGGCATTGTCTGGAACTGCCCGACCGGCGCACTGGCGTATCTGGAACTAGCACGCGCGAACGCGGTGGAAGCCCGGATCGATAAGGGAGTTGCTGCCGATGCTGCACTCGCCAGAGCTCTCGGTGACTACAGGGATTTTCTTGCCCTGTGGAAGGACGCCGATCCCGATATCCCCCTCCTGAAGCAAGCGAAAGCCGAGTACGCGAGGCTGCAATGAGGGTACTCCAGCTGCCTGCGCGGAGGTTTTGTTAGAGGCTCTTAGGCTAAGGATGGACTGGATGAAGGAACTGGCCTCCGAGGACTGTTCCCTTCGAGCTTTCTCACCTATCTGCGTGACTAGCTCGGAAAGTACAACCAGAGTCAATGCCTGCCGGGGAGCGAATACGTCCCCCCATCTTGACATCCCGTAGTTCTGTATTCGGAAGCCAAGCGTTCCCTTCGCTGGAAGGGGCTCATCGGGAATTAGGCTGATAGTCCCCGTATGTTGAGACAGTCTTTTTGAGAGCACTTCAGCAGCGTTTCGGATTGCAGCAAAATCGGAACTTTCTGGAACTCTATAAAAGCGCCCCCCCTCCCCTGCACGCGTTGTTACTACGCAGAATAAACGCGCATCATTCGTCCCACCTTTTCGAGCACGAAGCTGTTCTCGCACTCGACCTACAGGCGTAGTGAAATTGCAACAGAGACAGGTCGCCGACCCACGCTTGACAGTCCCATCAAAGCTGGGTGCTTTGACGACTGTTTCAGGAGAGGCTTGATCGACCCATTTGTCCTGGCGTTTCACAAGGACACGAAAATCCACGCGTTTCTCTTTCAGGTTCGGTACGAGTTGCAATGCGACGGAGCGGTTTTCTTTCTTCGCAAGCCATAGCGAACGGATGAGTGGTATCTCTGCCCCGCATCCCGGCCCTTCACAGCGAACAGTCCGCGCCCACAAGTATGCGATTGGCGTTGCACCGCTTTGGTCTTTGGGGTAAAAGGTTGCCAGTTCTTTCTCAGCGCTTTTCTTTATCCATGAAGCCCATTTCTTGACTTCAGGGAGCAACTGCGAGCCATATTTCGGGATGTACTCCAAGGCCAATCGGTTCAGCAAAACGGCAACGGGATTAAGGTCACTAGCAAACGCATCAGCGCCGATGCGGAGGGCTTCTAGCGGAATCGAACCGCCGCCACTGAACGGATCGACAACCCTACTCCGCACAGTCACAGGATCGGAAAGCTGTTCCCAGAAATGGTAGGATTCCCATTCCATGAGCACTCCTCTGCTGGCAGATGCCTTGTGGAATTTGATTCAACCGCTGCTGCCGCCCGCGCCGCGCAGGCCCAAGGGAGGCAGACCTCGTTTGCCAGATCGCGCTTGTCTCACCGGGATTCTGTTCGTTCTGCGTAGCGGAATACCGTGGGAGATGTTGCCACAGGAACTGGGCTGCGGTTCGGGCATGACCTGCTGGCGGCGGTTGCGCGACTGGCAAGAGGCGGGCATCTGGCAACTGATCCACTTCTCTTTGCTGGACTGGCTGGCGCGCTACGGGGAAATTGATTGGTCGCGAGCCGTCGTGGACGGCAGTTCGATCCGGGCAGTTCTTGGGGGCGGCAGACAGGGCCGAACCCTACGGACCGGGCCAAGCTGGGCAGCAAACGTCATCTGATCTGCGACGCACGGGGAGTTCCTCTCGCTATTCAACTGACCGGAGCGAACCGCAACGACTCGCAGCAAGCCCTCGCACTGGTTGACGCCATCCCATGCTTACAGGGAGAGCAGGGACGCCCACGGCATCGTCCTGACTGCCTACTGGGCGACCGTGGTTATGACGCCGAGGCAATCCGGCAAGGTTTGCGTGCCCGCCACATCGTCCCTTTTCTTGCGAAACGCAACACCAAACATGGCAGCGGGCTGGGGCGATGGCGCTGGGTGGTCGAACGAACTTTCGCATGGCTGAATCAATTCCGGCGGCTGCGCGTGCGCTACGAAAAGCGGGCGGACATTCACGAGGCATTCTTGTCCTTGGGGTGCGCTCTGATTTGCTGGCGCTTTCTGCGAGTCGATTGGGCGGCGGGTTGAAAGTTAGCTTTGCGCGCAACGCGTTGACTCGCCGCAGCCCTAGTATGGTCGCCTCAAGTGATCGGCCACACCATCTCGCCTTAACCGCATCGTCGAAAAGCTCGGACGTTTTGCTACCTCGTTGAAAAGGCGTCTTCGCTGTG
>Ga0187770_10001158_pt1 | contig 13786 bp, 10 predicted proteins | sample 0116_SJ02_MP02_2_FD_133154 | JGI IMG/M metagenome (GOLD analysis project Ga0187770, IMG submission 133154) | Tropical peat soil microbial communities from peatlands in Department of Meta, Colombia - 0116_SJ02_MP02_20_MG | ecosystem: Environmental > Terrestrial > Soil > Wetlands > Peat | place...
CGTGGCAGATCGGCATCGGGCTGAAACAACATGCGATGGGGCTCTAGCAAGGCGCCAATTTCAATTGAAAGTCCGCCTGACTCAGCGGCCATGTAGTCAGCAATGGTCCATGGGCAGAAGTCACAGGCAGACGCACCAGTCAAGTTTAATGAGCGTGCACGGAAAGGAACAGGGCGGATCGGGATAACCGCTCGAAGGATAAGGCACGACGATGAAAACGACGGTGGCCCGTAGCAAACGAGTGCGTGCGTAAACAGCGAACCGTCGGACGCACCGAATTTCGCTGGGACGCCCCAGCACCTGGAATCGCAGTTGCAATGGGACTTAGCTGACCTATTTCGCGAGAAGAAGCCGGCCATGAGATTGCCCATTTCGAGGGAGATGTCAAGTATGCAACGAGTCATGACGCCGCTGCCAGGCGCCGACGACGCGGTAGTCGGTGCACAGGGTGCGCGCGAAGCGGTGACGCCGACCGAGCTTCGTCCGTGTCTTTGCCTTCGAAAGGCTCGCGACACTTCGCGGTTGACGATGCTTCGCAGACGGCAAGACGGTCAACCAGCGATGTTCGCGGCGTCAAAGAAGACAAGTTTGCTGCACCGATCTCAAGCAACGCCCGTTTGTCGAGGCGTTGGAGAATGCGCAGCGCACACGCTGCGCCAGACGTTGATGACATTTCCCGCTGTGTGCGTATCTGAAGACCCAGAGCCTCACCCGCGGGCTCGTTTGAAGAATGTGATGGGGAAGGCGCAGGTGCAGGGAGAGCTTCACACAAGGGGAGACTCGAAGCGGCCGGGAAACGATCCGCGAACAAAGGTGAATGGACCTCAGCGGGAAAGGTTCGGCATGTCCCGTCGTCTGGAGCCATATCCCGATTGCCCATTGCATCAACCGCCGGTGGCAAGAACGGGATGGCGAGCTGCGCGAGACGAACAACACCGTTGTATGTTGACTGGGATTGTTGGCAGGCATTCTGCTCAAGTCGTCGACGGTCGAGAGCCCAAGTGGCTAGACAGGCATCGACTTCAACTGAAATCAATTCGTCGAGAATCTGTCGGGCTTCCTTGCGTAGACTCGCCACGCGATTCATTCGGGCACACAGAAACGACTCGAGCGAGGTTTTGGATGTTGTTATTAGGTATTCAAACGTTGGGCGCACGGTGCGCATACACATGCCTCCAAGGATTTGCCCCTCGCAAGACGATGGGCGCTTAGAGGCTAAAGTATCGCATGGTTGTATGATCGTACAATAGTATAGTGCACCATGGAATAATATAGGGAAAACCTGGGCGCAAAAAAGGGGAGTACTTAGCGAAACATGCTGAGACGTTGCCTGATGTCTGGTGCACCGCGACCTCGCGGAGTGCATTTGCCGACGCACAAATGCGGACGCGTTGGCGCGACGCGCACCACTTATCTGTGGTTTTGCGGAAGGCCTGCTCACAACTCAAACATTGCGTTTAGGCTTAACTACAATGGCTATGAAACGGTCAACATGCCTAGGCGGGTGTGAGCCGAAGAGCGGCGGGAGGATCAATGGCGAGCGCGCATAGAAGTGATTCGTGCAAGGAAGTCGAATCCGTCGTGATTGTGGTGGCGCGTGAGAATAAGCCGACAGCCTCACCAGAAAGAACCGCGCTTTGCGCGTTCTGCCAGAAGCTTCCAGCGGTTTGCAAAGTCGAGCGGTTAAGAATTCGCGGGGACGGCGTGGACGATTTCGTGAAAGTGCACCTCCCATATTGCGGGATGTGTTGACTCCAGGTGACAAGCTCAGTTCGCCAAGAGGGGGAAAATCCAATGGTACATGAGAATCCCATAGCGGTACCGGAGGCGTATCGCTCATGAAGCTGCGCGCAGGATTTCGGCGCGAAGCAGGCCACGAGAAGTCCGTGCCTCGTGGATGGCGAATGGCTTGGTACGAGCCGCGCCGGCGCGTAGGGGTTTACTATCCCCCGCCGATGCATTGGGTAATGCGCGCATGGCGCGAGATCGCTTACCGTTGGCGACTTGCAATTCGGGCGCCGCGCCGCGAATGCGCGGACGTTTTTGAGATGCAGCGGAGGCAACGCGAACGAGCGCGACTGGCCGACGAGTACGCGCGCGGATACCTCGCCGGATGGCGTGAATGCTTTTCCATCTGTATGGAGGCGGTGGAGGAGTTGGCCCATTCGGATGATCTGTGGGATATCGGGGCGATGTTCTCGGAAACAAAGAAAACACCGCGGGCGAATTGAGCTTGCTGCCAAGAACGACGGATCGAGAAAGCAAGCGAAAGGGGCACCAATGAAAGCAGCAGAGATCTTCGATGTTTGTCACAGGCGCTATCGAAATCTTCGTGACTGGCTGGCGGGAGCGGCGGGACAAGTACGCGCCCTTGATCTTGACACGCCGTCTCAAGGATTCATCTGGCGGCCCCAGCGGTCGCGCGCATGCGAATACGTCGCGGATTTTGAGCGCATCGGGCGGCACGCGCTCAGACGTCCGGAATGGAAAGGGCGGCTGAAATTGTTCGAGACGTATTTCGTGAGTGCAGTGGAGTATCGCAAGGCGATCGGCACGGTGGGCGTCGCGGAAGGCACGTTCGATTATTGGTTCCGCGAAGTGAAGCGCACGCTCGGCGCGGAATTCTCGCGAACAGGGTTGTTTCCTCCCGCGCGCTATTTTCAGACGTAGTGCCGCGTGGGCCTCAATCTCTATGATGATAGCTTGGATTTCGCCGAGTGATTTGGACTGGTTGGAGGGGATGAATCCGATTTTAATTTTGCGACCATCTAAGTCAGTGCAAGGCGTCATGTCCCCCGCAGCGGCCTGGGTTCCGGCGGTGAACACAACAGTGGTCAGGTCTTGCACGTGGAAGGACTGTGGACGACCGACGCCGGTCAGAGTAATTCGCATTTCGTTGCCATTGCACCTCAAAGCGGAAACAACGCCTTCCGCTTGAAGCACGGTTGCGCCTTCGGGAGCGTGCCCTCTCAGGATCCTTGCATCGTGATCCTGGTGCGGCAGGACGTGCAACATGTAGATTACGCCGGCATTTTTGTCCTTATCATCCGTATAGAAACTTACCTTAACGTCGCGCCCTTCGAGCGAGCTGCACGGGTCGAAGGATTTGGCCTCGGAGCCGTCCACAGACAATTTGTACTGCACGTCTTCTTCCTCGCGCACGGCAAAAGTGCCAGCATCGCTTGCGATCTTGAAGCTGAGAGTTGGGCCACAGTTCACATTGCGAGCGACCCCGGTCACCATCTGAATCACTCGGTCGTCATCCACCTGGAACGCGCCGCCATTGCAGGCAGCGAATTGCCGGAACTGCTGTAGGCTGGAAAGAAAGCTCTGGGCCGAGGCGGTTTCCTGCGGCTGGCGCGCCAGCTTTAGCGCGTTGAGGGCAGAAGCCTCCGCGTCGTCAAAGCGATTCATACGAAGCAAGACCTGTGCAAGAGCCAGGCGGCAGAAGTAGTTTCCCGGCTCGAGCGTAATCCCTTTTTGTGCCAACGCGAGGGCCTCAATAAGGCCGGTGCCGTTCGAGGCGAGGCACTCGGCGAGCAGAGGGTAGGCGGGAGCAAAATTGGGGTCCGCTGCGATGGCCTGCCGCAAGTCGTCTTCAAACTGGGGCTCGTGGCCGAACCTCCCGCCTGATTTGAATGCAAGATCCGCATGGAGGTAGCGCGCGGTCACATTTCTCGGTTCGAGTTCAATTGCACGAGCCGCCGAGGAAAGTGCCTCAGAAAAATCTCCAGTGAAGAACTGCGCGAGCGCCAGGTTCTGATAGGCCAGCGCAACATTCGGATTGGTCCGAATTGCTTGCTCGAGGATTGGCTTCGCATCGTCCGGCTTGCCGCGCACAGCCATGAAGCCGCCACGATAGGCGCCAACCTCCGCTTCCGAAAGCGGACGGGAATGCAGGTCCGAATTTGGGACAGCGGGAGGCGCAGGTGCCCTCATGTAATAGAGCGTGCCGCCGACGAGATAGCTTTCGAGCGCTCTTTGAAGCTTGTTCAAGTCGCCGAACGCTTTGGCGGCGGCTTGCTCCTGGGTCGCGCCCCCGTCGAGTTCCTTTAGATAGTCTGCAAGTGCTTGGCGATGGCCTTCGTGATCGCCGGTCAAAAAGTAGTGTGTGAGCACCCAGGACTCCGCATAGAAGATTGTCGTCTTCGACGACTCATTGTAATAGGGGGAATTGCGGTCCACCTTAAACAGAACGTCGAGGGGGATCAGTTTGCTCTCGTGAAGTTGTTGGACGAGCTCCGGAGTGGCCTCGCCCATGGTCACGTACTTTTCGTTGACCTCGGTGTTGCCAAAGAAAGTCGCGAGTCCCTCAGCTAGCCAGAGCGGCAGGTCCGTGTAATATGGCAGTGTTAGCGAGTGATAATACTCGTGGTAGAGCGTCGCGTAAGGGTTTGAACCTTGGGCTTGGAGATTAATCGCCGCATAGTATTGGTTCATTTCGTAGGCGAAGATCCCGGCGGGATGGAAATGCCCCTTCGCCCAAAAGTCCGGCAAGAGGGAACGCAATCCGGCCTCGTCCTTCAACGCAAGAATTGTGACCATGAGGCTTGGGTGCGCGCTTGCCACCGCGAGGGAATTGCGAAATACAGCTCGGATCTGCTCAAAGCGGGTTGCCGTCTTGCGCGCTTCCTTTTCGCCCGCGTCGCTGACCACGATGAAGTTGGGACTGCGTACCTCGACCCAGGCTTCCTGTTTCTCCGCACGCAAGGGCCGCGGGAGCAGAATGACTAGATAGGTCAGGCACCCCAGGATTGTAATCATCCGGGACATCAGTTGCTCCCTGTCTTACGTCCGGCGCCCGCCTCGGCGGCTTTCACTTCACCGACTCTGGCACACCATAAACTCTGGGGAACGCGGTGTCAATCCGGTACACTCCCTTGATCATAATCAGCTTTGGGACTCAATGGGGTGCGTCGGCTGTGGCACTGTGTGATGGATTAGGGTTAGCGGCTCGTGAGGCGAGACGCGACAAAACGGAGGACTAGTGTACGAATCGCGCCGGCCAGCCCATACAGGGGCAGCAGAACTATCTGCAGGAATTTCCCGATTCCGGCTCCGAGTTTGTCCCACCACAGACGGTTTTCTTCTTCCATCGTTTGTTCGAGCTGGAGTTGCCAGTAGAGCGCAAAGTTCGTCCCGCAATTCTTACAGACCATTCCCTCGCGCTGTTCGTGCCAGCAATTCGGACAGCGGTGTATCAGGATTGCGTGGCATGTCGTACAGAAATAGGCCGAGGCAGGGTTCTCGTTTCCGCATTTCCGACAAGTGATTCTGGTCGTTTCTTGGACTGAGGTCGTGGGCATGGTCAAAGAACCTCCCAAGGGCGTGTTCTCTAGAGATCGCGCGAGCCCGTGATGAAATGACGAAGCAATGAAATGCACCCAGCAATGGGAACCCACACGATATTCTTTAGAAGATTGGAGCGCCGCTCGAACCGATCCTGGAGCACGTCAGCTTCGACCTGTTTTGTAGCTACAACGGCTGTGATGTACTTCAGAAAGTCGGTCCCGCATTTTTCGCACCCCCCCCCATGCCGCTGCTCGTTTCCACATGAGGGACACGAAAAACGCAAGGTTGCGTGGCAACGTTGGCAAAAGCGCGCCACTTCGCGCACATCGCCACCGCATTTCGGACACTTCATGCAGCAATCTTAGCGGGAATAACGAGCCGCAGGCGCTGGTAATGGAGGCCGATGCGTCCACAGCGTCAATAGCCAGGTTCAGCGGACACCGGCAGTCTATTTGGTTGGCCCGATGTGGAAGGAGCTTTATCCGCTGGAGCTGTTACCGATGCGCCCATTCCTGCCATTCACGCCAGGTTTTCGGCTAGGGTCCGCGGCACGCACAGGTGCCGTTTGCTTTTTGGCCCGTGCAGTGGGGGCAAGTAAGCGAACAACTTGACCGAGGCGCTCTTGCTTGAACGGCTTGGCCATGCACACGATGGCGCCAAGCGCGTGCGCATTGGCATAGTCGCTTGGGTACCCGGAGGATGTCGTAAGAACCACAGGTATGTGTCTTAGCCGTTCGTCAGCTTTGATGAATGCGCAGAGGTCGTATCCCGGAAGGGTTTCGCCTTCGATCTCGGCAATCACCAGCGCAGGCGTGAACATCTTCAGAGCCTCGCGAGCATCTGAGCTGTTATTGAGCGCAATGACGTTGTAACCTTCGTTTGTTAAGTAAGCTTTCATGCTGCCACGAATCTCGCCGTCCGAATCCAACGCAAGCACGAGCGGTCCCTTCTGCTCTGCGCTCCCTGAAAATGTGGGGTGAGCGGACGCCCCAGCCGATTTGCGTCCCGATGCATCAACTAAATCCGACCCGACGCCAGCCGCGAGAGCAATGGCAACTGCCCACCGACCGTTGTATTTCTCGCGAACGCGGACCACCAGTCCCTTCCGCTCGGTTTGCCATGCGCCGTGTGATTGCACATATGGGAAGGTGACGGCAACTTCCATCCCTCGGAAGTAGGCTCTGTTTGCCGATTCGAACAGTATCCCCAAGCGGGAGACATCGATGGTCGTCGAAACTTCGTCAGTGCGCGCATGCGTGAGATCCACACCACGGACACGAACGGGAGCCGAGATCAACGCGCGACGCTTCCGGCGGCGCTCGACCTCCGTCTGTGCGGAGTCCTTCAACCCCGCCTCATGCACATTCTGCGAACCATCAATGTCACAGTAGTCTTCGGGGAAAAGGTCCTCAAAGGAGCATGACGAGAATGATTCTGCAGATAGTTCGTGATCCGTGACCGGACGACAGCTGTCAAAAGGTGGCTGCTCACGCTCTGACGGTTCGTCTGGCTCCTTCTCAGATTGGCAAGATGCCGCCATCATCTCTGCCGTAATGTCGATGTGCTCGCTTTTATCCGGAACCGGGACATTGAATGAATCATTCATCCTGAGATAGGCCTTTCCTGAGGTGGTGATGCGAACGTACATCCTAAATCAGCAGTGCTTGTTTGCCCAGTGGGGTGAGAGATACATTTTGGCAGTACCGCCTTCCTACAGCTGCTAGTACTCGTGTGTTGCATCCTGCCTTCGCGAAAAACATGAGATGCATCAAGAGGAGTTGTACGAAAGGCCAAACTTGTTGCTGATTCGGAAAGAGCGGATGAACCTTAGCGAAGACTCAATCCGTGCTGCCTGTCCGCATGAGCACGGCGTGGGAGATCTCGCCAGGCGTTGGCCTTCTTGTGGGAGCCGCTCCAACCGCCTCAGATGCGCGCTCGAGGTTCACCCAATCCTGCTTAAACTCAGGCATCGTCTCGCGGCTGTGCTTGGGGCTTCTTAGCAAGCGACTAGTGCGTGCAAGGAGTAGCTCGTAGGCCAACTGAGCGTTCGACCCCTCTATCAGAGCATTGTTGGCGCTTGCGCCCACTTTCAGGGATTCGCCGCCTTCTGAGAGTTCTATCCAAACAGAACCATCACTATCTACGTAAGCGGTCCCTGCCTCGTCTAAGCGTTTGAGGAAAGAAACCAAACCTTGCTGATCAAATACGCTCTTATTCTCTTCAACGATCGAACCAAAAGCTCTGCGATATCCAGCCCATTCGGCAGACGTACCTGTCACCCACTTCCGCTCATCCGGCAGTGCGGCGGCTTGCTCGCCCGGATGTGGAGCTGGATCCCCCGTTAGGGGCTCTGCGGCAGGATGCTGCTCGAAGGCTCGCTCAGGGCTGAATCGCCCGGTAAGAAGATACGTAGCGGCCAAGAAGGGCAACTCGTGATCCGCAAAGACGAGCATGGGGACGAGAAGCTTTTTGGAGCAATACAACTGCTCGGTGCCCGCGTGCATTTCGCTGCTACGCTTGATGGTGCCTGGGACTTGAGCAAAATGCAGCACGCGGAAACTGCATTCCGGATGGTGGAGCGCATAGCGTGTAAATGTGCGGGCGACCGCTTTTGGACTCGTCATTCCAAAATCGTTGAGATAGTCGGGACTGACGGCATGCGGGAAATAAGCATTGATCACACGACGCGTGAAGTTAGCGCAATTGTGTGTAAAGCCATTGAAGTGATTCTGATTCGCGGATTCGTTGAATTCGGAAATGAGCTTGCGATCCTGCTCCTCCGTCGTATCTACGACGAGGATATAAACGCTGCGGGCAAGAGTCGCGGCCACCATCTCACGCCACTCTGCCTTGCGGCTTGTTCGGCAAGCTGTACTGGCGCAATAACCCGACAGGTACCTCTCTCTATATCGCTCCTCCAGTAGATGTTTGATCTTCTTCGATCCGAAAATGGGCCGATTCCTGGGGTCCTCCACTCCGAAGAGGTATATGTTGAGAGGGGCAACATTCCATTCGAATGGCTGATCCTCGCCGATATTGACATAGGTGCTCATTACGGACCCCGTCTCGCCAGGACGGCACAACCTGAGGCGTACCGGCGAATCCGGGCAGATATCAGAGAAATAGACGGCGCTGTGCCCCGATCCCGTGATCCAGTCCATGCTCTCGTCCAGTGATTCGTCAAGGACAACACCCACACTGCCACGTGCAGGTGAGCTCCCAATGCATGCACACAACAGGCCAAAAAGAGAATAGGAGCCAGCCTTGCGTATTGCTCCTTTAACTAGGGAGCGCATCGCAAGGAAGCTGCCCTTCATTTCAGCTATCGGGAACAAAGCTCTCTTCTCCTCAGGTCGTTTTGTCGGCAGTCAGCGCCCAGACAGTTTCCACTAAACATCAACCCGCAGCTTGCGATACTGGTACAGAATATCATCCCTCCAGTTGACTCCTGCGGTCCTGTTTCGAGGTCGGCAGCAGGGGCCAGCTATCCAATCAAGTCAACAGACGAGGGCAACGAACAAATTCGTCGCGCTGAGTGCACCCATGAAGCGGGGCAATGCCCCAAGCGAAAACCGTCAGAATCGGAATGAGATACCCAGATACGGCTCGGCTAAATGCGTCCACTGGTTGGTGACCTGGGTCGCGATGGAAAAGTCCGGCGCTTGATAGAGAACGCCGCGGTAGCCTGCGCGCAGGCTCAGGCGTCCGGTGACTTTCACGTCCACGCCACCGCCGTACATCGGCGCGAAGCGGCCCTGAGTGCTGGCACCTGCGACGGATGCTGACGTGACAGGCGCAAAAAGCAGCCCACCTACGCCCGCCTCGGCAAATGGCCTGATGCGTGCATTGGCAGGCCTGCCGAAGGTGAAGACATAAGCGAGCGAGACTTCATGGATGTTCGCTTGCGCGGAAGTGGTGGAGGATTGCCCTGAATATGAGTATATCTGGTTGAACCGTGTATAACTGTAGTTTGCCTCGGCTGCGTTCCATCTATTGAACTGAAAACGGTAGTCTGCCAGCAATCCGCCTGCAGATGATGGAGCGTCTGTGACTCCGGCCGCAGTGGCATCCTTCGGGAAAAAGCCCGCGACATTCAGAGACACCTCTGAATGGGTATCTTGAGCTAAAGCGGGAACAGCAGACAACAAAACCGACACAAACAGCACTACATTTCTGGTTCGCATATTCTTTCGACCTCGTTTGGCAGGAGTCTACGGCCGAGCAAACACACTCATGCGCGAGATTCACCTGCGTGTTTGGATTCTCGAGCAACTATGGGAATCGCCTCCCGGTGTCGCGAGCACCGGGAAGCGAAACCTGAAGGAATTCCTGTCAATTTCGATGTCGCTCTATTGGATCGGGTTGCTCTGTGAACATGCCGCATGCAGTTGCAACTGGAGTAGCAGGGACGGGCTCACAATGCGTGGGACGCAAAGACTTTTTGCGCGATAACGATTGTCGCTAAACATGCCACGAACAGAGGGGCGGGCTCGCCGAACGTGAACAGTCATTAAAAGGGAGATGTCGTGCACTAGCTCCGGTTATTGAGGGTTACTTTTGCGGAACGTCCACACAGAAAACAAAACCGCGTCGGCGCAGAAGCTTTATCCTTACCATCATTAGAGCGTCGTAGCGCTGCCAGGAGCGACTAAACTCCCCTGTGGCAAGAGAGAGCTTAGTCGGTTGAGCCTATGACCCGAAGTTCACACCACGAATTGCTATTCGAAAAGAACCCCCTCCCCATGTGGGTTTTCGACCTCAAGACTCTGGCCTTTCTGGACGTCAATCAAGCAGCGATCCAAAAATATGGCTACTCGCGGGAAGAATTCTTGCAAATGACATTGAAAGATATCCGCCCGCCGGAAGACGTGCCCGCCTTCCTGAGGGAAACTCGAATTCGAAGTGATCAGTTGAGAGAATCCGGCGAGTGGAGGCACCTGAAAAAGGATGGGACGTTGATCGAAGTTCGGATTACTCGACTCAACCTTAAGTGGCAGGGCCGAGACGCTATGTTGGTCGTCGCCAACGATGTTACAGAACGCAAGCATGCAGAACGAGCGCTTTTGGAGGAGCGCGAACTCCTGCGCACATTGATCGACAACATGCCAGACTGTATCTACGTGAAGGATGTTGAGAGCCGGTTCCTCATCGCCAATCGTGGTGTTGCTAGGCTAGTAGGTGCTGATTCCTCCGATTTCCTGCTTGGGAAAACAGATTTCGAGTTTTTCCCGAAAGAGCTTGCAGCGGCTTACTTTTCCGATGAGCAAGCCATAATCCAGTCCGGGCAGGCCTTGGTCAACCAGGAAGAAACGTCAGTGGACGCAAAAGGAAGTCCGAAGTGGCTATCGACTTCAAAGGTGCCGCTGCGCGACAAGCATGGCCGCGTGATAGGGATTATAGGTATTGGTCGCGACATCACGGAGCGCAAGCAGGCCGAGGAGGCACTGCGCGCCGAGCGCGAGCTCCTGCGCACGCTGGTCGACAACATGCCCGACTATATCTACGTGAAAGATGCTGAGAGCCGGTTCCTTCTTGCCAATGGTGGTCTCGCGAGGCTTGTCGGCGCCAAATCAGCCGGCGACCTGCTCGGTAAAACAGATTTCGATTATTTCCCGAGAGAGCTCGCAGCAGGGTTTTTCTCCGACGAACAAGCCATCATTCGATCTGGACAGCCGCTCGTAAATCAGGAAGAGGCGTCCATGGACGCCGAGGGAAATCCGAAATGGACCTCGACGTCAAAGGTTCCCCTACGGGACAAGGACGGCCAACCGATTGGGATTATCGGGATCGGCCGGGACATCACCGAGCGCAAACGGGCCGAAGATGCGCTCCGCGAGTCAAACCAAGCGATGAAAGCTCTGGTAGACGCTTCCCCAGTGGCTATTATTTGCGTAGATCGGGGCGGCAATGTGACCATGGTGAATCCAGCCGCCGTGGAGATGTTTGGTTGGAGCGAAGCGGAATTGCTGGGCGGGCCTATCCCAATGATTCCAGAGAGCAGGCGCGAGATAGCTCAACAGTTACGCGCAGCCGTGTTGGAGGGTAACAGTATTCGCGACAGAGAGGTGCAAGCGCGCAAGAAAGATGGCTCGGAGATTGACGCCATTGTCTCGATGGCGCCACTGAGAGATGCTGCAGGAGAAATCAGGGGAGCAATGGACATCGCTGTGGACATAACCGGCCGCAAACAGGCGGAAGCTCAACTGCGCTTGCAAGCGGCTGCGTTGGAATCCGCTGCAAACGCAGTAGTCATTACGGACAAGTCAGGAAGAATCATGTGGGTGAATCCGGCGTTTGCTGCCATGACCGGATACTCGGACGAAGAGATCGTCGGCCGAAATTTCAGCGTGCTGAATTCGGGCAAGTATCCGAAGTCCTTTTTCGAGCAGATGTGGAAGACGATCCTGGCCGGGAGGGTCTGGCACGGGGAAATCATCAATCGCCGTAAGGACGGCAGTCTGTACACAGAGGAGCAGACAATCACTCCGGTACGCGATGAGCACGGCGAGATCATCCGCTTTGTTGCAATCCAACAGGACGTCACCGAGAAGAAGCAGTTGGCGCAACAACTTAATCAGGCTCAGAGAATGGAATCAGTCGGGCGGCTTGCTGGCGGCGTGGCCCATGATTTCAACAATCTGCTCACTGTAGTTCTTAGCTACAGTGACGTGCTCATGGCGCGGGTGGACATTGACTTGCAGGCGCGGAAACAGCTTGAGGAAATCAAAAAAGCAGGAAGCCGCGCAGCATCGCTCACGCGCCAGCTCCTCGCATTCAGCCGCCAGCAGGTGCTGGAACCGAGGTTCTTGAATCTCAACTCGATAGTGACAGAGACCGAAAAAATGCTCCGGCGCCTTATCGGCGAGGATGTTGAGCTGCTGACCAAGTTGGATCCGAACTTGAGTTCCGTGAAAGCTGATCCTGGTCAAATCGAGCAAATCATCATGAATCTGGCTGTGAACGCGCGGGACGCCATGCCACACGGCGGGAAACTCATCATCGAAACGACCGATGTTGATCTGGATGAAGAATACGCCCGTCGGCACCCTTCCGCAGTGCCGGGCCGCTATGTTCTGCTCAGCGTGACCGACACGGGCATCGGCATGGACCAGGAGACGAAAGCGCATATTTTCGAGCCTTTCTTCACAACCAAAGAGATGGGCAAGGGGACCGGCCTGGGATTGTCGACGGTGTACGGGATCGTGAAGCAAAGCGGGGGATACATATGGGTTTACAGCGAGCTCGGGCAAGGGTCTACGTTTAAGATTTATTTACCGCGCGTCGACGCGCCGGCCCAACAGCTTCAGCCAAAAAGCGTACCCACAATCGAACAACACCGCGGGTCGGAGACCATACTCGTGGTCGAAGACGAGGAATCTTTGAGGGTCCTGACACGCAGCATATTGGAAAAAAGTGGATACACAGTTCTGGAAGCTAAGAGCGGCGCGGACGCAGTTGAAGTGGCACGAAAGTGTGCGACACCAATTCATCTGCTGCTTACCGATGTAGTGATGCCAGTAATGAATGGGTCAAAAGTGGCTGAGGAGCTGGGACACATTCACCCTGAGGCAAAGGTGCTGTACATGTCGGGCTATACCGGGTTCTCAGCAACAGACCGCGGGCTTGTGGAGTCGAATGCAACATTGCTTCAGAAGCCGTTTTCGAGGGACGCGCTCCTGCAGAAGGTGCGCGAAGCCTTGGGCTCCCCCGCGAGTCGATAATAGCAGTGCGTGATCCTGCTTACACCTCGAGGAGCGGAAAGTTCGTTTGTTTCCACGACGCAGCGCGAACCCACGATCGCTTGCGGGAAGATGACACCGTGGGAAATGGCACGTCAAACCTGGTCATTCGACAGCCTAGCTGGGCAGCACCCAGGGTGCGGGCGCACTTGCGCACAGGGTGGCGGAATGGTATAATGCCTTTGCGTTTGTTGCTCTTGAGTTCCTTTTGACGCGTTCAAATAGGTCGCTGGGCAACCGCCCCGGCGACCTTTTTTTGTGACGGGTGGAGGCAAACCAGGGCGCAAATAGCTTTCCGGGTGGCTAAATGTCACCTTATGAATGAATTAGGAGTAGCATCAGTGGCAAAAGAGCAAGGGACTGTCAAGTGGTTCAACGCGGCCAAGGGCTATGGGTTCATACAGCGCCAGTCCGGCGAAGATGTTTTTGTTCACTTCTCAGCTATCCAGGCTGAGGGGTACAAAACCCTCAACGAAGGACAAGCGGTGGAGTTTGAAGTCAAGCAGGGACCAAAGGGCCTGCAGGCCGAGCACGTTGTTGGCCTCTAAACCCGTCAAAGCCTCTACTTAGTTCGGGATTCGGCGTCGCAAAACGGCGTCACTCGGAATTGAATTGGGGGTGGAGGCACCTCCACCCCGCCGGGTTGCATGGTTATGCAACTCACCGTCCCGCGTGATGTTCTGTCGGCGGATAGGCGGCAACTCAAGAGAAGCGATCACGCGTAGTGGAGTTGCGTGAAGCAAGAGTACGTCTGA
>Ga0187770_10001159_pt1 | contig 13774 bp, 11 predicted proteins | sample 0116_SJ02_MP02_2_FD_133154 | JGI IMG/M metagenome (GOLD analysis project Ga0187770, IMG submission 133154) | Tropical peat soil microbial communities from peatlands in Department of Meta, Colombia - 0116_SJ02_MP02_20_MG | ecosystem: Environmental > Terrestrial > Soil > Wetlands > Peat | place...
CCGGCAAGCGCTGCTCCAGATGGCGTCGAAGAAGCTGGGCGCGCCCGTCGAGCGGCTCATTGTCTCGAAAGGCGTCGTAACCGTGGGAGGTATGGGCGGCGAATCCGCGTCGGTCAGCTACGGCGAGCTGATCGGCGACAAGCAGTTCAATCTTGCGTTCACGGGCACTGCGCCCACCAAGCCCGTTTCCGACTACAAGCTCGTCGGCAAGCGCCCGCCGCGCAACGACATTCCCGACAAGGTGAGCGGCAAATACGTCTACCTTCAGCACCTGCGCCTGCCGGGAATGGTGCACGGGCGCGTCGTGCGCCCGCGCGGGCAGACGGCCTACGGTTCCGGCGCGAAAGTTACCACACTCGACGAAAGCTCCATCGCGCACATTCCGAATGCGCGGGTCGTGCGCAAGGGCGATTTCGTCGGCGTGGTCGCCGAGCGCGAATGGGACGCGGTTCGCGCGGCGCGCGATCTGAAGATCACCTGGGACATTCCGCCTGTGCTGCCGACGAGCGAAGGCGTCTACGACGCGATGCGCGCGGAGAAAACGGGCGACCGCGTCGTTTTGCAACACGGCGATGTCGACGCGGTTGTCAGCAGCGCTGCGCACGTCGCGACCGGGCACTACCGCGGGCCGTATCAGGCCCATGCGCCCTTCGGGCCAAATGGCGCGCTCGCGGACGTGAAAGCAGATTCGGCGCTGGTGATCTGCTCGACGCAGGACGTCTACGCGACCCGCAACACGCTTGCGGGCATTTTGGGACTCAAGCCGCAGCAAGTGCGCGTGCAGTATTACGAAGGCTCGGGGACGTACGGGCACAGCTGCTACGACGACGTGGCGCAGGCAGGCGCGATCCTCTCGCAGCTCGCGGGCAAGCCGGTGCGGCTGCAATTCATGCGCTGGGACGAGCACGGCTGGGACCTCTACGGCCCCGCGCACGTCGGCGAAGTTCGTGCCGCGGCCGACGCCAACGGCAAGATCGTCGCGTATCAATACGACGGCTGGCATCACAACTGGAGCGCGGTTGAAACTTCCGCGCAACTCGCGCTCGGCACGCCGCCCGCCGAATGGCGCGACGGCGCGGCTCAAATGGTCAACCCCTCTGATTGCGGCGGCATGTACGAGATCCCGAACGTGAAATTGGTGAACCATCACGTGCCGGGAATGAACTACCTGCGCGGCGCGTGGTTGCGCTCGCCGCTCGACCTTTCGTTTTCATTTGCGTCGGAGCAAACGATTGACGAGCTCGCGCGCCAGGCCGGCATCGACGCGTACGAATTTCGGAAGCGCAATATCACGAGCGACCGCTGGATGGGCGTGCTCGACGCGGTCGCCAAAGCGTCCAAATGGGATGCGACGCCGCGGCCGCCCGCATCGAAAGTCTCGAAAGAAAAGATCGTTAGCGGGCGCGGCATCGGCCTTGGCACGCATCTCACGTCGTTCGGCGGGGCGGTCGCCGAAGTCGAAGTGAACAAGGAAACGGGCAAAGTCCGCGTGAAGCGCATGTACGGCGCAATCGACGCGGGCCTCGCCGTGAATCCCGCGTTCATCGAAAACCAGATCAGCGGACAACTCGTGCAGACCGCGAGTCGCATGCTGCTCGAGGAAGTGAAGTTCAACAAGACCAACGTCACGAGCCTCGATTGGAACAGCTATCCGATCTTGCGATTCGAGGAGTGCCCCGAAGTCGTGCCGATCGTCGTGCAGCGTCTCGATCAGAAGTCCACCGGTGCGGGCGAAGAGGTGATGGCAGCTACAGCGGGTGCGATCGCGTGCGCCTTTTTCGATGCCACCGGAGTGCACATCGCCGAGTTTCCACTGACACCCAAGCGCGTCCTCGCCGCCCTCAACCGAGCTTGATCCACCCATTTTTGAAACTGGCTCTTCGCGAGGGGATGCGATGAAAGTGCGCGCAGCAGTGGCGTATGAGGGCCGCGACCGATTCGCGATCGAAGATCTCGAACTGAGCGAGCCGGGACCAAACGATATTCTGGTTCGCATCGCCGGTGTCGGGCTCTGCCACACCGATATGAAAGCGCTCGAAGGCAGCATGGGCGTTCCCAAGCCGGTTGTGCTTGGCCACGAGGGAGCGGGCATCGTTCAACATGTCGGTGAGCGCGTCACGAAAGTAAAGCCGAGCGATCATGTTGTTCTCACCTTCGATTCCTGCGGCGCGTGTCTCGCATGCACGGGCGGCGATCCGGCGTACTGCGAGCGGACGGGTGCGCTCAATTTTCGTGATGCGCGCGAAAACGAGCCGGGATTTTTACGCAAAGGCAACGAGCGAATCCATGGCCACTTCTTCGGTCAGTCGTCGTTTGCACGCTACGCGATCGCACGCCCGCAAAACACGATAGCGGTCCGGAAAGACGCGCCGCTCGAAATTCTCGGCGTACTGGGTTGCGGCGTTCAGACCGGCGCGGGAGCGGTGATGAATTCGCTCGGCGTAAGAAAGGGCGAGACTATCGCGATTTTCGGAGTCGGTCCCGTCGGCTTGAGCGCGGTGATGGCTGCCGTTGTCTGCGGATGTTCGGAGATATTCGCGGTCGACGTGCTCGAATCGCGCCTCACTATGGCGAAGCAGCTTGGCGCAACTGGCTGCGTGCTGGCCGGCGCGAATGTGAAGACCGCGGAAGAAGTTCGCCGGCTCGTCCCGGGGGGTGTGAACTGTGCGTTCGATACCACCGGCCGCGCCGATAGCTATCACCAAGCGATTTCTTCGCTCGCCACCAAGGGTCGCTTGGGCTTCGTCACTTTGCCCGCCACAGCCTTCGCGCCGAACCTGGGCGCGATGATGCTAGGCGGCCTCAGCATCCGAGGAATCGTGCAGGGCGATAGTGTGCCCGACGCCTTCATTCCGCGCCTGATCGATCTCCACGTGAGCGGGCGCTTCCCGTTCGACAAACTCGTGACGAAGTATCCCTTTGAGCAAATTAACCAGGCGATCGAGGATCAAGCCAGCGGTAAAGTAGTGAAACCGGTCTTCACATTTGCTTCCTAGCTGGCTCGCTCACTTCAGATAGGTGCGAACGATTTCGATCACATCGTTGGCGGCTTCTTCCGAGGACTTAGAATTGCGCGGCATGTGATTGCGGATGTGGTCTTCGAGCAGTTCGCCCATCAGGCTGTTGATCGCTCCGCGCGCGGCTGCCAAGCGCTGCAGGATGTCGGCGCACTGCTCGTCGTCGTTGAGTCCGCGCAGCACGCTTTCCAGCTGGCCGATTACCTTCTTGGTCCGCGTTACCAAATCGAGTTTTTCTCGCGACAGGTGCGACATTTTCCTTGACTACCCTAGGGGGGTATAGTATCACTTTCCCGTCGGACGATCCAGCGCCGCCGAGCGGCCCAGTATAGGGGACGCAAAGCCCGTGAACCAGTGTGTGCCGTGCGTTCGCAGCATCTCTCGCGTGGCTTTTAACACCGCCGTAACAGAAGAAGGAGCGGCTACGTGATTTATTGGGATTCGCCGAAAGCGTTCCCTAACGACCAACATCTCCGCGCCGAACATGCCACGCTACCTCAAACTCGCGCTGCAAATTTTGTGCTCTCTTCTCGTCTGTTCGGCGGCGACTCGCTCGGTCCGCGCGGAAGATTCCGCAACTAAGGATCCGCAGACGCAAACTGCGGGTGGCGAGACGAAGTCCAGCGCGCAGAGCTCCGCCGATTCAGACTCCGGTACGAGCGATACCGACACGGTAACGATGTTCCCTCACCCGGATAACACGCGCTACTGGATCTCCGGCCAGGCGAATATCGTCTTTCAGTGGCATCCGACGTTTCAGGCCGCATACACCGGGCCAAACAGCCTCACTCCGGACGGTCAAAGCGCAACCACCCACGTTCTCACCCTCTATACCGGATACGAACTCACCGACACTACCGAAGTATTCGCCGACGTCGAATATGCGACCGGCAATGGTATCGGGAAGGCGTTTGGTCTCGCCGGCTACACCAACCTCGATTCCGTTCGGACGGTTTCCGGCGCGCAGCTTTCGACCGCGCCTTATCTTGCGCGGCTCATATTGCGGCAGACGATTCCGCTTACGGATGAGCGCGTCGAATCAGACCGCGACGAGTTACACCTCCTCACCTCACGGCCCGCTCGGCGCATCGAGCTGAGCATCGGAAAGTTCAGCCTCGTCGACTTCTTTGACACGAACACGTGGGGATCGGATAGCCATTTGCAATTTTTGAATTGGACGGTGGACAACGACGGCGCGTGGGACTATTCCGCGAATACGCGCGGTTATACCGACGGCGCGATTGTCGAATACGACGATCACTGGTTCTCGGCCCGGTTCGCCGAAGTGTTGGAAGCGAAGGTTGCGAACGGCATCAATCTCGACGCAGATGTGGCCCGCGCGCGCTCCGAGAATCTCGAATTCGGTGCGACGGGCAAGCGCGTTTTTCACCGCACAGGCACCGTTCGCTTGATCAGTTACCTCAATCACGCCGACATGGGAAGTTATCGCGAGGCGGTCGACGATTATCTTGCCGGCCCGCGAACTTCACCGCCCAATATCATCGATACCCGCGTACAGGGCCGCCACAAATATGGCTTCGGGCTGAATTTCGAGCAGACGATCACTTCGAACATTGGCGTGTTCGGGCGGCTCGGCTGGAGCGATGGACACAACGAATCATGGGCGTACACCGAAGACGACCGTACGCTCGAACTCGGCGGCTTCGCCACAGGCAGTGCCTGGCACCGCCGCAACGATCGCGCCGGCGTCGCGTTCGTGGCCAATGGAATCGCCGCGATTCACCAACAGTATCTTGCGCTCGGCGGGCTTGGTTTCTTGCTTGGCGACGATGGCCTGACCTACGGACCGGAAAAAATCTTCGAGGGATTTTATACGGCGCACCTCTGGCGCGGGTTCTTTGCCTCATTCGATCTGCAGCACATCAATAATCCCGGCTACAACCAGGTCCGTGGCCCCGTTACGGTCGGCGGCCTTCGTTTCCACACCGATTTCTGACAATCCGATCAGGATTGTCATCCCGAGCGAGCAACGCGAGCCGAGGGATCTGCTTAGAGCGTCGGGCTCGGGGCAGCACCCTGTGGAGTGCCCGCGCCCCCACTCGTCGGCGGAGGTGGCGGCGGGAAGAGCGGCTGCTTCAATATATCGAGGACGTCTGGCGGTAATTTATCCGCGCTCGCCAGCAGCGCAGCGACTTGCCACATTTGATCGTCGGTGAGGAGTCCATTGAAGCTCGGCATGGCAGTCATGCGGATTCCGTTCTTGATCTTCCAGTAGGTGACGCCGACCGGATCGTCGGTCACGTAGCCATCGGGAGTGAACAGGTGCGGCGGCGGCGGATACATCTTCGGCTCGGGAAAATTGCTCGCGACGCCCGGCAATCCATGGCACCCTCCGCAGCCGCGATGGTAGACCTGCGCCCCTGCCCCGATGTCGGCGGCGGTGAAAGTCGATAACTCGCGCTTGGGGGCGTAACGGCGGATTCTCGATTCGAGCGCGGCGCCTGCGATGTACTGTTCGAGGGGAAACGGCTTGTCGGTCACAGCGGCGGGGGCGTAGCCGCCCAGCACATAGATCGCGCCCAACACGGGAAGAGCGATCAGTCCGATGATCAGTCCCCAAAGAAACTTGCGCATGATCCGCCCTCCTACGACACACAGCGTATTGGATAGTACACCTCCCGTTTTCGCGCCACGCGATTTTCTGGCCGCTTGAGAAGGACCAGCAAGCGCGTAACGAATTGTCGCTTGCCCTGCGGGGCGGGTTGCGCGAACAATACGCTCCGATTTCGGGAGGCACAAATCCATGTACCAAACCGACTTACTAAAGGGACGGACGATTCTGATCACGGGTGGTGGCACCGGCTTGGGCGCAGCGATGGCGACACGCTTTGCGGAGCTGGGCGCCAGCCTGTTCCTGGTCGGCCGGCGCGAGGACCCGCTCATTCAAACCGTGGCGGACATTCGCGCGACGGGAGCGCGCGCGGGCTGGCACTCGGCCGACGTCCGCGATTTTGCAGCGGTCGAAGGGGCGATCGCGGCAGCGGAGGCAGAACTCGGGCCGATCGATACGCTCGTAAACAACGCGGCCGGCAACTTCATCGCGCGCACCGAAAGGCTCTCGCCGAATGCCTTCGACGCAGTCGTCGGGATCGTCCTTCGTGGAACATTCCACTGCACGCTGGCGCTGGGCCGCAAGTGGATCGCAGCGAAGCAGCCGGGTACGATCCTGAATATCGTCACCACCTACGCCGACGCGAACTGCGGCTCGGGCTTCGTCGTGCCGTCGGCGTGCGCAAAGTCTGGCGTGCTAGCGATGACGCGCTCGCTCGCCGTCGAATGGGCGCGCCACAAGATTCGCCTCAACGCCATTGCACCGGGGCCATTCCCCACCGAAGGCGCTTTTTCGCGCCTCGTGGTCACAAAGGAATTTGAAGAGCGCGCCCGGGATCACCATCCGATGAAGCGCTTCGGCCGCGGAGAGGAGCTCGCCAACCTCGCGGCGTTTCTCGTAAGCGCCGAAGCTGGCTACATCAATGGCGAGTGCGTCGTAATCGACGGCGGCGAGTGGCTGCGCGGAGCCGGTGAGTTCAATCATCTGGTCGATCTTTCCGACGCAGCTTGGGATGCGTTGGAGGCGGCCCGCAAGAAATAGTCCCCTGCGATCGCAACTGAAGCCGGTGTGATTGCAACGCGTTTTGCGGTATAACTCGCTGCCGTTCCCGCTCAATCCGTTCCGCAGGAGAACCCAAGCGATGGACCTACAACTATCGGGCAAGCTCGCGCTCGTCACCGGAGCGTCGAAAGGAATCGGCCGTGCGACCGCCGTGGTTCTGGCGCAAGAGGGATGCGACCTGGTGATGATCTCGCGCGACCCCGCAACATTGAACGCAGCGGCGGACGCGATTCGCCTGCGCTCGTCCGTTTCGATTCGTACGATCCCGGCCGATCTCTCGAAGCAAGACTCGATCGAGCGCGTGGCCGCCGAAATCCCCGAACTCGACATTCTTGTGAACAACGCCGGCGCGATTCCTCCGGGAAATCTCCTGGCGACTGGAAACGACGCGTGGCGCGCCGCGTGGGATTTGAAAGTCTTCGGCTACATCAGCATGTGCCGCGCGCTGTATCCGGGCTTGAAGCGGCGGAACGGTGTGATCGTCAACGTCATCGGCGCGGCTGGCGAGCGCCTCGATCCAAACTATGTTGCGGGAAGCACCGGCAATGCCTCGCTGATGGCGTTCACGAAATCGCTCGCCAAAGGTGCAGTGAAAGATGGAATGCGCGTCGTGGGCATCAATCCGGGTCCCGTGGCGACCGATCGCCTCGAAGTCATGATGCGCGGACGCTCGAAGGTTCAGTTTGGCGACGAGAGCCGCTGGAAGGAATTCCTCAGTAGCATGTCCTTCGGCCGCGCAGCGACTCCCGAAGAAATTGGGAGCGCTGTGGCGTTCCTTGCGTCCGCGCGATCCGGCTACACGTCCGGAACGATCCTCACGATCGACGGCGCCGGGAGTTAATCGCGTCACATTTTTTCCCGCAGCATTCGCGTCGTGAAAATTCTCTTCTCCAACAATTTGGAGTATGTCGGCGCGTCGACAGAAAAATCTAATGCGTGATTGCGCGACGAAAATATTTTTCGCGAGCGAAAATCTATCTCGAAATCGCGCTCGAAAACCATCCGCTCGCGCAGCGCCAAGCCCGCAGCTCAAAGAACGAAATTCAAAGGCCGGATCCGAACTCATATTCGATCTCGCATCCGCTAACACAAATGATTTCAGTTCGATGGCTGCGCCATCGCTCGAGCGTATTACGGCAATGGCATCGATCGGGTGTTGACATACCATGCCCCGATCGATAGGATTCGCGGGCCGATTCGTCAGCACGAAAAATTTCCGGGGTGAAACGATCGTGGAACGCGAAAAAGTCAGAGTCTCGCCGAAATTTCAGATCGTGATTCCGAAGTCGCTCCGTGAGGAATTGAAGATCGAGGCGGGCCAGGAGCTGCTGATCTATTCCGTCGATGGCGCGCTGCGCGTGGTGCCCCATCGCCCGATCAAGGAGCTGCGCGGCATCGCCAAAGGCATGCGTTGGAAAGAGGAGCCGCGTGACACCACGGAGCGGTTCTGAGCTTTACGTCGTCGACTCATCCGGCTGGCTCGAGTATATGACCGACGATTCGAAGGCCGCGGCCTTCGGCCATTATCTCGAAGATGAAGGGTCCGTCGTCGTGCCGTCGCTGATCATCTACGAGGTCTACAAACATCTCGCCAAGTATCGCGGCAGGGCGCTCGCCGACCGGTTCGTCTCGCAGGCGCTACACCGCCGCGTCGTGCCGATGGACGAAACGATCGCCGTCGCCGCCGCGAATGCGAGCCTCGACCACCGACTCGCCGGCGCCGATGCGATCGTCTATGCGACCGCGCGCGTATGCCAGGCGCAGCTCGTCACCGCCAACACTCACTTTCGAGGCCTCCCCGGCGTCATCATCCCCTAGCATCTCGCCGATCGCGTCTGCCGCTGGACGACGTCACTTCGCCCGCTGATCGTCTAGCGTGCCGAGGATGTGGATCGCATGTCCTGTGCGAAATTCTGGAACGCTGCTGAGTCTTCGGCGGCGGCGGATCCAAGCGCCGTTCGTCTCCTCAAGGCTTCCTCCGCGGCTGCCTCGGGAGTCCAGTACTTCAAGAAAACGCCTTCGCGCATGTAGCGCAGTTGTTGCAGCGTCAGGTCCGATGCACCCGCGTACTTATCGACTTGCTGGAGAAAGAAATCAAAGAGCGGTTTAGGCAGCTCGAACGAATCGGGGACGTCGCGCCGCGTGTATTCGTAGATTGTCTTTTGACGCCACGGGTCGAACTTTGTCGTATCGAAGAAATCGGTCTGCTCGAGAAATATCTGCGAAGTGGGCACTACCACGCGGATGGCAGGACCCGTTGTCAGGTGCACCACCCACACCGCCACCGTGTGATTGGGATACGGCCAGAAAAGTCCGACCGTTCGAATTCCTTCACGCTCCGCCAGAAACGCGTAGAGCGCCGAAAGCTCGTCGCACTCTGCCGAAGCTGTCGGCGAAAGAGGCGATGGTCTTCCGTCCGTTCTCCAGTGGCGCCAGATGCTGTCCGAGTTCGGAGGCTGGTTCGTGATCGTCCAATGAAGATTCCAAAACCCGGCATCCCGTGTTGCTTCAAACAGCAGGCGCACAACCACGTAATCTGAGTAGTGAATGCTGTCGGGGGCTAGATGGTGGGCTGCCGTAAACGACTCATAGCTGGACCACATTCCGGAACTGCCTTGGAGCTTGTCCGCCTTCGCGCGGATCTCAGCGAGGAGCCGCGCGAGACCTGTTTCTGGCGCAACGATGCGATTCTGGGGTCGAACGGCGCCACTTGCGGCTAGCAGCAGAAGGAACGCGCCGACGCAAAATCTACGCGCCTTTGACAAGTAGGCCATGCCTTTCATGTCCTTCGCACGGTCCTTGCACACCCGGCCTATAAGGAGCTTAGACACCGCCCGAGGCACGTCTGTTTCAAGAGGCACACGGACTCAGGCTCCGCAATTGTGATTTAAGAAAGCCGCGCGATTGCAAGGGGATTCGTGCCGATCTCGAATTCACCTTCGTAGAGGAGGCCACCCTTGTCGGCTTCGGTGAGCTGCACGAGCACGGTCAGTCTTGGGGGCACTTTCGCAAATCGCGAGGGGCGGATTTCGATGTGCTCGGTCCCACTGACGGTCGTGCGAACCGCTTCCAGCGCGCAAAATCCGCTGCTTCCGCAGACTCCCAGGATGAGCGAGCGCGTGTCGCTCGAGTTGAACTTGACCACATCGAACGCGTCGAGCCACGCGCCTCGCACGCGCAGCAGCTCCTTGTCGCCGGCGCGATAGATGAGGTGCGCATGCGCCAAAGTGCCCGCGCTGGGCTGCGCTCCTTTCGTCGCGTCCTTCACGAACCGCACCACGAGTCCCGGCTGGCCCGCGCGGTGCGCCATCCATTTCCCTACGCCGCCCAGCGCGGCCATTTGGACTGCCTCCGTGCCGACAACCTTGATACCCGAACCCTCCTTGACCCCCGCCGGGGGCCGCGCAGTCTCGGCCCGCGCGGGCTTGGTCGATTCCACTGCAAGTACGGTCCGCGTTTTGGTGACGCTGGTCTTCGTCTTTGACGTCACGGGCGGTGGAGGCTCAGTGAGCACAGGCTTCGAGCGCGCAGCAGGAATCGCCAGCGCAGTGGCGGCGAAATCTCCCAGTCTCGGATCGGTCGCGTCCCACACGAAGCACTGCATCGTCGGCGGGCTGATATTTCGCAGAGACACTTTGATCGATTCGACCGTTAGGCCCGAGGGCGGCGGCGCCGGCGAGTTGAACGAATTCTTCGAAAAGATCACTTTGTAGCTCGGCCCGCCCGGAAGTTCCTTTGTGTACGACTGAAGCCTCGATGCCACGTTGATCGCGCGGCCCACGAATTCCACCTGATTGCCGAGCGCCATTCGAATCAGCTCGCCTGCGTCGATCCCGAACATCAATCCGACCGGGCTCGGCTCCTGCGAAAGCAGCGGTTTGATGCTCGCCTCAAACTGAACCTCAAATTTCTTGGAAAGGTCGCCGAGGAAAGTGCAGAGCTCCATTTTCGGAACGCTGTTTGGAAAAAGCAGCACCCAGCCGTCGCCGATAAATTTGTAGAGGTCCATCCCGAGCGGCGTGCCCGTTTCCAGCACGTGGTCTTTGAGGGAGATCAGGAGTTTGCGCCAGGCGCCGAGATTATCCGTACGCTTCAAATCCTCGAGAATGGTCGTCGAGGAACAGATGTCGAAGACCACGACCAGATGGCGTTCTCGGTTGGGCTCGTCGGTCTCGTGACCCATTGCTTCCTCGCCCATTAACTAGCGAAGTCGGCATTAGTTTCGCCCAACCCTTGCGCGAAGGCAACGAGCATCCGCCTCCGGTTTCCGATCCGGCGTGCCCGCAGGATTGTTTACACCAACAACGGCGTGAAATCGCCGGAGGATCGTGCTACGGTAATCGCGAGTGATGATGAAGATGCTAGAAGCGAAAAAATTCGAGAACAGGGAGCCGCGACACTGGCGCGTTGCTCGTCATTCTGAGCGGAGCGTCCCGACGGCTTGTCGTTCCCGAAGATCCGACTTTTCGATCTTCGGGTCGGGACGCGCAGTCGAAGAATCCCTCTTCGGCTCGACCAAAACTACGGCGTCGCAATGGAGTTCCACGGTTTCTAATCGCCAAAACCCGTTAGTAGAAGGTGAGCTAAGCTACTGAAAACAAAGACTCGGGACCCTTTCTAATCGCCAAAATTCTCGAAGTTGCGGAATTCGGCGCCGAGCCAAAAAAAAGGAAAAATGGCCAGCATTCAAATCACGCTGCCCGACGGCGCGACCCGCGAGGTTCCACGTGGAACCACGCCTGCGCAGGTCGCCGAAAAAATTTCGCCGCGCCTCGCGAAGGAAGCCCTCGTCGCGCGCGCCGATGGCGAGCTGGTCGATCTCTCGCTCCCGCTCGATCATGACGTTAAGCTTTCGATCCTCACCGCAAAAGATCCTGACGCCGTGCAGGTGTTTCGTCACTCAGCCGCGCATCTTCTTGCCGCCGCTGTCCTCGAGCTGTATCCAAACGTAAAATTGGGTATTGGTCCGCCCACCGAAACCGGATTTTTCTACGAATTCGTCCGCGACGAGCCGTTCACGCCCGAGGACCTCGAAAAAATCGAGGCCAAAATGCACGAGCTCGCCGCGAAGGACATTCCCAACGAGCGCAAGATGATTCCGAAGCCCGACGCGCTCGATCTCTATCGCCGGCTCAATCAGGAATTCAAGTGCGAGCTCGTTGAGGAAAAAGCCAGCGAGCCGATGGTCTCGTTTTACACCACCGGAAAGTTCATCGACTTCTGCCGGGGCCCGCACATCCCTAGGACTGGGCGCATCAAGGCATTCAAGCTGATGAGTGTCGCCGGCGCCTACTGGAAGGGCGACGAAAAAAATCCGCAGATGCAACGGATACACGGCGCCTGCTTCGTCGAACCGAAAGAGCTTGAGGATTACCTGCACAAGCTCGAAGAAGCCAAGCGCCGAGACCATCGCAGGCTCGGCACAGAGCTCGATCTCTTCAGCATTCAGGACGAAGCCGGTCCCGGCCTGATTTTCTGGCATCCCAAGGGCGGCGCGATTCGCCGGCTCATGGAAGACTGGCTGCGCACCGAGCTGACTCGCCGCGGCTACGATCTGGTCTACACGCCGCACATCATGCGGCTCGATCTCTGGAAGACCAGCGGCCACGCGAATTTCTATCGCGACAACATGTTCGGCGCGATCGAAGTCGAAAAGGCCGATTACCAGCTCAAGCCGATGAACTGCCCGGGCCACATTTTGATTTTCAAATCGCATCTGCGCAGCTATCGCGAGCTGCCCGTGCGCCTCGCCGAGCTGGGCACGGTCTATCGCTACGAGCGCTCCGGCGTACTGCACGGCCTGATGCGCGTGCGCGGCTTCACGCAAGACGACGCGCACATTTTTTGCATGCCCGACCAGATCGAGCGGGAAATCCAGGATTGCATCGAGTTCGCCTGGGAAGTGCTTCGCGTCTTCGGCTTCGACGATTACGTGGTCGAGCTTTCCGCGCGCGATCCTTCGCGCCCGGGAGACTACGCCGGCACGGTCGAGGAATGGGAGCGCGCCGAGGGCGCCTTGATCAACACGCTCAAGCGCATGAACATTCCCTACAAATACATGCCGGGCGAGGCGGTCTTTTACGGCCCGAAGATCGACGTGAAGATGGTCGACGCGATCGGCCGACCGTGGCAGCTCACCACGGTGCAATTCGATTTCAATCTGCCGCGCCGCTTTTCGCTCGAATACGTCGGCGAGGACGGCTCGCGCCACCAGCCGCTGATGGTTCACCGTGCGCTATGGGGCTCGGTCGAGCGGTTCTTCGGCGTGCTGATCGAGCACTACGCGGGCGCATTTCCTGCGTGGCTCGCGCCCGTGCAGGCTGCGGTGCTGCCGGTGAGCGGAAAATTCGAGGAGTACGCGAAAAAAGTGGCGCAGCAGCTCAAGGACGCGGGCTTCCGCGTTCACCTCGACGACCGCAATGAAAAGTTGCAGGCCAAGATTCGCGACGCGCAGATTGAAAAAGTTCCCTACATGCTGATTCTCGGCGGCAAGGAGGCCGAGGCGGGAACGGTTTCCGTGCGGCATCGCTCCAAAGGCGATCTCGGCCCGCGCCCGCTCGAACAATTTGTCGCCGACCTCCGCCAAGAGATAGACTCCCGCGCAATTCAGTGAGTGCGTTGAAGAAATGAAATCCCTAGGAGTAAAATTCGCGGCCCTCGCAATAGGGCTTGCACTCGCCTCCGCGCTAGTCCATCCACAATCGCAACGCTATCCCGCGCTCGATTGGACGAGCACTAGCTTTCAAGCGGCATTCGAAGATTTCTTCCCCACGCGCAATTTCGCTGGCGACTTCATTGCCGTCCGTGCGCATCAGAACGGCAGCAACGAAGAGCCGGAATTCTCGTTCATCCTCGAAAACACGCAGGATCCGCACGCGATCCGCGGGACTCTGCGCGAAGCGCAGGGCGAGTCGCTCTACCGGCAGCTTGCCGCGCTCCACGCAAAAGACCCGGCGCGAAGGTACGAAGAGTTGAAGCCGGAACTCAAAGTTCAGACCTGGACCTTTACCGCCACGCAGTGCCCGGCCGTGCAAGCGCAGTACAACGCGTTTGAAAATATCCAGTTCGTCCGCCCGCACGACGAGGACGAGGTCGAGGAAAACCCGATCGTCTACGAGATCAA
>Ga0187770_10001160_pt1 | contig 13771 bp, 14 predicted proteins | sample 0116_SJ02_MP02_2_FD_133154 | JGI IMG/M metagenome (GOLD analysis project Ga0187770, IMG submission 133154) | Tropical peat soil microbial communities from peatlands in Department of Meta, Colombia - 0116_SJ02_MP02_20_MG | ecosystem: Environmental > Terrestrial > Soil > Wetlands > Peat | place...
ATGAGAGCTGTCGGATACTCACCTGGTTGTCCTCCGATGTTCACTCCAGCTATGTTGAAGACTTTTTGCTCTTTTTCGAACTTAAACAAGCCAGCATCTCCTTACCTATACTATTGAAATCTCCTTGAAACAGCCTTTTATCGCGCGGGCTAACCAAGATTCTCATGATTAATCTTGGCAATCGAGAAATTATCTGTTTAAACACGTCGTATTTAAATTTAGTTGACATCAAACGAACAGATTTAATGAAAGCCCTGTTTAACTGCTAATAGCATCAATCTCTCGAAAGTCATGTGCATGTGTATCAAGCCAACATTTGCTCAGCATTATAAGAAGGCGCAAAGCACTTCCCTTATTAATCAAATCATTGAATTTTATCAGGTAACCACAAGCTTTTAGTGCGATTAGAGGCGCGCGTTAGGTTTATATATTGTTGAAACAGTGGACTTCAGATAAAGAGGCCGTGAATTTGAGGCTAACCGAAGGTGTCGGCGTCACAAAGCGTTTCGGTGGGCTGGTTGCTTTAAGCAGTGTGGATTTCTTTGTTGATGAAGGCGAAATAGCTGGGCTAATAGGTCCTAACGGCGCTGGAAAAACCACACTTTTTAACGTGATCTCGGGTACGTTTCCGCCGACTAAGGGAACGATAAAGTTTGAAGGAAAAAACATAGTCGGTCTTGGAGCTGATAAGATTTGTAAATTAGGGATAACCAGAACGTTTCAGACACCAAAGCCTTTTCCCAGCATGACTGTATACGAGAACATTTCGGCAGCTGCTCGTTTTGGATGCACTCAAGAAAAAAGTTTTCCCGACGTTGGAAAAGAGCTTAATCGAATACTAGAAAAGGTCGGACTAACTGAGAAAAGCATGACACGCGCTTCTGGTTTATCGGTTTTTGAGCTGAGGATGCTTGAGGTAGCAAGGGCGCTATCCACAAAGCCTAAGCTCATACTACTAGACGAGGTAATGGCGGGTCTAAACCCCAGCGAAACAGCAAGCATGATTAAGATAATCAGGGAGCTGCGTGACGAAGAGGGAATAACAGTTTTCATGATCGAGCATAACATGCGTGCAATTATGGAGATATCACACCGCATACTGGTGCTCCATCAAGGAGCAAAGATCGCAGAAGGAGAACCAGAAGATATAGTTAAGAATCCCCGAGTTATTGAGGCCTATTTGGGCGAGGCTTATGCTTGAAGTTGAAGATTTATGTGTGCATCGCGGAGGATTGCAGGTAGTTTGGGATGCCTCCATAAAAGTCGATGAGGGAGAAATAGTAGTTCTAATAGGCGCAAACGGAGCTGGAAAATCAACTCTTCTAAGCACCTTGGTGGGCCTTTATAAACCATCGTCTGGTGTCATACGTTTTAATGGCAACGAAATCAACGGTCTGGCACCTTACCATATTGTAGATTTAGGGATGTCGTTCGTACCTGAAGACAGAAAACTTTTCTCTCATATGACTGTTCGTGAAAACTTGATGTTGGGATCCTATTGCTCGAGGGCTAAGCCTAAAATGAAGGAGAGCTTGGAAATGGTTTATGAAGTCTTTCCGGTTTTGAAGGAAAGGAAGAGTCAATTGGCCGTTACGCTTAGTGGTGGAGAGCAGAGAATGCTGGCCATAGCGCGGGGCTTAATGTCAAATCCGGTATTGCTTATTTTAGACGAGCCTTCACAGGGTCTATCGCCAAAGCTGACCCTCGAAGTGTTCAAGGCGGTAGAAGAACTTAGGAATCGTGGGCTCAGCGTTTTGCTGGCTGAGCAGAATGTTTATTATGCCTTAAAAACTGCAGAAAGAGCCTATGTGATGGAAACGGGCAGAATAACTTTGCATGGAGAAGCAGAGGATCTCCTTAAAAACGACTATGTTAAGGAGGCTTTTCTCGGGCTTTAGCTTTGTCCTCATTAATCCAAGCCGAAAGTCTTGTTCCCGCCTTTTCAACCATTCCCATTATTCCGTCCGGCATGAGCACAACGATGATTATTAGAATTAACCCTAGAATCAACAGGAAGTAACGACCTAGAGTCACGCTGAAAAAATCACTGAGTGAAGTGATAGTTACTGATCCTATTATTGGGCCTAAAATTGTTCCAACCCCGCCAAGCAGCGTCATTACAGCAGGGTACAAAGAGTAATTAAAGTTAAAGGCAATGGTTGCATTAACATATGTGGTATTTATGGCGTAGCATCCGCCGACAAAGCCCATTAACATCGCGCTTATGGCGAATCCTAATATTTTGTATAAGCCAGTGTTTACGCCTACGTGGGCAGCTGCTTCCTCAGATTGACCTATCATTTTCAATCCAAGACCAAACTTTGATCTGCGCAATAGCACGACGAACAAAAGTATCGCAAATGCGCAGGTAAACATCGTGTAAAATACGGTTTGCTTGCTGAAGATTGGGGTGATTATCCCGAGGGTGTGCGCTATTCCTGCTTCATACGCTGAGATGACGGCCATTGCTACTTGGCTGATGGCGAAAGTGAGTATCACAAAGTATATTCCCCTTAATCTCAGAGTAACAACACCAATAGCCAGCGCCAACACAAAAGTTACTAAACCTCCTAAGAGCACAATAACCGGCAAAGGTAAGGCAGGGTAATGATTAGTCATGACGCTTAGATACAAGTATTCAGCGGCAAAATACCATCCTACTCCGAAAAAAGCCGCAGAACCCAAGGAAATGTAGTTTGTGGAACCTGAGAAGAGTTGCCAACTTATTGAGAGTGCCAGCCACGCGAGAACATCTGTTAAAATCGATAAATAGTAAATTGATGCAAAGAGTGGAGTAACAGCCAAAATTGCAAGAATTAGCGCAATAGAAAGACCTATTATCAGATTTACGCCTTTGCCCCTTGGCATAGTTATCTCCCGAAAAATCCCTTAGGTCTTACTATCAGGACAACAATTATGAAGGAGTATACAACTGCTAACGTTATTAGGGGATTTACCACCAGCGAAATATAATAAGCGTACCCTATAAGAAATCCACCAATTAAGCTTCCGATAAAACTTCCCATACCACCCACAATGATGACCGCTAGAGCGATACAAGTGTACTGTGGACCTATATAGGGGGTTATGTTTGAGTAGATCATGACCAACATCGAACCGGCTAAATCGCTAAACAGGGCACCTATGCCAAAGGATACTGCGTGAACCTTGAAATTGTTGATTCCAACTAGTTGAGCGCCAGTTGGTTCTTCAGCTATGGCTCTCATAGCTAAGCCTATGCTTGAGAAACGCAGCACCAAATACATAACTAAGCTAATAATGATGGACATAAACGCAGCCACCATCATATTCTCCTGCAACATTGCACCCAAGACATTCACGCTGCCGCTGAGATAAGAAGCCCCTATAGGATTTCCACCGAATATAACACCGACTATGTTCTCAATTATGAATGGAAGGGCGAAACATGCTAAGAGCGACCGGGTTTCAAGCTCCTCAGTGGATTTTGACATAAAAATTATTCTGCGAAAAACCGTTAACTGAAGCAGAATGCCCAAGCCGAAAACTATGGGCCCACTTATCGCAAGTGAGACAAGAGGGTTGACGCCATAAGTGCTGAAGAAAAAAAATGTTACGTAAGCCCCCACCATAAGAAAGTCCCCAACAGCTATATTCAGTATTCGGCTAACTCCATATTGGAGGTTTAGGCCAACGGCAATAAGTGAGAATATGGCCCCTAAAATTGCGCCTCCGAAAACTACACTTATCACAGTAAAAAAAAAGGAGGAGGTCACTAGTTTATCCCTTTAGGATGGCCATGCGGGCTTCGGATAAATCATATGTGCCGTCGCTGCGCTCAATGGCCAAATGACTTGCATCAGTTCTTGACCTTGCCACTGACATATGGTTCCATTCGCGAGTGAGCATTCCATGCTAGAGCCTTGGACGAGATGAGTCGCACCTACTATCGTGGTGAACGTGTCCGTTGCAAGTGCATTTCTCAGCGTTACATGGTTTAGACCAACCTTATTGACTGCCGCGAAGAGTATTTGAAGGGCAGCGTAGAACACGGCTGCAGCAGGGAATGGCCACATGCCAGTTAACTTAGCCTCCGAAGCAGCCCAAGCCGCTAGCGCTGGAGTGTTGTAGCCTGTTGCTGGCCAACCATCGTATTGCATTAAGCCTACCAAGTCCGTATTTGTAAAATCATAGATATGGGGGTTGTATACCAATCCTGGGCATTCCATGCTTGGACCATTGAATATGAGCTTCGGATTGTATCCTTCCGTTATGCATTGGCGTGTGAACAATGCGCCTTCATACCCGGCGTTTACTACGACATCGGGATTATCCGCTTTAAGAGTGTTTATTATCGGAGTGAAATCAGCGATGGTTGATGGATAAGTCGTCTCATATTCCATGCAGAATCCCACCATGCTAAGGGCGCTGTATATTGCTGCACCGTACTCTACGCCGTGCTGGCCATCATCGTTGATGACTGCCACGCTATTACAGTGTCCCGGATCAAGAGTTGTATTTATGTACTGGAGGACTTGAAGCACCTGCTCACCGCACTGACTTGGAAGCCCAAGCACGCTGAAGCAGTATGATAATTTGCCATTCTGCATTTCGTTAGCTGCTATGTCTGAGCCAAATGTTGTAGCAATCACTGGAAATTGGTACTCTTGGTAGATTGGGAAGCACGCGTAATTGAAGGCTGTGCTAACTGGTGGGAAGATAAGGTCAACTTTGTCAACCGTTATGAGCTTTTCAGTCAAAGCTATTGTATTAGTGACGACACTCTGATCGTCGTATACTACGGACTTGAGGGGCAACTTCTTACCAACATCCGGATCGTACAGACCCCCCGCTGCATTAGTAGTATTGATGATCTGTGTGTAGTAGACGTCAAACATGGCTGTTTGAGGCGCAAGGACCCCGATAATGCTATGCACCCAACCGACAGTTATTGAAGTCCTAGTCGAAGTAGGAGGCCTAGTGACAAAATAATAGGCAAGTCCACCGACAACAGCTGCAATGATGATTACCACAATGATTATCAGTGTTTGCAACCTAGTGACAGCTTTCATATCTAACATAATTTCTTCGTCTCCGAACCTTTTTTCCTCTCCGAACCATCCTTCTCTGCGCATTTACTATTTAAAACTTTACCTACCTTAACAAAAACATTGAGTAAAAATAGCTTTTTTTTTCCATAAAAACGTAATAGCATACGATTCTCACTCAACACAAGAATTCCCTGCGACAAAACACGGAATTTAATCAGCAATTAATTCAAATATGATTAAAAAGCCTGCTATAATCATCAATGCAAACCAAACCATGAGAGACAGATTTACGTTTACGTGGCAAGGCGGTAACCTGCCTCAGGCATTATTCGTTTTCTTTTTCTTCTGTTTCTTTTTGGTTTGGCTCTTTTTGCAGTTCAGCGGTTGCTGCTTGTTGGGTGCCGCTTGACAGGAGCATGTTGATTAGTGCCCTCTGGTCTACTTCTGCTCGTGTTCGCCAATCAAGGTACAGTTGTCCGCCGTCGTCTTGTCCTATATAGCCGTAGCGAATGTACCTGTCGACGTTTAAGCCGATCTTCCAGTTGGGCATCTTCTCGCTGAGCAGTTTTTCAACATCTCTTCGTGGCGCCTGCCCTTTCTTGCTGATTATGTAAGAGATTGTTACTGCTAAGCCTGCTAAATCGTCGATGCGCCAACCGATAAGTTTATCCTTCGTGGATGAGCCACTGCGCAAGGCAACGTAGAATCTTGCGCCGTCCAGCTCCGCCAGTGTAGGCTTCTCAGGCGTTTTTTCTTCCTCGAAAACCGTTTTAACCTGCAAATCGAGCGGTTTTAGGTAATCGTCAAGTAAATCGAGCACTTTAGGGTAGTCTGATCCTAAAGCTTTATGCAGCTCGGAGCCTCTTAAACCTGGTTTCTGATGATGCTTGTAGAAGAGTATCTGTGTCGCTTTCTTGATTTTGCTGCCGTAAACGCCTTTCTTGCTCAATCTAATTCGCCTCTCTTCCATTTCTGCCAGTCTTCATAAGAAACAGCGATTGGCACCGACGTTGACTGCTGCGTTAAAAGCTCAGTTCTCTGCTGCGCGAATGGTTTTATGAAAATAAGCTCTTCTAGCGGGTCAATCTCCAACGTTGCGTAACCATAAGTGACTAGGAAACTGGTTAAGAACGCTCTTTGAACCGTTTGCTCGTACGTGACAGCGCCTATGAAATTCCAATAGTTGACTTTGTCGTCCTGTCCCTTCTTGACTACGCAGTCTTTTAGTTCTTGCCAGTAACAGTTGAGTTCGTCGGAGAATTCCTTATCGCCCAGGATGCGCTGCTTAATCAACTCGTCTCTGCTTGCGAAATCGTTTGAAACTTCAGCTGCTTCAAAGTCTTTCCATCTGTCGCTGATAGGTGCCAACGATTCCCAGTACAGTAGTCCCTGCGCCAAACTGTTAAGGCTGACTTGTTCAAACTCAACCAGCGGACTCCAAGCGTGAAGGAAGACGTCAACCATTTCTTGCTTGCCCATTTGCAGGATTTTCTCTTCTAAAAGAAACGGGTCAGTGTAAAGCGCGGTTGACCGATGCTTAACCCATTCGCTCTGTATTTTAATGACTGTGGCTAAGTGATGGAGGGTTTCAGCGTCAAGCTTTAACTCTTCAGGGTTCTCCCACTGCGGAAAATACTGTTTAACCACTTGGATGATTTCATCAATGTTAAGCGTGAAAGGTTCAGCCGTGCGGTTTTCAACGGCGATGCACATTTCAATTATGCGCTCGAGTCTTTCCTTACCCAAACTCTTGGATCTTTTTGCCCTCTGCATTAGCCCGCTACCTCACGGACAACTGATTTTCCCTCCAGGTTCTGAACCGTAATTACGTTAGCATCCTGCTGGGCAAAAGTGATCTGGCTTGGAGTGATCACCACGTATTGCGCGTTTGCGTCCTTAATGGTGGCGAGAAGGATTTTAGCAATCATTTCACGGTTTTTCGGGTCCATGTGAATGTCGTATTCATCCACCGCACGAAAAGGTGAACGTACGTGCTGCTGCAAGGCTAATAGAAAACTCATGGTTGCTATGGTTCGTTCCCCGCCGCTTTGCGTGTAAGCATCAAGAGCTACGGGTTTTCCACCTTTGAACCCAACCATGATTTCTAAGCCAGCGGCTTCAATGTCCTGAGCGTTCGAAAGTTGCACTTCGCCAGTCGCCAAAGTTTGATTCATGATTCGCTGATACTCCACGTTTACCCTGTCAAGAAGGCTTGCCATGACTGATCGCCATGACTGCATTCGGGTTCTAACTTCCTCAAGTGCTTTCTCGCGGTTTTCAGCCACAAGCTCGGCTTTTTCTTTAAGCTCCAAGTAAAGTTTCGAGTAAGACTCATACTGGCGTTCAATATCCTCTGAAACGTCGGCGAGCGCTGCCAAATGTCCGTCTGTCAGGCGGATTTCGTCCTGGATGTCACTGGCGCTTTTTATAACTGCTATCCGCTCACCCGACTCCCGCGCCCTTTGAATTGACAAGTTTAGGCTTTCTTGAGCTTCTCTGAGCGATTTTTCAATGTCCTTCAGGTTTACGATTGCGTTCGCCCGCTTAAATTCTAGCAGCGCAAGCTTCACCAGTTGCTCTAACCTTTCATCAGTAACTTTTCCATCGTTCTCTTCCAAACTGATCATTTCTGCTTGATTTTGTTTAACCTGCTCCTTCGCCTTAGATATTTGCAGTTGTGAATTTTCAAGCATCTCTTTCAGGTTTTCGCTATTGAGCAGCTTTAGCTGGCTTTTACTGCCTTGGATCGCTTGCTCCAGCATTTGAGTTTCTTCAAGCAGTTGACTGATCAGTGATTGTGTGGACTCGTATCGGGCGATGTCGTGTTCAAGGCTTAATCGTTCATCAAAAACGGCTTTTATATTTTCTTTCAATGTTTGATGCTGATCTTCCTGAGCCCTCAGCTGGTTAAGTACGTCTTGTTTTTCCTCTTCAAGCTTGTTTAAGTCGTCCTGGTTTTTGGTAACGTTCGCCCGCAAATCTTTAATCATGCTTTCCCGTCTTTCAACTTCTGCCCAAGCTAACTCCCGATCCAGAAAACGCCGTTTAATCTGTAGCTGCTTTTTCTCTTGGAATTTATCGTACTGTTCGCGCCAGTAATTAAGAGTCTGCCGCGCTTGCTCCAAGAGTTTAGTTACGGATTCTTCCTGAGTAAGAATTCGAGTAAGCTTGTTTCTTGCTTGAACAACGTTTTCTCGGAAAGGTTCCAACCCGACTGCAGCTTCAACCATCTGCAGTTTTTCAACGTTGCTGAGAACGCTGAATTGTTCAACCATGCTCTGATGCATGATAATTAGCATGTTGTCAGGGTCAACGCCGAACCTGCCAAGCAACCGTTCAACGTCCTGTTTGCTGGCGGCTCGGTTTTCAAGGTCAAACCAGTACTTGCCGTCGCGCCGCAGAACGCGGGTGAGAAACAGCTGGTCTTTCTGGTATTTCGGCACTGGACGCTTGTTGCCTTGCTTGCTATTGTCTAGAATAAGCGTGACTCGAGCTTGGTCTTTGCCCCATCTGATTAAATCACTCAGTTTCCTTGAGCGCTCAGTGTAAGTTTGGCCTAACCCGACCGATATGGCGAGCAAGAGCGAGGATTTTCCTGCGCCGTTGGGGCCGCCAATCACGTTTACGCCTTTTTTAAAAGGCACCCTAGCGTATTTGTAACTCATGAAGTTTTCAAGTATAACTTCCTGTATCAGCATTAACCTTTCTAAGCCTCTAAATTCAGCGTCCCTAACTATTGAAAACCGTGTTATTAAAACAATTCCGAACTAAGTAGAGATATCTCCCACGCAACTTTTCCCCCTTTTCCTTTTTTGGCCGCTACATACAAAAGAGGTTTTTTGTATGAAATCTGAAGCTCGAGGCCATGTTTTTACCGTAAAAAACGGTATACGGTTTGGCGATAGGACTCCAATCAAACAGCAGAACGGAAACCTAGCGAGATTAAGCAGCTTAGAGATAAGAAGCCGGTAATGGTTGAAATAAGGCATGATTGGCAAGTCGGATCATTGGAAAAGCTAAGCGGCGTTATGGAAGCCAATAAGCGATGTGGCGCCAATAGAGAAGATTGAAACCTCTGCTTCATTTGAGACAAAAGTTGAAAGGCAGTTTAAGAACTCCTTGAGCTAAGAGATTATTGGCGAACTCATAAGGCCCAGCGAAGGCAGCGAAAGGCACAAGACAAAGCGTAAGAAGGATAGCTGCATGTTAGTTCAAAACATAATTTCGGGACAAAGCAGCACGCTTAACCAAGGCTTGAATTTTCTGATAGGCAAGCTTATTGAGCTTCACAAGCTTTGTTAAAACCAGTTTGCAAACTTTTTTGAAAGTTGACAACTGACGTTAATTGATTTTTCAAAAAGCTTTAAAATTCAATCTTACGATATGAGAAAATAGGTCATAGCAAAATGAAGATGACTATCAAGAATGGCAAACTCTACGATGTCAATGGAAGAAAGTTTGTAGAGGCATTCACAGACTGGACAGGTCATGGTGATCATTATAAAGAGCGATTACCCAAGACGAAGAAAGTCAGGTTTATCCCTTACAAATGCGAGTGCGGGGCCGTTCTTATAGATTTGCATGAGGGAGACTTATTCAAAGATTAGCACGTGCATGCGTGCTCCTAAAATCGTAAAACAGTGAGTTCCCAGCGGTTTGCAAAAAAGTTATAGAGGCTAATGCTCTATGAGGATTGCATGGGATTCGAAATAGATTCTTCAAAGTTGATGTTTACCGCTTTGAGATTCAATGACCGAATTAACCAGCAAGACCCAGAAGGCTTAGCTGAACTAATGACTGATGACCACAAATTCATAGACAGCTTAGGAAATATCATCATGGGCAGAGATGCCGTGAAAGAGTGTTGGAGAGAGTTCTTCAAGAAATATCCAGAATACAGAAACAAATTCACTAGCGTAAGTGTTCTAGACAACATCGTTGTCATGGTTGGCTGTTCTACATGCTCCTCCAGACAACTTGAAGGCCCAAGCGTCTGGACTGCGAAGATACGTGAGGATCGTGTCTCAGAATGGAGAGTGTTTTGGTTGAACGAAAGATAAAGACAATTCGTGGGCACGTGCATGTTTGTTGAAACTGTGTGAAGACTCTTTTTGATTTCAGAAAAATGACTGTTTTATGTGAAAAAATGTTGGTGATTGCAAGCGATTTATGTGTGTCTCTCAACTTTCTAAAAGCGATTTGAGCTTCCATACAACACGCGCGAAGGGGTTGGGTTGTTCTAAATGTTTGCGACGTCTATGCGACAACTGTTGCGATCTGTTCGAGAAGATATTGGTCCAGTTGATCTTTTAGCCCTGCTTTCTTGCGTATCTCGTTCGGATCTCCCCACTCCATAAATTCTCGAGCTTTCGAAAGATCTTCCCACTCCACCAGAACGAGTATTTCGTCGGGTTTTTCTGAATTGCGAAAGATTTTGGCGCCCTTTGACCCGAGCTCCTTTCGTTTGTTGATGTGTTCGTCAAAGATGGCTTTCCACTGTTTGTAGTCCTTGACTCTCTGAAGAACCAATTGGTATGGCATAAACCAAACCTATCGACCCTCCTTCTTAATATGATTATTGATAATACGAACTTGGTCAAGCGCGCGAGAGAGTAATTACGCGCACAGGTTAATATTATGGTTTTTTGACTAATTTTTCTTGAAGGTTTAGGCTGTGATTTGTCCATTATGGGATCATTGCGCCTATCGCGGTAGCCTAAAACTTGTCTGCAATATTGGCGGACATGGTTGTTTGCTTGCGGATAGGAAACAGAAAATTAGAAGCATAGACAAGCCTACTCTTGAATGTAACCAATGAAACGTTGTTATTTTCAGCCCTCGCTCAACCCTGACCTTTTGGTTAGCTAATTACTTTGAGGAGGGACAAGCACTCTCACCTCAAAAAACATTAACTTCAAATTCATAATATTTTTCTTTTCAATTCATAAGAGAATAGATGCAAGTGGAAAAATGAGTCAATTTTACTACGACAACATGTTAAAAGGAAATTTATATAAGGACATGGTTAAGGTTATGCTGCAAAAATCTGGCTATTCAGTTTGTCCCTATGGTTACGAGAGCACTTTGTCGGAAGTCAAGTCAAAGCTTACGGCTGAGACAAGAAATTCCGTGACAGGACGTAGGATAAGGTCTTCGCCAGATTTGCTTGTTTATGATCAGAAAAATGTATGGCTTGTAGAAGTTAAAATGCGGAGCAAATCACCGCCGATGATTAGAGCGAGTGAGATTAGGAATGTTAAAGAATTCTGGGGTGACTCCGTTCTTGTTGTCGTAGTCCCAGAAGGTAACACTTTCTATGCACAAAGAATAAGCGAATTGGAAGTTCAAGAAAGTGACTGTTATCAATTGTCAGATTTCGAGAAATTCCAGGATATTTTCACGAGGGTTCAGTCTGAAGACGTTAAATATTACCAAAGTGTTGCATTACAAAACGCTCGCGCGGTGAAACTACTGTTTGGCTTAGTGGAGATGTAACTGAAAGCAACTATCCTTAATAGTTTTAAATCAGCCACTTGGGGTTCCTCAACCTTTCAATAGTTCTCTCGAAGCCTTCGTCGAAACACAACCGCATCAAACATTGCACGGTAATACATGGTCTGAATTAGCGAGAAACAAGAACGGCTACATAACACTTCAAATCCTCAGCATTCACGAAAGAAGCCACTTGCAGTGAAGTGCCCTCAAGAACATCAATGAACACGTCCAGCGGAAAAGCCTTCTTCAGCCCAGTTACTACAACACTCCCGCCCAGCTTTGCCACCCGTTCAAGTTCGTGTAAAGTTTCTGAGGGGTTAGGCATGTTCTGAAGCACCGTAAACGCGAAAACAGCGTCAAAAAAGCCTTCTGTGAACGGCAAACGATCAGCGTCAGCCCGTAAAACAAAAACATTGCTTAGCTTCTTCGCTTCATCTTTGGCTTTAAGCACCGGCTTGCGTGAAAAGTCAACACCCACAACCATGCTAACCTGAGCTGCAACTTGGCTGAAAAACAAGCCAGTACCACACCCAACATCCAAAACAACACCGCCGCCCACATTGACGTTTTTCAGCGCAGCCCTGTATTTTGCGCGCTGCTCCTCCGTGTAGCGCTCCTCGTACATGTCAGCTGTCAAATCGTACCGGTGCATGACCCTTCGCTTATCTTTCCAACCGGCCACTTGGGTTTCCTTCAAGAAATCTTATCTACCCAAAGACTGTCTAAAATACTTGGCTGAAAACAAATTGCAACAATCAAACAAGCTCTCAATTCTAACGCAACCCACACTGGCGGAAGCGGCAAGGCTGATTGAGAAAGCCTTCGCTCAAAGAAGAACCGTCATAGTTGCGGGCACATGTCACGTGCATTACGTAGGTAGGGCAAGCTCCACGCTTGAGCCTGGTGAACGCATCTTAATCATTAAGGCGGACGGGTCGCTTCTTGTTCACCGCCCAGTCGGCTATGAACCAGTCAACTGGCAGCCCTCGGGAAGCGTGTTCCACGTTCAAGTCAAAGACGAAAGCGACCTTGAGGTTCACGCGGTTAGGCAGAAGCCTAGGGAAAACGTGAAAATTACTTTTACGGATGTCCTGATGGTTTCAGCTTTAAGCCTTGACGATTCAGGCGAGTTTCTGCTCTACGCAAGCGAAGAAGACATGCACAAAGCGATTTTGCTCAAGCCTGAGCTTTTAGAGGAAGGTTTCAAACCGATCAGTTACGAGAAAAAGGTGGAGCCTGGCTTCGTGGACGTTTACGGCGAGGATAAGGAAGGTCGGCTTGTCGTTGTTGAGGTTAAGAGGAAAACTGCTGGGAAAGACGCTGTCCTGCAACTTGCACGGTACGTTGATGCGATTAAGGAGAAGGCAAACCGTGAACTGCGCGGCGTGCTTGTTGCGCCCAGTTTAGGTACAGGCGTTCAGAGAATGTTGGTGACGATGGGTTTAGAGTTCAAAGCTTTAGACCCCCGGCAATGCGCGGAAGTGCTAAAGAAAGCGGAGAACGCGCGCTTGGAAGCCTTCATTAAAGACTAGAATCTGCTCATGCTGAATTTCTTCCCAAAATTTATTTGGAACCAAGGGCTAAAGATGCTGAAGACCTGGGCTTTTTCGCTTCATAAGCTAGCCAGCTCAACGGTACAAGAGCAATGAAGTAGTACCGTACAAGCTCATAAATTAGGTACCGTACCTGAGAAATGGGCCAGTAAGAAATCCAATAGTCGGGCATCCAATAATTTTCATAAACAAAATACAATGCTGTTACAAGAACGCCAGTTACGAAGGGCAAAACAGTCATCAACAGGAGACCACTTAATCTCTCTTCACGGATTCGCTTCCAAACGCTCTGCAGGTAATCCTTAAAGAACCAAACGTAGGCTGATACGAAAATCAGGGTGAAGGCGGCGAAAAATAGGGATTCAACAAGAAAACCTCCAACCTGGTTCGCGAAAACGTAGGCTTGGGCTTGGTCCATGTAGACGCTCGGTTGAGCTGCTGCGAGAAGGTTCCAAAAGCCTCCGCTCCAGAAATCATGAATGTTTCTGGCAGTCCACGCCGCATCCAAGCCGAGGAAGACTATAACGGCTACGATGTAGTTTTTGTTTGTGAACATTTTAGATCCCATGCAACGGAAGCGCCACAGCAACACTGCGGCCACGGGTATTATGACGAAGACACCGAAGCTTGATTTCGTTAAAACTCCAAGCGCTGCGGCTACTCCGGCGAGAATTATTCGGTTTTCCTTCTGCG
>Ga0187770_10001161_pt1 | contig 13751 bp, 12 predicted proteins | sample 0116_SJ02_MP02_2_FD_133154 | JGI IMG/M metagenome (GOLD analysis project Ga0187770, IMG submission 133154) | Tropical peat soil microbial communities from peatlands in Department of Meta, Colombia - 0116_SJ02_MP02_20_MG | ecosystem: Environmental > Terrestrial > Soil > Wetlands > Peat | place...
TCATCGCGCATATCGACCACGGCAAATCCACGCTGGCCGACCGCCTGCTGGAGCTGACCGGCGCTCTCAGCCAGCGCGAGATGATCGCGCAGGTGCTTGACTCGATGGACCTCGAGCGCGAGCGCGGCATCACGATCAAAGCGAAGAGCATCCGCCTACATTACACCGCGCGTGACGGCCATGAGTACCGCCTGAATCTGATCGATACGCCGGGCCACGTCGACTTTTCCTACGAAGTCTCCCGCGCGCTTTCGGCGTGCGAAGGCGCATTGCTCGTCGTGGACGCAAGCCAGGGCGTCGAGGCGCAGACCGTCGCGAACGCTTTTCTCGCCTCACGGCACAATCTTGAAATCATTCCCGTCATCAACAAAATCGACTTGCCCGCCGCGCAGCCGGAATACGTGAAGGAGCAGATCGAGAATGTCTTGGCGATTCCGGCCCAAGACGCGCTTCTGATCAGCGCAAAGAGCGGGCTTGGCGTCGAGGATGTACTGGAAGCCATCGTCAAGCGTGTGCCTCCGCCCAAAGGCACCGCAGACGCGCCGCTGCAGGCGCTGATCTTCGACTCCTGGTTCGACATTTACCGCGGCGCCGTCGTGCTCGTGCGCGTGATGCAGGGCCGAATCACGCCGCGCATGAAGATACGCCTTTGCTCCAGCAATGAAGTGTACGAGGTGGAGACTCTTGGTGCATTGACGCCGAAGCCCGTGGCTCTGGATGAGCTGGCGGCGGGGGATGTCGGCTTCGTGGTCGCCAATATCAAGCGCGTGGCCGATGCCCGCATGGGCGATACGGTGATTGAAGCCGAGCGGCCGGCGCCGCCGTTACCTGGCTTCGAGGCAATCAAGCCGATGGTTTTCGCGGGGCTTTTCCCGGTGAACGCGACCGATTATGAGGTGCTGCGCGATGCCCTGGGCAAGCTTCAACTCAACGACGCGGCGTTCTTTTACGAACCTGAGAATTCCGCCGCTCTCGGATTCGGGTTCCGTTGCGGGTTTCTTGGCTTGCTGCACATGGAGATCGTCCAGGAGCGGCTCGAGCGCGAATTCAACCTCGACCTGATCACCACGGCTCCGAGCGTGCAATATCGCATCACCACGACAAGCAACGACGTGCTAGAAGTCGACAATCCCACGAAATTTCCGCCGCCATCCTCGATTCGCAAAATTGAGGAGCCGATTTTGACCGCTATGATCATTACGTCGGAGGAATCGGTCGGCGGCGTGCTGCAGCTCTGCGAGGAAAAGCGTGGCGTGCAGACGAAATTTGAGTATCTTTCGCCGACGCGGATCATGCTCACCTACGAGCTGCCGCTCAACGAAATCGTGCTCGATTTCTACGACCGCCTGAAGAGCGTCTCGCGCGGCTATGCCTCGCTCGACTATCATCTCTCGGGCTATCGCGAATCCGATCTGGTAAAGCTCGACGTGCTCGTGGGCGGTGAGCCGGTGGACGCGCTCACAATTATTTGCCACCGCGACCAGGCTTACGAGCGCGGCCGCGAGCTCGCGACCCGCTTGCGAAAGCTGATCCCGCGCCAGATGTTCGAAGTGCCGATTCAGGCTGCCATCGGCGGGCGAATCATCGCTCGCGAAACGATCAGCGCGATTCGCAAGAACGTGCTCGCCAAGTGTTACGGCGGCGACATCACGCGGAAGCGCAAGCTCCTCGAAAAACAGAAGGAAGGCAAGAAGCGCATGAAGCGTGTCGGCCGCGTCGATATCCCGCAGGAAGCCTTCCTTGCCGTCCTGAAGGTCGCAGGCGGTACCGAAGAAGAATGACTCTGGAATTGCCCTAAACGTTGCGCTTGCGGCGGACGGTGGCGTCAAGCTGGCCGCGAGCCAGCCGCACGCTGACATCTTCTCCTACGGCGATCTGATCCGGCGAGCGCAAGACCTTCCCTGAGGTGTCGTATGCGATCGCGTATCCCCGCTCGAGAAGTTGGAACGGGCTGCGTTCGTCGAGCTGCAGCGCGGCCACTTCGAGCCGGCGCCGCTTCGCGATGAGCGCGCGATCGATTCGTACGCGCAGATTGCCCAAGCGTTCATCGACCATGCGTCGCAGCTTTTCTACGCGGGCACGCAAGTCTGATTGCGCGAAGCCGACGCTCGCTGCAGCGAATCTCCGCTGTTTTCGCGTCACGACGCGCTCGAGTCCGGTGCGCAGCGCTTCCCGTTGCTGCTCAATCCTGCGCCCCAGGAAAGTGGCACGCGCGCGCAAGTCAAATGAAAGAATTTGCGCGCTCCCCTTCGCGAGGCGCTGCTGCGCCAGAGCCAACTGGCGTCGCAGCGAAATTCCCAGCACCGCAGAAAGTTCGTCCACCTGCTGGTGGCGCCGCCGCACGAGCAATTCCACCTGGCGAAAGCCGCGATGCGACTGTAAATCCCGCATGCGGTGACGCCGCTCAGAGAGCAAGTAGCGCATCTCTTTCACCAAGTCGCGAAAATACGCCTGAATGTGGCTTTCGAACTCCTGCCGCGAACGCACCGCGATCTCCGCCGCAGCCGAAGGCGTCGGTGCGCGCAGATCGCCCACAAAATCGGCGATCGTAAAATCCGTTTCGTGGCCGATGCCGGTAATCACCGGGATATCGGACGCGGCAATCGCGCGCGCCACAATCTCTTCGTTGAAGGCCCACAAGTCTTCCAGCGATCCTCCACCGCGAGCGACAATGAGCACGTCCGCGATCTTCTCGCGATTGAAATAATTCAGCGCCGCAGCGACTTCGCCCGCCGCTCCCTCGCCCTGCACTTTCACGGGATACAGTTGCACGCGCAGGTTTGCAAATCGCCGCTTCAACACACGCAGAATGTCTCGAATCGCCGCGCCCGTAGGTGACGTGACAATGCCGATGCACCGTGGCAGGAGAGGCAAGGGTTTCTTTCGCTCTTCGTCGAAGAGACCCTCGACCTCGAGCTTCTTTTTCAACTGTTCGAAGGCGAGCTGCAGCGCGCCAAGGCCCACGGGCTCGATGTAGCTGACATAGACCTGGTACTCGCCGCGAGGCTCGTAGACGCCAAGCGACCCGCGAACCGCGATGCGCAGGCCGTCCTCGGGCCGGAATTTCAGCCCGCGCACCTGATCGCGGAAGCAGACGCAGCGAATCTGCGCGTGCGAATCCTTGAGCGTGAAATAGAGATGGCCCGATTGAGCGGCGTGATAGTTCGAGACTTCGCCCTCAATCCAGACGTCTCGAAACGCGCCCTCGAGCAACGCGCTGATTTGTTCGGTGAGCTCGCTGACTTTCCAGATGTGGCGCTCGGGCGCGAGATCGAAGAGCGAGGGCTGATTCATGGCGCTATCGGCGAATGAGGTTCACGATCCAAAGAATAAGAGTGAGCGCGACGCTCAGCAGAATGCACGTGACGATCGGAAAATAGAAGCTGCCGTGGCGGCCCTGATAGGCGATGTCGCCGGGGAGACGTCCCAATCGAAAGGGTAGTCTCCCGCCGAGGGTGAGCAAGAGCCCAGCGGCCACCAACACAACACCGACGACGACCAAGAGTTTGCCAATTTCGCGCAACGGGTCCATAACGCGGGATGGCTCATTCTAGCGCGGTTCTCGGCCTAGTTTCAGGAGCGGCGATGCCCTGAATCGTGCAGCGCCCGCACTAGACCAGCTCGGAACCCGCGAAGAAATAACCGATTTCGAATGCGGCCGTCGCCGGCGCGTCGGAGCCGTGCGTGCAATTGTACTGAATGCTCGTACCGAGCTCTTTGCGGATCGTCCCCGGCGCAGCCTTGGCCGGGTCAGTGGCGCCCATGGTGTCGCGCCATTTCGCGATGGCGTTTTCCGCTTCGAGGACCATCACGAACACTTTCCCTGTGCTCATAAATTCGGTCAGCTCGCCAAAAAACGGCCGTTCGCGGTGAACGGCATAAAAACCCTCCGCCTCGCCTTTGGTCAGCCGGAGAGACTTGATCGCTACGATCTGAAATTTCGCCGCGTGGATACGGCTCAAGACTTCGCCTGCGAGTCCTCGCTTTAACGCATCGGGCTTAATAATTGCGAGAGTGCGTTCGATCGCCAAAATTCATTCCTCCAAATTGATTTAGTTTCGTCTATTTTCCGCGCCGCCTTGCCGCTTTCTTAGGTCTAGCCCCGGCGATCGACCCGCGAGATGATGTCTTCGATTTTCCTAGAACTCTCGCCATCGTCTCGCCTATTTCGGCCGGGCTTTGCACCGTATGAATTCCGGCTGCGCGCAGCGCCACGTACTTCTCTTTCGCTGTTCCCTGACCGCCGCTGATGATCGCTCCCGCATGCCCCATCCGGCGGCCGGGCGGAGCGGTCTGCCCCGCGATGAATCCAACCACCGGTTTATTCACATGCTTCTTAATGAAATCCGCCGCTACTTCCTCGGCGTTGCCGCCGATTTCGCCGATCATCACGATGGCATGCGTGTCCGGATCGTCGTTGAACATCTTGATGGCGTCGAGGAAACTGGTCCCGATGATCGGATCGCCACCGATTCCGACACAAGTCGATTGGCCTATCCCAAGCCCTGTAAGCTGGCCCACGGCTTCGTAGGTGAGCGTTCCGCTCCGGCTCACCACGCCGACCTGTCCTCTCTTGTGGATGAAGCCCGGCATGATGCCCAGCTTGCACTGTCCGGGCGAAATGATGCCAGGGCAATTTGGGCCGAGCAGCCGCGTCATGGAATTTCTCAGCGCCGCGGCTACGCGTACCATATCGAGGACGGGAATGCCTTCGGCGATGCAAGTGACGAACGGCAAGCCCGCGTCGACGGCCTCCAAAATCGCGTCCGCCGCAAATGGGGGAGGGACGAAAGCCACCGCCGCATTCGCGCCCGTTTCGCCAACCGCCTCGGCAACGGTATCGAATACAGGCACGCCGAGATGCTTAGTGCCTCCCTTGCCCGGTGTGACGCCCGCCACGATCTTCGTGCCATAGTCGATCATCTGCTGGGCGTGAAAGCTTCCCTCGTGACCCGTAAGGCCCTGCACGATCGCGCGCGTCTTTTTATCGACGAGGATGCTCATCGAGCCGCTCCGGCCAGCGCGACGGCTTTTTCGGCGCCATCCTTCATGCCCTTGGCGACCGTGAAATCCAGACCTGATTTGCGCAGAATTGCCTGTCCTTTTTCGACGTTCGTGCCCTCCATGCGCACGACAACAGGGACTTTGATGTTCAACTCTTTCGCCGAATTGACGATGCCGCTCGCCAGCATGTCGCAGCGCAAAATGCCGCCGAAGACATTTATGAACACCGCCTTCACCTTCGGATCGCTCAGCAAGATGCGAAATGCATTCTTCACGCGCGTTTCCGATGCATCGCCGCCGACATCGAGAAAATTCGCGGGGTTGCCACCGCTCAACTTGATGATGTCCATCGTGGCCATCGCCAGGCCCGCGCCGTTGACCATGCAGGCGATCGTGCCGTCGAGCTTGATGTAATTGAGCTTGTATTTCGAGGCTTCAACTTCGAGCGGCGTTTCTTCGTCGATGTCGCGCAATTCCTGCAGTTCGGGATGGCGATAGAACGCGTTGTCGTCGAAATTGACTTTCGCGTCGAGCGCGACCAGCCGCCCATCGCCTGTGACAACGCACGGATTTATTTCAAGCAGCGAAGCATCCGTCTCGACGAATGTGCGGTAAAGCGACGCGAGAAAAGGCACAGCCGCGTGCACGAGTTGGGCCGAAAGACCGAGACCAAAGGCCAGCTTGCGTGAGTGGTAAGGCTGAAAGCCGGTCTCAGCTTCGATCGTCTCGCGCAGAATTTTTTCTGGATACTTTTTTGCGACTTCTTCGATTTCCATCCCGCCCGCCGCGCTCGCCATGAAAATCGGAGCGCGTGCCACCCGGTCGATCAGGACGCTGAGATACAGCTCGCGCTTGATATCGAGGCCTTCTTCGATGAGCAGTCGCCGGACAATCCGCCCTTCAGGCCCGGTCTGCGGCGTCACGAGTTTCATCCCCAGCATCTGTTCGGCGAGGGATGCGGCTTCATCAACCGATCTCGCGATCTTCACCCCGCCCGCCTTGCCGCGCCCGCCAGCATGGATCTGCGCCTTTACGACGACAATCGGCGTCCCGAGGCGCGCAGCCACTGGCCGCGCTTCGCCTTTGCTGAAGACGGCTTCACCGCGCGGAACCGGCACACCGAACTTGGCAAGGATGGCCTTGGCTTGGTACTCGTGAATCTTCATGCGGGCATCGCGGCCGGTCAGAAGCCGGCCGTAGAAATGCTAGAATTTATAGACTAATAAGAGCACCTCAGTGTACTTGGAACACGCGGGGCGGGCAAGGCGCGATCCCGAATAATGCTGAACAGCACGATAGAAAAAATCGCGGCGGGCAAGGATTTGTCGCGCGCTGAGGCAGACGCCGCCATGGAGGAGATTCTCTCCGGGCGCGCGACTCACGAACAGATCGTCTCGCTACTTTCCGGACTGAAAGCGAAGGGCGAAACGGTTGACGAACTCGTCGGTTTCGCGACGGCGATGCGCCGGCACGCTCCGCCGATCTTTCCGGCCGATCACGCGCACGCCGATGAAGCGCTGGTCGACACCTGCGGCACGGGCGGCGACGCTTCCGGAACATTCAACATCTCGACAGTGGTCGCTTTCGTGGTCGCTGGTGCCGGGGTGCGAGTCGCGAAACACGGCAACCGCTCGATCAGCTCCCGCTGCGGCTCCGCAGACGTACTCGAACAGCTCGGCGTCCAGATCGATTTGCCGCCGGAAAGCATCGCACGCTGCATCGAACAAATCGGCATCGGCTTTCTCTTTGCGCCCGCCATTCACACAGCCACGCGCCACGCGATGCCTGCTCGACGCGAACTGAGGACGCGCACCGTCTTCAACCTTCTCGGCCCCCTTACCAATCCGGCGCGAGCTTCGGCGCAAGTGGTCGGCGTTTACGATGCGAGCGTAACAGAGCCAATGGCGCGGGCACTCGGCAAACTCGGAGTTCGACGCGCGTTCGTGGTGCATGGCGCAGATGGGCTCGACGAGATTTCAATTTCGGGCGAGACGCTTATTTCTGAGCTGCGCGACAGAGTCGTTCGCAGCTACACCGTCACTCCGGAAGATTTCGGATTGCGGCGCGCGCCGCTCGATTCGATTCGCGGAGGCGATCCGAAACAGAACGCCGAGATCGTTCACAAGGTTTTGGGCCGGTCGATGCTCTATCGCGATCACGGGCCGCATCGCGATATCGTCCTCGCCAATGCTGCCACTGCGCTCGTCGCCGCCGGGCGCGCGCATGATTTCCTTGATGGAGTGCGCCTCGCTGCCAAGTCGATCGATTCTGGAGAAGCCAGAGAGCGCCTAGAAAGGCTCATCGCCTTCTCACAAGCGGAGAAGAATCGAGCCGCACACGCGCGCGGCTAGATGGTCAGGAAATTTTCGAGAAGTCGGAAGCCTGCGTCGGTTAGCACGGATTCAGGATGGAACTGCACGCCTTCGACCTTTAGCCTCTTGTGACGCAAACCCATGATCGTGCCATCTGCTGTTGTCGCGGAAATCTCGAGCTCGTCCGGCAGATATTCCCTTTCGACGATCAGGGAATGGTAGCGAGTTGCGGGAAAGTCTTGCGGTAGGTCTCGGAAGATTGTCTTGTTGTCGTGATGGATCGTGCTCGTCTTGCCGTGCATCACTTCCTTCGCGCGGATTACCTTGCCGCCGAATGCGGCACCAATCGCCTGATGCCCAAGGCACACGCCTAGAATCGGGATCTTTCCTGCGAAGCGCTTGATAAGCGGGACGCTCACTCCCGCTTCCGCCGGCGTGCATGGTCCCGGCGAAATCACGATTCGTTCGGGCTTGTGCTGCTCAATTTCTTCGAGCGTGATTTGATCATTGCGGCGCACTTCCAGCTCTTGGCCCATCTGGCCGAGGTACTGCGCCAGGTTGTAAGTAAACGAGTCGTAGTTGTCGAGAAGCAGAATCATGGTGAATTTTCAGAATAGCGCAGATTTTCAGTTGCCGCGACTCTCGCCGCCCTGTGCGATCTCGAGCGCTTTTAGTAGAGCTCGCGCCTTGTTCACCGTCTCTTCGTACTCGCGCTCGGGCACTGAATCCGCCACGATTCCCGCGCCCGCCTGGATATAAACACGGCCGTCTTTCGCAACCAGCGTTCGAAGGGCGATGCATGAATCGACGTTGCCCGAAAAGTCGAGATAGAGGATTGCGCCGGCATAGATTCCGCGCCGCGTGGGCTCGAGTTCGTCGATGATTTGCATTGCCCGCACTTTCGGCGCGCCGGAAAGCGTGCCCGCCGGGAAACAAGCCATCAACGCGTCGAAGCAATCCACTTCAGGACGCAAGCGTCCATGCAGGCTCGACACAAGATGCATCACATGTGAAAAACGCTCAACAAACATCAGCCGGTCCGGCTTCACCGAGCCGTATTCGCACACGCGTCCTAAATCGTTGCGCCCGAGATCGACCAACATGATGTGCTCGGCTCGCTCTTTCGGGTCAGCGAGAAGTTCCGCCTCGAGCCTGCGATCCTCTTCCTCGTTGAGCCCCCGCGGACGCGTGCCGGCCAGCGGCTTGTAATACGCATCCCGGCCCTGCACTTTCACCAGCATTTCGGGCGAACTGCCGACGACGGAAATATCGTCGAGTTTCAGAAAATAAAGATAAGGGGAAGGATTCACGACGCGCAGCGCGCGATAAATTTCAAACGGCTCGGCGGTCACCTTCGCGGAAAATCGCTGGCTGGCTACGATCTGGAAGGCATCACCTGCGAGGATGTACTCCTTCGCTTTGTTCACAGCCGAGACGAACTGCTGCTTCGTCATGTTCGACTCCACGCGCACGGGGCTCGCGCGTGGCGCGCGGCGCTGCTTCGGCAGCGGCCCTTCAAGCAATTGCCGCGTGCGTCGAATTTCGCGAACCGCGGCATCGTATTTACCGCGTAAACTGCCCGAGCCCTCGGTAAACACGTTGCGAATTACCGACACGCGGTGCTGCACATGGTCAAACGCGACGAGACCCAGGTAAAACATCATCACGCAATCATCGGCGCCCACATCGTCGCGACCCGTGCCGGGAATGCGCTCGATCAGCCGTACCATGTCGTAGGCAAAGTATCCGATTGCTCCGGCGGTCAAAGGAGGAAGTCCGGGGACGCGTACCGGCTTGTAGCGTGCGGTGAGTTGGCGCAGCCGCTCGACTGGATTCTCCTCAGACCGGTTTTTCTTGCCACGCGATTCGAGCGTGCAGGAAGTGCCTCGCGCACGGAACACTTCTTCCGGATTCACGCCGGCAAACGTATAGCGCCCGATCGTTTCTCCTCCTTCGACGCTTTCGAGAAGAAACGAGTACTTGGCATTGCGCGCAATGCGTAGATACGCCCCGACCGGCGTCAACAGGTCCGCGGTATATATGTCGTACACGGGGACGAGATTTCCCTTTCGTGCCAAATCACAGAATGTCTTGAAATCCGGCTGAATCATCCAATGGCTCGCTTCACACCTATTCTTGCATCGGCGGATTTTTCCTCGCGCGCGAGTGCTGAAATGACTACCTTTCGCATGGCATCGACCGGCGCGGGGTCGCCCGTCCAAATCTCCCACTGCGCCGTGCCCTGTGCGACGAACATCTCCACGCCCGAAACTGTTTCGATGCCGCGCCGAGCCGCGAGCTGCAACAACCGCGTCACAGGCGGGCGATAAATGGTGTCAAATACGAGCCGGCAATTCAATTCACGCACTTCGAGGGGAGAATTCCCAATCGCCGGATACATTCCTACAGGTGTCGCGTTGACCATCGCATCGAAGAATTCCCGCCGCAGCCCAGTCCGCGCGATGGCTTCACCTCCGACTGCTTTCGCAAGAGACTTCGCTCGCTCCTGCCGTCGCGCATAGACGCACACAGCGGAGCCCGCTTGGGCCAACGCAAAAGCCACCGCGCGCGCCGCACCTCCAGCGCCAACAATCAGGACGCGGCTGCCGCGCAACAGGATCCTCTTCTCCAACGTCGTCAACACTCCCACGTAGTCGGTGTTATACCCGTACAGTCTTCCGCCAGCGCGCACCACGACCGTATTGACCGCTCCAATTCGCGCCGCGAGGGGATCGCAATCGTCGAGGTGCTTCACGATCCGCTCCTTGTGAGGCAGCGTGACACTGAACCCCCGGATTCCGAGCGCCTCGACCGAATCGAGAAAATCGCTCAGGTCACGCACCAAAAACGGCAGATAGATCGCGTTCATCCGCCGCGCCGCGAATCCTGCGTTTTGCATCGCCGGGGAGAGCGAATGTGCGATCGGATTGCCGATAACCCCGTAGACTCGCGTCCGTGAATTTAGCCCTTGCGCGCGGTAACGGCCCTTCAGATCAGCCAGCGATGTCTGTCCCGGTGCCGTCGCAACGTCGATGGGAGCATAGGCAAAGCCGTTCGCCCTGCGGAGCGACAATATTCGCGCTGGAAGTGCCACTTCGCCCATTGGTATAGCCGCGAGAGTCGACCGCTGGCTCGCGAGAGCGAGTAATTTGCGCGCGTCCGCCAGAGAATCACAGTGCGCCGCAATCTTCGTCGCATCGGGCCCGCCACGCGCCAACTCGCCCATCACACGGCCGAGGTCGCGCGGCATTGCGCGAAAGAAGTGGGCGGACCGCAGTTGGCGGCCGTCCCCGAGCAACGCATCGGTAAGTTCCGGAGGGCACTTGCGAACCGTCTCGATTTCGAGGTCGTACCAAGCGCATCCTACTCGAATCGCTTCGGCCAAATGGAAAAGCTGTTTCGCAATCGAGCCGCGATACCGTCCTCCCGCCTCCCGCCGCCGGCAAGTCGCGATGAGAGTTGCGCGGCGCCTCCGTCCCACCAGTTTGCCCAGGAACCGCTCGATCTCGCGGTCATCTGCCAACCAGTCAAGCCGGAGTTCGATGGTCCCCGTCTGGCCGAGCGCCTGCTCCAGCTGCTGAATCATCGATTCGGCGTCAAAGGCAGCTGCCACGGCGCAGATTTTGTCGCGTCCTAACACCTTGTATTTCCTATCTGTTCCGGATTGTTTCGATGGGTGCGCGAAGCACTGCAGAACAGGGAATTCTTGCTTCTACCACGTGGTACACAATGTGTAAAGCCCGATGGACCATTGTCTTGACGCTCCCTCGCGCTCTCTGTTACGGTCGGCTCATCGGCTGGGGTTTAGTACTACTAAGCCGCGCGACGTCTTTGAGAAGGAGCGAATATCATGCGCCCTAAGTTTGTCTCTGTCGGCCTGTTTTTGACGATTTCCGCCGGCGTAGCTTCGGCGCAAACGCGACCAACGACCCCGAGCCCTGGCGAGGTCTACTGCTCTGGCATCGTGACGACCGAATCTCTCCCGCGCGATACGCTCGTCGTCACGGGCGAAGAATCGAACTACAAAGTCACCTTCCAAGAGGGCGACTACGTCTACATCAATAAGGGTTCGAGCCAAGGCGTGAAGGCGGGTGATGAATTTTTGATCATCCGGCCGGTGGTCGATTCGATCAAGACCGAATGGACAAAATGGCAGACTGCGATCCTGCACAAGATGGGTACGGTGTGGGAAGACGAAGGCCGAGTAAGAGTCGTCGTAGCCCTGTCAGACACTTCTATCGGCCAGGTGAAAGATTCTTGCCAGTATTTGCAACGCGGCGATATCGCCCTGCCGTTTACAGCCCGGCCAACACCCCAGTTGAAATCAGAAAACAATTTCGATCGGTTCGCGCAGGCCAACGGCAAGGCTCTAGCAATGGTGATTACCGCAAAGAGATTCGAGCAGCAGAGCGGCAAAAACGATGTCGTCTACGTCAATCTCGGAGCCGATCAGGGCGTTAAGGTGGGTGATTACTTCCGGATCTTTCGCTACCAGGGCACCCAGCATGAAACTGCCTATCAGCCTCGGCACTTCGGCTTCGATGTCGAAGGAGATTGGGGACCAACCTACGGCTACGGCAAGGCGCCCAGCAAATACAACTGGAGCAACGTGCCTCGCGAGGATCTAGGGGAAGGAATCGTCCTCCGGACAGGACCAAATTCTTCGACTCTCCTGATCACTTTCGCGCTTCGCGAAGTCTATTCGGGCGATTACGTCGAACTCGAATAGTCAGACTCCGACACCTTTGGCGTTTCGAATCCTGCATCCCGCCGGATTTCCGACTCGCTGAAAACCTCGGCAGTAAAGGCCAGAATCAGAGTCCCCGGCTCTTTCCACGCGTCCCGCTCGAGTCCCGCCTTTACGCAAGTTTCCTCCAAGAATCGGCTGCTTTCCCAACGGTGTTCCGGAGCCACCTGAGGCAAGAGCAGGCCGCGCTGCCATCCGCGGCTGACGATGAGGCCATGTTTGCCGACTTCAATTTCGTGCGGCGTAATCGTCGCCGGCGGCGACAGGACGGACAATTCGATTTCGATTTCAGAGAGCTCGTGTGGCCGGACTGGGTCGAATCGAGGGTCTTCAAGCGCCGCAGCTCTCGCCGAGTACGCGATGACTTGAGCTGCCGACTGTTTCGTCCCGATCTGCCCGATGCATCCGCGCAGTCGCGTGCGACGCTTCAGAGTGACAAACGCCCCTGCGCATTCATCCGCGTGGCGCTCAACCGCCAGCACTTCGAAGGCCTGGCCACCTTCGACGGCTGCTATCAAAGCTCGGCGAGCCACATCCAGCAAATACTGTTTTTCGCGATTATCGAGTGAGAACATCCTGCGGTTTTTCTTTGGGCTCCACGATGACGACGTTCGAACTCTGCCGTTGTTGCACGCGGAAATTGATTTGGCTCCAGAACATCTGGAAGTAGTGAATTGCTGACAATGCGGCGCTTATCACCACCAACCAAAGAAGAGTTATCCCAAGCGTCTTGAGGGCGGGATGGTTCGCAGTCAAAATCACGGCGCAGCCAGCCAGGACTTGCAAGATCATTTTCGTCTTGCCAAGTGCAGACGCCGGTATCACCAGACCTTCGGCTGAAGCAATCTCTCGGAGTCCTACCACAATGAACTCACGCCCAAGAATGATCACCACCATCCACGCTGGCACGAGATGCATCCACACCAGAGGGACAAACGCTGCTGTGATCAAAAGCTTGTCCGCGATCGGATCGAGGAGAATTCCCAGAGTTGTAATCTCTCGCCTTTTTCGCGCAATGTAGCCATCCATCGCGTCGGTCGCCGCCGCAACCAGCAGTATCAGGACTCCCCAAACCTCGAAACGGAACGGCAGCCCGAAAAAACGCCAATTGGGTTGTCGTGTCCACAGGACGACCACAAGCAGCGGCACAAAAAAGATTCGCAGTATTGTGAGGCTGTTGGGCAGGTTCATTGCGTTTCCGGAAAGATAGACACGACCAAGCCCTTCTGTGGGCTAAACCGCCGTCTACACGACTATAGTCTCCGCTTTTGATTGAGTCAACGGAAGCTGGTGTCAGGTGCGAGCCACGGGCGACCCGAGTGACGGAACCGTCGCTCGAATCGGCAAGGTACTGTCGCGGCGTCATTTATCGGAGACGTTGCCTCACATCTGTGCAAATTTGGTCCAGCGCGTCAACCCCGTGCGTTTTCGGGGCTACTAGCCTACACGTGTTCTTAGCCATCTCTAACAGGCAGATTCAACGGCTGTTAGTGATTCAAGGCCGCAAGCATCGACAGCGACATGCTCGAAACGTCGGGCGCAGACGATCATCTATGGGCCGGCTTTTCCACAGTGTTTTACACAGGGATCGCCCTAGCCCTGTCACCTGAGTACGGCGAAGGTAGCGGGCCGACAGCACGGCGAACGGTCGGCGGCTCCGGGACGTTTTTGCTCATGGTTTCGACGAA